>Ga0181612_134117_pt1 | contig 29305 bp, 11 predicted proteins | sample HoacroProtozoa21_FD_119630 | JGI IMG/M metagenome (GOLD analysis project Ga0181612, IMG submission 119630) | Hoatzin crop microbial communities from Cojedes, Venezuel. Combined Assembly of Gp0051906, Gp0051904, Gp0051908 | reverse complement strand
TGGGATGGGTCCGGTCGGCAGATCGGGCCTTCTGTTCCCCTCAGAAGGGAATCACCTATGACAATTACCCTCCTTTTTTTCTTAGCCGAGGCAGTCGTAATACGTGGGGCTGACTGACTCGTCTTGGGCAACCCCCTGGATGGAGCTTCACCCGCATCCTCATTAGCCGGGCCCTCACATTCCAGAGCCCCGTATCTGTTGCTCAAGGGCAACTGGGCAGGTGAGGGAGGCTTCCTTTTAGTTTATTTGGGTTTGCAGTTAGATGATCCAATTTTGAGGGTGTCTTTGTGGGCTTTTTCAGGTTTTTTCATGCTGAAACTGGAGAGGGCTGCTCAGTTGACATTCTTTGTGAAGCACCTGAAAATACTGCAGAACTTGTTTTACTCCTGCAGTGTGCAGAGGGGTAGTATTGGCAGAGCGCCTTCCCTCTACGGGTGATCCTCAGCAGATGCTTCGCCTGAGATGAGGAGCACAGAAGAGAGTGCGTTTGCTGCCTGCTTGCCCAGTGGTGTGTGGTACTCAGGAGTGTAGCTCACCCGTACAGCTTGCTGGAGGTGTTGTCCTGCCCCGTAAAAAGCCACTGTTTGCCAGCACAGCTGTACCTGCTTGGAACTGACCCAGGCTTTTGGGCACTGAATATAATACAGGCTCTGAACACCTTCCAGGTTTCCAATGAGTTATAGTTGTATGTGCTTCAGGTTGTTCATAGAAGCTAAAGAACTCTGTTGTATTGATTTTTCTTTTTCTGCTTTGTTTCATAAAAAGAATGAACTTTCTGAAGAATCCATATATTTTGGATGGAAGATTTTTCCGTGTCCTGTGGGTTTTGTGGCACTCCATTACATAACACAGCATAGTCGGATTACTTTTTTTTTCCTTCTTGTTGCATATTCTGTACTGCAAGTTTGCTAAAATGACATAGCTTTGGAATTTGGCAATAGAGAAAGCAAATGAAATTAGGATTTATGGATGCTCCAGAAAGCTTTTTGAGAAAGAAGTGCTCCTCATAGTTCCTTTCACTCCATTTTCCTTACTTTGTAATGGAAGACAGTTATCTGAAACAACTTTGCGGTCTTCCGGTTTTACATCCCAGGTGTGCTTCCCTTAGCATTAATAATCCGTTGACATCTGCAACTGCTGCTCGCTTGAAGTAGGTTGTTAAATTTGAGACGTGGAAGACAGAAGTGTGTGTGCTCACGGGCGTGTGCATAGCAGTGCAGCCATTCAGGGGATTTGTCCCGCTTGTTCGGTGTTGGACAGCAGTGCGTGGCCTACAGGCGAAGAAGAGTTGTGTGGGGTACGGTGTCCCCTTGCCACCCGTCTGTTCCATGCTCCCGCGGTCCGGAGTCCGCGGCTGGCAGCCGGCCTCTGCCCGCACTGCCCGCTCCCCCAGCCGTGCTGACGGACGCCGGTCGGGAGTCAGACCTTTAGGCTGTTCGATTTTCGCCAGAGTGTCTGACAGTAACTTACCCGGGTTTAGCCTTATAACCTTAATTACATGTGGAATGTGGAGAATGCTGTATTATTTCTCTGTGTAAGAAGACAGTGAACTCTAATTGCTTAGTTCAAGTATTAAAACATTCCTTGTGCTGAAGGACTTTGCTTAACCAAGCTACATTGTAAAAAATAAATGTAACTACCAAAGAGTTCCCTCTGGTTACTTCACTGTTTTATTTGTGTTGATCCTGTCTTTATTTTGTTCGATTTTGTGAGAATGGACTATATTAATGTTGCATTTATTTTTGTTTCTTTCTGTTATCCTTCAGGAGCAACATCTAAAATGTTAAAGGCAGTTCTAAAAAAGAGCCGAGAGGGTGGAAAAGGGAACAAGAAAGACTCAGGTATGAATATTAATACAGTATTTTATAATGTGGATGAGCTGTGCCGTGTAAATCCAGCACTGGAACACATTCTGTTGGAGCAGCAGTGCCCTGGACGTGGGGCAGCGGCTGGCTCCAGCTGCTGGGCTCTAGGCCAGGGGCGCTCCCGCAGCAGGTCTGAAGCAGCCCGGGAGGCTGTCCCGTGCCCTCGTCCCTGAGTCGCCGCTGGGACGCACAGAGGAGAGCAGCTTGCTGTTGGTTTGTACCACAGAAATGCTGAGCGCATGCGGTGCATCCTGTCCTGCCAGCTGAAACACAGCCCAAGGCAGGAGGTTCTGAACCCTGAACTACAGAAATACATTTTAAACTACTTACTCAATTGTAATATAGAAAAAACCAATTTTTTATTATGGGTGGTAGAATTTGTATTATTTGTGTATTTAGAAAAAAATGTACTGTAAATAAATTTAGTGAGAAATTTTTAAGTTGATTATCAAAATCGTCATACGCTAATTTTTGCTTTACAGAGATTTTTGAAGGTAAAATGAATCAACAACTTTTACTTAAAAAAAAATATACTGTTAATTGTAAATTTAGTAGGCCGCTACTTATCTGTATTGCCTTTCAGGAAAAAGGGTAACTAAGAACTCCAGTTGCCAATGTTGACGGCAGAGAAGGACCAGCAGTGCCCTGTGAGGAGGAGCGATAGTCGTAGAAGTGGAGGTGTGGGTGGCTGAGTATTAAACCCGCCTGCTCTGTGCAGGTCATGCTGAAGTCTTTGCTGCAATGGCTGGAAAGCTGACAGACCCAAGTGCCAGTTACCTTTTCTTCACAGTTAAATTTTTAACTTCAAACTATTAATACAGACTCATACATCTGATTTTCTGATGAGTTATATCCTAAATTATCTATAGGAGTGAATTTATGCTCTTTGACAACACGAATTTATTACTCCCAGAATATAAAAATTGTAAAAGAAATACTCCTTTAACGTACTGAGTACAGAACATAACGTGACTACCACCTCCACGTTTGTCAGAACCTGTAGAACAATGCATTTCTATTTTCTTTGACAAGCAAGTTGCAGACATATCTTGCATTGCAGCTTTTAAAACCATACTGCGTTACACCGAGTCCTACAAGGAGGGTGTTTTAGGCATTCTTGTGCAAAAAGCAGTTCTCTGTTCATCTAGCAGGTAATGTGTTCTTCGGGAAATTCTTGTGGCCTTCTGAAGTTTACACTCCACCACAGTTTCTTTCTAAGTGACTGACTGATGAGAGCTATCCTGAAAAGAGAAAGCACTGACACTAGATCAGAGATGCCCTGAAGTGATCACAGAGCGAGACGAAAGGCATCCTGGTAATTTCGTATGTACTGCTGACTTGAAGTTACCAGCTGGAGTTGTTTAAACATAGTGGGGTAAAGATTCCTGTGGTGAGGCTTTCGCTGGTACATTTTTCCTTAAAATACTAGATGGAAATTGGTTTAGGCTCAAAAGGAGAATCGGGCTGTTTGGAACGGAGCTTTGACCAGGCTTTCATTAAAATCTGAAGCTTGAAAAGCCTTTTTCCGTTAGGTCAGAAAACACATATTATTTATTTTAGGATATCATCACATTTGTCTGGATTAATGGGTGCAAAAGAAAGGATTTTCTCCCTTTATTTTACAAATACAATGCTGCTGTATTTCTGAACACCAAGGGGAATGTCAGAGTGTGGGAGGCATTTTTATTTCATTTTTGGTCTGGATTTCTTATTTTGTTTTGTTTTTTTAAACAAAATTCTATAGTTTCCTGTATGAATTGCATGTTACAGAAACCAAGTATTGGCAAAAATCGGTGAATAAAGCCTGGCTGGTGAAAGCTAGAGTAAGGAGGAGTGCAGGAGCTGCTTGTTAAAATGAAGTAATTAATTTACACAGTGGATTCTAGGGTTTTTGGCTTATTTTGTATTTGAAGATGTGAAAACTTTGAAAAGAAATGTGTGCCTTCCGTTCTGTGTTACATCCAGGACTTTCTGCAAAGTTGTGTTCAGTATGATAGGTTCCTCTTTTGTTCTGAAGGACCTTCTGATTCTTTCAGCTGTAAGACATCTCTCAGCTTTTAGAGAAGGTGTGAAGCAAGGCAAAGAACATTGGTCTTTGTAGAGCTTATTTTTTCTCGCTCCTCTCTCTGGTTCTTAAAATCCAAACAATGAGAAGTGGACATTTTTTTAGTTGTAGAGTGGTCCCATTGCATGGCCCTTCAGGTCCTTTATAACAACAGCAGCTCTTAAAACTTACTGCTCTCTGAAGAGCTATGGAGAGAGTGAAGAAGTGTGCTAACGATGCAAGCTGGCTTGAGAGCAGTTACTGTGAAACATCCATCCTCCTAGCCACCGTGTAAGAGAGTAATGCAGTAGTAAATTTAGATGCTTCTCTTAGCCTTGTGGGGAGGTAGGTTTCATTTATTTTTTTTTTTGCTGATGAGGTTTTGAAAAAGTTTGGGTTTTTCAGAGCTTCACAGTGCAGCAGGAGGTGGTGGGAGAGCGCGGCTCAGTAGTGCCAGGCTGAACCCGGTTAGAAAGACTTCTGTGATCTTTTGTCGACATACCCCGTTCAGGAATAACGTTGAACAGCTGGAAGGTAGGAGACTCTTCAGCTGCCGTGGCCCTTTCGGAATGGACTGTATGAAATGTGCTGGCAAACTTCTGCTGCAGTGCGTGGGCAGACATGTCGTGCTTTGCATCCCAGCTGGCCAGCGGAGGAGAGGCGCAGGGGTGCTGCAGTGCAGCTCCTGACAGCTCTGCCCTGGCTGCTCGGCGTCGTGTCACACCAGCTGAAGTCAGAGTGGAAGAGGTTTGGGCTAAACTGCAGTAGCTTGTTCGTAAACTGAAGTAACCCCTGTTGTCCTGTGGGTTTGCTTGTGGACAAAAGGAATGCCTGGAAGTCTGCGTAATTCAGAGCCGAGTGGGATGATTCCTGTTTCACTGAATAGACCTTCCTGTTTGTGCGTTGGCTGTGCCTTAATGGTTTTACATCTGCTCGCTGGGCGGAACCAGTGCAAATAGGAGTGTTTTTTTCTTTCCTGGACTGAAGGCACAACTGTAGTATTAAAACATCTGTAGAAGGGCTAAAGAACAAAAAGAAATTAGGACTGCTTTTTCAAAAGTAGTTTGTATGGGTTTCAGTGTTAGAATTTGCTCTTGTGCCCTGACATAAGGCCTTAAGAGCTGAAGATATGCATAATGTTTTTGAAATCTAACTGCTGAATGTGTTATTTACAATTTTTAATAACATTTTAAATTCAGAGTTATCCTGAAAGAGGGTTGCAAGGATCAGCATTGATGCTTTGGGAGAGAGACTGAAGTGCTGTGCTAAAGACTGGTAGAGGGTCTTTGTATAAACACCTTCTGCCCTAATCAGGTGGAAGACTGTCATGTGGGAATCTCACTTTTGGATCAAAAAACGGCACCATTGGCTACTCTGACAGCAGTATGCTAGCGATACGTGGTTGGACTCAGATCCTACAGTTGCTTCTTTAATCTACAGTTGTTTTATTAAAATAAGTTTATTGAGATGCAGCTGGGAGGCATGGGCAGGTAGGTGGCTGTTGTAGGATTAGGTGAAATCTTAATGAAGCAAAATTTGCGTATTTAAACATGCACATATGTAATTACATACAATATTGCATATCAGTGTGTGCAAACGTGAACATAGGTGACAAGAGAGAAACGTTGACAGCGTGTTGTTTATGCATAGAACAACTTTTCAAAACAAAACTCATTAAACTTACTTCTAATCGTGGATTTGAAGACAAGGTACTTGATATCGTATTCATGTAAACTGGTGTGCCAAAGGGGCAGAATTTCAAACAAACCATTTTTTTGACCCAGGCATCCCACTTTTCTGCATCCACCTATTTTTCAGGTTTTCTGCAGTATGAAACAACCTGGTTTTACACCCCTTCAGACATAGTTATTTGTGTTCTATGGAAATAAATATCTGTAAGCTGATTTTTGTTCTGTCTAGTCCCTCGTTCTTCCGTTAAAGTGATGTACATGCTTGGTAAAGGGGGAGTAAACTGGGCTGGCTACCAGTTGCTCCTGGTAATGGAGCTTCCCAAGCAGAAGAGGGCAAACAGGAACATTAATTTTTGTATGCTGGAAAGTAAACTGTGGTTTTATACTGGCTCATCTACACTGAGCTGGAAGTGTACAGCAATTACTCTCTCAGTTTGCCTTTGTTTCTTAAGGTTTATTCAGTCTCAGGAACAAGGTAAAAATATGGTGTTTTCTCCTCTTTGTCAGGTTACTATAGTCAAATAAGTATTATCTCTTTAAACTCTGAATGAGTTTTCAAGTTCTTTAGAGATTTCTTAGGTGGTGTCTGTTCTGGTGAGAAGTGGCAGAGCTGGTATGTTTGACTGGGAGTCAATTAGTGTAACTCTCACTTGTCCTTACGGATTGTGCTCAGGGCACACATTTTCTTTCATTAATCTTTGCCTTTTGCTTTTGTTTTGTTAATGGACTTTATTTTCTAGATTTAAGATAGTCTCATCTCTTTTTTCTACCCTGTGTTTCGTTCTAACTACCTTGGAAATTTCTTTCTGCTCTCTCCTCTGTGTTGTTTTCATGTTGATTGTGGATTGTATGTTTTCCAGTTTCTTTCCTCGAGGTTTTTAAATTCATCTCTGTGGTCACTGGGAGGTTCTCTGCCTCTGCCCCTCTTGGCCTCTGTTATTTCAGTATGGCACAGAAACTTTGTGTTGTAGTGTCACAGTGCAAGAAACCAGAGCCAGAAGACTGTTGTTCGAGCTCGAGTTCTGCAGATTTACCTGCAAGTCTTGTCTGTGTCCGTGAGGAGATGATAGTATAAAGAATGTACTTAATACTCTTCAGAATACAGACAAAAAATACTTTTTAATTATGGTTGTTTTAGTAGAAGTTCTCCTCGACTACTCGTTCTTAAATGCTTAAAAATGCTTCAGAGAGATTTATATTAGTATTTCCTGTTGGTTTTATATGCTGCGAGCTGCTTTGCAGCATATAATTAAGTTTGTTTTCTTTAACTGTGCCAAAGCCAGCAACTTGCCTGCATTCTGGTAATCTGCTTTTTTTTTTTTTACTTACTAAGCAAAAGACCATGCAGTACAAAATACTTGTAATTCAACTTAAAAAGAAAACATAATCCCGTATGTTAAATTTCTACAGAACATGCTCAGTTATTTCCGATGGCTTTTTAGTAGCATGAGCATTGTCGTTGGGTTGACCCAATATCAAGCCTGAAGGAACATGAATAAAGGAAGTATTGTGCTTAGTTTGCAGTGTTCCTCCTGCGCTAAATCCCGTCAGAAGTTTAACATCAAATGCGGTACACGGTATGCATGAAAACTTCATTGATTGCAGTAGAAATTAATGTGGTAAGTAGTTGGGACTTTTACGTTTTCCAGCTGAAAGGCTTGTCAGACATTCGTGTAGCGCTCGGATGACAAGGGACAAATTATTATGTCAACACAAACATAATGTGTAGAATGCAAGACTATAGTGCTTTAAAGGTAGAAAATGTGGAGAAATGAGATCGGTGGTTTTGATTTCTGGATGATGAAATAAAAAGTACTGAAGTGCTTATTCATTCATATGCATCTTACATTCAGTGATTGTCTTCATATTCAGATTTTTTTAATTGGGGCTACAAATAAGTTTCTTGGATTTTCTTTGATTCTCCCATAGATCAAACTTTATTTTTTACAATACTCTTTTGACACTTTGTTTCCTTTGTTTTTCCTTCTTCTTGTATTCCAGTATCGTTATATAACGTATCTTTGACCTTAATATGAGTGTACAAAGCTTTTGAATGTTAGGATAGAATGCATGCTTTTATTTCTGCATGATGTTCTGTTGTAGATTGGCATACTCTCAGTTATTTTGGTTGTGTGCCTTAATCTTTATCAACATTTTCTACTAAACAAGTTGGAGGAAATCTGTGATTTTGAAATTTCTTCCTTTTTTGAGATATGATCAGATACAATTAAGAAAATGAGATTATACTTGGTCTTCTTTTTGAAAAACAAAATGGCTTTCAAAGGCGTGAGCTGTGATCGCTTGTATGATGTTGTGCCATTCTTGTTGTTTTCTCCCGTTCCTATTAGCATAGGCCACTGTCGCACAACACAAGTGCAGCACTTTGAATGATAAACATAAGTGTGCTTAAATTCACTGACACTTTTTTTTTTTTTTTTTTGCTAATAGCAACTAAATTGTTACTTTAAAAGGGAAGCTGGTATGCAAGAAGGCCTAATCTTTTATCAAGACCCACTACTATCTTTAAATTCTTTTTGGACTTGCTGCCCTGTAGCTGTAAGGGTTTGACTCTCAGCTGAACTTGTTTAGTTAAATGCAGATTTGACCCCCAGCTTTCTTGCATTGTGTCTCATTAAACATTTCTGTCTGACTAATGTAACCAAGCTGAGAGCATCACAACCTCCAAGTACTCTTCTGGCAAAACTAAATGTGCAAATTCAGCTGGCTTTCTCTATCCAAACTCTCTGTGATACTAGGCTTTGAATTTTAAGTGCAAAGAGACTTTGTGGTGTCTGAAGTACACACCCACTAGCTGGAGCATTGAACTTGTACTGGAATACTGTCAAGCTTCAGTTTGATTTTTTGTTGTTACACTAAAAATATCTTGCAACAGAAGAAGCATTGTTTCATGCTTAAAATATGGAGCTGTTTTTGATTATTCTGTGTTGCTTTGCCCACTTTCCGTGGCTGTTGACAGTTATTTAAGAGTTTAAGCTCCTTTTTTTTGCTGAGGAGTGGGTATTTAATGTGGTGGATGTCTTTTCCCAGAAGCTAATTCCAGTGATGTATCTCATGTACATAGAAACCAGGGGTGGGAAGATCCTGCCCTTGAAACACATAAATAGAAATTACTTCAGTGGTCCTAATAACCTCTGTTTTACACTGTTTTCTTTAAAAAATGTTGTTTTTTTTAAGTAACACTACAACAGAGCATTAGTATTTTCTGTACTGAAAAAGTAATCCAGAGTTCAGTAATAAATGCCAGAAAGTGAGCAAATAATTTCAAGTATGAGTGTAGTTGGCCAAGATTGTCCATCTGGACCATTTACTCTAATCTTTACTTGGTTTGTTTCTTACTCAGTGCACTTCACTGCTTCTGTTACTCAGGCTGTAATGATTTTTCTTTCCATTCCAAGCTAGTCTCTCCAGGGTCTCGAGAGCAACAGAATTAAACATTGGTCTTCCCTAAGGCATGTATTTTACGTGACAGAAGCCCCTTTTCTTACTCCAGAAGGCTAGCTAATGGACGGCTTCACTTACCATGAATTTTCTTTCCACTCCTGACCGGTGCTAGCAGTAGCATGAGGGGTTACCTAGCTGGAAAGAGCAGGTCACTTGGCTCCTTCTGTCCTCCTGGATTGCCTTCTCACTAAGTTGAAATGGCTGTGTATGTACAAGTACATGCACACGTGTAAGCATTTCAGTTTTGAAAGGCAGAGATCCTTTAAAGGGCAATTATTGGTGTTTTGCGGTTAAAGGAAAGCACCTTATACACAGTCACTGAACCGTGCTACAGAGTTCTGTCTACAGTTGCCTGTCAGTTCTGTTGAAAAATAGGATGGGAACAGAACGTGGAAGAACGCTGGTTTTTAAAATATCAACCCCCCTGGTTTTGGTAATCCTTTAACAGTTTCTTATTAGTTAGACATAGTGATGCCCCATTCTGGATAGGGCTTTCCAGCTGTATGGCTTTCCTCATGCCGTACAATGAGTTTCTTTTTCCCACTCATAATTTCCTTCTGAACTTGTCTGTATAGTCTCATTTTTCTTAACATTTGTTAGGGTGAAACACATCCTACCAAGCAGAAAAAAGTTTAATAGGGCTGCCAGTAATAACGTGTAAGCACATCTGAAGGTTGGCTATTCCTGTTCGCAGAGGCAGTCTTTCTTTTCGTAGTGCTGCATGTGCGTGCCGATGGGTGCGGTTTGCTGCTTGTGCTGTTCTTCAAACTCGGCAGTTTTCACAGAGGCACGGTGGGGTGCTTGGTGTGAAGGGAACAGAAGCCACAGGTAAAGCAGCTAGCAAAGTAACCCAGCAGTAGTTACTGTCGCTACGATCTTTTGCGTGCTCCCCGTGTCAGTGTGACTTCATTCCATCTTGACTCAGACCATTGTGCTTGCTTTAAAACAGCAAAGGAATTATCCCTCTTAAGCTCACCTTTCCAGCTTTTCCTGGTAAAGATTCTCCAGAGAGCTTGACAGGAGTTTCAGTGATAGCTGTACATGTAGACGTTATCACAGAATTGCCCCACCCAGGATGGTGTCCAGCTGGGTTTTGAGGCTGGGGGCTCTGCAGCCTCCCGGGGCCACATTTGCACGGCTCTGCCACCCTGACAGCCTTTAACAACAGCCGTACACTAGCGGCTGACAAATTCAGCGATTGCTTTCTTGCGGTAGAAACGTCAGGGCAGCGTGCGGACAGAACAGTCACGTGCAGGCTGGGACTGAGCCAGCTGCCAGGCTCAGCGCTGGTCGTGTTCTCCTCTGTAGACAGTATAGAGTTCTTCCCTGGCTTCGCTGTCTGCTGAGCGCTGAGGACTGCTGGCAGCAGCCAGCCGCGGCTGTCGTGGAGACGTGGTGCTGGGCCAGTCCTGTCAGCAGGCTCTCTTTCTCAGGACGGTTAGCAGCGGTACCCAGGATTTTGCCACCTTCTGCTCCCCTGCCCCGAGCGTGTTACACAAGTGCAAAGTTTGCAGCTGTTAGGTGGCAAAGTTTGTTTGCTGCTTGTTTGCTGTCCAGTAGGTGCCAGGGTAATCTGGTCGGAGCTGGGCTGTTATAGTCGAGTTCTGGTTAGTTGGGAGGTATCACTGGTGCCCTTCACCCCGCGGTGCTTCTGAGGAGCCATTTCCAGCAGCAGGGTCCTGTAGTGTTAACACTGCTGGTTGGGGTTTGGGGTTTTCTTGTTTGGGGTTTTTTTTTAATCTTAAGCAGAATTGCAGAGTTTAAGATTTCTTCTGCTATAGTACAGTTTTATGTAAGATATATTTTAAGTGGGTTGAGAGTCTTTTGTTTCACTTCAGTAGACAGGTTAAGGGAGAAAAAGACAAAATCAGCTGTCTCAAATGCATATTGGGTCTGTGGAACGTTGTCTGTTCTGCAGTAGCTGTCAGTATTCAGATTTCAGGAGTCTGCATTTTTATTGTTTTAGCTTTCACTGTTTTGAAGGTTGTGGTCCTATTCCTTCATGTTAAAATAATCTGAATTCCAACATCTGTACCAAAGTCCAGGTTACACATATTTTGATAAAGTAGTAAGCATTCTTCTGGTTTCTAAGCAACTTGTATTGAATGAAGAATTAGATGTGTTTTATTATGTTTAATACTGACATACACACTGTAAAGGCTTTCATTTTAGTTATCCTCCCTATTCAATAAACAGATTAGTTTAATCTTAAAATTCAAGTTCTCTTTTAGGATATTAGGCTGTACAAAATCATTACTTTAGTCAGCCACCCTTGTATCTTTTTGTATCTTAAGGGGGGGGGAGTAGTTTGTTAATCAGATTATGCCTTTCAGTTGTATCCCTAGGTGCAACTGAACTGGGATTTGATTTCCATTCTCAAAGCTTTTTGTGTGTGGTTTTAAAAGCTAGTAAGTTGTTTCCATGGTTACTTTCACTGCTGAGTAAGTTCTCTGGTGTTGATTGATGCTTATGAAACTTTCTTGTCTGGAGGCTACTTGGCAGTGGAAAATGTACAACTCAGAGGTTTTAAAAATAAGAAAGTGGGATTTCACAGGACCTTTCCTTGTGTTTTAGTTTGACATCACTGAAAAAACTTGAGATATCATCTTCCTCCTATTCCAGAACTGGTGTTTGTCTGTTTTACGTTGGGGTAGAGACCGAGAAATCTAATGTAAACTTGAGGTATTGTTCTGGTAGCTAAAATATTTGAAATTACCAACCTTAGTGATTTTTTAGTAACAAATAATTTTGGTTTTCTGTGTGCATCAGTGTGTGGCACCTGATGGTATTCAAGCATTGTAACAACTTGTATTTTGACAGCTATTACTCATGTATTTTTCTAGTATTGTTTCCCTAATATCAAGCTGTGTGGAAAGCGTAATGCATCACCTTGTGGGTCCCACAGGCTCACTAATTTTAGGTCTGTCTTGTCATATATGTAGATCCAGGTATCTTATGGGAATTTTGCAGTAAGTTGGATGAACTGTGTAGATTTGGTCATCAGCCAAATTTATACAAAGCAGAAAATGCAGGATTAGGATACATTAAAGATACAGGATAGATTCAGACACTTAGGAAAGGATGATAAAAGCATATAAAATGGAGCTTGCCATCCCACACTATCACATGTGTAATTTAACTATAGGCAGCCATGAGTAACATTACTTGTGTGGCTATAGAACCTCCCTTTGTGCTGGACTGCCAGAATAATAAATTTTGTAGGTCCATTTAGAGAGCTCATAGGACCAAGAGGTAGAGGAGGTCATCTGCTGTGTCCAAGGATCTTGGCCTCTGATTTTGTCCTGTAACTCCCACTGTGCTATAGACCCATGAGCCTATTATAAAATTGCATGGGTATATATAGATACTCAAACCCCTCCTGGACGCGGTCCCATGCAGCCTGCTGTAGGTGACCCTGCTTTGGCAGGGGATTGGACTAGATGACCCACCGAGGTCCCCTCCAGCCCCCAAGATTCTGTGATTCTAATCATATATATCCTGTAATTTATGTGCTTTTTATTTTATTTTTGACAGTAACATGCCCACATGTTCCTGCCTAAATCTATATAAAAATACTCCTCAAATGAGGCTATATTTCTCTCTTCTGACTCCTTGAAGGACTTAGTTTGTGAATTCCCAAATCTTATGTGTGGATGAGAAGAATACTGATTTGTGTTTGATTTATTTTTAATTGTTTGAGGAGTAGTTATGCGTACTTGTGTTATTATGTCTCTATGCTCATAAGGAAAGCAGCTTGTGTCCAGTTGGGGAATTCCTGCTCACTAACACACTGCAGAAAGAAGGATTTGATTTAGTAGGTGCAGTTTCTCTAAAGTTAATATTTTGGCATGGTACCATGTTGTTTTTTTCTTTGGAGTGCCAGATTTTTGGAAATAATGTGCTTGTAACTCTTTTTCAAAAGAACCTGGTAGCCTTTGTACTAAGTCCATCTTGTATATTCATTTTCTGCCTAATTCATTCCCCAGCTTTCAGTTGCAGCTGGGTGTGACAGTTGCTTCACTTTCTGCTAAAGTTATTGTGCAGTCTTACTAGGCTGTTAAATACTCTTTTTTTTTTTTTTTCCCCACCAAAGATGGCTGGGTTTCAATATTAGGATCTCTGTAATAGGATGTTTAATTTCTGAAATATTTCTCTTTAATGGTGCTTATGACTTAAGCCATTGTGTTAAATAAAAATACAGCAGGCAAGTTATAATAGAATTAGCGTTAGTGATAATTAAAGTTATCTGTAGTTTGATGGGAGATGAGATCTAGTCCTTCTTTCTTTAATTTCTGCAAAATGTGACACTACCCTGGCTGGCTTGGGAACTGGCTAACAAGGAAAGATTTATGGAATGCAGGTGCTGATAGAATTATCACACTTGGCTAAATTTTAAGAATTAGTTTAGTTTCTGTAGGAGCGTCAGCTTTGTTAAAACATTACACCAGGAATTGATATGTCTTTTTTGAATGAGGTTTAATAAAAATTGAAATGAATTTCCAGTTTTCTGTGGTTCATTTTGGAAGTTGGATTGTGCCATAGATAGCTTTAAATCCCTGTGGGATTTTATAGGGGGAATAGAAAACATCCTTTGCCAGAGAAGACTAAATTCAATATCTGCCAGCATCCTAACTTATTTTCAGATGTTGTGATACATGTTCAATATTAAAAAATCATCATCAGCATGTTGCTATAGTCATTCCAAACAAGCTTACTTTTTAAGAACTAAACAAATGTGCATTTGGTGTAACCTAACATAATTATGTTGCAAATTTGTAAGGCAAGAAATATATATATTGAAAGGGAAATGCAAAAGAAACAATTGAGGTCAGCGACAGCAGAATTAGGATAGGGAGAAAATAGCTCTACTAAATTATAACATGGATTTAAAGAATAAAACTATGATCATTTGCTACCTATTTAAATAAAAAATAGGTGTGTAGTGCAAATCTTTGTGATTATATTGGATAGGATGCTTGGCAAGTTGTTGAAATACTCACTCCCATTGATTGCAAAACCAGCAATGAAAACAGAAGTAATGAAGTAAGGACTCTCCTACTGGTAAAGCTATAACAGATTTTTTGTTTAATCCAAGAGGTATTTCTGCTTCTTCATTGATGGTAGTGATGGAATAGATAAAGAATATTTTGTTGCAGAACTTGAGGCTGAACCTATCAACATTCTTAATGGTTTGCAAATGTTTTGAGCTTTTTAGAGATAAAAGTTTTTCTCGTTTAAACTTTGTCCTACTTTTGGTGACGCAGCTTTCACTTGTCACAGGTTGTTTGTACACTGTTTTCTGTTATATCTCGTAGTGAAGCCTTTGAGTTGTCACTGGAAGATATCAGTTCTCAGACTGACCCTTTCAGCTTAATGTGAGATGCACTGTAACTCGTTGACTTTCCAAACTTGTCTCAAGTTTCAGACAGCTACAGGACATCCTTGCATTGCCATATGATTAGGATTCATTTCAAAGAAGTAATAGTGTGTAGGAGTTCCTCTTGCTGATGATTTAAAAATCACAGTGGCAAATTTTATTCTTGTGAAGTGGTTACAAAACTGGAACAAATTTACAGGAAAAAAACCCCACACATGAAATAAAAGCAGCAGTTCTGCAGAGAATAAGCCTGGTATTAAGCTGTTACCTCACATTGTGTTTCTCTGCAGTGTCTCTTGGCAGTATCTCAGTCCTCTTCCTCTGTGGCTCTGTCTTTCAAAATGTATTCTGCTCTGGTACCCCTCTCTAATTGCACTTGAACGTTATCAGGATGCTGTCGAGCACTAATGAGTCTTCAAAGCAGTATATATGGACCTCCACTTCCCTTTTGTTCATGCTAATTAAGTTAGGGAAATTTTGTATTGTGCCTTGATTAATTCTGGGAATTTGTAAGAATGCAGATGAATTGTTTATCTGAGGCTGAGTTATCTTTTGATATGCAAACACACTTTGATATGCTGATTTTCATTACCACGATTACCTTCCTCTCTGGGAAGGCAGTTGAATTACAATTCCATCCGTCTCCTCCCTGCACAGAAGATGCAACTTCCGTTGCTCGCATTGTTCATGGTTTCATAATCGTATACAGATGCCACGTTGTAGCAGTTATCTGAACAATGTTGCTGTTAGTCTAGCAATATCAGGAATTTATCTTATTTTCTGTAAGGCTCTCTATGATCTGTATTAATAAAACAGATGACCAGTGTGGTCCTGGATTCTTTTTAAACACAGAGTACATTTATGTAACTGAGAAGTTAACTGATGAATGATACTACATAGTCTTTCTTATAGTAATATTACTTCTTGGACACCTTTGAGACTGAGGTAACCATGTTCTGCCATATACTAAAGTGTTCTGAAACAGTAATGAATTATTAAATTAAGAAAGTAGAAATGTGGGGAAGAATTAAGTGTGCAACAATTCTTTTTTTTCAGGTTTGTACCTCTGAGGGACATCTCTCCCGCAACAGTGGTCTGTGCTTTGGCTGCCTGGACAGTTATTTTTTAATGCAGCTTTCTGCAGGTTCAAGGGAGCATACCCCAAACCATGACACTAAGTTCAGAGCATTTTTATTTCTTCAGTCCTTGTGGTTGTGTGTAGCTCAAGCTTTAAATAAAAGCATGCTGGAATCCCAATCTGAATTTTTATTATGACCTCAGGAAACAGTACTTGAAGATGTCATATATAGGTTTCACCTACACTGATTTTAACTGATTCTGCTGAATCAGTGTGGCAGGGTTTCTTCCTATAGGCAGCTATCTTTTCCTTTGTTAAAATACTGTAGTGCCATTTTTGGCCCAATATCCATCTTGCTGCTGTTACATGAATGTCTCAATTTTTTTGAAGTCTCTTGCATTTCTTCTTGTACCTTGAACTGTGCTCTGATGCACTGTTCTGGTGATGGACACAGGTAAGAGGGACACAGGTTTTCACACTGCCCTTGGGGTACTCTTACCTACCACGAGTCTCCCGTTCAGCACTCATTTAAGGCAAAGCCAGTTTAATGTGAACTTCTGTGTTTTGCAGTGGAGCCAGAAACAGCTGGCCAAGGCCTGCACTGGTGCAGCAGAGAAGTGCCTGGCACCAACAGTGATTTGAGTGTGTCTGTGGTAGTCTGCAAGCCTGAAGAGGTGAAAACCTCTGATACTATGAACCAAGAGATGATGCTTTTCAAATGGCCCCTCAGGCTGCGTGTCCATGAACTGGAGCCTGGAGCAATTCCTTCTGCCACTGCACAAGTTGCAGGGATGGCTTGAGTGTGTGTATGGATGTGCCCTTAGGTCTTGGCATAGCAAGACAGCAACATATAGGTTTGTTTAGAAAACCTTTTTTAAATTTTCTGCAGAGCATCTGCTAATGTCAAACCTGAGTATTTTCTTTCACGTATTTGGCCTCCCTTTCCTCCTCCACAGCTGTCATGGTCCCAGGATGTATAGAGATGATCTTTATTCTGCAGGCCTTCGTCTTTACTGGTTTGGCTCGATTATACTGTCTTAACTCATTTTCTAAGGGAGTCTTTGACTAAAATAGTCTATATACCCCATTTAGTGAACAAACAGTTTTATAAATGTTATATTTAGCATATATTTGTTTATTTTTCATGAGTAAGAGGCTGTTGGGAGCTCCTAAGTGACCTGTTTAATGTTTTTTTCTAAACAGAGAAGACAATTTATTTGTGAAAAACACACACTCATCTGGTTTCTTTGTAGCTGACTTGCCTTCACGTGGTGCTTCTCGCTGGATACACATATGGAGGACTGTTCGTGATGCTATTTTAATTCTTAGTTTGTCTTTTAGTATATGTTGAGTGTCCTATAACAGAGTGCAGAGCTAGAGAATGTGTTCAGTGTTGTGGATATAATAAAGAAGGATCTTGTAGAGCTTTTTCTTTCTAATTATATTCTATTTTAACCCACAATGTGTCCATACATCTCTTCCTTATCCTGAAAGACACCCTCAACACTAGAAAGTGCCAAGACAAATTAAAGCAACCCATTTAAGTAAACAACCACATGGCAGAGTCCATATGTTCTAAAATTAGGCTTGTGTGTGTTTATAACAAGATATTACTTCTGCATCTAGGAAGGGAAATCAAACCAGTTCCCTCGTGTGGAAAGAATCCCATTGCATTTTGAAGGATTATTAGCATGTTAATAAATTCCTATGATATTTTTCAATGTAGTCTTTTAAAGTCTTCCCTGGAAGAGGATTTGCTCTAAAATAATAGCATCATAGACTTTAAATGCATACTGCTTTCAGTCATGCTGATGTACCTTTTAAACTGTCTCTTAAGTTCATGTGCAGCCCCAGAATGAACTCTGCATTTTGTATGAGAAACTGGGATCCAAGCTTTGTGTGCTTTGTGGAGGTGACCTGCTACAGAGTATGCTTTGTGACATGAGTGATTCCCCACATATTCCTCTCCGCTGCCCTTCAGTCCTGCTGTGCTGTGTAATTGCTGGCCCCAGACAGGGTTTTGTGCATTTATAGGGGACAAAAATGATGACCAAGGGACCTAAGGCAGAGGTTGATTCTCCTTATGTCTCTGGGGTTTTGAGATAAGGCACACAAAATGATGTCACTGTGTGTTCTGAGGAATACGCTGCGTGTTTGAAGGGTTAGGGTTTTATTACATCTGAGACATGGACATTTCCCAGAGGATGAATCTATGCCAAACCTCACCGATTGGTTCTGTAATCATTCTCTGTGGAGTTAAGAACACCAATGGCTGTTCAAGTGCTATATTGATAATAGCAGAAGAAGGTAAAGTTGATGTTACACAGGTGGGAACGATGGATGTACATTGGTTTGGACTACAGAAGAACAAAAGCGAACAGTGCTGAGAATTTCAATATCCCTGCTTGGATGCCTAGGACTTGTGTGCATCTGGACTGATAGTAGCTGTATGTGGTAGAAAATTCAAGACAATGAGAAGTATGAACATGGCTAATTATTTTGACCAGTTTTGGGGTTAGGAAGGCTGTTATATTTGGATTTAGTGTGCTTATTTTCATTTTTCTAGGAAAGCAATTTTCTGGCCAGAAGACAGTTTAATCTACTGAAGAGCAAGCCAAGTTTGGTCAGAACAACTGATGCCAGTGAATGAGTTGAGCATTCTGGGATTTGTAGAGATCTGCCCAATACACTTAAAAAATCTGAACGTATGTGCCTGTAAGCCTTCGCAAAATGTATGGAAAAATCTTTTGTGACTACTTTCATTTTTTGACCAGTTCCATTGCTTCAATGAACAGCATGTACCTTTCATAAGCAGGCTTTTTGGTGCCCTGGTGCCACTTGTCCTGCCTCGCATTATATTCAACTTCTAGGTAGCAAAAGTATTGAAAGGCTTCGGTTTTTTGAAACACATATACCCTTGAAGTGAAATAGCATATCTAGCTACTTGGCTGTCTTGGTGAAAAGTGTCCTCATGCTGAACCATGACTCTGTCATGTTGCTGGCCAAGGTCAGAGAGTAATAACTATCATGCAAAGGTATGCATGATACCCCTGGTAGCTTTTAGTTTCAGCAGCAAGTCTGACATTCTAAGCAGATGTGGCTGCTGGGCAGAAACATAAGTAGCAGGGCAGTGTTTTATGCTGGGAAAATGGGATTCAGAGAAGTGGCTAACTAAAGTCTCCACTTGGAAATGGGAAAGGAAAGGTATTGCAATTTGTCTTCGGACGGCACTTCAACTGAAAGCTCTGCTCCTTATCCTGAGCTGCTTGTATATTTGCTTAAAACTTGTTTTCTCAGAGAAAACTTTGCATAATTGGTAAGAAAGTGTTACCCTGTGGGACTTCTGCTGTTCTCTGTGCATGGCAGTAGTCCCAGTAGGAGCCTGCTATAAAAACCTGTAATATCCTAATTATCAGTTTTTTTTTAGACTGCAGAGTCTGGGCCTGGAAATGTAGTGAAAGACAGATAAAGCTTGCGGGTCCTAGGTGACAACGTCTGAGTTTGGATGAATTACAGTTTTTTAACAGTTAGTGTCTCAGGTGCACACTAAAGCTTTTCCATAAAAAAAGTAAGAGCTAAGAGTGATGTCTTTGTTCTCCCATTTTTTCCATACTCTGCTCCATGTATTAATTCAGGGCAAGTGAGGAATAACCCACTGGTGGGTTACTGAGTCTTACTTCTGTAAGGAACTCCTGCCTTGCCAAGTCTTTGGAAAGAAATTCAGAGCCCTGTGCTTGGCAGGATGCAAACAGGAAAACGATGTCTGCTGTGCTGTCTTGAATAGGTGACGCTGTCATGCAGAATGCTGTTACAGGAAGACTGTCTTGGTCACACTCTGCCACAGCTTCCTTCAGGAGCATCTAGACCTCAAAGATGATGACTCACAGAGTGCTAAATATTTGAACTTCAAGTAAGTCTTGTAAAAATAAATTGTTTCTGCAAACAAAGTCCTTCTTAAAATGTTTTTAAGGCATCGTATATAAACCAATATTCATTCACTGAGACGGCAAAGTGGTCACTGAGAGCACCACGGATGCACTCCAGTGTGCAACTTGCACCCAGTCACAGATCACACCCATGAAAAATGGAAAAGAATTGCTTGAAATCAGGTGGAGCTGTTATTCAAAAAGCAATTCATTCCACAACCAAATAGCTCTCGAAATGTCTGTTTGCAAAGCAATAGCATAATACAAAGCAAGAAATACTCACTAGAAAGTTATAAACTTTTGATGTCAGTTTATTTTGAGCACGCATTTCTGTTTCTGCTTAAATACGTCTAAACTGAGAGATTGTTTACTTCTATTTGATGTACTATATTTTTCATTTTAAGTTTGCTTTGTAGCACAATACTGTAAATACAGTGAATGACTCATTCAACCTGTACCTGCAAAAAGCTTTTTAGCATTTTTAATCTGTCTGTTCAGAGGTAGGTTAATTTATGTGCTAAAATACTTGTGTTGTGATACAAATTATGCTAAGAGGAAAAGTACAGTGGTTGAAGCAATCAAACTAAAAGTTGATCTGTGTAATATGTGCTCTGCAGAAAGTCAAAACCTGTTTGTTTGTTGAATATTTACATGATCAGACCAAGGTGATTCTTTCCCTTCTTGCTGAGGGCAGCCAGCAGTACATTTGACTTCATTAACTTCATTACTTATGAGGTGCCCAACAGAGATGGTCAAACCTGAAATCTAGCTACATTTTCACCACCTCATTCTTCCTGTGTATTTTGCTTCCTAGATAAAAGGAAGGCAAGGTATAGGAACTGTCAGTGCTAGTGACAACCACTTAAAGCCAGACAGGCAGAACTGAGTTTCTGAGCTTGAGCAGTAAGTGAGTAAAGTATATGGACATGCTTCTGGCTCCATTGCTGCTCTGGCAAGAGGGAGTTACTCGGACCGCTCTTTTCCTTCCCTGTGACTTAAACTGCTGCAGCAAAGTGAACATGCAGTTACCATGTGAGTAAAATCCCGAGGACTGGGTTCTCTTGCTTTAGGTCCCTGTTATCTCCTGTAAAACGTGCCAGGCAATCAGAGTTTAATCTAAGATTTCTCTCATGTCTTCATCTACTCATTCCTTAATTGGTCTAGCCTGCCAACTGGATACTGAGCCACACTGGCAGCTTGTGTGACATGCCTGGTTATCCACCAAGAACTAGGTAGAAATTGCCAAATCATTTCATAGTTTTCTGATTAGCCACCTGCCTTCCTCATGATTGAAATTACTGCAGTTCTGGTGGTAGTATACAAACTTCTGTGGAATAGCAGAGAACGCTGCCAGGACTGCTTAGATTTGATTTGCTGAGCAGTAGATACAGCACTGAACTAAAAAATATTTGCTCGATGAGTAGCACATACATGTTTTTTGCCACATAATATTTGCCACTTGTTTATCTTCAGCTGAAAGATGTCAGCAAAATTTGAAGTGGAAAGAAGTGTTTGAATTCAGCCCCAGTTATAAAGCCAGTGTAGGTACTTCTGGGTTTGAATGAGTAATTGATCTTGATTGGCAAGAATTTATGTAGCTATGGAGGAAAAAGCACGTTCATAGTCAAACATAGTGTTCTAGTGAGCAATGCTCCAATGTCATTTTCTTCTAGTTTATCTACACCCCAAGACAATCCTTGAGGATAATAATCCAAAAGTTTGTACACAGTATATTTATAAAAACATAAAGTTATGCCTGCAGTGAGTAAAGAAACAGAAATATTCTTTTTTATATTATGTATGAGAAAGTTAAGAGAAATACTTGTAAGTGTACCAAAAGATGCAATTTTTCAAAATGTTGTGATGATTTGAGAAGTAGATCAGTGATACTGCTTACACATTTATACCAGGGAATGCAGGTGAGGTGAAGGTTTACTAGAACTGGCAGCCTGTCATGGATGCAAGGAATATCACCCCTGATTGCACCACATCACACACCTGCTGAGTAAGATGCAGGATAGAAGTGTTTGTTCATTCCTTCCTAATGGGAGTCCACTGATGGGATGCACTGGTGTTTGGCTGGTTTGGGGTGGGGTTTTTCTTGTTCACTTCTGAAACTCTTCGTAGAGCCTTTCTGTGGGTGTGTCAGAGCAGCTAGTGGCTTTAGAAGTATACGTGCTATCTCCCTGTGGCTTCGTCAGCCACAGTCTTGTCACTTGTTCCTAATGCCTCACATCTGCATTCAGGACCCAATGCTGGTATCTCTAAAATCAAAGCAAAAAATTGCATTTACTTTCAAGGAAACAGAATATGGTTCTGCTTTGTTTGGTTTTTAGTAACACACAGCGTATAAAACTAAATGCATATGAGGTATCTTCATATAGGCAAACAAGATTAAAATAGAAATCGTACTACAAATAAGACAGCTTTGATTATGAGATGAAATACAGGTAATCTCTTTTGGCTTCCTCTAAAAATTGAAAATGATTGTTCCCTACTTGAAAGGCATCAGCTGAAGAGCAACCAGAACAAAAGAACTGTTATTCCTGTCTAAAATAGAGAATTGTTGCCTGGCCGAACTGTAATCAATTGACAACTGAGTTTTGTTTTGTGATTAAAACTACTTTTTGGTGTTTAAAGTGAGCATATGGTTGCTGGGAATTTGGCTTAAGGTACACAGTGAGTTGTAATTGGGCTTCTCGGGGGAAGCTGATCTGCTGCATGTGAATGGTAAAACTATTTTCAGAGACTGTTTATGCCAGCACTGAAACTTTAATAGTTTATGCAGTCCTGGAAACAAGAGGAAACTACTGACACATGCAGTCATGTTCCCTGGTGCGATATTTCGCAGGAAAGCAAGAGCTTCTGTTATCTGCTATATGAGAAGTAGTTTAAATGTGGAAGAACTATGACAACCATGTCTGGTAAATCTCCCATTAACTTCGTCCTGTGTCAGGAAAGGGAGCACTGCCACTTGTTCCCACTTTATGCATTTTGGATGAAAAGAAAATATTCTGTCAGTCTCCATAAGAGCCTGAAACAGTTTCTGAAAACCTGCCTGTCTTCCCTGTATAGAGAGAAGGATTCGTTGTTACTGACTCTACTCCTGATGTGGCTAAAAATTAGGTCTTAAAGTCTTGCTGAGTTTGCCTCAAATTCTTGATCTGCTGTTTGAGTCCCAGTGTTGCAGGGAAGCATGCATTTCCCTCACCTTTTTCCTCTGTCAGAGTGTTTGCTCCCCAGTTTTAGTCCTTGTGCCTTTTTCTCTAGGGATAAAATTTTGCAATTTACTTACTCTTAGTGTGAGCCAAGGACCCCGATAGCCTGTGTGCAGGTAGGAGTTCAGCCAAATCTTGCCTCCCCTAGCAGAGAATATCTGATCTTCTCATAAGCCATAAATGCAAAGTATTGTGGATTTTTCATTACATTTTAAGAATTATGAGCAACGTATGATGTCTTTGTATCAGAAACCTTGCCTGATGATCACTTGCAAACTCCGGTTCTTAGACACTCATGCTACATTTCTGTGCCAGTTTCGTCTTCCCTCACATCACTGCCAACTTCTTGATGATAAGTCCTTTAAAACCTGGCAGCAAACCTTCTGTGTTCCTGTTCCTAAGCTTTAGTCAAACTCAGGAAGGTAAGATAACCTTTTTTTTTTTTGAAATTGTGGCCCTGGCATGAGTCTTTAAAAATTAACCGGTGTGTTAAGGAGTGGTTTATCCTGAACCTCATCTTTTCCTCCCTGTTTTCTTTCCATGGACTTCTGTTGAGGCAATCCATTCTTTCAAACATCCAATTATTGAGGATAATACAGAGCATACAGGAATTGTTAAAGAATATACCAAAACCTGTCAGTTGTCTTAATTATGCTATAGTGCATTTTTATGTAGAATGAAACTTCATCTAGCACCTTAAAATTAATGATTTACTGTTTTTCCTTAAATGCACCTGAGTTTGAGAGTTAGGTTCTCTAGTTTAAGTTAATGTCATGTGTCAGTGTAACACTATGAAATCTATATAATGTATCATGAACTAAAAATGATGTCTTGAAGAAAAGGAGACAGCATGTTAAATTCAGAATTGTATATCTCTACATTGGCAGTTTGGCAGGTCCATAGAAATCTGAACGTCTGGGAAAGTTTTTAGATTATTTTAGTGTAATCATTCTGGTATTATTTCTGAGATGGTAAGTTGAAGTTTGTTAAATCAGTTTTGGAAAATTCAAAGATGGAAAATAGATTTCTCCCAGGAATTTAATGAGTGTTAAATGAACCATGCTATAAAACCTAGGGTGGAGTTCACATCCTAAGTTAAACCATCATAATAAGGGCAATTTTACTTCAACTGTAAACTGTTGGTAGATGGTTTTACCTTAGGACAGAAAATAAAAACTCCAGTGGGGCTACTAATCTTTGTTTGCTAGAAAGGGTCTGCTTGCATGAACTGCAAACAGGTGCCCAAAACGAAAGAACAGCAAAGTTATTTTGTAGAATGAATTGTTTCATCCATGTACTATAAAGCCTGTTTTAATCCACTCTTGTGTGTCTTGCTTTTTATGCCATCTAAAATTTTACAGACACATTTCCCACCATTTACCAGTATTACTCCATACCATAGGCTTGCTGTTAGACTCTGAGAGCATGAGAGTGGCGACATGGGCGTGCAGTACTGCTGGAAGGTGGGCTGCTGTATGGAGCTGCATTACAAGTGGGGTGTGCACATGGAGCTGTTGACCTCCTTTTTGTCCTAGGACACGGTTCTCCTGAGTCAGTGAGACAGGCTGGAGGTATCTGCTCCTGCGTGCTGCTTCCTAGAATTCGGCAAGCCAGTATTGCTCAGGCTTGTGCAGAAGCTGCTATCTGGTTCACCTTTCAGTGGATTTACACATTATTTTTTTCAGTTGTGCATTTCATTTCCTCCCCTATCAGTGGAACTGATGATAGAGGATGACAGTGTTTAACTGGGCTTGAAAAACAAAAGGAAACTTACCCTTTGCTGTGTTACAAGCTCATATTACCCTGATGTCACTTGAAGTATTTGTGCCTCAGTGATATTTTGATGGATGTCTTTGAATCTCCAATCTAGCAACTTTGCATTAGGTTATTAGTCTTCAGATTTTGACAGGACTGTGAATATATTTTACAGTTCTCATCTGTGTTGAGATCTCTAGGGTCCCACATAATGTCCACAGAAATCAATAAAAATAATTCTGTTAATGCTTCTTTTTGGATTTGGATCCCTACATTTGAGCATACACAGATTTTTAGGCCTCATGAATGCTTGGTTTCAGGCTTTTATAATATGGGACTTGTCATGTGAGATAAAAACAAGGTCCTTCGATCTCCACGTTCTGTCTCTAGTGACGGTCAGGACCAGTTTTTTGAAGGGAGAATCTAAGAAATGTTGGTGGAGCAATAAAAGAATAGCTTGCCCCAGAGGGTTTTTGCTTCCTCCTTACATCAATGAGAAGCTGAATAAAGATTTGAAGCAGGAGAACTTACACGCATCAAAGTTTTAAATGTTCTTATTACTAAAAATAATTTTTTCTCATCTAACTGGGGATAGTTTTCCTTCCACTCTTTCCCTGCTGCTAATTAAATCCCCTTCATCTGTCAATAACAGAATGTGAGTTTTTCTTGGTATCCTACATAAACTGGTTAAATTATATTTATTTTATACTATATCCTGAGTTGTGTAGCATGATTTGCATTTATATCTGACTTGTTTTGTTACGCATACTTTCCTTAATTACTTTTTGGGCTACATATTTTTCATAAGCACATTTTTTATATTTCTTAGCTTATATTTACAGAGCTTTGCAAATCACAACATGTTTCATGCAATCTGTCTCTGCTTCTGCTGAAGAACAGTCACTGGTTTGATAAGAGGCCAGCAGCCTTAAAGTGGGTGACAGTCAGGCTCTGAAATCTATATAGAAACAGATGAATAAGAACTGTTGCAGTTTAGGCCTTGCCAGCAATAAAGCACCCCACAGCTGCTCTATCACCCCTCCTCTCGGTGGGGTGGAGAATGGGAAGAAAAAGGCAAAACTCATGGGTTGGAGTAAGGACAGTTTAACAGAACAGTAAAGGAAGAAAACAGTGGCAACAATAATACTAATTAAAAGATTATACAAAACAAGATAATACACAGGGCAATTCTCTCACCACCCAATGCCCAGCATGCTCCTCCCAGCAGCAATTACCCTCCCCCAGCCAGCTTCCTCCCCTCTGAACTGAGCATGAAGTCCCATGGCATTGAATACTGCCGTTTGTCTGGCCAGTTTGGGTCAGCTGGCCTCTCTGTGTCCCCTCCTGGCTTCTTGTGAAAAATAACCCTGTCCCAGCTGAACCCAGGACAATAGGTTGGCTAGTTTCTGAGATACTTGTTCCCTGTTGGTTTAGTGGTAGTTCTGGACGTATGGAAGTTGAAGGACTTCTGGTCTTCCTGTAGGTTATGGAGCTTAATTTAGAGCAACAGAACAAAAATGCCTGCCCTTGGCTTACACATGGCTGTGCTTGAGAAGACAACAGTGCATTCTCACAAGCAGCTGTCAGAGAAAACTTGCAGCTCAGTCTGTGTGCCAGTGCAATAGCTCTTGTTCATGAACATCAATTGATGAATTGGTGTTCAGCATGGAACAGAAGAAATTTAATTGTATGCTGCTTTGTATTTCCAGTAACTGATCTTTGAGAGTGATCTGAACCCCCCATGTGCTTAATTGCTTAGTTCACTTATATACCTAATCAAACCTGACTAAGGCAGGATTCACAGTTGTAGTTTTTGTGCAGTAGAGGATACTGATGGGAACCCAGTGGTGGCCCTGAGAAGAAGTAAACAATACATAAGTCACTGTTGTGGATACTGTGGTGTGTTTCAGCAGGAGTCCCCCTGCTTTCTGTCTCCCAGAGTGCTGCTACTCTTTGCATAGGCCATCTTATGTCAGATCCTCTAGTAATGGGAATGTGCTGCTTATCCTTTTGCCTCCCTTCTCGCTATCTGTAGACCCCTCCTGTGTTGCACTTGCTGCCTGGGCTGCCATCTAGCGAGCAGCAATCTTGGGATGAGACGGTTTTTGCTGTACTGCAGGCTGGTGTACATTCCTGGATATATTCGCTCAAGGTCTACTGTGTTTGGTAAGTGCACGTCAAAGCAGAGAAATCTTTTTGGTTTCATGTAAGTGAAACAATGTATGTGGACTAAGACTTAAAAAATAAGTCTTTTTTAATCACATAAAAATTCACCACACATTGTTGAGCTGAAGGTTGATCTAGCCCAATAACCTGGTTTTTTTTCATGGTATCCAAAAAAGGATGCTTGGGGAAGAGTCTAAGAACAGGGCAATGGTGGAGTGAGACTCCCTCAAGGATACCTTCCCTGTCCCTAGAGATCTGTGGCAACTGAGACTGCTAATTAATGGGTAGCCTTCTATTTCTATTTTGTTAATGGTTAAGTTGGTGCTGTGCTACCCACAGAGGTTAGAGGACTGGTTTAACAGGGAACCTCATCATTGAGATCGATTACATGTACATCAATATAATGGTACTGGTATTTCTTACTATCAAAGGAAGATCCTATCTGATAAAACAAGGTGTGGCTGTTTGCTTGTCTTACAGAAAATTGATTTCTGCTTCAGAGGAACCTTGGATTGTGTATTTTTCAGCTTGTTCAGAACAAATACATCATTATTCTCTTTAATCTTGTCATAGGTCACGAAACTCAAAATGTGTGGGCTTTTCTAAAGGATGAAAAAGTTGATGAGAAGAGCCTGAGAGTACTGTTACAAGACAGAGAACAATACTGTGGTCGTGTTTTATCTCTTTTCACATTTGGACATTGAAATTACCAGCCACGTGACTTTTTCTTCTTAATCAGAATTAAAGATTTTTTATTCAATTAAAATAATGTCTTACAGCTACATGGCTTCAAAAAGGTCATGTCATAAAGCCTTATGCAGAACAACCCTTAGCTGGTTCTCTATTAATTAATTCTGCAGCGGCACATGACAAGATGGAAAACATTTTTTACAGCTTCACATCACTGACAAACCTTGTGTCCTGCAGAGCCAAGAGTGGAGTCATGGAGTGGATGGGCAGTGCCTGGTTTTCACTGGCAGTGGCACAAGTTGATTCTCTTCTTTTCTAGTTCCAAATTTGTTTTGCCCATAGTATGCAGCTCCTAGGATTTTCTACATGAAATCTGTGTGGAGTGTTCATTTTTCTTCTGTTTTCTGCCAGGAAAACTTTTCTGGTCAGTCTTGATCATCTCCATCACAAAGGTTTTTCCTGCAGTCCAAGCTTTTTCTGGAGTTCATATGCACTTCTGGGTCACCCAGCATACATTCCTGGATTGTCTCTCATTTTACACTACTCAAATACCAGCCGATAACCTTCTTCAGCCAAGTTCTGCTTCTCTTCTGCTGATTTTCAGTCTGCTAGCTTTTCAGCAAAGTCTGAAGAGACTTCCAGATTGATCTGGATTTTTGGATTTTCTTTCTTCCTTCTTAGCTTACGCTTTACTCTGCCTGTTAAGAAGCTGAAATTCAGTCCTGTGCTCCCATGCAAAGGGTCTGGCTGCCACCCTGGTATGAGTTTCCCACCAGAGATTTCAGAAGCAGCGATCCCACCGCACTTGCCATTCAAAACCCAGCTCAAGGCTGGGTAACTTGCATTCCTACCAGAGGTGCAACAAGGGATGTGAGGATGTCTCAGGGGTTCATTGCCTCTGAGCATCACACGCTGCTTTGGGCAGGAGTGCAGTTCTGGAAGGCAGCTCCAGCCTCCGGGCTGCTAAACCTCTGCTGGCTGCTCCTAATTAACCTGGGCCAGAGCTGCCAGGTAACCTGCAGCACCTCTCCATGGTAAAACCTGGCTACCAGAAAAAGAATATGCTTATCTGGTAATGCTGAAATGATTAAGCTGCTGATGTACATTTTGTATTTTTTCCTCGTTTCTTCCAATTTCTGTTACAGAGGCACCATCTTACTGTAAGTGAATGGGGGTTTTTGTCAGAAGCTATTCTTTCACCAGCTGTCTGTGGCTTTTTAATTTCGAGCTCAGCCCCATTCAGTCCTAGCTATGAGCGTCCTTGCAGGAAACACTTAGCCTTTATTTGCTTTGAGTATATCAAATTCATGATGTCTACAGTTTTGTGTAAATCCATGGAAACTGTTAGACTTAAGAGGGTGAACAAGGGTCAAATATTGGGCCTGTTGCCTTGTCAGAAGGAAATTTAAAAAATTTTTATTTTTACTTTATTGGGTTTTTCCACAGGAATGTGAAGCATGACTTCAGCTTTTGAAAGTTATTGGTCAGAGTTTTTCCACTATTAGACTAATACACTTCAGAATTTTTTAAGATAGCAAAATAATGTACAAATAATTTATTCAGTTATCAAGTTTAACTCTCATAGGGAATTAATGAGCAAAGTCCTCAGCAGAGCTATGAATCTGTTTATCTTTGCAAGATAATAGGAAGAGCAGTCAATATCTTTTCCATGCTTGAACAGTTTTGATTAGTAGCTTTCAGATGTGGATTATCTGCACTTGACAATAATGGTTTCTGCCTTTTGCAAGTTTTTGCCTAGGTTCATTGGGCCCTACTTCTCTAATCCAAAACAGATGGAATTTTTCAAATGCAAGACAATAGGTCAGAGATGAAATCCCTGAGAAAAATGTAATTTTAGCAAGAAGGATATACCTATTGTGACAAAAATTGTTGGTAAAGTGATATACTGTGGATAAAATTGTGACAATATGAAATAACAATATACACTAAAATTTAGTAGCACAGCAACCTGTTGATATTCTGTGCTTGATCACAAACATATTTTATAATATTTCTCTTGTTTCATTGCAATG
>Ga0181612_103644_pt1 | contig 29307 bp, 17 predicted proteins | sample HoacroProtozoa21_FD_119630 | JGI IMG/M metagenome (GOLD analysis project Ga0181612, IMG submission 119630) | Hoatzin crop microbial communities from Cojedes, Venezuel. Combined Assembly of Gp0051906, Gp0051904, Gp0051908 | reverse complement strand
TTTCTTCAATCTCTGTATCAATCATTCTACCTCAATCCTACTTCAATTTTGTATTCCATGCATTTAATAAGTTCACATGCCAACGAACTTTGTTAAATCACACTTCTATAAATTCTTATTAAAATCACTCCTTGAAAATACCTTTGACAGTTATTCTTTAAGCGACATAACCACTCATTTGTGACAGCCTACAAGTGAAAACCTAGAAAACTGGTTTTTGTTTCCCCATTCTCTGTTTACACAGAACAGAAGGAGCACTAGAAGAATCCCTCAAAGAGCTTTGCCACTCAACTCAGAAGCCAATTTTAGTTCTTCCTCTTTAATTGCCTTCATATGCTTGATCCTTCCCTCCAGTTCCCCAACTACAGTCTTGCTGTCCTCACGCTTCTCTGCCTTCCTTCCTCTCCCTCCCCCTTTTCCATACTTACTCAAGACAGACAATTTTGGACAGTTTACATTACATGGGCTTGGCAATGCCCTCACTGCTGCATGTCAGATCCTTTCCTTTCATTTATTTTCTTCAGGCAGGAAGTCCTTAAGTGAGAGACTCGATCTCTAATAATAGCGCTCCAGTTCTAGAGTGCCTTTCAGGCATCACTTCTGAACAGTGATTGTATTCAATAATACTTAAAAGTATTAGTAATAGTCTAGTCTTGCATAATGATGTGAACTTCTGGTGAGGAACAAATTCTTAAGGAATAGCATTACTGTTCTGTACATAAAGTTTTTACTAACCTTAGTGTCTTTACCAAAAACCTTGGAATGGAAGCAAATCCAGTTTTCAGAAAGGAATAACTTTCCTTGGTACAGAATTTCTTTCTGCAGAGCACAGGTAAAGCCTGAAACAAACAGATACTCTATAATCTTCAAGGCAACCACAACCCAAGCCAACTATTATTAGTTTGGATTTTGTTTTGCTCTTTTTTCAAAGCCGTAATGTGTTTCAGTTTGTATCTTTTGATAAACATTGTCAAATCTCAAGATATTCAATAAGTTTAACTAATACTGACAAGCTCAGAAGATTTCACAGGCCTAAATTAAGTCTCAAAACACCTGAAAGACAAAGACTGAAATGCCTAATAACACGCAACTGGCTCCCAGAAGCCAAGAATCCTTTCTGAGAGTACCACCTAGCTTCCTATAAACTTTTTGACTAGCTTTCAGGTAACTCTACTATGTAAATGTAAAGAGTTTAACAAAAGGTTTTAGCTTTAAACTTTCAGCTCTACAGCAGTTGTCTGGACTAGACGATCAACAGAGGTACAACACCCGTAAAGTAGTACTGCTTTTATTCCACAGCCACTGAGAAAATCATTTCCCACCCATGAATGGCTTTCCTTGTATTCCTTTCAGAAAACATTTTTTACACAAATCTACGTAGAAATCATTTGTTACAACTACCACAGAGAACAGCAGAATCTTTAAGTCCTTCTACCGATGTTTTTTAATCTTAAAGCGTCATCAACAGCAAAAACTCAAGCTAGTCACTTGACCACTGCTGTCCCAACTAAGCAGTGTCCTTAGTAAGGAAGCTGCAGTACAGAAAAAATGTTGCACTAAGTTATTCTGCTAAGAAGTGCAAAGCGGGCTACAATTCCCAAACCCAGATGCCCAATACGTGAAGATTTAAGTTTTGCAAGGTTACAACAAAAACACACACCACATGCAGATGAAGGCCTTGCAGCTCTAGGAAGCTGGAGCTTAACAATTTTTAATTTAGGTAGTCCCTCTTGTACATCACCATGGTTGGCGGGTAACAACATTATCTTAGATCCACAGCCAGCAATGACAAGGGGGTTCATACTCACTTTGTTTCAGTGGCTCATCAATGGGAACATCTAGAAACAGCTTGTGAAAGTGTGCATTTGCCTTCAGCTAAAAAACAAAAAGCCCCACACCCAGAGATACATACCTTATTAGATGTTCTTACAATCAAGTGACCCATTCCACTTCCTGTCCTCCCAGTATCTTCTCATTCTGACCACTTGTTTTACAGTAAATTCTCATTTTTGCTGTGTGGCTATTAAGTCTGTGTCCTGCTTTCCCCAGACTCTAACACACCAATGAAAAATGAACCTATCTCCTTACACAATCATGAACGATAACATTGCTAAACAAGGGGGCTCTCACAGTAGTTATCTATTTACTCGTACTATATACAAACAAACAAGTCCATCCTCTGCCCTACCTGATTTGAGGCACGTTTTTTCCTTTCAATTTTGGAGTCACTCTTGATATCCATTGACAGGAGTGGACTATCTGTGCCGCTCTTGGTCCTGAAGATTAAAAAATGGCATCCTATATAAGCTTGGCCTCAGTTCATTAGTCTTGGTAAGTTATCAACAGGATGTGCTTTTCCATGAAACATATCTATCCTTTAATAATCATTATCTGATTCATCAAGGATTATGGAGCAATAAAGAGAAGAATATCTTATTCTTAAACTATGCCAGCCCTCACTGAAGGTTTTAATTTAGAAAGAATACTCTAAAATACTAGTTGTCAGGAAGTAAAATAATGTCGAAGACATTTTTACAGCTCAACGAATTATCATGGTGCTTAGCTCGATGTTCATTTGTTTCTGGCCAACATGTGAAATATTAACACTAAGCATGCTACTAATGCAAGATAAAGTAAGATAAAACTTAGTAGCTGAGAGTGCAAGTTACTGTACCGAAAGCTATGAACTCGTACTACAAAATGGGAGATCATCTGCAAAATGCAACAGAGAAGAAATGTAGGTGCACAAGTCGGAGGATGGCTACCAAGTCTGTAGTGTAGTGTAACGAAACCACTAAGATAGCCAGCAATCCTAGAGGAGATGATAGGGAATTGTGAGTGCCAGTAGCATAGGAAGCTGTAACTGTACAGCTCTGGCCATTCATATTGGAAAAAGAAAGCCAACCAAAAACCCAACAACTCTAGAGCAGAAGAAGTACAGAGGAAAGTCTCTGCAGATGGCTGGGAGAACAAGTTTTGTTTGTTTTATACAGGAGAAATTAATGGCATGGACTGTCCAGAAAAACAGTAACAGAGGTGGGATAACAGTGTTTTACAAATCAGGAAGAGAAGAACATTATCCCTGAGAGCTATTTAGCACTGAACAAAAACATATCAACAGGCTATAAAAAAAAGGTAGCTCTTTTTCAGGGGCCTTCACATGCAGACTGAAGAACAGATGGAAATATACAACACAGGACTCTTATAGTGAATGACCTGAAGAACATGTTGTGCTAAAGATTCAGTGGGCAAAACAAGGTGCTATGAAAGTTTCCATTACTACAGTAAGTCTTCTTTACTTTCCTAAACTTGAGAGGTTCAGGATTTCCAGTAAAAAACGCGAGGGTGAGAGGAAGCCCCAAGTGTAATGGAGATATAGCTGGATTTAGTAAAGAGATTGTACAGCAGGACTGATTCAGATAGCAGGGGGACTTGCTGCCTATCTCAGGCAGTCCCTCAAAGAAAAGGAACTCTAAAATACAAGTGTACGTGTATTTGTGTGCCTACGTGAAGTCCATGTCAAACTCAAATGAACAGTAGTACAGATCAAACTGAAATGACAGTGAGACTTACAAAAAGAGTTATGCCAGTCCCTCAACAGCACACAGTCAATGGCACTGTATATGAGCGGTGAGACTGGAAGGAGAGTTTGCCAAAAAAAAAAAAAAAAAGTAATCATATATTTCCTCGAATACTGTCTCCTCAAATACTGCTCCAGGAAATTAAATGATGCTTTTTAAATATCTGCCTTGTGACCAAAACCACAGGGTCAAGTTGACTGCTGACTTCTGCATTGGCTGCTCAGTTGACAAAGTGCACAGGTGGAATCTCGATGCAAAATTTGTACTCAAGTTCTCCAAGTGGGATTTTAGTATTATCTAATATTCTTTTAGAAGGGTTTCAAATGCATTCCAGTTCTCCAACAAAGGAAGAATGACCGTTTTTACTGAGACACTGCAATATTATGATGCATTACACAATACGGAGCCCAAAATGAAAACTTTTGTCATAGCTTTACTACGGACAATCAATATTCCAGCATGAAAAGTGTTCTGGGAACAGCACAGGACTCGAACTGCAGCTCACTTTGACTGCCTGCCAAATTGACTGTGAAAGGGATGTAACTAGCAGTGGCACCAAACAGTGCAAGGCATTTTTTTTCTAGAACAGTGAAACTAAGTCAGCCCAAAGTCTAAATTCCCACTGTTCCAACTGCTTGTGGTGGGTGACAGCTCAACCCCTGGAAGGTGGCTCTGATTGCCATTTACTTGCATAGTGGTGCAAGCTAACCCACAACGGGGATGTCTGATAAATCTTGCTACTCAGTGTAGCTCCTTGAATGGGTTCAAGATTCTGATTATCCAACTAGAAGAAAATTGACAGCATTTCTGATATTACCTAGCAACATCAACTTTTTTCCGGTCATCAAAATATTCCATTTCACTGGTAGAGGTCTGCAGCAACACAGTAGGTGAGTTTCCTGCCTTTCTTTTTTCATCTGTTCCATTTTCTCCATCTGAACTGCAGAAGGAAGAACAAAAATTTAAGAAAGAGATGGACATATGTATTGCAGGATTCATACCGATGTGAAACGCCACTGCAACATGTTGACAATACAGCACATACTAAAGAACAAAATTATGACCTGTCTTTTATATTAAGGTCCTGAAACGTCTTCATACACTGACTTGACAGTATTGTACATCTGAACGGTATTCTGTGCTCCATCATTGAAATTTCAGCAATGAAGAAAGGAAAACTGAAATACTGCCAGGGATATTTCACTGCTCATAAAATTCATAGCTCTAGCTTCTGTTCCAAATGGAATGTCTCGTTTAGGAAAAATGCATTTCATGTTCACTACTCCAATGTGATGACTAATGGAAATGAATTCGATTGGCAAACTAGGAGAAAAACATCCTGCATGACAGTACCTAGCACTCAGCAGATTATTTGCGGCTCAATGTTGCAAGAGGAAGCTGGTCCTATTTTGCCTCTCACTTACCTCTTCTATGAGAGTCCACCTGTAGCATTTTCACAATAAAGCGTCCTCTCAAAGTACAAAAAGTGCTGGTTTTTTTGTTTTACAAAAGAAGCACTGCCACCACAGAGCACTGCCCTTCCACAGCGCATGCCACTGCTTCAGAAATGTACATTAAGGAACTAGAGTCTGAAGGCTAAGAGACGGGCCATCAGAGCCTTTCCCTGGCTTCCCTTTTCATAATTTTCTCATAGAATATTAACTCAGAAAATTTAGAGAAAAAAAGAGCTGTCACTAATAGCAGGGTCTGAAGAATGACAATACATTAAAATAAGGCCTGACGAATACATACACACACGTTCCCTTGGAAGACTAAAACCTCAGAAAGACTACAGGATACTCTTAGCATTAAAGAAGTAAGCAAAACTATGTTTCCCAATAAATTAATGCCTGGCCTGAATGACCTCATTTACAGAAGCTTTCCTTTATAATGTCGAATTTCTGCAATTTTACAGTAAAAACACAGCCAGTGCTGTCATGTGACAGTGTCTTTACAGTTTCTTTTCCTACTAAGACAAAAGTTTTGCTTACAGAGATTCCAGACTAATTTAATCTGTTTTCTTTTAAGCAGAGCATAAAAAGGTCTCTTGCTTTGATCACACTTTGGTGAGTAAGATCAGAAGATACAGCTCACATCATCTTAACTGAGACCTAACAAGGTGGTACCCGCAGCTAAACCAGAGCTTATGTCAGGACAAAAGCCACGGAGTTTTTGTCTTTACTGGTACTTGTTCTCAGAGGATCTTATGTTTACATACAGCAACTATTCCCCCATCTAATCCTTCCTCAACCCTCAGCACTACCCACCACAGGGGCACTGAATCGACACTTCCTAATTCACACTTGATGTACACTTGAAAGGGTTACAGCACTAATAAAGTCAATGAGGAAAAAAACAATCGTCTTCCCATTGCTTCACTACAGGATCCTCCCTGTCTGACCACAAGGCACCAGTATTTTTTTTCCAATCAATATAAACTAGAATTAAATATGTGAATCAAGAGGTTAAAGTGTAATCCAATCTTTTGCCTGAAAAACCCAAATAAGCCGTTTTATGCTGTTTGAGATTTTAAGCAGAGAGAACTGCCAACCCACGGTGGTCCCCACAAGCACAGGGGAGCCACTATTCCAAAAGTCTGCAAATCCTGCAAATGCCTTAGTCACAGTCTTGCTATTTGTTATTTATCTGTTCCCAAAATTCTTGGGCTTTAAGGGAGGCCAGACAATACTAGACATGAGTGGGATGAGGAACAGGGTGAGGCAAAATTGTCAGGTTCAATCACACGTGCATTTCAAAAGAGCAGTGCAGCACGGAAACTCTCAAGTGAGTAAGACTACATGACACAGCATTATTTTTAAGATGTAGCTGCTTGAGTCTCAAGCCTGAGTAGTGTCAGTCATTGCCTGGGGCAGACTGCTATGGCAATGCTACTGACTGGTCAAAGCAGCCTACATCACACCCACATCTCCATACTACAAATTTGTTTCAAAAATACCTATAACACAGCTTTTGGTGTTCACTTCCACCTGCCAGCATGGTTAGATGCTTTGCTGCTCTTAAACACTTCATTTACTTAACTCTCATATTCCCTTTTCCCTCACACATAAATTAATCCCTGCTTCACAGCTAAACATATGAGCCTGTTCTATCCTGTCTGTCTCCCTATTAACTACGACTCTTCCTGAACCTCAACTGTCTGAACTCATTCCCTCTAGCTGGTTTCAGACAGTGGAGATCTCGAGCATCTCAGCATCCTAATCCTGCTGAGTGTTGTGTGTGGAAATGCCGAGTTATCTTACCTCTGTTTGATCACCTCTCCAGGATCCTCTTCTGCAGCCGAGAAGAGGGCGAATGTACCCAAACACAGGAAGAGTTTCCCCTGAAACGTCTCAGGCATGAGGAAACTCACCCGTGTAACATGCTACTGGCAGTAACAATTGAGTGTATTGCTACTAGCTGATACGGTTTTGCTATGCCTAGCCCTCACCCTACCTCACATATGCCCCCTTCACATAAAGAAAAACTATATGTGGATTTGTCCTTACAATTCTGATTATAGCTCCACACAGCAGCTAAGTTCCTCGCAGGTGTTGTTAAAGTATCAGAAGAATCTTAGCTGACCTTCTGGAGAAGGAAAGATCATGGGTATGATCTAAAAACAGTACAATACCGATCATCAAGCCACAAACAAATTAAACCGCTCCTTACATTTTCATGTGTGAAATGCTTTGCAAAAAGAGCACAAAAGTCAGGAACCCAAGAACAAAAATTAGATCAAGTGCACTTAAGAAACCAAGTGATACTCTCTACAACTGTCAGCAAAAGTTGCATATTAAGTGAACTGTATTTGCTAATATCAGGGCAAAACAGGTAGACTTTGCAACATCAGGACTTCATTGACATGAAAAAGAAAATTTTTCAATTTGAACATATATTGTGTATTTGGTACTACTACCAAGCCTATTTAAAATCACAGCTAAAAGTAAAAAAGAAAAAAGTTGTCTCCAGTTGCAAATAAAGAAGGCTTGTCATGGTGAGTATTTTCAAAGCCAAGGCTTGCACTTACTATGGGAACACATCTTGCATCTAAGCAAGTTAAAATAAACATTAGTTGCAATCATTCCAACTAAACTTCTTGCAAGATATGCTTCTTTCCCTTTTTAAATATACACCAATAAATGAACTGAGTAATTTGAGATTAAATAACAAACAATGGAAAGTGCTAAGAAATACGTTAACAAAAGCAGTGGACTAAGTTTCATTCTAATAAAGCGTTCAGAAGTACATTATTCATAAATGTATTTTAAAAATCAGAGGAACTTCACCTCTTTGAATTCGACTGGTTTCTGTGAAACAAAAATTTTCTGACAGACAGGTGTGTCAAGTTCCTTATACTGCAGAAAGTTTTCTGAACTTCAAAAGGTTTTATTGTTTGGCGCTAACCTTTTTCAGGACCTGAAAAATTCAGACTTCCTGTGAAAATTATGCTGTGTCACATTAACAGGGAATTTTCAAGAGAAAAAAAAAATATCAAAGACAGTAATTGAAAACAGAAACTTTTCCCGTTCCCTTCAAAACTAGTTTGAATAAGAAGCACTGAACAGACACAATTTGCGAGAGATGTGCTAACAGGCCACAGTTTAGAAAGCAAGCCGTTAAGAACAACTGTTGTTGTCTTTGACAAGCCCAAGATAGTCTTACCAAACACAAACACTTCCCAGGCATACATACGAGACATTAAAAACTCCAGAACTGTACACTGGTTACTGTCTTTAATTCCTCACAACCACACAAACCTTTCTACAAAGCTTCCTCGGACCCACCCCAAAGGACACCCACATTACCATAAGGACCAGGTAACAGGTCTAAAGAAGTTCAAAAGCCATAATAAGTAGTGACAAACCAGTTCCCCGGTCCACAAACTGCAGATCAGTTATGTAGGAGACAAAAGGCATCTTGAATAACCAGAGATGTTAGCTACAACTTCAATTGTTTGAAAAACTGCAGCCAAGCCAATATTTGCCTAGGGTTTAATGTGAATCAGCATTGCTGCAACATTCCCTCTGTAGCTGGAGCATACGTATCAGATCACCATGTTACCTTAGAAGGCCTGTTACCCTGCTTCATCTCTTTTATACAAAAAGGGTTATTTTTGGGCTGCTGCATTATCGCAAAGGATCTACCAAAAGAGTGCAAAGTTAACTTTTCCCCAACGGTCCACAACCACGCTTGGCACAACGTATGTGGAAATATCCTTCACAAATACAGTGACATTCTGTATCCTTTGGTTCTGTTGGGTAGGTACTGGATTTACTGGGTAGCTGTTAGCAGACCGAACGGATTTGACAAAGGAATCAGTGTAGTGTGAAAGGTGCAAACACTAAAAGAGAGCATTATTTAAGCTATTCTTACTCCCAAACATGAGTCTATTCTGACAAAGGAATTGGTTATTCTTTCAGCAACTAAAAGCCAAAGGGAAATGCCTGAAACATTTCAGTATCCCAAATCGAGATGACAGATGCTGGCAGGCTTAAAAGCAGAGAAGAGGGAGCTGGATGAAGAGGTAGCATTCAGGAGACACACCAGCAACATGCTTCAAGCATAGATGACTGCTAGGAGGTGAGATGAAATGTGCTAAGGCTTGAAAGGACACCCTGCTAAGCACGCTGCGGGCCAGAGGCCTCCTCCTCAGCACAGACTTTCCTTGACCTATCACGCCCTGAAGGAGCAATCATATCAACCTCCCTTTTGCTAGGCCTAAATGTCAAGTCTTTTCTACATCACACCAGTCTGAACAAATCTATTTTGGATGTGTAATCAGAATCCGGAGTGCTTTATCTGATGAGCTTGCTTTCATACCTCACACAGATGCATTATTTCACCCCTGGACTGAAGAAAATACCTTTTCCATTGTAAACTCTCCTGCTGTCCTCTTCATAGCAGACTAGAGTGGTCTTTGTACTGGATAAACAAACAACAGTGCTTGAGCCGAGGATTTAGACATTGTCTGTTTCTACAAAGTGTGGTCACTCAGACGCAAAATGCCCCCAGTAGTTCTACAGCCGTGCTGCAGTGTCACGTGGCACAAGGCACTGTCTATGGGCAAAAATATATCTCCTAAAAAAACACGCCTCAGCATAATGCTACGATTTGATCTACTTTTAAGACCAAGCATCACTTTTACCATGCAAATGAAAACCCAGACATTGACTATCATTGAGACTCCAAAACTATCAAGACAGGCAGAAAATGAGCTACAGCTACCTTAATCACAAAGGAGCAGAGAGCCACTTAATAGCTGCTATAATAGATGTTAAGGATAGTGATAACGTATGCATTTGGTATTTGTATAATCCCATATACTTAGTACACAGCCTGTACTTCAGGCTGAAAAGTGAAGGAAGGGAAGCAGCTGATTCTGAGATACGGCATTTCTTACGTTGCATTTCGTATGACAGATATACAGCCAGCAGATGTATTCATACTGAATACAGAGAGCAGCAAAGCATTAGTGAAGGAGCACAGATGTGAAACCCTGCTTGAGGGAAAAGGTCGGTTTGTTAGTGTGAATATGCAGGAATCAAACAGATTTAACTGCCTCAGGTTGTTCAACGACGAGGCTAAGTCTCTTCTCGTGAGATCACAGTCAAAACACAGCATAGTGGAGGCAAAGTTCTACTGCTGCACATTAACTGAATATCAAATGCATATGGATTGGCACACACACATATACACCACGTGTTTGTCTATGCACTTCCAGGATGAAACAGGTCAGCAGGCACAGGTGGAATCTCGATGTGAGCTAGCACTGGAAGAGGGACCAACCCAACTGTTTAAAGACTTTTTCTTACTGTGAATCTTATTTTATACATCCAGGTAATAAATTTCAGAAATATTTACTGTATTTCACAGTTATCTCTTGGAACATGATTACTCAGCTATGAGGAGTTTCATATGTCTGTGTTGCTTTATTAAAAGGATGAATGAAATTTTTGAGTTAATACTGAACAGAAACCCTTCCAACACTGTCAAGCATAGAGGAAGTAATTTTTTCTCCTCAACTGAACAGACATTTCACATAATAACCAGATCAAGTTTCACACTACCTTAGCACTTGGACATCAGCAAGATCACTGTGACACTGCAGACATCATTAGCAAGTATGTAAATTCTCTCCTCTAAATACCATCTATTATTAACTGGCTGTATTCCCTGTCTAATCAAAACCAGACTGCTATCAGGTTCCATAGAAAAAAAAAGAAAACAAACCACAGAAGAATTCCCTGGGCTCTGAAACACAAGACACTATAACAAGATATTTTATTAAGCCAACACTAGAACAGCAACATAAGCCATCCAGTTCTCTTGTCTCTTCAAGAGTTGCCGTTTCAGATATCCACTTCAAAAAGCAAAAGCCCTCTCGTGTATCTTCACTCAAACCCACAAAAGTCCCATGATGCAGTTTTCATGGGAGTCTCAGCAGGGTGACTAGCAACTATTTATCTCAACAAAGGCACAGTCAAATCCAGAAAATTACACCAATCCTCTCAAGCGACACATTTCTGAAAAAAAGTGAAGCAAAAGATCTTAGGGGAAGACGCTCATTCACATCTACTTCAGACTGGAGCACGTGTTCTTTTAATTCCCCAATTCACTGGCAGCCTTTAGGTGGAAAGGTTTTCCTATTTCCTAGTTCTAGTCTAACTTATCTTCTAACCCAGAACAAGACAAAAATAAGCAGGATCACAATTCTTACTGAAGAGGAAGCGTGCAACCTTATATCAGATCACATTTTATCTTCAGCTTCCAGAGGTAACAGTAAAAAGGGAAGAGGAAGAAGAATTCTTGATCTATGACTTGTTCAGGGTGCAGAAAAGAGGACAAAAGAGCACTTAAGTGTCAGGTCTATCAATTGTTCTATAGCGAATCCAATACAAAAGATAAATACATGTGTTAAGTACGATCTCATACGCATCTATCAACTAGATCTGCTCTGTAACTCCGGCAGAAACAATGTAAGTTTCTCTCCAGAACAACATACAAGCATCCTTACAAATGAGGCCTGCTCATCAGAGCATAAGCATAAAGGTTTGGCCTCATTACCTGAAGCTACACTTCTGTTTTTTGGAGGAAGAGCTCCAGAGCAACACGCCTCCACCTGATACAACACTTGGCTGCCAGTTTTCCAGCACTAATTGTATTTTTGAAAAAAAAAAATGAGTAGTTGTATCGGAGTGAATTAGGGTTAAAAAAACTCAAAGCAGACACCAGCAATTATATAACAACTACTATTAAGAACACAGAACAGTTAGAGACGACAGCAGAGGTTTGGGAACAATCCTGCCAACACCTTTATTCCTTTCTCTGCTTCATAAGAGAAACAAAGTTAAAAAATAAAGGTGCCTTGAATCACTTGATCCGAAACTTCTGTTTTATGGGACTTTTAGAAATAATGATTCAAAATGCTGCCCATAAATAATAACTCTGTATGCTGCACACAAAGCATTTTAATCAATGTATGGGGGAAGAAATAATTTCAGTTCTTCAGACAGGATATATACACCAAGAGCAGGACGGTTGGGTTTGATCATCCAGCAGTTTCTTTCAGAACTGGCACTGACAACAGACAACCCACAATCATTAATGATATCTCTCTGTTTAAAAGGCAACACTAATTGAGTTGAGAAAATTTAAAGGGATGCCAAAGTACAACGTTTTTTTAGTAGGTTCCCCAGCAAGACTAGTGCACAACAAAGACTAATGCAGAACACTAACCAAGATGAAAATGAGCATCTAACTGTGTCCATCCACCCTGCTTCATCACATCCTCCATCAAAGACTGAAGTGGATCAAAGTGAAACCACTGTTGGAGGTTCACTGTTCACCAAGGGTCTGGCAATGCTGAATTACCCGTAATTACCTTTGCAACCTATGATTTTTCTTACAGACCTGCCTACGTGTTCATGGAAAAGATCAGAACAATGTAGATAATCTAATAAAAAAACTATTATCTCACAGTAGGAAATACTAGCTTCCAATAACAGGTCTAACTGACACTAATCACTACAGTGCCTTTGATTGCAACACTGTTTGGAAGGAACAATTTTCCTTCCAAAGTCCCCGAAAAATATATTCTTTTCAGAATGAGATGTGACATGTGGTGGCCAGATTACTGCTAGGCCAGTTTGACTTTCTATTTTCTGTGTCACCAGGACATTGAGTTCGAATGCTCTGCAAGCCTCCTTCTTCAGTATGAGCCTTTTCCACCAACCACACGCCATCCTCCACAGCAACACTCACTCTCTCCTCTGCTGGCCACAGCATATTTACACGTACTGTAAAATCTCACAAAGCCAAATAGGAATACATGTAATTTTGTTATTTACTGGGCTTGTCTACTGTAACAGTCCTTCTTGCCCAGAACAAAAGCTGAACAAACCTAAATGGCTCTCCTTGAACTAGTGTAGCATAAACAGTAGCCATTAAGTCTTTTGCCTTGGTGGTCTATCTTTCGCAAACAGTCTAAACTAAGATTCCCAAAAGGCTAAACCACTGAAGCATCCACAGGAATGGATCTTTGTAGAGGATACGCCTACATATGGTGGTTTTTCAGGGCGATGTCAGGAACTTATGCTTCATAGTTAGGTAACTAGAAGTCCTTCCCATCTATCCACAGCAAGGGAAGGCTTCAGTCTGCCTCTACATCCCCTACCCTGCTGAGTTTCTCTGCTGCCTGTCTGCAACCTGCACATTATTTCCTGCCACTCTTTCTGGAAGCTTATTAACCTCCCTCACCTTAGTGTGCTATTTTTCAAGGATGGAGGCAGAAGCCAGTCAGTGCCACAGTGCCAGGCAGCAGTTTAGTTAAGGGAAGTGAATATTCTGGTACAGCACTGAAGCTCACTTACCAGGGAATTAAGAAGGGGCAACTGTGTTCTCCTTGTACATACCCCTACAACCCCTGGTTCTCCCTTTTATTTGGGTGTCCCGCCTCTCAGTACTTAATTCCATTACTGTAACAATCACCCCAGTATGAGACACCACACTATGCCATTTACAAAAAAGGAGACAAGGGCCCTATAGAGTGGGCTGGAAGGGAGCAGCTGCCCATGTCCTCCTGGACTCTCCCACTAACTCTTGTATAATGTGGAAGGAAAAATGGATGGTTTAAATATTTGTTCACATGTTTCTGGCAAGAAAATATAACCTCTCTGTAAATGTGGGTAGCTCAGAGATCTTCTACATAAAGCAAGAAATTTCTTTTCAAGGAAAAGTGGAGAAACGGGGAAAGACAACTTGTCCTGATGCACTTCTATTATCTGCAGAGAAGTGATTTGCTCTGTAATGAGAATATTTGCAGGGACTTTGTTGATCAGCCTAGCCGGATCCAAACAGCTACCCATGCATTTTGGTCAAAATAAGTACTACAAAAGAGGTCTGTAAAGATTGCTAGACCAAACACAAGATCTCCCTGGCATAACAGTAACACAAGTCTAAAAAGGTTAACTGGAAAGGATATATATGGACTTGGCAACAGCTACGTATAGAGCATGAACATCACTAGTCCCAGCAGTGGTATTGTTAGATAGGCACATAATCTCTAACCACATGACTGCAACATTTATGGAGATGGTGGTAAGAAGACAATACTCTGTTACTATGTTTATGCATCACCTGTCAAATACCAGCAAGAAATCCCACTGCCCAAAGCTTATCTGTAGTATTACGTTGTCTAACAAGCATTTCTCACAGACTGCATATAACCAGCAAAGGCAGTAGACTTGGGGAGTATTTCAGGTTAGCCAACGAGCAACTTTGGTACAATGAAAAGGCCTGTTCAGGTTCATAGTGTGCACTTACACATGGCACAATTATTTTCAAGCAGATGCTTTTATAACTTAAGCATGCATATACAGTGAATAAAGTAAGAATGACAGGAAAAAAGGAAAAAATAGGAGCATTTAAAAAACATAATCATGAACAAATGGAGATCATCCAGATTTTTTCTGTCACACATCGAACTTAAATGTTTCACCTTGCAAGCCTATCCTTCTTTTCAGATCACGCATTACAACTTTCGCTACAAAAAAATATGGAAGAACTACCAGGGATTAATTAAAAAATATGATATTTAACATGTGTTAATATCTTCATCCTCTGAAAGTACAGAACACGAATAACATAGGCACACACCTACACCTTTTTGCCCTCATAAATAAACAGCAGAAGTTTGGCTGCTGGAAAGGAGTTAACTAGGATCATAGGCAAAAAAAAAAAAAAAAACTTTGGATCAGGAATAAATAACCTCCCCTTTCTTCCCTGCGTTTTGTATTTCTCTGAAGTAAGAGAGTTTAGGAAGAAAGGTAGTGAGTTGTGATAAAGCACACGTCTGTCAATTAATTGTCTTTTATCTCATGAACTGATAAACAGTTATTAGGAAACATCTGTTATGGCAGCATAACATGTCAAACAAACAAACCAAAACAATCACATTCTGTCTTTTCCCAGAAGTACCTAATTTTCCTGTAAGCATCTTCCACTGCTTTCAGTAGCGTATTTGCCCCAGTATCTGCAATGTACTTTTGCTAAAAAAAAAACAACAAAATCTAAAACTTTCCATACCTTTCAGAGTCTCAGGTCCCAGCCTCCTCATTTCTTTAAGCTATACTGGATATTACCTGATGCTGTAACCATAAGGGGACAGAATGTGCCACTCCATGTTAAAGGTATCTTACCATACAGTAACTCACCAAAGATTTAATGGTACTAGGCCAAACACTATCTGTGGAAAACAGAAAACGCTATACTCACTTCAACAGCAGCAAGTGTGTGTGAAAGCAGAAGGATGCCGACATGGAATATGAAATGCTTGTTATTAAACCTCTGCCATTTCTCCTTAATATGTCACACTCCGCTTTCAACAATATAACATCTGTTCCAGCAGCTGCTCCTGCAGTGGGGCTGACTGCTTCTGAGGCAGGTCCAGTGCAACCACAAACCTAACACACCCTGCTTTCAAGTCAGAAAAATAAACAGCCATGCAAGGGTTAATTCCTTTTTGGTCTAAGGCCACATCAGGATGTAATGGTCAGGGAACACCACTTGGAAGGCGTTTTCTGTCCAGGAACTTCTTGATTTGCTTGGGAGGAACTCCATGTAATGACAAACTTCTGGCACATCGCTATTCTGCATCCACATAGTAATAGTGCCCATCTTCCACACAGTGTGACCTCTGGGCTTGTACAACCCCCAGAGATGTACTGCTAACTTTGCAAAGATACAACTATTGCTAAACACGCCCATTTTCTAAATCCGCATGAATGTAATTAACTCTTTCTGTATAAAGAATCCTGAGTCATTGGCAGATAAATATAATCTCAGATCTAATCTTGAAATAAAAAAAAAACCAATCCAACCAAAACACCCCCCAAAATTCTACAGCTTAAATCCTTCAGAAGCACCTATCCCCCCATGGACACCTTTATGGTAGCAGCAGAAACATATCAAGCTACAAAGACCATTTCTAAACTGAACAACATTGTAAGCATACCTCTAGGAAGTACAGATTACAGTACACACATAAATCTCTCTCCCTTGAGCTTTCGAAAACACTAAAAGATTCACTGAGCCTCTATAACGCTGCTAGGATTTTTTTTCAAATAGAGGTCAGCATGAGCTCTGTTGGTTGCACACTGTTCCCTGGAAGTAGGCAAAGGGAATGAAACTCCACCACAACCACACACACTTTCTTACTTATGAAATTTTCTAAAATGAAATCTTCAGTGATCCAACTTTAGTGAATTCACGTCTATCTGAATCAAAACCAAGATTCAGTTCTTGTTCTTCAGCTGAACAATCCCCCCGCCCCATAGCTTCACATTAGTCAAACCCAAGTTACTCGATTTCTGAGGTTAGCTCACAGTCAGACGAAGCCAACTGCTTCTCAGAAGGATCTAACTAACAGCAAAATGGGACTGGCACATAAATTCTAACTTTGTTTCCAGCCAGCAAATGCTTAAACAATTTTCTGGTTTAAGACACAGCATTTCAATTTTTTTACAAAGCATTTCAATTTTTTTTGCCTACCCCAGCCTCTTCACCCTCCAGCTGCCAAGGCTAGTGTTGCTGAACACCGCAGCTTGCAGCGTAACAGACCGCCTAGCTTGCCCCTACAGGACATCTACCTTCTACTGAACACCAAAACCTAACAGCTAAAAAGAGGAGAGTAATAGCGAGTCAGACCTCTCCATTTATCACACTGGCTAAGTCTGAATCTCACTTCTACAACTATAGCTGATTCAGTACCGAAAAAATAAACAGCTGGTGACAAAACAGAGGGTCAGTTACCTGACGCATATGCAATATCTCTGACATCACGCTTTCTATTCATTGTCTTGGATTCCTAGTCCTGTTCCCCAGAGAAAAATCAGGTACAGAACTTGCATACCTGAAGAGTTTCATGAAGTTCATCAGCATAATTCTGCGTGGGAGGGATCAGGACCCAAGGCTTGAAGTCAGCAGGCTCTAGAGGTGGTCAGGGAATTATGTCTCATTTGTTAATGTGAAGCCATTGATGTGACTACACCATACAGGATAAAGGACACTTACAAGACACTTTGATTCCCAACGCTCTCTAACAAGCAAGTTATTGGATCTTTTTAGTAGAGACAACAGTGACAGGATGAGGGGTAATGGTTTTAAGCTAAAACAGGGTAGGTTTAGGCTGGATATAAGGAAGAAATTCTTTACAATGAGGGTGGTGAAACACTGGAACGGGTTGCCCAGAGAGGTAGTGGAGGCCCCATCCCTGGAAACATTCAAGGCCAGGTTGGACAGGGCTCTGAGCAACCTGATCTAGTTAGTGGTGTCCCTGCTCGCTGCGGGGGGGCTGGACTAGATGATCTCTGGGGGTCCCTTCCAACCCAAAACGTTCTATGATTCTATGATTTCTATGATCTGAGCTGGGTCTAAGAACCTTGGAGCACAGCAGGGAGACTCAAGGCACAAAATCTCCTCATAAGAACAGAGGATTTGTAGTTTCCAGATCTGATAAGTGAAATGGGGATGATTAAAGGGTGTGAAATCCCAGAAACCATGTGATCTCCACTGGTCATCAAGCAAGCTGTCATTATAGTTCTTGAAACCTGCACTTCTGGAAAACATCTTTGGTGTCATGGACTCAAAAATCTGTTTTGACAGAAAACTTCTGATCAGATCAGAGTATAAGATTAATCTAGTTACTAGAGATGAAAATGGAAAGTACAGCAACTATGTTGAACCAATTTTACTTGCAATATAATTTGTTTTTTAAACTTTTTTTTTTTAATAATAACACGATGATCTGTGTCTAACAATACACTTTGCAGTACTGACTACACCATGAACAGCAAATCAGTGCAATTTTGACAGAAAAAGTAATACAAAATTTTTTCAGACAATCATCCTTCAGGAACTGGACTGTCAGTTCTGTTAATACACTGCAATCATACACTGAACTAGTCATGTTATTTTGGCATTGGTCTGTTCCTCATCACAGATGATCACCATTAAGCTTCATACGGATAACTATCAAAATAAACTTTTGCACAGGAAATATTCTGGCAGTTGTACATTCAGCCTCCATGAGGATGAGAGGAAGGATCACCTCATTAAAGGGCAGCAACCTCCAAAGTAAAATGAGGTTATGTCCTACAGTGATTTTGGTTCAAAGAAACTGAGCAGTTTTGAAGTACATGCCCCAATTATCCCTACTTACTCTACATTACTTCCTTTTACAAAGTGGTTTTGGTCTGCATGAATTGGACCCCTGTCAGAGGACAATAAAGTAGTATCTGTGCTCAAGATGTACACCAAAGTCAAGACAGAACCTCTGGGCATATCAGGGTCCAAAGCAACATTTGGTCCCTCAGATCACATATGATAAAGGCATTCAGTCCAAGGAACAAAATCAGTCCAAGTGAAAAACCTCAAAATGCAATGAGCATAGATGCAAGGACCTCTGCACAAACTCCATCAGTCCACTTTTCTGTTGCACTCATCTACTTGAAGAGCAGGTACACCTATTGGATCATCATTGACAGGGGCAAGAGAGCAAAGCTAATCACCTAACATTAGCCAGCCAAGCCTGTGATCACACATTTCAGTATTTGCTTTCTAAAATTCTAATCAGCAACTGACATTTTATAACAATAAATTAATTCCTAATTATAAACACTATGGCTGTATTAGAAATGTTCAGGACAGTAATGTAAAATGAAAACAATGACATCTTTAATTAGAGTGGTATGGCCCATAAAATTAAGAGATTCACTTACGTAAAAACCTTGTAGATGAACCTTGAATGAAATTAGTCAAAACACACTTAAGATTTCTCATTGCAAAACTGTTTAATCCCAGAAGCTTCCCACATTAAGGTTTTGGATTCATACACTTCAAAGCTGTAGCATGTTAAATTCCAATTACTTCATAAAAGGTAGGCAGTGTGCATACAAAAGATACTTGCAACAATAGACTGCATTATGGTGTCTCAAAGCTCATTATAAAGCAGCCAATACAGTGGACTGCGTCTGACAACTCACCACAATTCTTCTTCATTTAGTCTTACTTAGAAATTGATCTTGGTTTGTAAGCAAATTCAGAGAATCCTAATGCACTTCTAATAGTCCCCATGGGAAAGATGAACAATGTTCAGACTATGTGTGTCACAGACACCATTCCCCATTGCAGAAATGTGGGAAGAGTAATGAAAACTCCTTCCCTCTTCTCTGAAGTCAATTAATTATTTTCTATAAACAGGGGCTTTCCTCACATCAGCAACTGTCCAAATTCATGTAGCTAAACTTAATAAGCAAATTTGAGCAAAGGGAAGCAAATCTTCTCCTTTAAAGTATACCTTTTATTAATATCTGTCTAAATCATAGAACAGTGTATCTCAAAAGGCATGTACATTTTTTAAAAATTATGTCAATGTGTGAAGAATCTGTTAACAAGGACGTACAATTTCACATTAATCATGAGGAACTGTTGCCAAGAAAACACAAGTTCTTTGTATCTCTATTTTTTGCCAAACCAAGAAAGGCTATTTTTCTGTTTGAAATATCTTCAAAGCTATTAGCTTCACTGTGTGTTTCAGTGAGACATACAGACTCCAAGCTATGCTAAGATGAGCTAGTTCAGATCTCATCCAGTATAGCCACAGAGGCACAGCACTGCTACTGGGTCAGCCCAAGGGGTCATGAGGACTCCTGTCCTGACTTCAACCATGGCAGTTGTCAACACCTATGAAAAATTATTAGAACTTGACAAGTGCAGAGTGACACCTTTCCACCTTTCCTTGCTTCCAACCAGTTGTGACTCTGGTCTTCTGAGGTGAAAGATCCAACAGCAACTGCTGAGCCCCGTGTCCTATGATGCCCTCACTAGGCTGTTACGGCTGCTCAAACTAACTGGTGTAAACCTGGAACAGGGAATTCCAGTATTTGCCTCTCCCTGAATTGACAGCATATTTCTGGTCTTCTTTCTTTGCTAGGTTTTTCAAAGCTATGCAGAGGGTGGGTTCCTCAAGCGTTCATTGGACTAAGGAGAAGCTTTTCTTGTAACCCTCGAGCACTGATTAATTACAGCTTACTTGACTGCAGCTCCTTTTTCCTTGGTCTGCCATCCTGGCTGTAAGGTCAAGGCGATCATAAAACTGGTCTCTGACTCAGCAGCAAGAGTCCCTGCTCCCCTCTGCATATCCTTGACTTTGTTTAAACAAAGTAATCCATCAGAAAATTGGCATAAAATGGATTTTTAAGTATTTTTCATAGGAATGGAATCAGTTCTGCTTAGTGTGGAGACATCTGGCAACCCTCCCCAAAAATGACTTCTAAAAGTAAAAGTTTTGATATTGTTCCATTTCTGTGGAGGTCACATGTGGTGCTTCTGGTGTCACCTCAGGCCACTCCAATGGGATTTAAAACAGAAGGTACCATCAAATCCCAAATCCAACTTTTTGTTCTTTCAAAAGATCATTAAAACTAATGCATTTCAAAAGAAATTCTGGTTTAAAACAATCTATGTTTTCACGTGTGCCAAACATTTCACCAAAAACAAAGGAAAAAAAGAAATCTCAGATGGCTTTACTTACAGAACTGTCAAAACCAGAAAAAGGATGATATACCTGACTCACTTTTCTCAGCTGAGGTAAGTTGAGCCCTGTACAACTACTATCCAGGAACGCCATGGTTAGCCTCACTGAAAACTTGACTGGAAACTCTGCACTGTCTTACAGTTTGCAATTTGTAGAGTGTGGCTCTGTAAGTTTGTGTAGACATAACTGGAGAGCCAGTTCTACTACGAGAATAACCTCTCTCCGTTCTGCAAAGATATGTTTGTGAGCAACCATTTTGATTCTGCATGGCTACTCATTTGTTTCTAGCCATGAACAATCAGACCAAAAAACTTACTCACTGTCTTCACTGGGGAACAGATCTTTGCAAAACTAACCTCATCTCCCGAAAACAATAGTCTTCATGTGTGAACAAGAGCAGGCTTTATTATTTAGCTATTTGCCGTTCATTCTCATGCACTGAAAGTTTTTCCTCTGTCCAGGGAGCAAGAATGTCACATAATTTAGGTAACCAACACACACAATTCAAAAAATGGCAAAAATCAAGGAAGAGCTCATGAAAAACAAAAAAGTTAAAAATACTTTGGCAAATGCTCAGAAACAATGAAAGCTCTGAGAACACAAGAAGGATGCTTTATAGTCTCCTCAATATGTTTATAATTAGCAATCTCACAAGCTCCCTATGAGTCCATTGGGGAGGAAATGGCAGTGTATAAGCAACCATAAAACATTGTAGGGTAACCAGACTGAAATAGATACCATGACCTCAGTCACAGCAGACAGAATTTTTGAACTCTCTTTTGTTGTTTTGGTTATCTGAGCTATCCTAGCTATTAAATAAGCCATTCCTTCAGAAAAAGAAGTTGACATTTAGCTGCAGAGGTCTTTGACTAGGAGCAGGCAATAAATTAGATAAGAATGTAAGAACAATTGTACTGTATCAGACCAGATGACCACCTAGTCCAGTACTGTGGCCCTGAAAGGAGATAAAACGCTTGAAGACAGAGCCCAGCATGCAAGGGATGGTACCCTGGAGACAAACGGGGTTAAATCAAGGACTCCCTGAAACCTATGAAAACTTTATTCTAATTACAGCAAAGAAACGGTTTCAGACAGTGCCAAACAGAATGTCATCTTGCTTTGTTCTCCCTGAAAGTTTAAGAAGAGACTGTAAATTTGAATATCAAGTAGCTTCCTAGGAGATGTGAGGTTTTGTGGTAAAAACATACAGAAATAAAAAATCTAAGTTTGAACTCCACATCATCTTCTTTTAATTTTTACCTTTGAGAAAGTTCTTGTTCACAGATAGCCCGGTGAAATGGAGACTGATATTTTGGAGTTAGAAATAATGGAATGGTATTCTTCCAACTACAAAATTTCAGCGCTTACAATACCTTGTCCATGTCAAAATTATTATGTGTTGAAATTACATTAAGTAGTGTTTGAGATTTTACATAGGAAAAGGGAAAGACTCAGTCATTAACTTGGGAGACATTTTCATGTTGTCTTGGTGCATATAAGCTAAGAATTTAAAGTGACATCCTTAGAAAACACCCGTCAGTGTATTTACAGAAATTGTATGGATTTGTTATGCTTCCACAGGCTCTAAAGTTGAAACTGTGATTATTGCAAAAGCTAGGTCGAAAAAAAAAAAAAAAAATCACTACCTGAACTCGTATTCTCTTGAGCATTTATGTTATTGGTTCTTCTTTCAAAAAAGTAGCTCCACTAACATATTTTGAACTTCACTTATTTTATAACTATCTTTTAATCACGAAACACCCAAACTATTGAAAAATGGCATAATGACGCACTCAGTGATCATTCTTACCTTTAGTCATCACAGTAGTCTGTAAGGCTCCAAATCATTCATGTGTCTGCAGATCAGTCACGCATGGGTTTGCTGAATCTGGCCTTTCACAAAAAATATGTCTGTGTATACACAATGCACACAAATGCTCTATATATGGAATATTTATGTATATTTAAGGAATTATTTCAGTTTGTTCTGATGATTCAGAGGTTTTGTTACTATTGTTTGAACCTAAATATAATGGGGGGGGCGTGAACTCGGCTATTAACTAATTTTCTAAGGTGAATAGTTGTTCATATTTACTTCAGTAAGACCACACAGATACAGTTTTCTAGACAGTCAAAATGAGACCAATTTAGGGTTTGTGAGCATCAGCTGAAAGTACAGAAATTTGAAGGTCTGCAGTAATGTGGTAGGTGCAGGTCCTTCACTTTGTGATTTAACACTACTAAGGTAGATCCAGTTCTTATATGACAGATTCTTTACATGCATTAATAGTTGAAGAAAAAGCTGCTACTTAAACAAAATTTATTTTTTAAAACATACTTAATACTACAGGAACTCACATGTCCTGTGAAAAAAAATTCTCACAGATCAGATTAGACCTTCAGAGCCTTCCATTCTTCAGCAAATTCATTCCATGGAAGTAAAACATATAAAAAGAGAAATGCAGAGAGCTGCTGAGCAATTACAGCTCATATTGATTTTAATGCCTCAGAGACATTCCACATGCCTGTGGTTTCACAAGATGGTACAGTCATACCACTTTGAGCAAATTCTTGAAGACAGATATACTTGTAATATAGAGAAGAAACTGTTCAATCTTTCTATAGAATACCCCTCCCATTATATGCAAACTGATAGTTGGTAATGGCAGTTTCACCTCAGAAAATCAAAGGCTGAACAAAGATAGCTAAATGCAAAAGATTTTCTACTTAAGTCAAAGGGCTTGGGCTCAGCTCCCAAACCACTTACTTGCGCAAATGTACAGTCAGCTAAGCAAGTTTGAAATGTTTCCGTTATCCACAAACCCTGGACTGTTTTTGATTGAATGTATAGGACTTTTGGTCAAAAACACATTTCAATAATGATGTTGTTTTCCAACTTGAAGCAACCAATGTGTTGTGAGATGATCTTTTCATAATGTTGGAAAGAAAGTGCAATAACCAGTTACTGAAGATGGCCTATACAACCGGCTCTGTAAACTGGAAAAAATACAAACGCAAGATGCAAATGGAAATCACAAATAAATAAAAGATCAAACTCCTATAACCAGAGACCATGAAAACAACTTTCTGAATAGACTACCTACTTCAAAGTCTGGAGTGAGTAGTGATTTCAATCGTCCCACTTGAGATGACCCACAGATGCCTGATTTGCAGACCACAAAGCTCAATTATTTTGGGACAATCAGGCCACCTTCAGATCATGGAATTTTTTTCAGAAAAACACAGAAATACATACTGGAATAGCAGGGAAATACTTGTGTCATTTTGTATTCTACATTTATCACTGTCACAGATCAGTCAAAAATCAGAAAAGACTTCTTGGAAGTATTATTCAGTAACAGCCTTCTTTTAAGTAGGACACATTGATGCTCCCAACAGAAATGACAACACTAATTCTGTGAAGTGTTGTTTGTGGCTACAAAGTGATTCCTAAAGGACCGCCCTGCAGAAATAACAGCAGTAAAGTAGTAACAACAGAAGTTAGTTCCTTTCCCATAGAACTTTAGAACTAAATCGTAGTTTAAAATCTCCCTATTTTGGGGATACTTGTTCTTCTGGTACAGGTATTAATCACTTTTTTCCATCTATTTTCTAGATGTAGCACAAATGGAGCTACTATGAAGTAAGATGTCACGGAAAGCAAAACAGTTATTTTACACAATGATGACAGAAAAGATACGTTTTTTAAAAGGCACACAGGGACTTATTTACTCATTTTCCATTAAAATTAATGTAAGAGGAGTCACTACTTCCACAGACAACTGAAATATGACTCTTGTGTAAGGAAGATGTTATGTCTCCCAGACGAACATCAGATTTTAAGAATGCAAATGCATCACCACATTACCTGGGACAGAATAACCCAAGAGCCCGGTACAGGCCGGGATGTGTGTGGCTGCGGAGCAGCCTTGCCGGCACTGGTCCTGGGGGACAACAAGCTGCCCGGGGGCCAGCACCACACTGCTGCTGCCACAAAGGCAAATCAGATCCTGGGCTGCATCCGCAGGGGCATCACTAGCAGGGACAGAGACGTGGCCCTACCACTCTATACAGCACTTCTCAGGCCACGCCTGGAACACTGAGTCCAGGGCTAGCCCCTGCATTTCAGAAAGATGCAGATAGACCGGAGAGGGTCCAACGGAGGGCCATGAAGGTGATGAAAGGGCTGGAGAACCTGCCCTGTGAGGAAAGGATGAAGGAGTTAGGTCTTTTCCCCCTGGAGAAGAGAAGCAGACACACACACACACCCCCCCCCCTCATCTCAGTATTCCAGTACCTACAGGGCAGCTACAAAGAGAACAGAGGCTCTCCCCTCACAAGGAGCCACACGAAGATGACAAAGGGCAACAGGTACAATTTGCAGCAAGAGAGATTTCACCTCAAAATAAGAAAGAAATTTTTTACAACGAGAACAATCAATCAATGGAACAACCTTCCCAGGGACGTGGTGGAGTCCCCATTGCAGGATGTTTTCCAGACGCAATTGGACAGGGTGCTACATCATCTCATCTAGGCTTCCTCTCCCACAAAAACTCAGACTAGCTCATCCTTCAAGGTCCCCTCCAACCCAGGCTGTTCTTTGATTCTATGATTTTTGATAAGCTTTGTCTTAATCAGGTTTTGTCATTTTAGATTTTAAGATAATGGTAAAGGCTTTAACCCATATTAGAATATTTAGCTAAATGTCAAGAATTATCTTGCTCACTCCAGGAAAACTATATCTCAGTAAGAAATTACCCAGGGCCTTGTGTTTGCTGGTGTGGAGATTTCGCAGGAAGGAAAAATAGGATCTCAGAAATACATCACTTCCCATCTTGCTCCTCAGGGTTAAGCCTTTGTCCTGTAACAAAGCTTAAAACCCAGACACAAATCAGATCTTCCTTCACGATAACTATCACCTGAGCCCCTCCAAGTTCTGCCAGGTGGGAGAAATCCCAGTACATCCCAATCCACTTTTGTTTATACCACCTTTCCCCTTCTTTTTATTGACCTAATCAAATAGGTCACATAGGTCACATGATAGGAAGAAGCCAAAGAGCCCTTTAATTAACTGAACATCCTTAGATTATTTGTGCCTTGTTTTTCCTTCTTCTCCATCCAAAACTAGTATTTTTGTCTTTCCTTTCCTCGCTTTCTAAAATATTAGAGCAAAACCAAAACCCAAGTATGAGATACACCAAAATATGGAGATTGTTTTAATTAAAAAAAAAAAAATGTTCAGGTTATTTTATATAAAGTCTCTGAAGATGATTACTTATATTGAATGACTTTTACCCTGGTTTAAATTTAAGGAAGATATTTAATAGAAGAAGCAGTCTCAACTTCCTCTGAAACATTGGCATTTTTTTCAAAATACTCTGTGTCTCATATGAAAGGAAGCTAAAATACCACTAAACATTTAGTTTATGGATTTATTTATGACAGGAAATACATTCTTCCTTAGGGAACTAAACTAAACTATTCTGCAACAGTTGAACAATGTTGCTGAACGCATCAGCCTCAAAAAGAAGGCCAAGTATAATCTTCCAGCATCCACCCCCCATCTGAACTGTTCACTCAGATATAGCACAGTGTAATGACTCAATGTTTAGCACAGAATAATGACAACAGCTATGGGACAGTTTTTTAACTGATGCTTGAAACTGCAGACTTTGACTTTTCTTCTCAGAAGTCTGCATGCTGGAGGGAATGGGGGAAGGAAAGTAGAGAATTTGCATTGACAAATACACTTTCTTCTTCTTAGTCTTGCAGAGATGATGCTGGCAGCTGTTTCTAAAAATGTCGTAACTGCAGATGCCAGAGTATGGAGCCAGATCTGCATAAAGGTTAACATATCTACAGGATTACCCAGTGGGGCTGAGAAAAACACTGTTGTCCACAAGACAACCCGCAGGCAGCTCTTCTGGGACTCTGTGCACAGCTCTGCTTGCAATCCAGGGTCAGAAAAGACAAGGACTACTGAGGTGCTCTTCATTGCAACATGAAAAAGCTTTGTGTCAGGGGGGCTCTTCCCTGCAGCAAGCATAATCCTCCCAGCAAAATTATATTAAAGGGGCAAGATAACTAGTAGGCTGTGGAGAGGAGAGCTATGCCCTTTAAATGCATAACAGAAGGTGTACAGTATAAAAAAGTGCATGCAGCTCAGCAACATTTTTTGTTTTTTTGTTTCCAGTGCACCTTATCCAAAGCTATTCATGCAATAGCAGACAAAGGAGAAGGGAGAAGGAGATGGAACGAGTCCCTTTCTTGAATCTTCTCTAGATTGTGTCAGGGTGAAAGAAGAGGGAGCTACACTAGCACTGTCACCGAGCGCACGAATGCTTGAGTTGCTTCATCCAGGGGCATGCATTACTTCTGCAAACTGCAGAGCTCCTGGAGCCATAACACCACCTCTTGCTTCTAGGGGAGGTCACATCAAAGAAGGAGGCAGATTTGCCCTATTCACTGCTAAAAACTGCAATTTATGGCACATTATCATCCAAGATAAAGTAAAACATTTGGATCAAGGGACTTCACTGTTTGGACCCTTGGATGTGAGACAGAAAATGAAGGGAAACCAGTGATGCAATGGTGGTTCTGAAACAAAAATATTGCCTCATGCAGAGAAGACAATGTACATAATTGAGATGACAGTAATAAATAAATATCACTAGGACTGACCAGAAGAGGCTTCCATCATTTTAAAGCTGGCAGCCACAAAGCAGACAGCTCGGTCACTGAAGGCAGAGGCAGATGCGGTAGCAATGCAGCACAGGGCAGCAGCTGCCTGACAGCATCTCAGCCGCTGGAAACACAGACACTCAGGTAGCAACCACCTCTACAGCTGCAAAGGGCGAGGCATTGGACTTGATGCTCTTTTCCAACCTTAACAACTCTATGATTCTCCCCTCTACAACCCACTCAGATGCCTCTGGGATCACCCGCGCCCCTTCACTCTGTGAGGGGACACTTCAAGCCTATTCCTGTTCATGCTTATGTGGTCGGACTGCATAAAAGCCAATAAAGTGCTATTTTAATGCAAAATCTGTGCTTGTTTCTCAGTGTATTACTGCTTATCTTCTGTAAGTCTTTGAAGGTTTGTCTATTGTTTCATATCACGACATTTATTTAGTTTTTGTATAATATTTTCCATCATCTCTTCTCCACCTCAGAAAATAAGAAAAATAGTCTTGTAGTTGCCAGTGGAAACCTGACTTTTAATTTTTATATGACAGGAGGATCCAGGGAGGGGAGAAGAGAACAGATATTTAGGATTTAGGAGAAATAAAAGTTCAGCACTCAGCTACTCTGTGTTGCCTAGCCCAGTTCTTCAAATTATATGGGGTTTTTTTCTTTTTATATGAATATATAACATCACTATACACATGACAATTCTCATTTTCTAGGGATTTTTGTCCATTTTTCCCTTTCTAAAGATGTAACAACCTCAAAATCCTGAAAGTCCTCTGTACACCACAGCTTTATTTATTCACCTGATGGGTTGCGTTACTGTTGGTTTTGTGGTCATTGCTTTCTTTTTGTCTGAATAAAGAGTCAATGACAACAACACTAGAAAATTTCATGTTCAGCATGGAAGTTCTCCACTGACTTTCCCAGTCAAAACCAGAATGTGAAGTTTTGGCAGCTGCACAAAGTGTCCAAATCCAAGCCCAGTGGCAAGACAGTATTGTAGGATATCTTTGATCCTAGATAAACAAGAATGCATTTTTTTATAAAGGACACAACTTCAACGCTTCACTCTGTTTAAAGTCTTTTTTTCCAGCTGATTGTCCTAGTCACTATTCTGTTTACTATTCCGGAGCAAGATTTCTCTGATCAGAATTTACCACAATCTAGTAAATTTGCCAGGTGAAAACATGGCAAGACATTTCTATGGAAGTTTTTGGTTTTGATCATTCAGTGTTCTCAGCCAAAGATGTTTTCCATGGAAAATTCCCAACCAGCTCTACTGCTAGCCAGACATCTGGAGTATTACTTGGAGGAGTTTGTGTCTGGAACAACTGCTAAACCGTGAGAATCAGACCAGTAAGAGATGTCACACCGTGACCTTACACCTAACCCCACAACCCAGCTGCACATCCTGTGGCCACAAATCACATGTGGGAATATGAATCTAGAAACCTTGGCTGGTTTTCCCTGTGCATGTACTCATATCACCTGGAGAAAGAAATGAAAGTGTCTGCTCACTGTGAGCCACTAGGACAAAGTTACGCGCTAGGTGCAGCCATCATAGTAAGGTTTTGTCTGCCTTCGGGAACACGACATATGACTGAATCACAGAGGCATTTCTATACACAGTTAAATCTAAACACTGTGAGTCACAAACAGTAGTGAACATGTGGTAGTCACTGCAAATTAATAAACAATGGAAAAGTCCACAAGGTGCCCTGGGTACCTACACTAGTCTCTATGAGTACAATTTATCTTTGCCATGGAGACAAGTATAGAGAGCAAGGTGCGTGTGCATCTTACTGCCAGGACAATAATGTCAGAGAAAGCATGGCATGAGAGGAGAATGGCCAGGTCCAAAGGCAAAACCTCTTCTCAGTGATCCTTACTAACTAGCTCTCTGCTCATCTTTCACAGAATCACAGAATGGTAGGGGTTGGAAGG
>Ga0181612_135649_pt1 | contig 29311 bp, 24 predicted proteins | sample HoacroProtozoa21_FD_119630 | JGI IMG/M metagenome (GOLD analysis project Ga0181612, IMG submission 119630) | Hoatzin crop microbial communities from Cojedes, Venezuel. Combined Assembly of Gp0051906, Gp0051904, Gp0051908 | reverse complement strand
GTAGCCTGTGCCCCAGGATTCGCCATTCGCTGGCGCTCATGCCTCAGCCTGGGGGTAGGTTAAGTTAACCCCTGCGGGGTTTCCCGCCACACTCGATGCTTTTGTTTCACCTTTGATGCTGATGCACGACCGAAACGGAGTATCAGGCGCGTAGCGTGGGTGACATCGAAACTTAAAGATTTGTCGATTATCGACAATATAAAGTTTTAATTTAGGCATAATGTCGCATCAGTCTATTATTGAGGATATTATAAAAATTACTTGAGGGAAACCGGGGGATTTTCGGCAACCCTCAAGTAATTGTTTAGAATTGTTTAATAAACTTTATAGAAATCAATCGATTAGAGATTGATTTTATGGGTGCTGGTGAGAGCGCCGCGGTAAACGCGAACGATGTAGACGCCAGCGGGGATGGTGGACACGTTTAGGTAGTTGCTGCCGTTGCGGGCAACGATGCGGCCAGCCATGTCGACGAGTTCAATGCCGGTGATGTAGCTACCTGCCGAAGCGACCACATAGTCGCTGCCAGGTGCGTGCGCCACGGTCACGCCGTCTTGCACCTCAACCTCGGCGATGCCGCTACCCTGGTTCCAGAGCAGGTTGTCGAGTTTGATGGCCCCCGAGGCACCCATCACGGTGTGGTTGCGCGTCAACTCAAAGCCACTAACGGTCCACTGCGAGCCTGCGGGGAGTTCGTCGAGGGCAAGTTCCACATAGCGCCAGCCGTGATAGTCGACCACGCTCATGGGCAGCAGACGCGTGTCGCTGCCGCTGGTGAGGCGCACCTTGAGCGTGTCGAAGCTCATGTCGCCCCAGATGTGCAGACCCAGCGTGTTACCCGCCACGAGCGGCTGCGACGTGGTGGGCGTGCAGTTGACAGCCACCTTGCCATCGTTGCTCGTGAACTCATACTTCAGCTGCAACGCCTTGTCGCCAAACAGTTTGTCGGTCACCAGCGAAACAGCTGCCGTGTTGTAATCGACGCACGCTGCGCTGTCGATTGCAAACGGGTCGAGCGTCTCAAACGGCTCAATCACAGTGGTTTCGTCCTTGGCAGCACCCGCGTCAACGGCGGTGAAATTCACCTCGATGTCGCCAGCCAGATGCAGGCCCGCCGTGTCGCTCGTTGCCATCTCGACCACAGCGCGATACTGGTCGCCCGCGGTCAAGTCCTTGCTCAGTTGCAGACGGATGTAGCCGTAGGGGTCGGTCGACTTGTTATACTTGATGTTGCGCTTGTTCCAGTCGAGTTCGTTGCCGCTGGCATCGTAGATGTGGAGCAGCTTAAACAAGTCCTTGGTAGCCAGCATCGAGTCGGTGCGGAACTCCATGTAAGGCTTGGTGTAGTGCACCGGAGCATCTTGATAGGGGAACATGGCTAGGCAATCGATGTGGTTGCGGCCCTGCGTGAGGAAACTCATGGTGAAATCCTCCTCCATGGGCGTTCCGCCAGCGTGCTGCGCCGTGCGCGCCAACTTGACGGTGTAGAGCGTGTTGATGTCGAACGCATCGGTGGGACGGAACACCATGCGATAGTTGGTGTCCTGCCACTCGATGGTGCCCTCGACCTCGGGCGAAATCGAGAACGCTGCCTCGGTGGTCTCGGGGTCCATATCCCAGTTAAACTCCAGAACCACAGGCACATTACACATCACTGGGGCGTCACCCTCGTTCCACACGGGCGAGTAGTTGATGACGCGCGGTGGCGTGTTGCGCACGCGATTCAGGTAGAAATTCTGGTACGTCGGTGCGTTGGCAGTCACGGTGATGTCGGCGGTGTCGGGATAGTGCAGCGGCTCGGTTACGATGATGCGATAGTCGCCCGGCTCCACATATCTAAAGACATAGATGCCATTGCGCAGGGTATCGGTCATGGTGGTTTGCACCACGTTGCCACTCTTGTCGTAGAGCGTCACCGTGGCGCTGTGGATGGGCATCAGGTTGTCATCGCCGTGCATCACAAACGACTCGCCTCGCTCCAGACGGCTGTCGCGCACGTTACCGGCAATCGCGCCCAGCGTAAATTGGTCGAGGCGGTTGAAATAGCGGTCGGCGCCGAGCGAGAAGTTCCAGCCCTCGAGCCAGCAATAGTCCTTGTTGAGCAGACGGTAGGTCTCGGGGATATAGTCGTGGAACGAGCCCTCGTCGAGCATCGACACCACCTTGTTGCCGCGCAACACACCCAGGCCCACCTTGTCGCCCCAACTGGGGTAGAACGTCCAGTCGCCATAGATGTAATAGCGCTCGGTGGTCCACACCGTCGTTTTGTTGGCAATCAAGTAGACGCCCAACGCCTCGGTCAGGCTGTCGGAGCCCGCAATTTCGGGTTGGCCCGTGTAGCCGCGATACAGACCCATGGGGTAGTTGATGCGGTAGCCCTCGCCAGCGCCCGTGGCGTTACTGTGGATGGCGTAGAACACATCGGCGCCACTGGCATTCGACAGCGCCACGATGGTCGACAGGGCGAGGTCATCATCGTCGGTGTTAGCCACACGCGACATCGTCACCGTGTAGCCCTTTTTCCACAAAATCTCGCGCAGGGCAAAGCCCTTGGCCAGGTTTGAGTTAGATTCATAGAAACCCGCTGTGTCGCCCGAGGTAAACGGCGCGACCACCACGTTGCGGTCGTCACTGCTGTGACCACCGTGTCCAGGATTCACATATACGTGCGGGGCATCGGCGAGCGCCGTGGCTGCCGTCATCACTGCTACTGCAGCGAGGATGCGCCCCAAGTAATTGGTAATCATCTTTTTCATTGTGGCAAGCGGTTTTTAAGGTTCGTCATTAATTGCAATGCGCATCAAGTAGAGGTGGCCATCGATGGTGGTATAGGCCACACTACCGGCGGCAGCACTGGGGTGCATCGTCATCGACGACGGCTCGGTGAGCGCGTGTTGCCACGTGCCATCGGCCTTGAGCAGCACCACCTGCGACGAGGTAAACTGGTGGCCATCGTCGGTGGCATGCTGTGCTACGATGTAATCGTCGTCGAGCCACGAGGGCATCTCATAGTTACCCAGCATCGCCACAATCTGGCCACGCAAGTCGGTGACAATGATGCCTTTACCCGCAGCAAAGAACGCCACGCGCTGCCCATTGGGCGAGAGTGACGCCCACAGATAGCCCGCGTAAGCCTCAACGGGCGAGAACACGCGCTGCTGCCCGTCGACAATGAGGTAGAGGCGGTCGCCCACCGTCCACACAGCCGTGCCCTTCTCCAGGCCACGCGCCATCAGGCGGCCATCGGCTACCACTGCCCCACCCTGCGTTGCCTCGACAGGGCGCATCGCCCCGTGCTGCTCGGCAGCCAGTTGGGTCGTCGTGCCCGTTGACGGGTCAAACATATACGCCGAGCGGTAGACCAGCTTGTCGTCACCACGGCGCTGCGACACATAGTAGACGTTGCCATCGCCGCCGAAGAAAGCGTCGTGGCCGGCTACCGTCTGCGTCGTCACCACACGCGACACACGCGCGTTCAAGTCAAGCAGATTCAGCCCAAGCGAGGGGCCGCTACTGTAAAGCAATTGCGTCCCCGTGCGGTCGAGCACAGGGTAATAGACGGGCTCGGTAGCGTTGGGCAGCAGACGCGTGCGCTCGAGCACCGTCACCTGCTGGCCCGTGGCACTCATCCACAGCACCGCCATCGCTGCCAACAAAAAATGCTTTGTTTTCATCGATAAGTCGTTATAGGTGTTAATGATACATTCTCGTTCACTGCGAGCACACGACGTGCTCAACTGCAAAGATACACAGCTTTTAATTAACAACAAAAGTTTTTCAGTATTTTTCACATCACCCTACCCGACCCCCAAAAACGTTAAAAATGAAATATGATAGCGAAAGTATACGATTTTATTGTTACTTTTGCACTTGATATCATCTAATCCCGAATTTGAAATAAAACAACCATATCATTAACAAGCAATTACAAACCCTAGTACACAATGAGTAAGAAATTCATCATTGCTCTGCTGGCTGCACTACCCTTGGTGGCAATGGCCGATAAGGTCCTGATTGTCAACACCACGACCAATGCAGTCGAGTACCCGCTTAACAATGTCAAGGAAGTCACCATCGGTGAGACTGGCATCACTGTCGTCACCGACGATGGCTCGCACGCCTACAACTACGACGAGGTCAACTGGCTCAACTTTGCCCTGCAAGCCACTGGCGTCAACGAAGTCGCAGCCCCGCAGCTGCCCACCAGCGCTGCTGTGTATAACCTGCAAGGTATCAAGCTCATGGACGCCGCCATCGACAACGATGGACGCCCCGTCATCGACCAGCTGCCTGCTGGCATCTACGTCATCACCATGGGTAATAAATCCATTAAAATCGCCAAGCCATGAAGAAAATAACCACCCTGCTACTGCTGTGCCTGCTCACCCTGGGCGCTACCGCACAAAATGCTAAACGTCAAGTGGCTATCTTCCACTGCACTGGCGATAATGGCAACACGATGACCGCGTTCGACATCGATAGCATCGACAAAATCAAGTTCATCACCCTCGAGAACTTCAACATCACCCTCGCACAGGTCGCTGTGACCGACGCTTCGGTCAAGGTGAGTTTCTCCCCCACCGACAAGGTGAAAAGCGCGACCTACTACCTCGATGCCGCCCCCGACATCGTTTATACGCAAACTTGCGACGGCTCGAGCTGGGAACGCACCTGGACCGACCTGCAGCCCAGCACCACCGTCACCGTCTACTGCACCATCGAGGACGAGTATGGCATCACCAAAACCGTCACCCTCGCCCTCACCACGCAGGCTGCCCCTGCCCAACAAGCAGCCAAGGTGGGCGACTACTTCTATGCCGACGGCACATGGAGCACCACGCGCCACCAGGGCAAGACCGTCGTGGGCATCGTATTCTCGACCACTCCCACCGACAAGGACAAGGCAAAAGGCTTCACCAACGGCTACGCCATGGCCATCAAGAGCCTGACCGACAAGGCCAAATGGTCGAATCAAAGCTACGCCGAGTTTGAGTCGGGCGCCTACGCCTCGCTCACCGACAAGGGTTACATCACCGACCGAGATGGCTACACCCACAGCACCACGCTCATCGAGGGCATCACCTCGAGCGTGCAACACGATGCAGCCCTGAGCGCCACGCAACTCAGCAAGCCCCGCGCCCTGAGTGGCAGCAACAGCGGCTGGTACCTGCCCAGCATGGGCCAAATGATTGACATCATGGTGAACCTGGGTGGCTTGAGCACCGACTCGATTACCCACAACGAGACGGCTAACACTGGCACATGGAAAGGCCTGGCAAAAACCGCCATCAACAACCTGAACGCACGCCTCAACCCCGTGGGTGGCACCCTGTTCAGCACCTCGAGCGCACAATACATCTGGACCTCGAGCGAGAGCACGGCACGTTCGGCCTACTATCTGTACATGAACTATGGCACCGACATCAGCACCCTCACCTACTACAAGACCACTGAATTTGAGGTGCGTCCCGTGGTGGCGTTCTAACCCAACTACCCCATGTGTTTAACCTCAAAACCACAAGATAACTCATGAAACATTGCAACATATTTCTCGCATTGCTGCTCGCGCTGGTTTGTAGCACCGCGCTGGCACAGTCGGGCGACAACCGCGTCATTGTCACCTCGAGCCACGACACGACGCGCACCATCTTTGCCGCTGACCGCGCTAAGACGTTCAAAATCACCTTCGACTCGGTCGACGTCGTTACCGTAACCCCTGTGCTCGTCGAGGCTGGCAGCTACTCGCTCATCATCAAGTATGACTTCCCCGAGGGCGCTAAGACCATCTACAGCTACCTCTACCCCGACAGCCTCGAGCCCAGCGACTGGCACGCCGAGGGCGTTAAGCATAACTACCGCTTCACGAGCGACGCCAGCTGCACCGACACAATCACCAACCTCACGCCCTCGACGACCTACGTCATCGGCGTCTACACCATCGACAGCTACGGCCTCGAGAGCTTTGCCAAAATCCAGGCAACCACGCTCGAGCGTCCCGCCCTCGACCCGCCGCAAATAGGCGACATCCTCTATGCCGACGGCACTTGGAGCACCACCCTCGATGCTAACCGCACGCCCATCGCCATCATCTTCTCGACCACCCCGAGCGCTATCGACCAGGCTCACGGCTGGACCCACGGCTATGCCATGGCACTCAAGGACGCCGGCAAGGCCATCAAGTGGGCAACCGCAAGCGGTGACCACCAACTGGGCGACAGCTACTACACCAGCGACAGTTCCTACTACTATCAGACCAACAAAGACGGCTACACCGAGACGATGAAACTCATCAACGCTGGCAAGAGCGGTAGCGTCACCTTCCCCGCTGCCGAGACCGCCGTGGCCTACACCGCCACCGTGCCCACCGGCACCAGCGGCTGGTACCTGCCCAGCATCGGCCAGTGGTACGACATCCTCGTCAACCTGGGCCAGCAGTCGGCCACCATGCACCGCTACAACGAATACCTGGGTTACTGGGACAACACCATCAGCGCTGCCCTGACCAACATCAATGGCAAACTCAAAGTAGCCGGTGACGGAAATTACGACTCCATCATCAGCGACTGGACCTGGTTCTGGACCTCCTCGGAGTACAGCACCGACCGCGCTTACTACGTCGCCTTCGACTACGAAGACAACGGCATCGACCTCGACGCCTACTTCAAGACCTACGGCTTCAGTAGCAACCGCATCCGTCCCGTCATCGCCTTCTAGCCTCCCCCATCACCCTCTCCCCCTGCGGCTCCTCCCCCTCGAGGAGCCGCTTTTTTATGTGGCAGCCAATGAGCAGGACAGAGCGAAGGAGGAAACCCCGCAGGGGTTAACTTAACCTATCCCCAGGCCGAGAGACGAGCGTAGCGAGGAACGAGTCCTGGGGCCCAGCACACACTCAATACAGGTCCTCGAAGAGGCCCACTTTCCTGTAAACTAGGCATTTGATAGTGAAGGTGTGCCCCTTCGGGGAACGGGTTAGTTAGTAGCCCATACCCCAGGATTCGCCATTCGCTGGCGCTCATGCCTCAGCCTGGGGATAGGTTAAGTCAACCCCTGCGGGGTTTCTGGCTCTTCGAGCCTCTCCCTGCGCTTGTAACTCCTTACGCTTATGACGAAGGCTGCTATAGCGCGTGAAAAAACGGCGGCCTCTGGTGGGAGGCCGCCGTTGTTATGAAGGGGTTATCGCGGGCGATTACTTGAGGATTTTCTGGCTCTTGGTGGTGCCGTTCTCGTAGGTAATCACGCGGATGTTGATGCCGGTAGTGGGCTCGGCAAGCTGAACGCCGTTCAGGTTGTAGTACTTCACGTCGGCAATCTTCAGCTCGGCGGGCATTTCGCTAACGCCAGTCGGGTTCAGGTCAACGATAACAAGGCGCTTGGTGTTGGCCTTGATGTCGAGGCTCTGGTCGCTGACGGTAGCAGGCGTAATCTCGATGTAGAGGTCATAGTTGCCACCTGCCATCGCTACGAAGTTGTCGACAGCATCCATGGCGATGTACTTCACGTTGGCAGTCTCGGCGGGGTCGTACTCGATGTTCATGTAGTCGGTAGCATCGAAGTTAACGGTTTCGCTCACGGGACCCAGACGATACTTGGCAATCTCGGACCAAGCGTCATTGGCCGAAGCCAGCTTGGTGGTGAAGCCCAGGTAACCGGTGCTGCCGTTTACTGCGGGCAGGGTGAAGTTGAGCAGACCCAGAACAAACTGAGCGTCGGTGTCGACGATGGTGTCGTTCATGAGCTCGCCAGTGGTGAGGTTCCAGTTCTCACCCTCGATAGCCTTGATGACGTAAACCATGGCAGCCTCGCGCTCGAGCTTGATGTTGAGCGTGATGTTGCCCGAGCCAGTGGTAACGATCGTGGTGTCGGCCTTGTAACCCTCGGCAGTGGTAATCACGGTGTAGGTGCCAGCTTGCATAACAGCAACCTTGTAAGCACCCTGAGCATCGCTGGTAGCGTAGTACTCAACATCGCCCTTAACCAGGGTTACGTTAGCGCCCTCGATAGCAGCAGCCGTCTCCTTGTCGGTAACGGTACCGCTAACGCTGTCGGCCGAGCTCTCGAAGTTTACATAAACGACTGGCAGGCGGTCGGTTGCCCACGATGCGTTGTCAATCGACTGATCCGACGAGCGAGCGATGGCTTGCGTGGTGCTCTCATCCTGCTGGAAGATAACCTTGTTCCAGGTTTGAGCGCTGTGCGACATCGAGATGCGCAGGCTACCACCATCGTAAACAAACGGTTGAGCGAGGTCGATAACAAGCAGGTCGTCGGTTGCAGTGCTACCGCTGCCGCCAGGAAGTGCGTAGGTGCCGTTGTAAACCTGAGTCATGTTGTCGGTGCTGGTGACAGTGCTGGTCGAGCAAGTGGTATCGGTGGTGTTCTGCATCCACACTTTCAGGGTTAGGTCGTAGTTCTTACCACCCGAGTTGGTACCACGATAGGTGAGGCGGGTAATCTTGGTGCCGGCGGGCAGACCAACTTGTGCGGGCGTGTAAACGCACTCGGTCTCGCTGTTGTAGTAGTACAGAGCAACGGGGGTCTTGGTGCCAGTCCATGAAGAGGTTTGCGAGCCAACTTCACCAAATTGCTTGCCGCTAACGATGGTCTCCTCGGTCACAACAACCTGGAAGGTGTCGCTCACTGCGGTGAAGTTATCACCCGTGGCCTTGAAGTAAACGTTGTAGGTACCAGTGGCGTGAGGCGTGTAGCTGAAGCTGTAACCAGCCTTGCCATTGTTGCCAGCGATTTCAACGCCATCCTGGCTTGCAACCTCCTCGCCGTCGACATACATCTTAACGGTGTAGCTGCCAGCAGCCTCGGTGTTAGCCGTGAGGTTCATCAGCGTGTCGGTCATCTCGATGGCATAGTTCACCATGCCAGTCTCGGGAACGTCTACATTGTAGAATACAACATCGTGCTGAACGGGAACAATCTTGTAGCCCGTGATGTTGTCAAGGTGAGCACCACCAGCGCCAAAGGCCAGATACCACTGACCAGCGGGGATTGCAGTGCTGGTGTAGGTGCCAAACTCATAGCGGCCATACCACGACAGACCGATGGTCTTGGTGGGCAGGGTGTCCTCGGGGTTGGTAGCACCCGAGATGCGGAGTTGACGAATGGGAATCCAGTTCTTGCGGTCGGCGCTGTAATAAACATTGAGGCTACCCAGCGTTGCGTTGTAGGTAGCAGCGTCAAATTGCAGCACATCGCCAGACTTCACCTCGAGCAGCGGGGTGATGAGCAGCGTCTCGGTCGAGCTGTTGTTGTCGGCGCTATAGATGTTGGTGGGATTGTTGTAGCACTGGTAGGGATAGTTCGATACGGTCCAACCGGCGGGGTCGTAAATGCAGCCCAGAGGAATTTCACCATCCTCAAAGTCGATGAGCAGTGCATCGGCAGCCAGGATTTCACCGGTGATGGGGCCGTTGTAGTAAACGCTGTCGGCGCTCGCAATCTTCAGGTTACCCGTCTTCTTGCCAACGCTCGTGGCGGGCATGGTGATGTGCAGGTAAGCCGTGTCGTGCTTAGCGATGTTGATGGGAGCCTTGTCGGTGGTGGTGAAGTCGCCACTAACGGTGAGCGTGGTGATGTTGAGCGGTGCAGCACCATCGTTGATGATGCGGAACACGCGCGTCACAGCACTCTTCTTCACACCCATGTCGAGGGCCTCGGCATCGGTAACCACCGAGCCTGTCGTTGAGTCTTGCATTTCAAACTCGGGCACGTAGGGGCTGGGCTCATACCAAGCACCCATCAACGAGGTGTTGGTTACCATTTCGACCAGGTCGTAGCGGGCACGCTGGGGATATTGCGAGCCGTTGAGCGTAGCCGTGAAGGGGAAGGTATAGGTCGAGTCGGGGTCCAGGTCTTGTGCGATGGGCCACTCGTTGGGCAGCGTGTCGTTGTCGGCAGTGTAGGTGTACTGGAACATCTTAATCTTGTAGTCACTGTCGGTGGTCTTCAGCGTCACGTCACCCGTGTTCTTAATCGTCACTGCGGGATAGTTGATGGTGAAGTTGTTGTTCTCGTCGCAGTCCTTGAAGTTCACTTGGTCGGTCGACTCGCGCGTAATCTTGGTGATGGAGAGCTTGCGCTCGAGCTCGAGGTTAACCGAGGTAGCCGAGAAGTCGTCGATAATCATCTGCGATGCACGGATACCCACGCGCTCGCCCGAAGTCGGGGTCACGGTGATGGTGGTGAAATCGGTGGTGCTCAGCGTCGGTACAGTCACACTGATAACCGAGTTCTTCTTGTAGGCGCCACTATAGTCGGTGATCACCGTGTAGAAGTCGATGGTGCCATCGTCGGCAGTCTTCTTCACCTTAATAGTAAAGGAGCCCGTGATAGCGGGAGTCACCAGCAGGTCGTACACGTCCTCGTAGTCGTCCCACGTCTCAAAGGTCTGTGTACCAGCAATCAACGCGCCACTACCATTCACGCCCTGGTCGGCCGAATAGGTGTAGGTTACATACTTGCTGTAGGTGCTGTAGTCAACGGCGTGACGCCATCCCGGAGCGACCTTAAAGTCGTGGGTCGACGTGTTAATCGCCGTGTTAAAGTCGACGGTGTAGTTAGTCACCGTTTCGGCTTTTGCTGCCCCTGTTCCCAGCAGGAATAGGGCCAGTAACGATAAACAGAAGTTTTTCATAATTAGAAAAAATTGGGTTATATAAAAGGAAATTTAGTTATTTCGTTTAGGATTGAGGTTTGGTTAGCTAAGTTGCTTCCACTTGGATTAGCGGCTGAGCACTTGGATTAGATAAAATCTTGGCCACAAATATACAACCTTTTTTCCAATCCGCCACAAAAAATCCCACATTTTTTTACCTAAAACCACCTTTAATCAGAGTGAAGTATCCACAATTACAAAAAATATAAGTCTGCGCTGCTCTGCGCTGTTCTGCGTGCAAAAGAATAAAAAACCATGGGTTGTTGAAAAAAACTTAAAAATAAAAAGGGAAGATTGGTTGGGCAGTCACAAAACTTTTATTAACTTTGCCACGCGAAAACAGCGCAAAATCGCTCGCAGGGTTACATCGCGTGAACTAACGCGGTGTGCCACAACTTGTTAGAGCGCCGAAGCCTCGCAATATCGCTAACGACTAACCAACCAAGATATCTAACCGAAAGATAGCTTATAGAAAAATATGGAGACCTCTATTTTTGGCATTCAGAGCACAACTCTCGCCATAACCGCCCTGCTTACGGGCGTGTTACTGGTCGTTGGAGCACTCATCATCGCCCTGCTCATTGGGCCGCGAAGCTACAGCAAAATGAAAGAGGAGCCCTATGAATGCGGTATTCCCACCCGAGGAAAATCAATGGCTCAGTTCCACGTGGGCTATTACTTGTTTGCCATCCTTTTCCTCATGTTCGACGTCGAGACTGTTTTCCTGTTCCCCTGGGCAGTGATTTGCCGCAACCTCGGTAGTGGCGCACTCCTGGCAGTGGGGACATTTTTAGTAATATTGGCGCTGGGCCTGGCCTACGCGTGGAAGAAAGGAGCACTGCGATGGAAGTGAAAATCAAGAGCATGAAGCACGACGACTTCAAGGACAACGAGTATATCGATGGACTTGTGGAGCAAATTCGTGCTGGTGGTACCAATATTATTGTAGGAAAGCTCGACCAGCTGATAAACTGGGGCGTGAGCAACTCGCTGTGGCCGTTCTGCTTCGGCACCAGCTGCTGCGCCATCGAGTTCATGTGCCTGGGCGCCGCTCGCTACGACATGGCACGCTTCGGCTTTGAGGTGGCTCGTAACTCACCACGCCAGGCCGACTACATCATGTGCCAGGGCACCATCAACTATCGCATGGCACCCGCCCTGCGCCGCCTGTGGGAGCAAATGGCCGAGCCCAAGTATGTGATTGCCTGCGGCAGCTGCACCGTCAGCGGTGGACCGTTCAAAAACAGCTACTGCGTCGTCAAGGGTATCGACGAGATTATCCCCGTCGACGTCTATCTCCCCGGCTGCCCGCCGCGTCCCGAGGCTTTCTTCTATGCCCTGATGCAGCTGCAACGCAAAATCAAGGTGCAAAAGTACTTTGGCGGCATCAACCGCAAGGAAAAACGCGCCGACTTTGAGCGACAACTCGCCGAGCAAGAAGCAAAAACCGAGACCACTAAAGCATCTAACGAATAATCACCCCGCTCAATAGAGACAACTATATGGCTCAATTGCAAGAACAAATTGCCAAACTGTGCCCGCAAGCACAACTGGACGATAGCGGCGAGTTCCTGCTCGTCACCGTCGACGACGCGCAATGGCACGACCTCGCCGTCGCGCTCAAGGAGCAACTGCACTTCGACACGCTCGCAGCTCTCGTGGGCGTCGACTGGAAGGACAGCATCGGTTGCATGTATTACCTGACCAACAGCGAGAACGGCGACATCATCCACATCAAGGTGAGCACCACCGACCGCGAAACCACGCACCTCACCAGCGTGAGCGACGTGTGGGCGGTGGCTAACTACCAGGAGCGCGAGGCCTACGACTTCTTTGGCATCCGCTTCATCGGGCACCCCGACATGCGCCGCTTCTTCCTGCGGAACGACTGGAAAGGCTACCCCCTGCGCAAGGACTACGCCGAGAAAAACGACCTCACCCTCGAGCCCGAGGTCAATGAGGACGAAACCAGCGAGTGGTCGCTCGACGAGCAAGGCAAGCTGGTCGAGACCAAGAAACTGGTGTTCGACCCCGACGAGTATGTAATTAATGTGGGACCGCAGCACCCCTCGACCCACGGCGTAATGCGCTACCGCGCTTCGCTCGATGGCGAGATGATTAAAAAGGTCGACGTCGTCAGTGGCTACATCCACCGCGGCATCGAAAAGCTGTGCGAGAACCTCACTTACCTGCAGACGCTGCTCTACACCGAGCGCATGGACTACATGTCGGCTTTCATGAACCGCCACTGCCTGTGCTTGTGCATCGAGAAGGCGCTGGGCATCGAGGTTCCCCGCCGTGCCGAGCTCATCCGCTTGATTATGGACGAGCTGATGCGTCTGTCGTCGCACCTGCTGAGCTATGGTTGCTTGACCATGGACCAGGGCGCCACAACGGCATTCTTCTATGCCTTCCGCGACCGCGAGCTCATCTACGACATCTTTGACCGCACGTGCGGTGCCCGCATGTCGATGAGCTACGACACCGTGGGCGGCGTGACCCGCGACGTTCACCCCGACTTCATCAAGGACGTGCGCAACGCCTGCGACGTCATCGAGAAGAATCTGGCCGAATATCACAAACTCTTCACGGGCAACGTGATTGCAGTGAACCGCATGACGGGCGTGGGCAACCTCACGCGCGAGCAAGCCATCGACTACGCCATCACCGGCCCCACGGCACGCGCCAGCGGCCTGCACTGCGACGTGCGCAAGACGCACCCCTACTCGCTCTACAGCGAGTTTGACTTCAACGAGGTGCTGCGTCCCGAGGGCGACAGCATGGCACGCTACAAGGTGCGTCTCGACGAAATGGTCGAGAGCATCAAGATTTTGCGTCAAGCCTGCGACAAGCTCGAGCAAGTAGAACGCGCCGACGGCGACTGGTGTGCCAAGGTGCCCAAGATGCTCAAGCTGCCCGCTGGTCACTGGTACCAGCAAGTCGAGGCCAGCCGCGGAACCTTCGGCGTCTACCTCGAGAGCGATGGCGATGCTAAGCCCTTCCAGAAGCCTTACCGCCTGCACTTCCAGAGCCCCTGCTTCAACCTCACGGGCATCGTGGACCTCACCTGCCGCGGTAACCTCATCGCCGACTTGATTACCATCACCGCGTCGATCGACTACGTTATCCCCGATATCGACCGATAACGCGGCCGCTCCCACATCGAGAACGATACACATTATATTATATATAGAAACTCAATCGTAAAAACCAACTGATATGTTTGACTTCGGAAAAGTCACTGGATGGCTCGACCAATTGCTCAACGGCTGCATGCCTGGCTGGCTTGCAACCACAATCGAGTGTGCCCTCGTGGCGGTTGTCCTGCTGGTAGCCTACGCGCTAATCGCAATGGTCTACATCATGTACGAGCGCTGGGTATGCGCTTGGATTCAATGCCGTCTGGGTCCGCGCCGTGTGGGCCCCATGGGAACGCTGCAAGTGTTTGCCGACGTGCTCAAAATCCTGCAAAAAGAGATTATCCGCCTTGCGCACACCGACAAGTTCCTCTTCTTCCTGGCACCGTTCCTGGTAATCATCGCCTCGGTGATGACGTTTGCCTGCCTGCCATGGGGTAAGGGCCTGCAAATCATCGACTTCAATATCGGCGTGTTCTTCATCATCGCCGTCTCGTCGATAGGCGTGCTGGGCATCATCCTCGCCGGCTGGGCCAGCAACAGCAAGTACTCGCTGGTGGGTGCCATGCGCGCTGGTGCACAGATGATTAGCTACGAGCTCTCGGTGGGCATGTCGATTCTCACCATCGTCTGCCTCGCTGGCACGATGTCGATTTCGGGCCTCGTCGAGGCACAGCAAGATGGCTGGTTCCTGTTCAAGGGCCACATCTCGGCCATCATCGCCTTTATCATCTACATGATTGCAGCTAACGCCGAGAACAACCGCGGCCCGTTTGATATGCCCGAAGCCGAGCACGAACTCACCGCCGGTTACCACACCGAGTACTCGGGTATCCACTTTGGCTTCTTCTACCTGGCCGAGTACTTGAACCTGTTCATCGTCTCGGGTATCGCCACGCTGCTCTTCCTGGGCGGCTGGATGCCCCTGCACATTCCCGGCTGGGACGGCTTCAACGCGGTGATGGACTACATCCCCTCAATCATTTGGTTCCTGGCTAAGGCCTTCTTTATCACATTCCTGTTTATCTGGATACGCTGGTCGTTCCCCCGCGTGCGCATCGACCAGATGCTGGCACTCGAGTGGCGCTACCTGCTGCCCATCGGCTTGTGCAACCTAGTGCTGATGGCCGTTCTGGTAACACAGGGCTGGACCTGGTAACAATCTCTTAACGACTATACAAGAAAACCCACTACAAATATCACATTATGGCTGATAACAATAAAAGCTACGGAAAAATTACGCAAGTGATCGGTCCTGTGGTCGACATTGCATTTGAAGGTAAAGGAGTATCACGCCCGGCCATCTACACGGCCCTAAAAGTGGCACGCCCCGACGGCACATCGCTGATTCTCGAGGTAGAGCAACACATCGGTGAAAACACCGTGCGCTGCGTCGCCATGGACAGTACCGATGGATTACAACGAGGCACTCCCGTCGAGAACCTGGGTCACCCCATCTCGGTGCCCACCGGCGACCAAATCAAGGGACGTCTGCTCAACGTCATTGGCGACCCCATTGACCACCTCAAGCCACTGCAAGAGGGCAAGCGTCGCGCCATCCATCAACCGGCACCGGCTTTTGCCGACCTGTCGATTTCGCAAGAAATCCTCTACACCGGTATCAAGGTCATCGACCTGATTGAGCCCTTCAGCAAGGGTGGTAAAATCGGTCTGTTCGGTGGCGCTGGTGTAGGTAAGACGGTGCTCATCATGGAACTCATTCACAACATTGCTCACGGCCACAATGGTTTCTCGGTGTTCACCGGTGTGGGCGAGCGTACCCGCGAGGGTAACGACCTGCTGCGCGAGATGATCGAGAGCGGCGTTATCCAGTATGGCGACAAGTTCAAAGAGGGCATGGCTAACGGCCAGTGGAACCTCGAGGACGTCGACATGAACGCTGTGGCACAGTCGCAAGCCACCCTGGTGTTTGGCCAGATGAACGAGCCGCCGGGTGCACGTCTGCGCGTGGCGCTGTCGGGTCTGACCGTTGCCGAGCAATTCCGCGACCAGGACGGCGGTGGTAAAGACATCCTCCTGTTCATGGACAACATCTTCCGCTTCACCCAGGCAGGTAGCGAGGTATCGGCGCTGCTGGGACGTATGCCATCGGCTGTGGGTTACCAGCCCACGCTGGCCAGTGAGATGGGTAAGCTGCAAGAGCGCATCACCTCGACCAAGAGCGGTTCAATCACCTCGGTACAGGCCGTCTATGTGCCTGCCGACGACTTGACCGACCCGGCTCCTGCTACCACGTTTAACTTCCTCGACGCCACCTGCGTGCTCAACCGTAAAATCGCCGAGCTGGGTATCTATCCCGCCGTCGACCCGCTGGCATCGACCTCGCGCATCATGGACCCGCACGTTGTGGGCGAGGAGCACTACGACGTGGCACAGCGCGTGATTCACCTGCTGCAGAAGTACAACGAGTTGCAAGACATCATCGCCATCCTGGGTGTTGATGAGCTCAGCGACGACGATAAGCTCGTGGTGAGCCGCGCTCGCCGCGCACAGCGCTTCCTCTCGCAGCCGTTCTTCGTGGCCGAGCAGTTCACCGGCCTTCCCGGCGTGATGGTTCCTCTCGAGGAAACAATCCGCGGCTTCAAGATGATTCTCGATGGCGAGGTCGACTACCTCCCCGAGCAGGCATTCTTGAGCGTGGGCACCATCGACGAGGCTATCGCCAAGGGCAAGAAGCTCCTCGAGCAAGTAGGCCAGTAATGGCACACCCCGCGCCTGGGGCCAGGACTACCCCACCCCACGAGCGCTTCACAGTAACGAGAATCTATCAACATTCATCAATTACCTAACTCAATGATGACACTGAGAATCATATCGGCCGAGCAAATCGACTTCGAGGGCAAGGTCTCGCAAGTGACACTGCCGGGCATGATGGGTAGCTTCCAAGTGCTACAAAACCATGCCGCCATGATTGCTGCGCTCAAGGCCGGAACGGTATCCTATACCGCCGACGATGGCTCCACGCAGACCCGCGAAATCACGGGCGGCGTGGCCGACGTCAAGGACAACGTCATCGAGGTGTGCCTCTATTGAACCTGTCATGAAAAAAGTATTCACTGCAATCATCGTCTGTGCAATTCTGGCGCTCATGGCGCTGGGATATGTCGACACAGCCTCGCACCGCAGTCACAGCGCTGCTGCCGGCGAGGAAACCGTCGACGCACAGAAGATTATATTTGAGCACCTGGGCGATAGCTACGGCTGGGAACTGCCGTTTAACCACACACGGCGCATCCCACTGCCCATCATCGTTCGCTCGCACGATGGTAGCTGGCACTGCTTCAGCTCGGCGCGCCTGATGAACGGTGCAACCTACGAGGGCTTCAAGATTGCCGAGGGTGGCGACCACAACAACCGCGTGGTCGAGGTCCTCGACGATGGCACCGAGTATCGACCCTGGGACTTCTCGATTACCAAGAACGTGGCCGGCATCTTCATCGCAGCCCTCATCGTGCTGCTACTGGTGATGCGACTGCGCAACTGGTATCGACGCAACGGACTGAAAGCACCGCGACGCTTCACCGGCGCCCTCGAGATGGTCGTCGACTTCGTCTACACGGGTACCATCCGCCCCATCATGGGCGCCGAGGCACCCAAGTATGCACCCTACCTGCTCACGGTGTTCTTCTTCATCCTCACCATGAACCTGCTGGGACTCATCGTCATCTTCCCTGGCGGCGCTAACCTCACCGGTAACCTGGCTGTTACACTGGTGCTCGCATTGTGCACCTTTGTGGTGACCAACTTCACCGGCACGCGCCACTACTGGAAAGAGATGTTCTGGCCCGAGGTGCCCACCGCACTCAAGTGCCCCGTGCCCCTGATGCAGGTTATCGAAATCTTTGGCATCTTCACCAAACCCATCGCCCTGATGATTCGTCTTTTTGCCAACATGATGGGCGGCCACATGGTGGTGCTGGTGTTCATGCTTCTCATCTTCATCTTTGGTAGCCTCTTTGGCGTAGCCGTGGGCGCAGGAACAACGGTGTTCTCACTGCTGTTCTCGCTGTTCATGCTGCTGCTCGACACGCTGGTAAGCTTCATCCAGGCTTACGTGTTCACCATCCTGTCGACCATGTTTATCTCCATGGCCCACGTGCACGAGCACGAGAGCAAGGACCCCGTCGACATTGCAACACAAGGTGCCGAGGTGGCCAACGCAACCAATTAATAATCAACAAGTAAAAAAAATAAAAATAACACAAATATCAACACTTTAAAAGACAAACAACTATGTTAGGACTGATTTTAGCAGACGCAGCTATCGCCAAATTGGGCGCAGCTTTGGGAGCAGGCATCGCGGCTCTTGCCGCCGGTATCGGTATTGGTAAGATTGGCGGCTCGGCCATGGAAGCCATCGCACGCCAGCCCGAATCCACAGGTGACATCCGTAGCAACATGATCGTCATCGCTGCCCTCATCGAGGGTGTGGCATTCTTCGCACTCATCGTGTGCATCCTCGCCATCTTCATTCAGTAATTTCTAAAAATCCACTGACAGATGGAACTTTTCAAGCCCGAATTTGGTCTTGTCTTCTGGATGTTCATCGCCTTCCTGTGCCTCTTCTTGATTCTGGCACGCTTTGCGTGGCCCTATATCATCAAGTCGATGGACGAGCGCGCCGACCTCATCGATAAAGGCGTCGCTTATGCACAAGAAGCCAAAGCGCAACTCGACTACGCTCGCAACGATGCCGACAAGTTGCTCGCCGACGCGCGCAACGAGCAGGCTGCACTGCTGAGCGAAGCCAAGCGCATGCGCATCGAACTCATCGACAAGGCCAAAAAAGAAGCCGACCAGGAAGGACAATCCCGCCGGAAGGCTAACGAAGAGGCCATCAAGCAGGAGATGGACCGTCGTGAGCACGAACTCAGGCAACAAATGAGCGATATCGCTCTGCAAGTCGCCGAAAAAGTGCTCCGCAAGAACGTGGCTAACGACGAGCAACAACGTGAACTCGCCGACCGCTACCTCAAGGAAGTCACCGACGCCGAAAAACAAACTCAATCATGAACGATGGACTGATACCACGACGTTACGCCAAGGCGCTCTATAAACTAGCCCTCGAAAATGGCGACAGCGAGCAGACTTACGAGATGCTCAAGTCGTTCAATTTCCAGGACGTGGCTATCGACGAGCTCAAGCGCACCATGATTAATCCCCACGTGAGCGACGAGGAAAAACAACGTCTGCTCCGTGGCATCATCGGTGCTAAAAACGATAGCTCGCTCGACAAGTTCCTCTTGCTCGTGCTGCGCAAAAACCGCGCCGACCAACTGCGACTCATCGCCCTGGCCTACCTCGACCTCTATCGCCAAGAGCACAACATCTCTAAGGTCGTTATCACCACCGCAGCTCAACTTCCCGAGCCCGAAATCGAGGCCATCCTCGACGTGGTGAAAAAACGCATGGGAGATACCACACTCGAGGTGTACAAGGAAACAGACCCCGACCTGATTGGAGGCTTCACCATCAAAATCGACGACCTGCTGCTCGATGCCTCGGTGAAGAATGAATTGAAACAAATGCGTGTAGAACTAATGAAAGCTAACAAAACTAACTGAGATGATAAACCCCAGTGAAATTTCCGACATCCTGAAAGAGCAGGTCAACAACCTGCAGCACAACGCCTCGTTCGAGGAAGTGGGCACCGTTCTCGAAGTTGGTGACGGCGTCGCTCACGTCTTCGGACTTAGCAATGTCGAGGCCAACGAGCTGGTCGAGTTTGAAAACGGCGTGACCGGCGTGGCCATGAACCTCGAGGAAAGCGACGTGGGTGTCATCTTGCTCAACGAGGTCGACACCATCGCCGAAAACATGAAGGTGAAACGCACTGGCGAAATCGCCTCCATCGAGGTCGGCGAAGGCCTCTTGGGACGTGTAATCAACGTCCTGGCTGAGCCTATCGACGGCAAGGGACCCATCACCGGCGACCGCCTGCGCCTCCCCCTGGAGCGCAAGGCACCTGGCGTTATCTTCCGCCAGCCCGTGAACCAGCCCTTGCAGACCGGTCTCAAGGCCATCGACTCGATGATTCCCATTGGCCGCGGCCAGCGCGAGCTCATCATCGGTGACCGACAAATCGGTAAAACCGCTATCGCGCTCGATACCATCATCAACCAGCGCCAAGCCTACGAGGCTGGCAAGCCCGTTTACTGCATCTATGTAGCCATCGGACAGAAAGCCTCGACCGTAGCCGCACTGGTGAGCAAACTCGAGCAAATGGGCGCCCTGCCATATACCATCGTCGTTGCCGCTACCGCTGCCGACAGTGCCTCGATGCGCTACTACGCACCCTTTGCCGGCGCTGCCATCGGCGAGTACTTCCGCGACACCGGCCGCGATGCCCTCGTGGTCTATGACGACCTGTCGAAGCACGCTGTGGCCTACCGCGAGATTTCGCTCATCTTGAAGCGACCCTCGGGACGTGAGGCCTATCCTGGCGATATCTTCTACCTGCACAGCCGCTTGCTCGAGCGTGCAGCTAAGATTAACGAGAACCAGGAGGTGGCTTCGGTGATGAACGACCTGCCCGCAGCACTCAAGCCCATCGTCAAGGGCGGTGGCTCGCTCACGGCACTCCCCATCATCGAGACACAAGCTGGCGACGTGTCGGCCTACATCCCCACCAACGTTATCTCGATTACCGACGGACAGATTTACCTCGAGACCTCATTGTTTAACAATGGTATCCGTCCCGCCGTGAACGTCGGTATCTCGGTATCGCGTGTGGGTGGTAACGCCCAAATCAAGTGCATGAAGAAAGTTGCTGGTACGCTCAAAATCGCACAAGCACAGTACCGCGAGCTCGAAGCCTTCACCAAGTTTGGTGGCGACATCGACCCCGTCACGGCACGCACCATCGACACTGGCCGCAAGAACGAGCGCCTGCTCGTGCAACCTCAGTACGAGCCCATGGCAGTCGAGGAGCAAGTCGCCATCATCTATTGTGGCGTTAACGGCCTGCTGCAGAAGGTGCCCGTCGACCGCGTTGCCGAGTTCGAGGACCTCTTCCTGCAATACCTGCGTGGCAAGCACCAAGCCGACGTGCTCGACGTGCTGCGCCAGGGCAAAATCGACGACGATGTGATGAGCAAGCTCAAGGCTGCTGCCGAGCACATCAGTGGCAATTTTGCCGAAGCATAAAGTTACAAACTAAGTTTTTCAACGATTTTTCAACCATTCAACCATTCGTCAGACCCGTAAAGGACTAAATAACGACTATGGCTACACTACGAGAACTCAAAAGCCGCATTGGCTCAGTGTCGTCGACCGAAAAGACCACGAGCGCAATGAAGATGATTTCGTCGGCCAAAATGCGCAAGGCCACTACCCAGTTGCAACAACTCACGCCCTATCGCGGCATGGTGCAACAAGTGCTGGGGCACTTGCTGATGACCGACCACGAGTTTGACTCGCCACTCACCACCGAGCGAGAAGTGAAACATATCGACCTCGTAATTTTCGGGTCCGACGATGGGTTGTGTGGTGCCTACAACATCAACCTGTTCAAGCAATTGCTCACCGTCGTGGGCGACCTGCGCAAGGGTAAGCAACCGCTTGACATCACCATCATCCCCGTGGGCAAGAAGCTCACACGCGCCGCACTCAAGCTCAAAATCGAGGGCGTCGACGTGCTCAGCGACCACGGACTCGACACCCGCAGCAATAGCGAGGTGCTCAACGCATTCACCGAGATGCTGCGCAACCGCTTCGTCAGCGGCACGACCGACCGCGTCGACGTGCTCTACATGCGCTTCATCTCGACCAGCCGCCAGCGCTTCACACGCGAGCAACTGCTCCCCGTGAGCCCCGCGGCTCTCTCGCAAGAGGCCGACCGCAAGGCAGCAAACAGGCCCTGCCTGTTTGAGCCCGATGCTAACACGCTCTTCAACAGCGTGCTGCCTCTCCACATCCGCGCCACCATCGCAAACGTCTACACCCAGAACTCGGCCAGTGAACAATCGGCTCGCGTGATGGCCATGCAGACCGCCAGCGATAACGCTAAGGAACTACTCGACGACCTCAAGCTCGAGTACAACAAACTGCGCCAGCAAAGCATCACTACCGAGCTGCTCGACATCTTGGGCGGACAGGTAGAGCGTTAATCGCACGCCACCAACGATAGCAAACAATGAAATAATAACGATAATAGAAGACTTCCAATGACCATCAAGGAGTATTTCGTCTCAATCTTCAAGGGGCTGCACAGCCTCCTCAAGGGTATGCAAGTGACTGGCAAGGAGCTCGTCACACGCAAGGTTACCGAGCAGTACCCCGAAAACCGCGCCACGCTCAACATCCCCGAGCGCTTCCGCGGAACCCTTGAGTTTATCTATGACGAGGAAGGACGCCACAAGTGCATCGCTTGCCGCACTTGCGAGCGCAACTGCCCTAACGGCACCATCAGCATCACCACTCGCATGGTGGACCTTCCCAACGGCAAAAAGAAACAAAAACTCGACACCTATACCTACGACCTGGGCAGTTGCACATTCTGCAACCTGTGCGTGCTCACCTGCCCCACCCAGGCCATCGAGTTTAGTAACGACTTCGAGCAGGCCGTGTTCCGCCGCGAGGCGCTTGTCAAGAAGCTCAACTACCTCCCCGAGAAGGACGACGAGCCCGCTGCAGCCCCCGCCGCTGCCGCTAAGCCTGCCGCACCTGCTGCCGCTGCAAAACCGGCCGCACCCGCCGCTGCTAAGCCCGCTGCCCCCGCTGCCGCTGCTAAGCCCGCTGCTACTGAGGCTAAGCCCGCGCCCGAGAAGGTCGAGGTGAAACCCGCTGCTGCCCCCAAGGCCGAGCCCATCCCCGCTGCTAAACCCGAGGAGAAGCCCGCCGAAAAGGCTGCCGAAATGCCCCGCCCCAAAGAGGAGCCCAAGCCCGTGGAGCCCAAAGAGGAGCCCAAGCCGCAGGTGAAACCCGAGGACAACAAACCCGCCGAGGACAAGGATAAACCCGAGCCCAAGGCTTAATTCACTCGCCACAACGATATAATACATAATATGGAATCTGTAGGAAATATCATCGTATATTGCGTGGTTGCTCTTGTCATCATCTGTGGGTCAATCTACACGGTGACGTCACGCAATCTTGTGCGGGCGGCTACGAGCCTGCTTATGGTGCTGTTTGCCACCGCCGTTATCTACTTCCAAATGGACTATGAGTTCCTGGGAGCAGTGCAGATTGCCGTCTATGCCGGCGGCATCATGGTGCTCATCGTGTTTGCCATCCTGCTCACGCACGACCCCTCGGAGCCGTCAAAACGACTCGACCACTACGACCGCTGGAAAGGCATCCTTGCCGGACTGGCCACGCTCGCCGTGGTGGGCATCGGCGTAATCACCTGCTTCATGCACAAGGGCATGGACTGGGTTGAACTCACGGGAGACCAGCAAGTCAACATCGAGCGCATCGGTCACTGGCTGCTTAGCACCGACAAGTTTGGATACCTCCTGCCCTTCGAGGCGGTGAGTGTCCTGTTATTAGCATGTATCATTGGCGGCGTTGTCATCGCCCGTCGCCGTTAACGATAAGAGAGGAGAAAAGTCATGAGCGAAAACATTCCCATCCTGACATTATTGATGTACCTCATCCCCGCACTCATCATGTTTGCCTGCGGCGTGTATGGGTTCATCACGCGTCGCAACATGATTGCGATGATGATATCGCTTGAGCTGATGCTCAACGCGGTCGACATCAACTTTGTGGTGTTCAATCGCTACCTGTATCCAGGCAGCCTCGACGGCATGATGTTCACCTTGTTTGCCATCGCCATTGCAGCAGCCGAGACAGCGCTCGCACTGGCCATCATCATCAACGTGTTCCGCATCGCGCGCCGCATCGACATCACCGAAATCAACAAGTTGAAATTCTAAAAGCATTGCAACACAGTTATGCCACTTAGTTATACAATAGCCGTAATAGCAATCCCGCTGTTTATGTTCCTCTTCCTGGGACTGGCAGGGGTGAAAATGGGCCGGAAAATCACCGGCGTAATTGGCGTGCTGGCCATGTTAGTGACCACTATCCTGGCCTATGGCGTTGCCTTTACCTACTTCTTTGGCTCGGGCCAAGGGCAGCTTAGCGCCGATGGCATCCGTCAGGCCGTCACAGTCTTTAACCCCGACTGGCTCACCTTTAGCGACAACCTGGTTGTGCGCATGGGTATCATGGTCGACCCCATCGCAGCGATGATGCTCGTGGTTATCACCACCGTCTCGCTCATGGTGCACCTCTACAGCTTGGGCTACATGTGCGACCACGAGGGAAATGCCGAAAAGGGCTTCCAGCGCTACTACTCGTTCCTGGCCCTGTTTACCTTCTCGATGCTGGGTCTGGTCGTGTCGACCAACATCTTCCAGATGTTCATCTTCTTCGAGATGGTGGGTGTGTCGTCCTACCTGCTCATCGGGTTCTACTACAGCACGCCAGCCGCTAACCATGCCAACAAGAAAGCATTTATCGTCACCCGTCTTGCCGACCTCTTCTTCCTCATCGGCATCATGGTGCTGAGCTACTATACCCAGACGTTCGACTTCGACAAACTGGTGATGGGTGCTAACCACGCCGGTAGCCTCGAGACCGCACGCTCGGCCATCGCCACCGCTGGCGGCGCTACCTTCCTGGGCTGCTCGGTAACCGCATGGGCGCTCACGTTTATCTTCATCGGCGGCGCCGGTAAGAGTGCGATGTACCCGTTGCACATCTGGCTGCCCGATGCCATGGAAGGCCCCACGCCCGTGTCGGCACTCATCCACGCTGCCACCATGGTTGTGGCAGGCGTGTTCCTGGTGGCACGACTGTTCCCGCTCTATGTCATCGAGCAGGGCTCAATGGAAATCATCTGCGTGGTGGGCGCGTTCACCGCTTTCTATGCCGCAGCAATCGCTTGCGTGCAGAGCGACATCAAGCGTGCCCTCGCCTTCTCGACCATTTCACAGATTGCCTTCATGATGACGTCGCTCGCCGTGAGCTCGGCCGATGGCGACCTCATTAAGATACACGGTGGACAGGGACTGGGCTACATGGCCTCGATGTTCCACCTGTTCACTCACGCCATGTTTAAGGCGTTGCTCTTCCTGTGCGCTGGTGCTATCATCCACGCCGTTCACAGCAACGAAAACAGCAAGATGCACGGCCTGCACAAGTACATGCCCATCACCAGCATCGCCTTCCTCATTGGCTGCCTCGCCATTGCAGGTATCCCGCCGTTTGCTGGATTCTGGAGCAAGGACGAAATCCTCGTTGCTTGCTACCACAAGGGCCTGTTCTGGGGCCTGTGGATGACGCTCACCGCGGGCATCACCGCCTTCTACATGTTCCGCATCTACTTCCTCATCTTCTTCTGGAAGAAACACGAGGTTCACACCGCGCATGCACCCAAGGACCAACCCTGGACCATGACGTTGCCACTCATCATCCTGGCAACCATCTCGGTTGTGGCAGGCTTCGTTCCCGCCAGCAAACTGGTCACCTGGGACGGCGCTCCGCTACACACCAGCCTCGACATGACAACGGCTTGCACCAGCGTCGTGGTTGCCTTGATTGGCATCGCGCTGGCCTACAAGATGTACTACAAGGAGAATCCCCTGCCCGACCGCATGGCGCAGTCGATGCACGGCTTGTGGGAGGCTGCCTACCACCGTTTCTACATGGACGAGTTCTACCAGTTCATTACCCACAAGGTGATTTTCCAAGGCATCTGCGTGCCCATTGCACGATTTGACCGCGCTATCATCGATGGTTTCATGAACTTGCTCGCCACCATGACCCGCTCGACCTCGTTCTCGATTCGCGGCCTGCAGTCGGGCGAAACCCAGAGTTATGTTTATGCCTACATCATCGGCGCCATCGTGCTCGCATGCGGCGCTGTGGGCGTAGCCACCCTTGTCCTGTGATTCTAACCGACAATCAACTGTAAAAGACGTAACCGACAATGGAAATACTCAACAACATATTGATTTACTTTGTGATTGTTCCTGTACTGACGCTACTGGGGCTGGCCTTGTGTAGCAATCGCGGCATCAAGGCTATCCGCGCCGTCGCCGTCACAGGTGCAAGTATTCTCGTAGTGCTGGCCATCTGGCTGGTGCACATCTTCCTGGCCGCCCGCGGCGCTGGCGACACCAGCGAAATGATTCTGCAAAGCAAGCTCACCTGGTATGCTCCGCTCAACATCGAGCTGGCGCTGGGTGTCGATGGCGTTTCGGTAGTGATGATACTGCTATCGGCGTTCATCGTGTTTGCAGGCGTGTTTGCCTCATGGAAGATGAACCCGCTGCCTCGCCAGTTCTTTATGTGGTTCTTCCTGCTCTCGACAGGCGTGTTTGGCTTCTTCATCTCGATTGACTTGTTCACCATGTTCATGTTCTACGAGGTGGCGCTCATCCCCATGTACCTGCTCATTGGCGTGTGGGGCAGCGGTAGCAAGAACTACTCGGCAATGAAACTCACGCTCATGCTCATGGGAGGCTCGGCCTTCTTGATGCTGGGCATCATTGGCATCTATATGCACTCGTCGGCCGACGGCGTGCTCACCATGAACATCCTCGACATCGCGCACAACGACGCTATCCCCCACCAGTGGCAGATGTATCTGTTCCCACTCACGTTTGTGGGATTCGGCGTGCTGGGTGCCATGTTCCCGTTCCACACATGGTCGCCCGACGGTCACGCATCGGCCCCCACAGCTGTGTCGATGCTCCACGCTGGTGTGCTCATGAAGCTGGGAGGTTATGGCTGCTTCCGCATCGCCATCTACCTCATGCCCTACGCCGCACAGCAACTGGGCTGGATTTTCCTGCTCCTCACGGGCATCAGCATCGTCTATGGCGCCTTCAGCGCTTGCGTGCAGACCGACCTCAAGTACATCAACGCTTACTCGTCGGTTAGCCACTGCGGCATGGTGCTGTTTGCCATCCTCATGTTCAACACCACCGCCATGACGGGTGCCGTGCTGCAAATGCTCTCGCACGGCTTGATGACGGCCCTGTTCTTCGCCTTGATTGGTATGATTTATGGTCGCACCCACACGCGCGACATCCGCGACATGGGCGGCATGATGCACATCATGCCCTACCTGGGTGTGGGCTACGTCATCGCCGGTCTCGCCTCGCTGGGTCTGCCGGGCCTGAGTGGCTTCGTGGCCGAGATGACCATCTTTGTGGGCTCCTACATGCACAGCGACATTTTCCACCGCGTGCTCACCATCATGGCCACCACATCGATTGTCATCACCGCTGTCTACATCCTGCGCGTGGTTGCCAAGTTGCTCTTTGGCGAGGTGCAAAACGAGCACCATCGCCAGCTCACCGATGCCTCGTGGGAGGAACGCCTCTCCACGGCAACGCTCATCCTGGCTGTTGCCGCCATCGGTTGCTTCCCCAACTTCTTTGTCAACATCATTCACGACAGCTTCTTGCCCGTTGTGAAGGTGCTCGAGGCTGCATTAGTATAACGTGCAGTGCGTGAATTGAAACTACGACACAATCAATTGATTAAGCAATAAAAGAGAGATATGGATTATTCTCAGTTTTTGATGATGCCTCAAGAGGTCGGTTTGCTACTAGTGTTCCTGCTGGTATTCCTTTACGACACGTTTGCTCCCGAGCGGATGCAACGTCACCTGCCGCTATTTACGCTGGTGCTCACCGTGGCTTACACGATATATAGTTTTCTGATGCTACCCTCGGGGACTGCCTTCGGCGGCATGTTCGAGAACAACGCAGCCACACTGGTGATGAAAAACATCCTCACCATCGGGCTTGTGCTGGTCATCCTGCAAGCCGTCAAGTGGAGCAATAGCGAGTTTGTGAGCATTCGCCGCGGCGAGTTCTACGAACTGCTGCTACTCACGCTGCTGGGCATGTTCTTGATGATTTCGGCACGTCACTTCCTGCTGTTCATCATCGGCCTCGAGACGGCGTCGTTGCCCATGGCAGCACTCGCAGCGTTCGAGAAACGCCGCTACGAGTCGCACGAGGCAGCCGCTAAGTATGTGTTCACCGCCATCTTCTCGAGCGCCATCCTGCTCATGGGCTTGAGCTACGTCTATGGCATGACGGGCACGCTCTACTTTAGCGACATCGCCACCAGCCTGCGCGGGTCGTCAATCAACGTGCTGCTGGTGATTGCCCTCACCTTTGTCATCGCAGGCATCGGCTTCAAGCTCTCGCTGGTTCCGTTCCACTTCTGGACAGCCGACGTTTACCAGGGCGCTCCCACGGCAGTGACGAGCTACCTGTCGGTCATCAGCAAGGGCGCTGCAGCGTTCTCGTTCATGGTCGTGCTCGTGCAAGCCTTCGGCGCATTCTATGGCACCATCTGGGAGTGGGTACTCTACGCCCTCATCGTGCTCACCATCACCATTGGCAACCTGTTTGCCATGCGCCAGCGCAACCTCAAGCGCTTCCTGGCGTTCTCGTCGGTATCGCAAGCCGGTTACATCATGCTGGGCGTGATTGCTTGCAACGCACAGGGCATGGCAGCCATGATTTACTATGTGCTCGTGTATGTCTTCAGCAACCTCGCAGCATTCGCCGTGATTGCCGCCATCGAGCGTCAAACGGGCCGCACCACCATGGACGACTACAACGGCCTGTTCCGCACCAATCCGTGGCTGGCGTTCACCATGATGCTCGCCATGTTCTCGCTGGGCGGTATTCCCCCGTTTGCAGGCTTCTTCAGCAAGTTCTTCATCTTTGTGAGCGCTTGTTCGACGGGCAGCGTAGCCATCTACGTGTTGGTGCTCATCGCCTTAATCAACACCATCATCTCGCTCTACTACTATCTGCTCGTGGTTAAGGCCATGTTCATCCGTCAAGACGACTGCAAGATTGAGCCGCTCAAGAGCCACTGGACCGAGCGTGCTGGCATGATTATCAGCGTGTTGGGCATCATCCTCATTGGCTTGGCAAGTTGCATCTACACCTACATCAATGGTGCAGCACAAGCCATGGAGATGTTCTCCCGCTTGTAATCCCCCACTACCCCATCACCAGCGTTCCGCGCACGGCCACCCGCCCGCGCGGAACGCTCGTTTTCTCTCCCTCCCCACATTTTCTTACCCGCAACTGTTGCAATATTGCCCGCTTTGTTGTAACTTTGTGCCTGAACGATGCGGCCGCTGTAGTGCCCTGTCGCTAAAATAGATACGACCATGGACTTTTCCACAAGAGACCGATACATCAACCCGTTTACCGACTTCGGGTTCAAGAAATTGTTTGGCACTGAGCCTAACAAGGAGTTGCTCATCAACTTCCTGAACACGCTGCTCGACGGCCAGCAAAAAATCACCGACATCCGTTACCTCAATAGCGAGCAGCTGGGGTGGGTGCCCGAGGCGCGGCGTGCCATCTTCGACGTCTATTGCACCAACGACCGCGGCGAGCACTTCATCGTCGAGATGCAGAACGTGTTCCAGCAATTTTTCAAGGACCGCAGCGTCTTCTACGCCACCTTCCCCATCCGCCAGCAGGCACAACGT
>Ga0181612_110208_pt1 | contig 29324 bp, 21 predicted proteins | sample HoacroProtozoa21_FD_119630 | JGI IMG/M metagenome (GOLD analysis project Ga0181612, IMG submission 119630) | Hoatzin crop microbial communities from Cojedes, Venezuel. Combined Assembly of Gp0051906, Gp0051904, Gp0051908 | reverse complement strand
TTGATGCACCCCAGGATCCCATTGGCCTTCTTGGCAGCCAGGGCACACTGCTGGCTCATAGTTAACCTGTCGTCCACCAGGACACCCAGGTCCCTCTCCGCAGAGCTGCTCTCCAGAGGTCCGCCCCAAGCCTGTACTGGTGCATGGGGTTGCTCCTCCCCAGGTGCAGGACCCTGCACTTGCCCTTGTTGAACCTCATCAGGTTCCCCTCTGCCCAGCTCTCCAGCCTGTCCAGGTCTCGCTGAAAGGCAGCACAGCCTTCTGGTGCATCAGCCACTCCTCCCAGTTTTGGATTATCAGCAAACTTGCTGATTCTCTCCTGGAGCTCAGAACAACTGGAGTAATACCTATTATTTGCTACACTACAGTTGTTCAAGGGTAAAGGACCCGGACTTCAAACCTATTAAAAACCTGGAAAAAGGACAACAAAGACAAGGGAATTGCTATTTGCTTTCATACTAAATATTATCAAGAAGTCTTAAATTCTTGGATTTTGTACATGTTGAAGAAACTTTGCAGATCTTGCTCCCCCTCCCTTAGCAGGAGCACAATTTAAAAACATGATTGAGAGATTAAAAAGAACTCACCTTGCATTTTTTCATATAGCTATGCTGGGTGTTGAGTAACTTCAGCTCTCTCTTAATAAGTATCCTATTTTCTCCAGCTGATCAGAGGCTTTCTGTAAGCACATTTAACTGGCAGAGTAATACTATTTCTTAAGAACTGAAACTTTTCACAGCAGGGTGCTGGGGGTTCTGTGTGAAGCCTCTCAAGCAGGTTCACAGCTCTGCCACGGCACTTCTGCTTTGAGAGGTTTATGTTAAGATAGCCTGGCCTCATTTTACAGCAACGTTAGGTTTGGTACCCATGCTCAAGGCTGGCCTCTCTGGGTTTAAGCTGCGACTCATGACTGTTTCAGTTAGCATTGATGGGGCTCCATAGCCACTTGGATATTGTTCGTCTGGGAGTAAGGCACTATACTCTGTGTCTGCCTCCCTCAGATAACCTTTTGGGAAAGAAGGACTCAGCTGCCCTGAGCTGCTGCTGCTGTGTTTCAGCTGCAGCATTGTGTGAGACGCAGCGACCTGAATGTACCCAGTTCCCGGGGTCAGACAGCAGGTTTTCTCGCTGTGTTTCCTCTAGCTCTTTTGCTTCCTAAGACATCGTAGAAGGTTAGTTAGGGACAGGTTAGGAGTGAGGAGCAGGTAAGGGAACTGGAAGAGGACAGAGCTGCGTTGGCAGTGCCTTGCGGCAGAGCTTGGCAGGGGGAGCAGGGCAGAGCACGACAGCCTCTCAGTCCATCCTCTACCCTGCTGTCTTCACAGCAGATCTGGGAAACTTTCCTGGATGAGGTCAGAAAGTTTCTGCAGGAGAAAGAAATGAGAATATTTAGAAATTTTGCTTCAGTCAGATGTACTTTCTTTCTGTTTCTCTCCGTCTCTTTTCTTAATGGAATCTGTTGCCTAAACATTTTCATGCTTTTGTCTCTAGTTCTATTCTGCTCTTACTTGAAAGCAGCAATTTTGCTCAAGAGATTTATAGCAATAGAAAATGGAAGACAAAACTCTCATTGATGATTTCAGGCAACAAAGGAAAAACTGAACAAGAAGGTAATTAAAGTAAAATCCTGAAAGTTCTTCATTCTACCAGGTAGAAAAAGTGTCTCTAAATCCCAGTTTAATTTTTCTTGTCATGTTGACTATCCAGCTCCAATGAATAGACAAAATGTTCTAGTGTATCTCCTTTTGTGTACATATTTTTAATTCTTTTTCCTGCACTTACATTACAAAAAGGTTGAGAATCTGGAAGCAGTTTTGTGCACAAAGGAAGGGTATTTGCTCTGCGGTCTGATGCCTATTAGGATTTAAACCCATTTGAGATAACGAATTGCAATCTATTGTAATTAAATATAAAAGATTAATTAACTGAGTATTAGTAACAAAGCAAACCAAGAATAGTTTGTAAAGCTTATATTTCCTTTTACAGAAATATGTTCCCTATATGAGAACACTGTCTTCTAACCCTTAAAGACTCCATGCCAATCACAAAAGGCGTTTTTCAGTTTCAGATGTGAGAATTGCATTCCTTTATTGCAATGAAATATTGTATTATTCAAAGTGTAGAATTATTATATGAAGAGCTTATTCAAGAATTCTACCAGTAAAAAACCTACTTATCTCATTGCAGATATTTTTCTACACATCAGTTCCAGCAGAAAGATGCACGTGAGCAGTATCTTTGAATTACTGGAATACACAGAATATACATCACTTCATAATCTGGGTCTGAAAAGCCACAACAGAGACTATCATCTTGAGCACTCTGGCACTAAGAAGATTCTTTCTTACAGGAAAATTTCCAGCCAGGAGGGAGCAGTTGAATTTATTAAATGTTGCTCAGATTTTACTTCTTAAGAGTTAATTGATTTTGTCCCACATGGTGCTTTGAAGGGCAGTTGATGAAATTTATTTTGGGTCAGAAGATATTTGTCTCTGTGACACCTTAGTGAATGTAAACGCTTCTTCAGTTTGGTGAAGCACAACATTGCCCAGGATGGTTACACGGTAGCAGATGATCACTGAGGCAAAACGCGGTCTTCGGCTGCATGCCGTTGCGCGGCGCCTATTCGCTGCTTTATTTCCCCTGTGTTGCACGGAACCTGCTTACTGTAACATATCACTGGGCTACGGGATATGCCTGCCAGGATCCAGCATCCGAGGGTACGAACCCAGGTACAACTGCTCTTTCCTCTGGCATTCTCACCAAAGGCAACCAGTTTCCCAGTGCCCCAGAGCAAACACAATGATCCCATAAACTCAGTAATTGCTGGGCTTTTGAAAGGAAAAAAATTTGTGAAGGAAAAATGTTTGCTTCTAGGCTCTGAGGGGAGTGAGAACGAACAACGGCTCCGCTGTACAGTGAGGATTTGCCTTGCAGCAGCATCCGAATGCCGGTATTTCACCAGCAACGCAAATATTTCCTGCGCCTTGTGTCAAGCCAGAGATTAATTGTTAAAGTAGATATTTGTATGAGGACACATGAGAGCACATCCTGCAAAAGTGTGTCGGCACCATTGCCTCCACCTTGCTTAGAGGACAGCATCAGCAGTACTCTCCAAAGCTGTACCCAGAACTATGTCATTTACTCTCTCCTAAGGAGGGTTTTTACAGGTTTTCCTCCCCGTCTTAGTGCTACTTCTGCAACTTGGATCAGGAATAAAGCTGAAGCTTTATTGAATAGATAAGTTCAGGTGTGTGTCTTTAGTTCCCTCTCCTCCTAAGTGAACGAGAGTCTTTGCATGGGTTTTGTGTAGTGATCCTTATCAAAACCCTAGTGTTCACCCTGGTTAATCCTCATAACTTTTCTGCGCACACATAATCCATACAGCCATCCTTCCCAATATTTTACTGTTGTCTTTTCTGTTTGCATAACCCCCGTGAGGATTGCAGGCTGCATCTAGTTCCCTCAGGGAGGTGGCAAAATCACAGCAAATCAGGCTCTTTGCTCTATAATTTCCCAAAGATCAAAGTTTAGTTATCATTAGAATGTAAATGTCACAATATTATGAAACTGGTGCATCAGGACAGAACATATCTTCCTCTTTGAAAGTGTTTCTATGTGATGTGACATTTTGGTAACATTTGAGGGAAGACTTTTTTTTTTCCTCCTTAATGATCTTTCTTAGCTTTTTTGGGCCAGTAGAAACATGCTACTCCCACCTGCTAAAGTAACATTTAAAATAAAGTATATTTCATACAGTCATTTTCTTTCTCAAACTGGGTCCAACATCCACCTCATTTGAAAGCATCTGTTTATAAATATTCTCAAATTATCAATACACCCCAGCAAGAGCTGGGTTGCTGGAGTGTATGGGAATATTGAATCCACTTGAGAAAAAACAAAAGAAGATAAAATCTAATAAAATATTTATTCCTTTGAACAATAAAATGATTTATCTTAAACTTGCCCCTGTGAATCCATTACAACTACAGAAATGACAGTCCATGAAGTATCTCAGCTTGTCCAAGGACACAAACAGCAGGCGATCCTGAATCAGTAGAACATCTTGGGCTTTGCTTCTGAACTCAGGCCTATATTGCATCAAAAGTTACTGTTTTCTAAACTCCGCTATAGGTGAATTGCATGCTGTATGCCATATATTGATACACAATGTAACTCAGAAAACAGCAGCTAGCAATATCAGCGATCATCAAGGAAATTTTACCAAAGTTACAATCCCCAGAAAGCATTCTCAATGTCAGGATTTTTCTCATTTTTTTCAAGCCCATTAGACACTGCAGTTCAGCTGAGATGTTTCAGCAGACAACAGAAGGCAGTTTTCACTAATTTGAGTACCGGAATGGTTCAATGGGAATTTTTTTCCAGAGATGGACAGAGCAGAAATGGAAATGTTTTGAAGCAGCCTTCACTAGTCTGCTTCCCTCGTGTTGGTGTAATTCACTGTTTCGAACCCTCTACTAGTCAAAAGCCTGTCTGAAGGCCAGAGTGAGGCGCACGTGTGAACACCATTTGTCTCCGTCAAGGAATGGGAGGAGAGGGGGCAAAACCCCAAACCTTTATGTTTATTATCTCGCCATTTGAAAGAAAAGAAAGAACACTGCTTTTGCAAGATGCTTAAATTCTGACCTGCATACACCACCTCCAGTGTGAGATGTTATCAGCTCATGTTTGTCTGTTTCTTCTCCAGTCAGTCAATTACAGTTTCCAAAGATGTATTACATAAAGCGCTGACTGCAGGAACCACGTGGTGATTACACCAGGTAACGCCGGTGCATTGGACGGTTACTCAAACCCAGCAGCCTGGAAACATTCATCCCCACACCAGTCCAGTTTAATGAGTGATGAATGGAGTTAATCAGCTGGGCTGAGGTGAGCATTTCTCCGGGGCTGCGGAGAGGTTGGGCAGCCAGTGCTGGGCAGGGGCTGGGCTGCAGACTGGTGTTGCCTGCCAACCCCTTCAGGGAGTCACGGGTGAGCCTCCAAAGCACGGCCAGCTGCCTCTCCTTCAGTACGGCCTTTGGGTGTCCAGGGACAGGCAGGAGCAGCTCCTACTGCTGCCTACCAGCCCCAGACAGACGTGCCCCTGCGCTCTTTTAAAAGGTATAGATATATGCTTAATTGTGTGTACAGTACTGGCAATTATACTTAACTGGAGCACCTCAGCCCAAGAGGACTGTAATGAAACACATTAATACCTCTGAAATTCAGTATTTTAAAACTATAAATGACCCTTGTAATGAAGTGACACTCTTTGTTATCACCCAGTAAAAAGGCATCTTATAAAGTATGCATCTTATGACAATTGGGACAAAAAAAGGCAAAAAAACAAGCAAAAAATTCTCCACATGAGTAAGATTCATTAAATCCTTCCACGCTCAGAAATATCTATTTTCCAATAAAGCAGAATCATGCTCGGGGTTGAAGACCATTCCAAACACCTTTGAAATTCATTAAATTCATGTTGATCATTTGAAGTTAGTGCACTATTCCAGCCACAATAAATAAAAAGGCAAAGATGGAGAAGGTCAGTGCAGGATGCTGAGAATAGCCTTAGGTGGCAGGAATTTCTGGCTGATGGTCTTTTTCCATAAGCATTAAAATACACCTGTATTTTAAATTGTATCTTTCTGAAGAACAAAGTGTGCAAGACTGTTGAATCTTGGCCTGGAGTTTTCAGTGGGAATATCCCTGCAGGATCCTGATTCAGGACAAAACTCCTGAAGAGCAACAGCATTTTTTTTTAACATTACCACTTAGAGACTCCTGCACTACTCTGTAGCTGTGAAAACAAAGAATCTGGAAGCTGATAAAAATTAGCAAAGTATGAGGCGCTTACGGGTCATCCTCTTCATGCATAATGTCTAGAATTGCTTCCATAGTAATCAAGAGTATCGCCATAGCCATGTTAGTCTGGGCCTGTAAGAGAAACCAGATTTGTAGAGATTGATAAAAGCTTTTCTTAGACAAACGTCAACATTTTAGCATCTTGTCAGACATCCTGAGGGGACAGTGTGTCTTAAAGTTTTCTTTTCTCTAGTTGTGCCACCTAATCTAGCACCTACATGCTAGGGAGAAGGTAAAAAATATAAAAATAACATAGTAAGTGTTATAATAATATAAAATAACGTAAGAAGAGTTTTTCCTGCACCTCTGTTGATGGTATTACTCCAAGTAGACATTTTCCAGATGTACATGAAGATGCGAGTGTGGTTCACGTAGGGCAGAGTTTAAGGACTTTTGAGAAGGAGAACCTAGGGCAGGGACACAAGCCACACAGCCTGGTATAAAAATCAACAAGAACAGCAAAAAAAACAATGCACTGTCTATAAGATCATTGAAAATTTAGAGTTGACAGAGAAATCCCAGCTCCGCTGAAATGAGCAGCAGAACTTCACTGGCTTCAGAAGAACCAAGATATTCTTTGGGATGAGCAGAAGGCACCTCACTGAACTCAGGCTGGTCAAAGCGTATTTGAAAGACCCTGCATTACATTGTATTTACTGCCACTTAGTAATAGGCACCATATTGCTCTATAGTGCAAGCTCCCCACAGCAAGTGCAAAAAAATGTGAATTAGAGGGTCACTGATGTAAATTCCAAGGCATTGCATGTTGGTAAATTCTACCCTGTTTTAATACAGAAACCTTTAAATGGAGTGTTAGTGGCTATTAAAGAGAAATTTATTACAGAGCGGTTCTTCTAAGAAACAAAAAAAGTCCAGACTATATTTTTTTGCCTGTTTTTGCTTGGACATCATAAGGACTACTTGCAATCTTAACCAGCTAAGGAGGGTTTTTTTTTTTTTGTTCATTATAGTGCAGCCAGAATTATACTCTGTAACAACTCTGATAAGTTTTGGAAAGGAAACAAACATTCAAATGCAGTTTTAACTTGACTTGCTTTTTTTTTTTTCCATTTCTTTTCTTTTGAATCAATTTTCTAGATTCTGCTCACATTTCTGAAACACTATCAACTTACACCATCATACCATTGTTACTGTGTAGCAGACAACTTAAGTAAAGTCTGGTTTTCAGCCTTTGTAACTATAAAACAAATTCTTTTTGAATATGACTAAATTCGTATAGAAAGGTAGGAATATATCCTGCTATTGCAATGCTGTAATACATTGCATATGGAAAACCTAAGTGATAAAGATCTTAATTAACTGTGATTTATATTGATCTATATGATCATAAAATCTCCAGAGTTTGGAACAACCTAATTTGTTTTTAATAAGTGTTGCCTCAAAGACTAGTAATTACAGTTATAAACCAATTACTGAATTGAAGCATAGTAAATTTAACAACAAAAGGACTTACAAGATATTTCATTAAGAATCCTGCTAAGTCAAAACAAAGGTTAATTTGTGTTTATACAACACTGAAACTGCAGTAGCACCCATGACAGGTGCATTTTCAAGTCTTTTCCCATTCTAAACTCACATTTTTGAGGTTTCCAGAAACATTTATGTTTTGGCTTAACATTTGTAAGCATGGTCCCAAAGCCATCTTGTTGATTCAAGCGGAAAATGTTAATATTATTTCTGTGCTGTGTGGAGGTGAGAAATCCTGAGCAGACCCAAAAGCTGGTAGATTGTGGTGAGTCCATAGCTGAGGAACTCTGGAGAGCAAGTTCATGGGTTGACAGAGCAAGAGTTGCTCTTGGCAAAGTCGACAGCTGTTGACCGATATATAAGCTAGACAAGTAAGAGGGGAAAAAAATTAATTTCACTCTTCTGAGTCAGCTAAAGTTCAGCAGGAAAAAGCTGACATGCAGAGGTCACGCCGCTTGAGAGATGATGGGATCCACAGCAACTGGGCACTTGTACACATATAACACCAGGTTTTGTCTCTCATGCTGAAAATAACTTATTTTTTCTTAAGATATTCCTAGGGAACCATGGAGGAAGTTAAAAATGGGATGGCAAAAAGATAGTGAAAACACAACTGTGTTGAAATTTCCTCTATGGCAACACCTTGTGGTGTACTAGAGAGGACCTAACCTCTCCTAAAAGCTTGTGCTCCAGACACCATGACATTAGGGTTCCATTTCTGAGGGAAGCGAAAAGGGAGCTAGAAGGAGAAAGTAACTATTGCACTTGGTGAATGGAGACTGTTGAACACCCTCGCTTTCTTTAGATGATCTCTGAAGACAACATTGGGTGTCACAGAAGTGACAGTTCCCACAAATGTACCACGAAGGTCCCCCACAAAAATTTCAAAAGGACTTATAACTCACTGAAAGAAAAACTTATAAAAGGTTATTCCTGAATCTTAAAAATGGCAGTTGCTCAAGAACTTTGAAGAACTGTTTGGGTTTTTTAACAGGTAAAACAATGAACAATATCTAAAGATGGAGTAAAATTATTTTGGTTCCTCCAGAGCAAGCAAAGAGCCTACCGAATGCCACAGACCCTAACATAGCAAGCTGTGCGGGCAGAATGATGTCCAGTGAGGTTAACCCTCAGCTAATCCAAGGCCATGCATATTTGAGGGAAGCCTTGAGTAAAATGCAGTTGGGTACTAAGTTAGGTGCAAATATTCAGGAAAAAGTGGTTCCTACTAAGGACTGTTCAATGGAAATGTGCTCAGCACACAGCCTTGGACAGAGCAAAGAGAAGTTTTGGCTGAGCTTGAACATCATGTCTTGACTACAGCTGACCCAGTGTAGATGCTCACATCATCACGCTCCAATCCCGTTCTGTCACCATGATCTAGGTTAGCCTTAACACTTCGAACGATGTGTGGCTGTTTTTCTGTTGTTTTGTGGGTTGTTGGTTTTTTTAACATGGATCACTGCGACTGAAGCGGGTTAGAGAGAGATGGCATATGGTGGTGTGCTGACAGATCTGGTGACACTCTGCCTCGTGAATGGCAGGACAGAGCAAGAAGCTGTGGCCAGGCTGCCAGGAGTGACTTACTTCAGACACGTCCTGTAAAGCTCAACCATTGCTCGCTCCAGCATGTGCAAAGACTGCACAAAGACAAGAAAATATTATTAGCGCTACATCAATGGCGTATGCATGGATAAAGGACCTTCTCATTTTGACTATGCCAGTCAGTTCTGCTAGGACTCCCTGGAGCAGGTAGGATGAAAACCCATTCATCTGGCAGCTGTTTAGTTTGCCCGAGAAAAAGTTAAGGGGAGACACAATCACGGTCTCTGCACCTACACAGTGAGCAAAACAGGTAGTGGGCTTTTCAGCCTAGCAAAATAATGTACAGCAGTATCTTGGGGCTGATGTTTGAAGCTGGACAAATTCAGACTTGAAAGCAGATTACAATTTATCTAAGCAGGGGGTTATTAACCACTGAAATTATTTAGTAAATGCTGTTGTGTGTTCTCCATCACTGCCTTTGTTCAAATCAAAATAGGATTTCTCAGCTGAAATACAGTCTGTAATTTGAAGGGGAATTAATTCATGCCTGGTTATAATTGGTGTTCTGGAGAAAGTCAGACAAAACAATTACAGTGATCTCATCTGGCCTAAAAATCGATGAGTCTATTTAAAAGGAAAAAAATAAACCAACATAACAAAACTTACTCAGGAGGAATTAATTTCTGGAGATTGCATTTCACAATGGCATATCACTTTCCACCAATGCAAATTCATACCTGGGATGACAGGCTGCATTTCTCAAAAACATTGCTTAAATGGGCAAACTACTTTTTAAATGCAGTAGCTATTGTAATTCTTAGCTGAAATCAGAGCCTCAGTGACAGAAATGATAGGAGTCTCACTTCTACAGGGGGCCAGGACTTTATCTGCTTTTCCCTCCTTTACACAGCCATAAGCATATCATATTCTGCAGGATTTTACAGAAGGATAGAGGGGATTTTCTGCTCTGCAAGTTGTGGTATTTCTTTTGGAAATGAAAAAACCCCAGCATAGAGTGGCTGAGTGTTGCCTTTGATCTGATGATGTCTCAAAGTCAGGGATTAGATGAGCAGAGAATTGTCACTGATATTTTTCAGCAATGGAACTTTGCGGTTACATCAGTGTGGCATCCTCAGCAATAATGATTCGGTCTTTTTTACAGCCTATCACTGAGAAGGCCTCAAAATCAAAGCAAAAATGCAGGGTATATGTAAAGAACCACTACTACCAGCCCAGAAATTTAAGTGCTGATTGAAAGAAACATAATGAATTTTGGATGGAGCTCTGAGCAACCTGGTCTCATGGAAGATGTCCCTGCTCATGGCAGGGGGGCTGGAACCAGATGATCTTTAAGGTCCCTTCCAACCCTTACCATTTTATGATTCTATAATATAATGAAAGAAAATAGATTAAGTGAAAGAGAAAATGGATGAAGCTTCCAAAGCAAAAGAAAGACAACAACCCTTTTTATAGCAAGGTTAGAGCAAGGTTACAGTATGCTTACTATTCAGAAGTGATCAGAAAAATATTGGGACCTCAGCAACACAAAGCCACATTGCTGTATTTTGGTACACTGGTATTCTATCTCAGTGCACACACTGAATTGTCAGAGACATTTCGCTCAGTATCCAAGGATCCCAGGGAAGTCTCTTGTTCCAGTCCTGACCACAGCTGACTGCCAAGCTGGAATGCAGCATTTCGATGCTCACATTCACACTTCAAGGTGGCACTTCGTTTCAGAAGGCAGTCAGTCCAGTCCCATCCTCGGTGGTTGCCAACATGCAGAGAGCTGTTCTACAATCCAAAACCTGATCTGTAAAAAGAAAAATCAGTAGCCTTCCTTGATTTAGAGTTTTCAGTGATTTACATGTGACAAATATGTACATGTTTTACAATATTTGGTATGAGCATGGATCCATTTTTTGTAGCATGAGCACTCCTGGAGAGCCAAAGAAAAGGAGAGGGCAAATAGTTACCTTTCCTAATTATTTTCCAGAGTCTCTATTCCTACATTTTACTACAGAGAACACATCTGCAGGTTTTGCAGATATTTCTTGGACAGAACTGATAAAGGACGGGCTGTAACTGCTGTAAATGCCTGCTTGAGTTTACAGATTACCCTGAAACAACAGCTGGCAGCTGTGCCAACAAAAGCAACCCTGTCTCAGGAAAGATCCCTCTCCAGAAAAGATTGAGAACTCCAAAATCAGTTTCCAAAGGATTTTGAAAGCTCCCACAGAGTAGAAAACACCAGCATTTGCGGTGCTGATGAGCAGGGCCTCGGAGCACAGCATTTTCCACCAAGGCAGCCCAACCATGGGACAGGTTGATTTTGATGACCGTCCATTCTCCAGGATCCAAAGATCTGCCCAGTTTAGGCACAAGCCTCTTCCTTCCTGGAAGACGTGAACTGGTACATCAGGGGCTGCCAGCTGCTTAGCTGTCCATCACTGACTGTGATGCCATATTGCGTTACACCACCTTCACGCTTTGCAAAGTGTACGCTCATACAGGCTGTGTAAGCACTTTGTTGTGATGCAAGGGTTGCCAAGACAGAGTGAAACGCGTATTCCTAGAGGTGGCAGGGCATAACCACACACTGTGGCACCAGGAAAGACAACCATGCAACAGCTGCAGTTGCTTATGTTTTCTGAAGCAGAAGCATCTTTGGGAAGTTGGGCAAAGAGAACCTGGTAAAGCAGCAGCCATCTTAGAGCAGCAACTTGGACTTATTTTAAAGAGGGAGCTAACTCTGTTTGTGAGCAGCAGCCCCTGAGTGGTGGGCTGGGACAGCAGCAGGGTGGGCTGCAGGCGGCAGCTCCCTAGAAACAACAAATCCCTGGAAGCAGAGATTTACTGCTCTTTCACGACTCACTCACCAATCAAATCCTTTGCTAGAAATAATGCAGAAGTGTTTCAACTGAATTATTTTATTTGGGGTTCCTCTAACTTGAAGGCGGCTTTTTCTGTTTCCACTGTTCCACAGAAAATATTTCTCAACGTCAGTTCTATTACGTTTTTTTGAAAAATAAACAGGGCTCAAAATGAGTTATTTCTTATGGGAGACCAGTCTGCTGGGAACACATTACGCATTCCATTTACTAATCAGAATCTTCTGATAATTTTTACTGTGCATTGCAAATGCAGGCAGCCTGTGTTACATCTGCAGTGCTCAGATAGACTGGAACTGCTCCAAACGGCTTCTCGAAAATTTGTTTCTAAAATTTCCCATATGTTTACTGTTCCTTCATCCTGGTGAGTAATGCATATGTATTCAATGGACTAACTACATGCATATCAATAGTTTAGTAGAGTTACATGTACTATAGGGTTAGCAAATAATAGACTGTCTTTCAAAGTACATAGAAACGGTTGCCTAAAGAAATAAATGCTTCAACCTGAGGAAACTCAAAGACTAAAAATATCAAGGAAGATAAATGGCCTCAGTTTACAGTAAAAAAAGGAGAAAACTCAGATTTTAGTGATATGTTTCATGAAACAGTTTCATAAGGCTGGTCATAAATAGAGACCCAGGCTGTTGTCAGAAAAATTTGAAGGGTAAGCCAAACTGGCAAACAGCTGCAGCTCTGATTTCTAGTTTCACCACTCAGCATCAGAATGATGAAGTCCAGGAGAAAGAATCTTCAGCTCCTGAGTAGCTGACATGAAAACATGGGTCTGGGAAAAAAACAGCAGTGGTAAAGCGTAGGGGAAATACAGGGGCAAGAAGCATTGTTCTGCAGGAGTGTACCTTCCCGCAGCACGGTGGGAGGGGGCACTGGAGGACACAGTTCAGCCAAGGAGCTCCTGAATATGCCATTTCGCCCCCACACCTACTAAATCGCTGTAGAAATACAGATTATTTGCAGCAGCAAAAATGTTTGAGGTGCCACGAAGGGCAGGACTGAAAAAAAAAGGCAATTTGTTTTCAGCAGAAGCTCTGAGGGAGCCTGTGATTAGCATCTCGTTCAAAGAGGCTGGTAATTCCTTTCCAAAATGCTTAAAGGAGGCAGCTCCCGCCTCTGCATTTGCACATCAGTGCCTCCCCCAAAAAAGGGGGTGGTTTCTGAAGGGAACCCACTGAGGATAATTTCCTGGACTCCTGGACCCTCCGTATCGCTCTCATCTCTGCTGTGTTTCGCTGCCAAGAGTACAAAGACCTCCAGCTTTGTTATCTTGGCATTCCCCGCACAGGGGAATGAGAGAAGCATTACAAATGGGTCTGTAGGGACGTGTCGTAAGAGCGGCAATAAAAACCTAAAAGCCGGCACTGGGGGCCACAGCCACTCAGATCTTTTGGGAGCACCGAGCAGTGAAACTGTTCCACACCCCTGCTCTGAAAAGCTTGTTCACTTCAACGCGGCGACTGGCTCTGCCCCTGCAGACTGTTCCTGAGGAAGGCCTCACGGTCGGACCGTCACGGTTAATGTTGTTTGCAGATCACCCCTTCCCTTCTCCGCCAGACCGTGTGCTAAAGCAGCAGTCGCTCCCCTCGCTGTCGCCCCGCGCCAGCCAGGACATGAGCTAACATCAAGGTCACTCTGAAAATTCAGGCGCTCTCTCCTGCTCCCTTGTTTAATGGTTGTACAGGCGGCGAGTCTGTCACTTCGTTTTGGAGCCTAATGACTTACTTGGAGCTGTTAGGACAGACACATGTGCAATAGTCAGCATCAGTCAGGAAAACCTTCTGCATGCTTTGTTTCTAATAATTTTTTTTTTTTTAAGAGGTTCATCTTGTTCATTGCCCAGCTAACAACCCCATATTGTTATCTACAGGACCTGCTATTGTCTGGCACAGTGAAAAAAGTGCAGGGTGTCAATAGCTGCCAGGTGTTCATATAGAACTACTTCTTTAACCTAAAATAATATAAAATGATTAAAACAAACCACCGCCACTCACCACAAACACATTAAGCCAATGCATTAGATTGCCTGTGTATTAATATGAGGCTAGAAATGATTCTTAAAAATGCTGAATTAAAAATATAATTAATTGCCTAGGCCTGGCTGGTGGCCTGGCTTTATAGAGTTAGTCCCTCCTTCCAGTGCACCCAGCCTTCCCCACGCCTGGCATGTTGGGCTGTGTCCCAGAAGGGGCAGATGCAGCTGCAGGACTTCACTGCTCCTTAAGTCACACAGGCTCTCTTCTCCTTCAGTCAGCCAGTCAGACCATTGACTTTTGCCCAGTATCCACTGAATAACGAGTGCTCTGCCATGACTTTAACCGTGTGAAATGACATTTTTCAGTCTGCAGAATGATCAGAAAACCCCTTTCCATACGCTTTCAACACATTCCACATTCTGGCGTGTCCCTGAGCATCAGCTCTGTGTGGTACTTGCATGGGAATAAGCCCATGAGAAAAATCTCTAATACCATACTACAGCTGCCTTTAGGTATTAAATCACACATGTCCCCAAGCCCCAACAGCACAGGACTGTCCTGCCTGTGGTGGGGGATTTGCCAGGACAGGGCCCCAACATGCTCCTCTTGCTCCCTCTTCCACAGCAGAGCTGGAAGGACAACCACGGGAGAAGCATATTCCTTCTAACAGTGACCACCAAGGAGCAGGGTCTGCCCAGAATATTTCAGAAATGATCCCCTGAATTAATAACCTTCCATAAAGATTTTTGATAGCACAGCCGACTGCTTTGCAGTTTATTACTTAAACGTTGTTTGAGGTAGGGCGAGTTTCTTTTAAAACAGCACCAGTCATACACTGCTCCTGAAACACCCCACTGGTGTTCAGAGATGAGTGAAAGGGCACCCCTGAGGTTTTATATGAATATTCATGATTGTTCATTAGTTCCCAGATTTTTCATAAACTGGTCATTAGCAGTCAGTAAAATTCAGAGAACAAATTAGAACATGTGCTACCTAAGTGTAAGGAGAGACGTCCTGTGCTGTGCACGTAGGTCCTGACCTCCTCATACTAGTACTAGTAGCTTGCTCAGTAGTGCTTCATCAAACCTTTTCTTTGCCTCGTTTCACAGATCTACGTCCTGTAGAAAAACATTTTTCATTAAGCTGTTTCCGAGCGGAACATTATACAAATCTTCTGGGGGTAAACACAGCAAAAGTAATTAAAAAATTAGTGATAGCCTAGGTGCAACACACGCAGCTGCCCACACAGCATCTTCCAGGAGACTACCTGGCCACCCAGATGGTCCTCATTAGGGGCCTGAGTGATGCCACTGCAGAGGAATAGTGCCAGGACAAACTTCTTGGCCCAGTGAGCAGAAGGAGCTGTAGATGGGGAATTTCAACACACCTAGCTAGACCCAGGGTGGCTTCTGCTTCCACACCAAAGGATGAGACGGTGACCTTGCAGCTGCTTCCTTGTGTTTAGATCAGGGCTGTGTCCTCCAGCACCCATATCAGCCAGGTATCAAGGGTCTGAAACAGACTCTCTGGGTGACTGATTTTACTACACAGCATTTTCGGCTACCATAGGACACACCTGCAAGCCAGGAAGACAAATAAGGTCAGAGAAAACTCTGGCTTTTTACCCTCTGAACCAAGCCAGGCTGTTGGCCCAGGCAAATACCACCACAAACAGTGGGCGCTGCAGCCATGCAGCTGTGGGTCTGTCTGGAAGCAAGCAGGGATCTGTGACCACCTGTATGAGGCTTCTCTGCTCCCAGGGCTCCTACGTGCGGTCCCTGGAGGGATTTTCCCCCTTGTGCTGCTTGGGGAGACAGAACAGGTGAGGAAGCAGCAGAAAACTAATGCGCAACATTTACAATAGGGGAAAAAACCCCACCCCTAAATAGGGCAAAATATTAAGCTCTGACAGTGGGTGAAATCCTGCTCACCCCACTTAACATCGGTGGTAAAATTCCCATTGACTTCAGTGGGACCAGAATTTGGGTGTCAGTTTTTTCATGGTCTTCCCAGCCATGTTTTCAAGTTTCCTCATGGCACTGTGGGGAAAGGCTGCAAGGTTTTGTTAGCTTCTTTGGCTCTGTTTTACTGTATGGCATCTAAGGAGAAAAAAAACCCCAACCCTGCAATTTCATTAGGAAACAACAGCAAAAAAAAATCATTTTACAACATGACTTCTTGCCTGCTCCCGACCTCCTGAACTCAATACCGGAGCGTATACCAATACACAACTCCGATTTTCACTCAGTCTGTAGGAGAGGGTTTCAAAGGCCTCATTTGTCAAACATGCTAGAAACAAAACCATAGGAAATTGAAAGCATTTACAGCTCTTTGCTCAGAGTCCTTCAACACAAAAGAAAATTCAGCATAAGCTCACAGAAAGCCTTTTCAGATGGGTGAGTTTTGTGCCAGATACGTAGAAACCGATACACTCCAAGATACGCAAAACACAGATAAAGAAAATCAAGCCTTTGCCAAAACCTAGTACTATGATTTTCATGCCGTCAGACACATTAACTGAACCTGTGCTTCCCAGTCTTATTTGCAGGCCAACATTAATAAATAAGAGTATCTTAATTTTCTGCTGTCCCCCTCAATCTATTTAAAATAAAGAACTAAACCAGCACCCCAAAAAACTTCAGTAAAATCAAGTTCATGTTCGGCCAGGCACTCTTTTATCCAACTCCTTAGGCCACTCCAGATCGCTGCCAGTACATTTCTGAATGCTCTGTGCTGAGAGTAGCAAAGCTTTTACAGTCCAGAATGGCAAGACTGACTTCATAAAAGATTAATATACTTAAAAAGCAGGTCACTTATTAAAAGATCTTTTAAAAGCTTTTTAAAAAAATCTTGAAAACATTTGATTTCTTAAAAAGCAAAACTATCTACCCACCTCCGCATCTCATCTGAAAGCATTTGCATGCACAGCTGTTCTCCAAATTTCAGCCCTGTTCTTTTTTTTCCCCTTTCTTGTTTTTTACGATATGAATAGCAGGTATTTATTGAAACAGTCACCACATGCCTTCTGCTTTCATACACTGATTTATCCCATCTCCCATACAAACACACAGATACCCTTTTCCTGTACGCAGGGGTGGGGTGAGAGAGCCTCAGCCCCAGGGCTGAACGAGACAGCAGCCTGGGGATTTCAGCTTGCCAGCCTGCCCTTCTCTCACCACAGCTGGAAGCCTCCTGCAACAGCAAGGTGAGACAGACCTTCTCTCTCCTGATCTTCCACTGTCCTCTTGTTTTACCACAGCCTTTTTAGGCAGTGCTCTTCAGCCGGCTGCCTGGGAACTGAGCCGGCAGTGCAAGCGCTCTGGATGCCACGGGTGCAAGACACATGGGTACCATGATGCCAAATGGCAGAAGGCAAAACGGTAACAATAGTGCTTGGATAGCTGGCCTGTATCCTCTTTTCACTGGAAGTTGTGCCACCTTTGCACACCATGGTCCTCAAGCCAGCACTTCATATAGAGCTTAAGAAGTAGCAAAGGTACGCGTTGAGTGAGATACAGCAGAGAAAGGAACATGGGCAATTTTGGACAAGGTGGGTATTTCAAGATACGTTTGGCATTCTGTTCTTCATGTTTTCCACCACTACTTCTTCCTGAAGAACTACCTCTTGCTGTGTCATCTTGCCATTAAATACACCACTCGCTGTTCAGGACGTGGCTGCGCAACAGCAACCACAGAGTCACTCTCTTGGAAAGAGGCTCCATGAACACAGGGGTTGGAAGAGACAGGCCGAGCTGCGGGAAAGCTGCTTTGGGATTCGGGGGCATTAACACAACTGAAGGAGGAGGCTGCTTAAGAAGAGGCTAAGCAAGGAGAAGATGATGACCTTGGTGATACATTCCAGAGAAGAGAAGAGAAGATGAAAATGCCAAACAAGACAAGGAAGGAACATGCAGAAAAGAAGAATGTAAGCTGGGAAAACTCAGCAAAGGCAAGATGCTAAGAAGGTGGAGAAGACTTGCAGTTCCAAAAGCAGGAAACAATAATAGCACAGATACTAGCACTCTTACTCTTGTCATAAGATCATCGTGAAAATTACTTTAAATTTAGAAGAATGACATTTAAGAGACTACAGTTTTTGTTATATAATTGATTGTTTTTCATGAAAACTAAAAAAAAAAAGTTACCACTTCTTATCACTGAGTTTTGATTGGCAGCCACAACCAAATTCTGAAGTGATCAAATATAAAATATGCTTGAAGGCTGTTCGTACCTACCAGGGCAGGACAGGTGGTGTGGTGTAGGTGTCTCCACTTGATTGCACTGCACCCCAAATGGACAACACCTGAATATTCTAACAATATACTGACTGTACCAAACACTAGGAAAAAGCTATTGATCACCACTTGGGCTTCTAGGGAGGAAAATAAAATGTCTTCATGGGTTAATACTTCCGACAGAAATTTGCTTATTTAAAGCTTCACTTAACAGATGCTCTATCAGGAGATAAAAGTCCTTGCACTGAACAGACAATTTTAATGGCCTTTCCCATTAGGCTCCGGGTGATATATTTCAAAGGGCAGATTATTGGAGTCTCTCTGCTGACATCAAGGAACGTCAGATGAATTCAGAATATCAGTCTGAATTGGTAAGCCTTGGTAGCAAGGATTTTAATGTAGAGTTATATTACAGTTCAGGACAAAACACCTTGACCAATTTATTCTCTCGTACAGCACAAAAAGACCTTACACTTATATCTGCATTTATATTCATTGCCAAAATAGGCAACAGAGCCTTACTGATCATGGCAACAAAGCTCCAGATGCTCTTATATTCTAAGCCTAATGTGCTCAGCTACTGGTGTGGCACCATTGATCACATAAAACATGAGTTTTATAGGCTTAGAAAACTGGAACCTCCCAGATTTACTGGTTTGTCTACTCTTTTTAATAAAAAGCTTCTTATGAACAAGTGAGCTCTGAATATAACGTACTAAACGTTATCATCCCATAATCAATAGGTATCAGGAAGTGTTTTTAAGGTTTAGCTCCTTTTCTGTCCTCCCGCAGTCTGAAATTATTCAGCTCTGTACTGCACAGCTCCATTAAGCACTTTGTTTTTCATTGAATGACTGGAATCAAACACGTATGGCCTCCATGGATGGATAAACTGCTGTAAAAAGAGGTAAGTCAGCATTACTGATTGGCTCTGTTGTCTGAGCGTGTCTTTTGATTTTTGAATTTCTGCCAAAAGCATCATCACTCTGTGTTTACCCTTCAAAAACCCTCGGTCACTCAGATGGTGCATACGCTCGCAGCTCAGCGCGCTCCCTTGCAGAAACAGAATTCAGAAAAAAGAAAATTTCAGTACTTGTGATTGTTGAATGTAAATTTGCGGCACAGATCCTATCTCTCGCATCTTTCATGACGCTGTTACTATGTAACATGAAGTGATTAAAAGAGCAGTTTTACTTTGGTGCCCATCTCTTTCACTCAGAAATGGTTTATCTGCACAAAGCTGTACATAGATTTCAAAGTGTACTTTATTTTCCTTCCCCTCCCTGGCTTACCAAAATAACAGAACCACCACAAACCTCTGTGGTGGTTTCTTTTGTGTGCATGTGAATTTACACCGACTACTGTGTTTTTCTTCACTTTTGGGGCCAGGACTGGCAGCACTGGGCTCAGTACTGGCTTCCACAGGATGCCACAGCCTTGCATCTCCCTCCAGAGCTGCTGTTTAACCACGGATGCTTGCTGTGCGCTTTGTACCTGAGTAAACGCCTGCTGGAGGCAGCAGGAACGTGACCAGAACGGGTCCCTGGTGAGGTGTCTGAGTTGGTTACAACTCCCTGCAAATACAACATTCGGCACTCGGGAATCTCCTATGACAGAGACAAATGACAGACCCTCTCAAGATGTCTGCAAAGGCAAGATGGTTATTCCCATTTGAAAACAAAAATAGATCCAACACCAACGATGTGGGTTTTACGCAAACAAACAGCTAACAGAAAAACTATAAATAAATAAATCCTATCTGCATAAACTGCAATAAAGTGACAAATGAAGACAATCATTATCTGCACGTTCAAAGCCTCGTGGACTTTTTGCAACAGATGAGCTTTTCTTGTGAGTTCTATTACTGCAGCCTCACCAGAGCTGCAACACTGTGAAGGTCTCAGTCCTGTAAAGCCTTACTCGCGTGCATCCTGCAAGAAGCAGGGATAGCGGAGTCGGAGCCTGTGCTGTGTCAGAGGTGCTGCTTAAGATTTCAGGCAAGGAAATGCTCTCTTACAGACAGCTGACAAGCCTAAACCCCTTGTGGCATTAAAAGGAAATGAATTTGATGTCCTCAAGAGCCTACAGCTTCATAACAAACCTTGGGAAACAAGTTCAGAATACTCGCATATGCTCTAATCCATTTTCTAGTTATAAAGGTTTCTTTATTACGGGTTTTGGCTGACAACAGTTGAGATAGCATGTTTACCATCATTCTTCAAACACTTGAGAGAGAACAATGTGAGTGCATTTTTATTTCGGTTTTAACTTCTTTATTTCATTGCTGTACAGCTGCATTACACTTGGCTTTAATCCCTTAAGCATTATTTTCCTTGGCAAAACAGTCACCAAACTGAGCAGAACCTACTATTGGAAAAATATGCTTGAAAAACCAGTGTGATGTCAATGCCAACTGAAACCCATGGAGCTTAAAATGTCACAAATGTGCCTGTAGCTGAAATACACAGCTCCTCATTTTTTCGACCGAACTAGGAATGTTGTAGTCTTAGGTTGTGAAGCCGACTGTAAAACCATAGAGTAGCCTCCTGAAACTGAATGTGTGCTTTTTTGCCCCCATGAACAATCATGTGGAAAACAATTACATAAAACTTGACGTAGGATAATTCCATAGGCAACAAATGACTGTGTGGCTCCGCTTCTAGGTTCGCCTGCATTAACTGTGGCTATAGGTAAGAAGCTGGGCTACAGGCATCTCAGAAAAGATAAAACCCAACTTTGAAAAACATCTTTAATATTCAAATGTATAAATAAGCACTACTGAAGAGTAATTCAGAAGGCTGTGGTGATTCATTATGAACAGAGGCTATAAACGGGAACAGTAACATTGCTAGGTAAGGAAGAAGCAAGCTATTTTAAGAGTCTTGAAAATCTCTTCTACTTCTTCAGACAGATCATGCTGCTATAGTTACTTTATAAAAAACTAAATTCTGAAAAGCACTTTAGTAAAAGAAACCTTTTACTGGAACTATTATTTAACCAAGACCTTCTACAGCACTAAAACACACTGCAATTGAGTTCCCGATACAGTTTTAAGAATGGAAGGGGTAAAAAAAAGAACAAAAAAAACCTACCATACCTGCACCAGGAGCTATTTATTAGCATAACACTCTTCCTTTTAAAGATTTTGTAACAACTGAAGTATATACAAAGTCTTACAGCATTTACACAATAAAAAAGTTTCCTATTAGCTGACGAAGTATAAGGTAGTGCTGCAATTTACTTCAAAGCATGTATACAATAATAATGAAACAGACCACTGTACTTTCAACTTCTCCCCTACCACACCACCACTGTCAGTTGAAATGGCAGTTAATTAAACCACTGGGAAGACACAGATTGTCAAAAGATTTGTAACAGGTTGACCTGCAGCACTAACCGTCATAAGGAGAGGGGGAGAAAGAAAGAAAAGCTACGTACTGTCATGTTTCTACACTTTCCTAGAGCTGTATGTAACAAACTTTCACAGCCTTAGATATAACATATGCAAGACAACATAATCACGATTTTTCAGATATAGTTCAGCTACTGAGTGTATTTACTTCTGAATAGGAGGCGTTATATTGATATGGCTGTGTGTTTCCATTTTTGTTCATTAACTGTTCAAATAGGTCTACAAAAAAATTAAAAGACAGCATGGAGTTCGTAGTCATGATGTGTTTGACTAATAAAGGCATTCAGTATCAGCTATAGGATCTAATCACTCCTGTCAGAAGTTTAAGACCAGGAATCTGAGAAAAAAAACAACCCGCAAAATCCCGCACCTACGCTGTTTTCATCTGTTTACTCCAACCTTCTTTAAATTCTTCCAACAGGGATAATAAAAAAATCATTAAAATGCTTACACCAACCCAAATGCAAGACTCATTTAGTTTATGAGAGGTCAAGCTGATTGACTAGACTACTTCTGCTGTAAAACTGAGAGAACTTACCTAGAAAAAAGAAACCTTTATTGAACAGTCCCTTACTACAGGTAGGGATATATAGTTTAACAATGATATATAATTTAAGAACGTAGCATTCTTTGCCTTTTAGAAACAGTTTTACATGTGCCGATAATGCACCTTCTACAAGAGATAAGGCTGCTTTGCCTATCGTCCTATGCCTAAACGTCTTATTTTGGCCAATTTTGCTTTTCTTCCCCTCAAAGGGATTCTGTTTCAACTTAGAAGCTAGTAACGTCAGTTGACAATATCTGTATTAAGACAAAAAGTGACATATAAAATCCACAAGGAACCACATAAATACCAAAGAAGTCATATAACCTTTCCATGTAAACACTTTGATTATACTGCAGCCCTAATTAGATTCTCGTCTTAAACTTTTGGCAGATAATGTGTATGCTCAGCCAGGCTTTGTAGTTAGTTAATTGTTCAAGTGGAAGCCAGGTCAGCTCACATGTTGACAGGCATGCAACTTGGAAACATTGCACAACAAGCAACACAAAGAGATCTGAGAAGTGTACAAGACTTCAAGTAGACTTCACAACCCTTCACAACTGAATATTCACAGACAAAGGTACAGTCCTTGATTTTTCTACGGTGGATTTTTCTCTCACACATGGGACACCTTTTGTGACTCTCTAGCTTGCTTGATGCTATATAACCACTTGATGATTCTGGCATTCCGTTCAATGGCAGAAATGCCGTATGGCACACGGTCATTGGCACTGTCATCGTTTCTAAGGTCACTGTTGCTGTCCTGAGACTGTTCACAGTCTGAGCTAATCATGCTTGCACTGCGAAAGTTGAGGGATATGATATCAGAGTTAGCCCTTGCAAAGTTTTCCATCCCGAGGTTTTCAAGCTCTTCAGGATCCAGTCCGCAGTAGTTAAAGAATCGTTCAACATCTGCGTCGACACGGAAGTATCTGTCGCTTAAGTCTGATTTTGATCGCTGTAGGGAGGGTCTCCTACTAACTCCGCATCCAGACTCAACTGCCTCAATCTCTGGGGATTTCAGGGTGGTGATGGCAGCGATTTTGGGCTTTGGAGGCAGAGGTGGGGCTGAGCTACTGCAGGGTATTGCTTTTAAGGGCTTTGCACTAGTTACTTTCCTAATGTCTGAAGAGCTGTGAGAGACATGCAAGAAAGTCTCTGCTGACTGATCTAGGAGCCTTCTGCTGACGTTGGAGCTGCTCTCCTGCGGGCTGCTGCGACCCTGCGTGGGATAAACCTTCAAAGATTCAGCAAATGAGTGTCGATTCAGCTCCGTTGAATCGGCTCTGTGGGGTGGCCAGTTTCGGGGACCGTGCTTATGCCCTGAACCCGAGCTGGAGCCTTCGGAGCTGTTGATGATGTTCTTCAAAATCTCAAGTTTCAGATTTTCTCTCTGCACACCGCTCTCGGTCTTTGCGTTGTTGCTGAAGACTTTCAATGTGGGGCTCCCCAGCGCTCGCTTGGCCACAGGACAGACCGGTGGCTTGGCCAGCACCGCTGGCTTCACAGGCTCCTGCTTGGCGTTGATGACCTCCTGGCTCTTGACATATTTTGCCTTGTCGGCTTCCAGCCTCTCCACCGCGCTCAGTCTTTTCGGATTAGGCTCCGCCTGCCTGCGAAAATAGTCAGGTCCTTTGTTCAGGATGCGGAGAGGAACAGCAGACGTGAAAGTCACGGCGGGGCTGACCGGCTTCACCATGCTACCTGTCGGTAGTGTTTCTGTAGGCATGTTTGGTGGTCTTTCCCCCGCAGCCGTTTTGGATTCTTCTCTGGGATCTCCTAAATGCACGGTGCAGAAACATGTACATTAAGCACAATGAATAGCCGATGAATCCTGGGATCTGAGCGTTAGCAGCAGCGCCTCATCTCACAGCTCATTAAATAACGCTGTGTTTCTCTTTTAAAGGCAGCCTTTGTAGGGCAAGGCCACCCGACACAAGTCCGTATTAGTGTGCTCTGCCGACTCCTTTCTTCTCGCCTAAAGATGCGGGAGTCTCGCCGTCGCCTTTGTGCTCCGCTCCCGGCAGCGATCTGAAAGGCAGAATAACCAACCACGCGTTAGCGAGAGCGCCTGACATCAGAGCGATAGCAACAGCCGCCTCCCGGCCCTCCTCTCCCACCGCCGGACGGACGGACAGACGGGATGCAGCCGCCGGCGCCAGGGAGGCGGTGCTCAGGGCGCCCGTGCCCCCCTCTGCCCGTCTCACAAGAAATGCGTTGCTTGTTGCGTACGGTCTGAGCTTGGATTTAACAAAATTACAAAAAACAATAACAAAAAAAAAATCAAACCCCACCACATTTCTGGAGGGAGAAATGGAAGCAAAATCTAACGAGGCATGGGATTAGACCTATGTATGCCTGAAGGTCAACGAAAGAGCACTTTCAAACCAGTATCTTTGGCTTTGATTAGTTGATTTCTGTACATTTTTTATCTCTAAACCCCAAACATTTTTGTCCATATAGGCAATATACTCTGTAAATTAAGAAATTAAGTGTATTCTACTGTTTCATTAAATGCTCCAGAAAACTAGTTGGTCTAAAAAGCAGAGAGCAAATGGAGACCTGTAGCGTTTTAAGCGCAATGCACACCTTCTCATTAATCTAATATAAAATCAACAATTCAAAAGTAGGGTATCTCGCTTAAGTCACCGATTCCAGTACAAAGCCTGTTTGAACATTAGCCTCCAAAGCTCTGGTGCTCCAGCAGCAAAATAAAGGTTTCCAAGTTCTTGAGATCATCTTACAGGCTTAACAGAAAAACAAGCGAAGAAAGGCTTTATTTTTTGATTAAAGTTTTTGGGAGCACGCAGAACATTCCGACTGGGTTTGAAAGAAAAGAACTTATCTTCACATTTGGATATAATCATTCAAGTTTTCTACCAAGCACTAAGTGCAAATGAAGTCTACCTTCATCTAAATTATTTTAAGATCCTATCACTTAGGCTTGTCACAACAGTTTAAAATCCAACACCATGGATGATGTTACAAGTGCTGTAACAATTTTTCCCACGTGAGGCACTGAAGGGCACTTATACCACGGAATCTACTTTTCAAGCAGTGATTTAGCTAATGGGTCTCATTTGTTTTATTACTACCCCATTAATCTATGCTGCCTGTTTTAATATCCCATTTCTGTTATCGCTGTGTTCTTTAGGGAGAGAAAGAAAAGCAGCTGCTACTTCTTCACTCATCCTAAGGAATGCAGAGCAGCACCTTTTCCCGGAATGCCCTGCTTTTGCGTGTATCAGCTGCGTGTGCTCATCCATCAATACTCACTAATACAGAGCATGCCATCAGAATATTGTTTGCAGCAAAAAAAACCCCACCAAAAAATCCTTAAATTCCAGCTCAAGATACATGAACAGTAGAAAGAAAAAAACCTCAAGTACTGATTCCCAGAAATACATGATATATACATTGAAAATTCTCCCTAAAACATCCAAGGTCAAAGCAAGCAAATAAAATATATAAATGCTGTAACGAGATTATAAGAAAAAGCTGAGCTTTCTCCTGAAGGCTCACTGTCACAACCATTCTTCAAATACAAACTAACATATTTAGGTGGGTGATAAACCAGACATGCATTCAGTGCAGTTGAAAAGGTAGTGAAATGTTAATTAAGCTTCCCTTTCAATGTTGTTTTATAAATCCTAGTGCTAACTCCTCAGCAGTTTGACTTCCTGAATTTTAACTAAGTCTTTCTGAAAGAGAAAAGCTCGCTTTCCTCATTTGAATCAACATATTTATCAGTACTATTTTGAAATTAAGTATCAAATTTCCAAATGCGCTGAAGGCAATTCCAACATGCATCTGTACACGCACATTTCTCTTCCGTACACACAAATCAAATCCTTCCACGTTGCCAGCTCAGAGCTTGATGGCTAAGTGCTTGTAAAAATAACCCCATTGCCGTGTGTATTTGATACTTGTGTGCATAAACCAAATCTATGCAAGAGCAGGGGTTTGGTCAGGAGGAAGAAAAAAGCCCAAACAACCAAACCCCAATACTCTGTACTAAACACTGTCACCTAACGGAGTTAATACCACTTGAATAAGCAAGACCACAACCCTCCATTTCCTCCTCGGCCATTGTCATAAAGGCCACCATGGTCCTGCCCCAGAGGACAGCTGCCAACTCCATTCTCCTCCCGGCGAGAGGCTCCACGCACCACTGTGGATCAGAGCTGTGGGAACGCAGGCATCGCACTGGAGGCTGCTTTTGGAAGTCTTTCCCCAGCACTTAACCTTCTCACTTGGGACAGCCTTCGTCAATGCCAGCAAGCATTGCTTAGGAGGCTAAGCATCCACCTTGGCTTGAACACCACACTTCACAGGAAAAAAGAAGAAAAAATAAATCCCACCGTGCACGCATGTTGATCCAAGAGCACAAGAGTGTTTGTTTGCAAGCACATACAGGGGCAAGTGCCCTGAAGTCAATGTAAAAATGCTGTGACTGGCAATGAGCTTCAGGCATGCCTTGTAAGAAAAGCAAAGACCTGGGGAGGAGCCAGGGCAGAAATGTCCACCCGAGCCAGCACAGGGAGCCAGGGAGTAACAGCCAGGTGGTTACGTGGCCAGACATGGAGGCTTTGTACCTGTGGGGCTGCTGGCATAAATTAAGGTACATGCAGCTATGAAAAATGAACAATTATATTTTTGTGTGTTGTTTAAATTGCTCCATTTCACTGAGGTGCTGCATTTAAATATCACAGGCAAGTTTATTCAGTACTCTCATCTCGGAGAGCTAAAAATTACTAACCAGGCACTGTTAGAAAAGAAAGTGGGATGAAAGAGAGGTGGATGAATGTAAAGTGCTAATGAAACAACTTCTCCTGCCTGGGCTGGTGATTGTTGCAGCCTAGTTCTGCTGCTAGCTGGGGAAGTGAGAGCAGTTCCTACCAGCCTCTCTGCTGTCCACGGGCACCTGTAACACAGCAGCGACACCAGAGAGCCTCGCTACTTATTAATTTAATTGGTAATGAAAAAGGCTGAGCAGTAGCAGTACAGCACAGTCTCAGGAAGACAAAACTGTGCCACTTAGTTTCCAGTTGTGAAAATCATCATTGTAGCAACAGGGGTATAGAAATGGCTTTCTTACAGCTTAAACTCCCAAAGAAACTCACTGCTTGGACATCTGAATTTCCTGTTGTGTACAGCTCTGGGACCAGTTTTCCACTGCAGAAATCCAAAGGCAAATGGGTTTTCTTCACCCACTGCCAGCAAATGCGTGAAATACACTTAGGGACCTAAGAACTGTTCCTTTCACTCTGTTTACATCCAAATGTCTACTCTTGTAGGTGTAATTCTTGCGTGGACTGAATTGTGTTTTTCAGGATTGACTCTGGATTTCCATCGCTGCTTTTCCTTATAACAACTGCTAGACTTAAGAGATTATTTAAAGAAAGACAAAGCTAAAACTTACACACAAAAACATAGTTCAATACTATGTATACATTAATAAAACCTTTCAAAGGTTTTACTAACTGAGTTTCTCTAACACCCAGTGACTGCTGCAGACCACCTGAGTAGAATACAAAGCGTACAAAGGGGTCGAGGGGTTTTGTTTTTTTAAAGCTGTGTTTTCAGCCAGACACTTCGATTCAGGATTCCTTTGTTATCAAGGAAAAGATCCAAAGCACCTATTCATTCTAGACATTGTAATCTAATCACTCTTAGGTCTGTAATATGTTTGTCAGATATTCACATTAAAATAACAGACGCACTATCTGCATGATTTAGGGGAACACAATACAGCCTAGAGTAGCAATAGCTATACAACATTAAATACAAGTAAATCCTCTATAAAATATTCTTTCCCTGATTTAAAGCCAAGACAGTAGGAGGAGATAAACTATACAGAAACTTTGGAATTACAGTTCCATATATTCTAAATACGCAGTTTTTTGAAATTTAAAGGAAACTTATAAACTGGCCCCACTGACAAGTATTTACTTCTAGCGCTATTATTAACACAATGTTATTGTACAATACTCGAGTTCATTTTTTCTCTCATACCTAAAGCTGCATTCTAAACACAGACTGAATGATGGTAACTGACAGCAAACAACATGCTTCCCTGCCCTGTTCTGTGTTGCCCTGTAGCTTCTACACCTTGGCCAAGCTTCAGCCAGTCTTTGCCTAGAAGTAAAGTCAGAGCAGCACTACATATTTTAACAGTATTCAAAACAGCAGCAAAAAACAACAGTGAAAATGCGGCCCAAATGAAATTAGTGGAATTTCTGCTCTTGGCTTTAGCAAGGACACAGCTTCACCCGACAAAGCTATGCTGAAGTGGATGCTCTTATTTCATCCCTCTGGGACAGCAGATGAAGGGATTTTACAAGAGATAGGATGGAGCACAGTGGATAAATGTAACGAAGGCTGACAGCCTTTACTTCGCTTTCCTTGATATTTAAAGGCCCATGTCAATTTTATTTTCTAGATGATAAAATATAACTACTGCAACCTTGAGATGCACCATAAACATGACATAAATTCAAGCGTAAGTAATCAACAAGTGATCTCAACAGGACTCAAAGAAACCACAAAACAAAATCTACACAGGAACACAGGACACCAATGGAAAATATCAGGCTCTGCTAATGACTAGGCACACGTTAGAGCTGAAGGTCCCATTATGGAGACGCTGCTTTGTTAATAGTCCCTGTAAAGCCTACACATAAATGAAGGCTTCACTGAGAATGCTACAGGTCTATGCACTAATGTGTACTGATGTGTATGTCTGAAACGGATTCAAGTTCTCTGTGGATAATTGTCATTGTAAAAATCACATACTTATGCTACTAAGTTTACAAATACAGTCTAAGCCTAAACAAACTAGGTTTAAATTGACATAAGATAATCCACATCCAGAATGGCAGTAGTATTTTAATTTTGAAGCCAATAAACATGTGTATGGGTATAGACTTGGCCTCACATAATATTATTATAATATAATAATAATATTATCAAGAAAAAGCAAGAGGAGATGGAATAATCTTTCAGATCTACCATAACTCAAAGTACTAGTGAAAGTGCTGATTTTCAACTCTGCTCCCCCCTAAAATGTGAAACAGTGAACAGTAAGTGAAGAGCAGTATCTGTTCAAGTAGATATTTAATCACAGAATGGTAGGGGTTGGAAGGGACCTCTGTGGGTCATCTAGTCCAACCCCCCTGCCGAAGCAGCGTCACCTAGAGCAGACTGCACAGGACCGCGTCCAGGCGGGTCTTGAATATCTCCAGAGAAGGAGATTCCACAACCTCCCTGGGCAGCCTGTTCCAGTGCTCCGTCACCCTCAGAGGGAAGAAGTTCTTCCTCATCTTCAGATGGAACTTCCTGTGCTTCAGTTTG
>Ga0181612_104446_pt1 | contig 29333 bp, 13 predicted proteins | sample HoacroProtozoa21_FD_119630 | JGI IMG/M metagenome (GOLD analysis project Ga0181612, IMG submission 119630) | Hoatzin crop microbial communities from Cojedes, Venezuel. Combined Assembly of Gp0051906, Gp0051904, Gp0051908 | reverse complement strand
TTGAAGATGTCCCTGCTCACTGCAGGGGGGTTGGGCTAGATGACCTCTAAGGTCCCTTCCAACCTAAAGCATTCTGTGATTCTATGATTCTAAGGTAAATTGGCACATAACCCTGTATCATCTCAGTACCTTACGGCTCCTTTCTCTGTTCTTATTATCCGACTTTCTGAAGCATGGCTGACCACACAGGAACCCTCCTTGGATTAATCTGTATACTTACAACAAAAGCAGCTCTATTTGTCGGCACACTAGCTAGGTAACAGACAGACCCTTGCTCCATCACACCAGCTCTTTGCCTGCAGAGCCCTGGAAGGAGTCCTCTGCCTGCTCAGCTGGAATGGTAGGACACTATAAAACTGATTCAGTACACAGGTTTGGAAAGGAGAGGAAGACAATTGTTCAGTGCACACTGCTGCTGACTGCAAAACCTGGATGACAACCCATGGGCTGACACACCTTCCTTCACCATAAAACAAGTCAGCTGGTGAACAGGGGTGGTGCAGCAAGGACAGGGGATGTAGCTGGTCCAGGCAAGCCTCAGGCCACCAAGCGCACTTACAAATAATAACCATCCTGCAGAACTAGATTTCTCTTGCTCCAAATTGCTAAGGATGACATCCCAGACCTTTTCTTTACTTGAAAAATATTATTCCTTTCCCTTTACACTGGCAGTGGACAACATACAGTCTATTTTGAGGACCTTACGCGTTGTCAGGAATTGCTCGCTACTACAGGCTTCTCCCTCCTAAGAGCTAAATGTTATTTTCCAACCCTGTATAACCATTTTTTTAAAAATGAAATTCAGGTGCATAACCTTGATAATGGTTTTTCTCATGTATATTCAAGCTCATATGCAATGGAGATGTTCTGAAGACACCATGATTTTGCTTAATAAAAATATAAATTTCTATACAATTTTATCATTTCAGGCCTTGAATAACTGGAAAGCCTCCACCTACACAATTTGTCATGATTTCCTCTGTATGAGTTCAACGTAAGCACTGCATAGCTAAATTATGCAGGACTATAAACTTACATAACCTTTTAAGACAGAAGAACATAAAGCAGTTTTAACAGTTAGGAATACAGACAAGTCCAACGTAGACCTGAGGAAAAGATGATTTATAAGTTATCCTTCAGATGGACAGGTTTACTAGTATTTAATTAGTATAAACAGAAGTAAATCTGAGAATATACTGTCATTCTTTAAGAAATGTGGAAACCAAGAGCTAGCAAAACTAACTACGAAGCAGCTATATGAACTAACACAAATACAGTATGTAGAAAGGTCTATTTACATCAAGAGAATACCCATCTCTTGCCTTGTTTCCCCTCTTGGAACAGCAGTGGATGCACCCACATGGCTCACTGGTATCACTCACACACACTCTGGAGCATTAGGCATCCACAGCAAGCATATGTAACTTCTTCCATTGCTTGTCTGGAGGTTCATCAATAATCCACCCTCTACACCTTTTGGTAGTTTGCATTCTCCTTCTTCTCTTGGAGTAGAGTCTCACATTACCCATGCTGCCTTCTCCTACTCTCAATGCAAAAACCAGAAGGGAAATAAAATCCATCAGTCCTCTAGCTGACTTAGTCTCACACTGTTCTTCACTCCCTGTGGCTCTGCAACTTGAGTTCTTAGCTGTCCACTTGCACGGCTCTTTAATCCTTTAGCTTTCTATCTGAATGGCTATGGGCAGATCCCCCCACAATTTGCCCAACCCCTGGTGTCTTTTTATAGTCCCTGATAAGAATCTTTGCTCGTGCTGCTGGTCTCTCCTACCTCTGCTGAAAGAGCAAAGACTTTTACAAGGTCACATAGACACCCTTAGTCAGGTGTTGTTCTTCGACCTCCAGTGCAAACCACAGGATAGCACAAATGAACCTAGGGTTCATGACGTAAGGCACTGTTGTTATAAATTATAATTAGATACAATCAGGAATGGGGATGAAAGTGGGCTCATCAGCAAATGTCAGCTTTTCAGCACACTCAACACACGTGCATTTGGAAATTCTTGTTGCTGTACGTCATGCAAATTACAGTTTGCAGCTCCCTTGCACTGTTCTCCCATTAGGTGTGTGAATGAAGCATAGAAACAATTTGTCTTATCGCCTCCACTCTCACAAAAGAACTAAATTAAAAATAGCAATAAGGCACCACATTTAACAGGGCAGTAAAACAGAACCGTAATGACCACAGGCTTGCTCCTTCCCTCCTGTAGCAAATCCTGCAATAGGAGGGAGGCTGCAGCTCTGCTTGGGATCCTTCTACCAGATTTTGCCCTGAGAAAAGGTTTACTGAGAGGGAAGTCACTGTGGGATAAGTGCCAAAACCCACACCTGTCTTCTCAGTCCTCAGGCCATTTGGTTAGAGGAGCTGATAATGTGTTCTGCTGTTCCATCTTGCTGGTAGCTCTTTTCCATCGTGATGCTCTTCTACAAACATCTGCCAGCCCAACATTGTGGCACTCCATTTCTTGAGAAGGCTCCTCAGTGTATAGTTTTACTGTAAACCTAACATAGGTTGTTATTTTTTAAATTTTGACTCTCGTATGGGTGGATAGTGGTACCAATACCCACAGTATGTCCACTACTTTCCTACCATACAAGACATTGCAGGTCTGCACCTCAGGACACTGAGGGACTATCAAAATAGCAGGATATGACTTGTACTGAGGACATCTATTTGACGCAACTAAATTTTTGTAAAACCAATGGGCATGAATCAGGTCCCTGCAAAACTGCAAATATTAATCTGAGCTTAAATAAACCCAGGGACTAAGGATGTCATACAAACTTGTCTGTGCAAGAATTCCTTTTAAACAAATATTGCAGTAGTACTAGCAGAAGGAAAAATTTTGTTGGCAGTATGCAAGTAATACCCAGCTAAAAAAGACTACTCAGTTGGTGCCTAAAATGCATGAACCTGTGCCCACTTTTGGATTTCCAAAATGCAGAAAAATACTTATCTGCGTATCTTAAACCGCTGACAGATCTATGGTGCGGCCAAGTGGGGACAAAAAAAAGGGTTGGTGACAATCTTGATAGGAACTTGGTGTTTTGGCTTATTTAATTTGAACGCTTTATACTTAAGAATATATTTGGCCCCTAGTATTTAAGGGTTTTCTCTACAGTACACATATAACAATAGCAGTATATTGTACAAGAAATGTACGTATACTATTTCCACCAGTGTTATTGGATTTATAGGTGAAGTGAAATTCACCCCTGGTTCACAACTCCAGCACAAAGGCCCTTTGCTTTCTAGAAGCCAATGACTGTGTGAAGGAAGATCAAGGACAGAAGAGCTACCCAGAGGAACTTCTCTGCAGTCTTTCATACAGCACGCAGAGGAGATGTTTGCCAGCTGCAAAGAGTCTGTCAAACAGGAAGATTTAGGAGCAGGCTAGGGGAAAGGATCACGGGAGCCAGCAGTTCACAGGTCCTGGGCACCCAGTATTCACAACAGCAGCCAACCCCAGCTGAGAAAAGCAGCAGTGGGAGAGCCAACCTGGAACGTTAAATCTCTTCTAGCCCTTGGTCAGTGATCTGGTCAGTCTTACTGTGCACACATTTGTCACATAGGAGTGGTGACCCTCTCTAAAAATGTCATGCTAAGGGTAGGAAAAACAGTCAACATGCTTCCTACGGTTTTATGCACAAATGCCTAGAGCCTCTCCATCTAATGCATACATAAATTAAACTTCAATAACCGTGAATTTTGTTACTGGAAAAAAACATGAAACAACGCAAGTTTTCCTAATACTTCTGTCACGTGCAGAGTAAGCACTGTTGTGAAGGCTGTGTGCTCAGGATGTGTTAATTGCCAGGTCCCAGGAGCATTCCCTTTAGCCCGCTCCGCATCTTCCTACATGACAGCCTTTACTTCAGTGTGATGAGAGTCACTGAGCCGTATTTTGAAAGCAGATTATTGCAGTTTAAGTTCATGATATAATCATTAAGTATAAGGTCATTTCTTAATAAAATTCTGCTTTGGCTTACTAAGATTGAGCACCATTAATAAATACTTACTTACCCTTAAATTACTCTGAAAATACTTTTTATAAGATTAAACCAAGTCCTCTTCACTAGAACACAAGTCTTTTTCACTGAAAAGATGATGAAGATGGCAATTAGAGATTCATCCATATCCTATATCCTAAAACCTTCTTAGCTGCCATTTATAAAAAAAATATTTTGAACAAGCCAAAGAACACTGCAAATCCAGCCCTTTAGTGCTCTGTTTTACATCTCTGTTGGAAAAATGCATCAGGACACAAAAGCCGTTAACCTCTTTTGTTGAGGGTCACTGCATTGATGACATGACAGAAGTACCAGTAGAAGGACTCACATACACTTAATGGTATAGGCTATTTGCACATAAAATAATCAAATGGTCAAACTAAAACAGTTTGCCAAACTCTGTATCTGTAGTCTATACACTACCACACAACTGTCAAGCACTTGCATGTTAACTTGCTAGTAAGAGTTCAGAATAGTTTTCAAACTTACAGAAGATTAGAAAAGGCAGATGAGTAGGTAATGAAATTGTTATTTCTATCTGAAAACGTGACACTTCATTAGTATGTGACAGAATGAATTTCTCTCTTTGCTACAAAATGCTTGTTATTCTTTACACACTAAGGTTGGCAATTGGCTTTTATTGTTCCACTAAGCTGTTCTACAATATCTTAAGAAGAATTTTCCCACGGCAAACTAAGAGATCAAATTACTTTATAAGCAATTGTTCCTTGAACCATTTTGTACTTTAGACTGCAGACAAACACGCCTTCAGAACTGCTGTTCCCAACTTGAATCTTTTCCTTACACCTCCAGCGATGCCATTGTCCTACATCTTAATGTCTTACTGCTGTGAGGTCACAAACTTTTTATACCTGACTTTACCACAGGATCTACCTGAGGATCACGATATGACATCAGAACACGTCAGCTACTTTCCACAGTTAGAAGTCTCAGCCCTGTACACTCCTATGGATGTATTTCTGCTGCCTTTGTTGCCTTTTTGCTGTTTTCTCCCAGCTATTAAATTGGACCCCGAAAAAATCATTCATCTGCCAACATAAACATAGAGTTCATAATATGAATCTGCAAAGTCACTGTTTTCAGAGCATATATTCAAAGACAAACTCATATAAATGTTTTATATAGCCAATTAAGCCTGCATAGCAAAATACACAGTATACCATAAGGGTGTTAGAATATGGCAGAACTTAAGTTGAATGTAAACAGTGAGTAGGGCAGTAGTCCAGCCCACTCTCTGTCAGGTTACATTTAACTGTATGGCTTTCATTTTTCTTTGCAAAGCCAACTGCTGCTTCTTGCCTTAGTTGATACAATGCCAAAAGTGAGGTTCATCTCAACAAATGTATCCATTATAGTGCCTTAGAAAACTTACTTTCTCTGTACTAATCTTTGTTTTCCATGCAGGGCAGCTACTTCACACCTGGTATTTTCAAAGGCATTTAATCTGGACTTCTCCCTTAGCAAGAAGTCCACAGATTTGAGTGAGACAACGTTAAGGTAGAACTGAATACTCTCAAAACACCCAATGACTATTTTTACCTTTTCATCACAGATCCTGTTAAGACTTTTAAATATGGAATTTTCATATGTTCGCATCACCCAGACTTCAGTGAGAACAAAGGGGACAAAAGACTCATTTGTCAGAGTTTAATTTACTACATGAATTTTATGCATGGTCAGTTATACTACATAAAATAACCCTCATGCTGTTTCATGCATTTTGCACAGTCAGCTTTATCTGATAAAGTCTGAAGATCCAATTAAAATTTAAAAAGAACAATTACCTTGTAAAAAACAGTTCAAGTTAACAAAAGGGACAGTCTGATCATTCAGTGGCAATAAGATGATACTCTAGGTAAAGACAGCCTGAGCAGCTAAGCTATGTAAAAGTGTGTTCAAACACTGAACATTTGATTGTAGTTTTTGTAATATATTCACAGTAACCTTAGCAATACCAATCAGAGCAAATATTGGTACAAACCCCAAAATACTGATTCAGTTTTGACTTTCATTTTATTTCATTTTACAGAATAAAACAGTCCACTGGCTCTTGAAAAGGAGTTAAGAAAGTACATGAAGTCTTCTTGTCTCGGAAGACGGTGTCTCCCTTCTGTTACCCCGCTTTTGTGAGTAACCTGGCAAAGACTGAAGAAGTTAGGATGCCCAGGTTTTTTTAAACTGTATGATCTGTATCATCTTCTGTTGTCTTGTGGCTTTCTTATAGCTTCCCTGGATATTTAGACAGGAACATCGAATACACCAAAACAACAGGAGATGTCATTTGCAGTCTTCTCATTGACTTCAAAGGACTGATAAGCTGGCCATTTAAGATTCAAATACTTCAAGCAGAAGTGAGAGATACTGTTGAGCAAAGGGCAGAGTCATGTTTGCCTTCTCTGCATTGCAGGTATTTAGTTCATCCTCCATAAAGCAGACGCCGCAACTATAGAACGTATTCTGTAAAATCCAGTTGTATTTATGCTCTTGCCCACATTCAGTCTCAGTCAGAAAACATTTCCTTTTCAAAATCCTTGAGTTCTACTGCAAGCGTTTCCTAGGGAAATACTATCGCATAAAACATAGTCACTTTCTAGGAAAAGAATGACAGATCCTTAATAAAAATGGTGAACTCTAAAGCTTTGAGAACACGGTCTCTATTCTAACCTGCTATACCAGCTCACATCTACGGTAAGACATCAAGGCTGAGTATTTGTCCAAAGCAGAAGAGAGAGTGTTGTGAACTGGAATTATACAACAAATTCAGCAGAAAGAGGGCTACCAGCTAGGACAAGGTCGGTGCAAAACAGACTTGTCCAGGACCAGGAGAGAAGGAAAACAGAGACAGATGCTAGAAGTGTGCAAGCCACCTGAAAGTTGTTCATGCGATCTAAAGTTTGCAAGGAAATACATGATGGCAAATTTCAAAGCAGAAGGAGGGAAATGAGTCTTGCTCAGCATTCTGTTGAGTAGAGCCACTTAAGTACATATGCCTTTACAACAAGACATCGTAAAGTTGCACAGTTTAACTCAGATTTTATTCCTGCATGCGGAATCCAGCTACAGCAAAGCGGATGTGAGAATTATTTTTTCGTTCAACTGATACCCATTGAAAACAGGTTTAAAGTGTAGTCAGGTGAGCGAGTGTCTGATGAATTTTGACGTATCTTGCGCTAAGCTACTGTCCCTTCTCTGAGGTAACAAAGTTCATCTGAACACAAAGCAGAAAGGCAAATCTTAAGCCACCATTTTGTAGTGTGCATTTGTGATGAGTAGCAAGTGCTCTTCATCCATTTCTCAGGGCAGAAATGAGAGGTAGCACAAGCCAACACTGACTTTGGCTTAAAATATAGTTTGCACCGAAACAGCCTAGGGAAGCTCACATGGGAGTATACCTCCGTTGGGAAACTGTGAATTCTTCAGCTGTCTAAGTACCCTATCAATCCTCTAGATACACTACGAAACTCAAATCAAATCAATGTCCTCACAAGATTTTACCTTAATCTATCTCTGCCTTCTTACATTCATATAGTGCAACCACCCTTTGTAAAAAGTGGCCTAGGAAATCAACTTTCAGCTCACATGAAGTTTAGCTGTTGTTTGCAATTACTTCTGACGCTCTTGCAAAGATGTGTTGCTCTAAAATGAACCAATTAATTTTAGCAGTTTTATTGGCTTACTCCTACTAAACAGAGGCCAAATTTGTAATCCTCTAGAGGTTAATTTGTACCCCTTCATATGCACATATAGTAGCTGAAAATAAACAAGACGTATTTGCAGGGTGCAAAGCTTAAGTTTTGAAGTGAGATCACAGGAAAATGCACAAAAAACAGTAGCTGGTGCAATGAAATGAAGTTAATACACGAAAAATGAATATCAGGAAATTAGTATATTTCTTGACAGTAGATCTATTATGCTCTGGAACATTTTCCTGAGGGAAGCAGTGGGAGCTCCATTACTTCGGTAATTTAAAATTAGACCGACAAAAAAGTAGCAAATGTACAGCACAATATAGAATAACTCTATATAGGAAGGGCAATGAAGTAGATGACTAATAAGTCTTTCTCTCTAACAGCTATGAATCATATAAGCACAGTTGTGGCTTGACATTGGAGTTTTCTGTGCATGGATGGTAAAGCAGATAGGTAGGCTCTCACATGGTACTAGCTAGTAATGTTTGGAGGAACCAATTCTTCATATGCAATAAACCATAAATACACATTATTAGAGTGTCTGCCTAAACTCTACAGAGACTTCACGCAGTGATGCTTTACTTAAATCCCCTCTCCCCCCAAACAATAAAAGCGATGCTGGTTTCATTATCCTACGCACACTCATTTTGCTGGGACAGAACATCCTTCGCTGAGAATAGATTGGAACTAATTCATGAGCTGACTGTTTTATGTGTAACCAGAGGTAAGAAGCTTTGGTCACAGGTTACACCACGTTTTACCTGAGTGTAATTCACTCTCTGTTCAAAGGCATATTTAAGACAAACATTTGATCTTGTGAGCTTGAGTTCAATATTTTCACACAGAAGTTGAGGGGAAGAAAGAAACACAGGCTTTTTATGTGACTCTTCTATTTTCCAATATTTTCTCTACTACTGTAGATAGGCAAGTGTTATTTGAGCTAATCCGGCCAGGCCAAGCTGTCTGACCCAGCACTTTGTTGCAGCTACGTGACATTCAGCCATTAGAACAGTTGTGCCATAACAGTGACATGCTACTCGGAGTACAGACCAGGGGTTAAACATTCACCACTACAGCAGTAGTTTGCAAATCAAAAGAGGGCAGAAGGGACACTTTAAGCTATATACAGGATGGTATCTCAGATAAACGTGAACACGATGTGACTTAATTTTGTTGAAACGCAAAATCAGCCAAAAAAAAAGGCTACTTAAGGAACTTCTTGTCAAGGACCACAGGAAGTGAAACTCACTGTGGTGCATATTTTGCTTTTTAATAAAATAATCACCTCCAACTACAAATTTGCAAACAACGTATCAAAGAACAAAGGTAGTAATTTTCCTCAAACTGCCTAGGAATTAGGGAGAGTAGGACAGTATGTTCAAGTACCTTTAAGCCTTGCATTTCACCATTTTTGGAAGAAGTATGCTCACTGAAAAACTTCCATGCTTCTTCAAAGACATTGTCATTGGAGCAAGCTGAGGATGGTCCATCATGCCTGATGTCTTGATAGAAAGTAGCTTAAGACTCAGGAGAAGAGGAGCAACAAGTGCTGCTTGTTGCACTTTGGAAACAATCTCTTTCCTTTGCAGGCAGGTTATTTTGTCTTTCAAGTATCTTCCCACAGAGTCTAAGCTCTCTATGGGATATTATATTTTAACCACCTTGAAGGACTATATCTGGATGTTACTATTCAAACAATTTCATGACCAGAATGAATACATTAAAGTCTGGTACTGAATTCAGCCAGACAGTGATGCACAGACATCTTTGTGGAGGCAATATAGGATAAACCACAAAATTTTAGTTTTCTTCCTCACCGTAAAACACATACCAGCATATAGTAACTAAATAATAGTGTTTTCCTTCTTGTGTTCTCACAGTAGCACAACAAAACTGAAATAGCAGAAAAATCACTACTATGCCAAGGATATTTATCCACATTTTTTTTCTTAAGACTTTGGTGGAAATCCACCTCAATGCAGATAGGTATAGTAGTTTAGCCAGGTAGGTCCAAAAAAGAAGTAATTCACCTTGATCTGGATCATGTGGGTCTTTTTTTTTTTTTTTTTTTTTTTTTTTTTAATCAATGAATACTGCCACCAGGAAAGCAAAAAGAAAATAGAACGGTTATAACAGAGAACAGACACATCATTAGAGTTAGGACAGCACTGTCACGGGACTATATTTATATGTCTTGAAAAATTTAGGTTTATTAACATTTAGAAATAAAATCCGTTAGAGGACCTTCAAACCATTTTGATCACTGGACCTAGATTCATAATGCAATCACTTTCAGTCCCAGAACACAATGACTTCTCACTTAGGGCACTGGCCAAAGTGGATGAGGTTCTTTCATCTAATTACAACAAAAAGTCATGGACTAGAGAATTGAGGTTTGATGCAACTACCTACCTTGGGAGACTGTCAGCTGAAGGCCTATTTTTAACATGTGTGCATAGCACAGTCAGTGAAACGATAAATATTCCTATTGTCTAAAAATACTTTTATTTTCAGTAAAAGCTGTATGAATTGTTCCTATTTTTTCAAGTTTTCAAAATATTTGCTTTCAAAACATACTTCCCTTCTTTTCTCTTTAATTGCTGTGTCTGAAGAAGGAGTAGAGTTAAAATAAAGGAAGACAGAAGGCAAAACAAAAGGGAAGAAACCTGGAAAGACACAAACTGAAAAAAGCAAATTAATTTCTTAATGTTCTATCCCCCCAAGCGGGGACTGCTAAATTCTCAGAAAAATCTTCATCACAGAAGAAAAGCTATGACTGGCTGACTGGCAGTAGCTGCTGAAGAGAGTGTTTTGCTGTTCTCCCGCAGCACAAGGAGATGGGGTCCTGAGATGCTGGGCTGGTGACCAAAGCCATAGGGTAGTCCTGAAGGGGAAATGAGAGGGAAGGCATGGTGGGGTAGGATGTGTGAAAAGGAGGGTGGGGATGAGGAGGTGTGATCATTAGAGGCTATCACACCAAGTGGTGGAGTCCTTAAAGGCCCACCTCCAGCTGAGCTGTGGACTCCTGCTGCACACACACGCATATCAGGACAACTTTACCCATGCAAGATGCTTGACTACCTCTACGAGATCTAAACACCCCTTTCATTCCTTTGCCATAGCAGGGCCTGAAGATGCCTCGGCAATTCCTAGTACTGTGTCTGATGTCATTATCATGCTAAAGAAGACAAGGAAATGTCACATGTATCAACAATGTTGCTTAAAAAAAATCAGGCCTGCACAAAGCAAGGAGAAAGTACAGAATGCATGGAAATGAGTGAAATCGCAGCCTGACCTAAGCGGCATAACCCACTGACTTCAGCCAGCCACATAAGCTGGTCACAAAAGTGGCAAAACAATTTTTAGTGATTAAAACCACAAATTGTATTACTTCTACACTGTTAACCTTGCGTATTTTGCTGTTGTGAGCTCGAAAGCACAGGGAAACGCTTTAGCATCACAAGCACTGGTACCTTTCGCATACTTGCATTTCTGATTTTGATTATCTGATCATAGCTTTTTCCTACGTGAGCAGCTCCAAGGTACTGATTCCAGGATCACTCAGACTCACTTCCTTTTATCGACATGATTAATCCCATGATGTTCAGTGCAGTTACTTACATTAATAAGGACAGACAACTCTCAAGTGATTGTAGGATCAGGGCCTTTGGGTTGTGAATAGTCATTGGCTTCTCTGACATTAACAGGTCATTGATAAACTGCAGTTTCCTTCACATCTGACAGAGGGCTACTAAGGCGCACATATATCACTGTCATTTTTCTGTTATAACTTTTTAAAATGCAGAATCAGATTTAAGAGGCAATCAATAGCAATCCAGTTGCAAGTACCTCTAATGAAGAACAGCAGAAACAATTTGGTATTAGATTTTCACCTAAAAGGTCTCAGAAAAACCATTTCTCAGCACCACTTTATCTGCCCCAAAAGAAGATGGGAGTTGTTTATCCCAGGCTCTGAGCCAGGGAGGATACACACATGCATTAAACCTTACACACAGCAAGAAACTCCACCGGGTTGCACAGCACGCCTCTTTGCATAAAGTTATTGCTGCCATAGATTGTTTGACCTACTTACATCTATTCTTCAAGTATGTAGCTCTACTATTCTAATTATTATAATTAATTATAGTTGAAATGACAACGAAAACTATCAATTCTTACAAGTATTTCCAAAACTAATTTAAAAAACATTTTTTAAAATGTAAAGCCTCTGCTAGGATACCCTGTCAATATATCTGTTGTATTTTTAACTCCTATTTGTGAGTAATGATAGATTGGTAGCAGTGACAGGGGTCAAGTTCAGTGCAAATTTTTCCACACCGCTCTGACCACGCACGGCAGCTCCCCCTGTTCCCGGACTCCTAATCCATCCTCAGCAAAGTCTGGAAGCCACAGTAGATTCGTATTTTGTCAAATGCTGAAGAACATAATTTATTAGAAACACTCTTCCTCCTGCTGCGGGAGCTAAAGATAAAGGCAGAATGAAACCTATCACATCAGTCGACTGAGCCAGTTTTCAGATTTTCTTTCTTGAATAAATTTTCCAAACACATATATATCATAATTCTCTGCAATGCAAATCATCCTATTCACAACACAACTCACAAGGAAAATTCAGCAGTGATTTTCACTTGCCTTCTAAAATACGATTATTACTTTTTGATTTTATATGCTCAGTGAACATCCAATGATCCCTGAAAACCAATGTGATTCCCATTTTCAGATACACAAGCTAGAAGAAGAGGAAGGAATAAAAATCATGCAATAATTTCCTCAACAAAAGTATTGAAAAATACCAGTAAGTGTACACTGATGTAAACTGGCTTGTATCTCCTACACCCCAACTGAAAATCCATTATCTTTGCTCATAAAGTAGATTCATGCACTTGACTTTCACTTCCTAGAATCAACTCATTCAGATTAAGGGATCCTGCTACATGTGCAACTCTAATCCAAACTCCTGTTCCTAACTGGTAAAAATTACTTCATTAAGCCCTAGACTTCAAATAGGTTTGTGGTACAGCAGTACTGAAATACTACAGATGAGCTACTTGTTTGTGCCTAATCTAATTCGAGATAGAAAAAATGTGTTTGATACTGTTTTCAAAAGAAAATGGAGAAGATCAACACAAATCACCCTGAAATCATAATACTGGCTCAAAAATTTAGTTTTTCAATTTTTATGTTTTTTTTAATATATTTTATTTCCAGGGTTTTCCGTAATACCATAAAGGATAATATTGTTTTAGTTGAAAATCTTGTACCATCTAGAAGCTGTATGTTAAAAGAAAGTCCAGTATTCTGAGGGTTGGCAGTGTTGCAACAGGGCCTGAGAACTCCATCTCCCTTGCGGACATTCCAGCAAGAGACTAAAGCCCACAGCTTCTGTATTCTTACCCCCAATTTACCACTGAAACTTATGCAGAAACTCTTTATTTACACAGCAGCAATGCAATGAAGGACCATTTTATCCCAACTGGTCTTCCATGAATGAAAAGGGGAACAGAGCCATGCATAAAGGCAGCCCATCTGCTTGGCAAATGCTTGTGCTGGAATCAGGAACACCGTTCTTACAGCTTAAGACCAGCAACAGCACCTGGGTTCATAGAAAGCACAAGATGGTAGGAGTGACTGTAGGTAAGAAAGGCTTGCTAAAGCCTGCAAACACAACAGAGTTTTGTCAAAAGCCAAGCACGTTTCCAAATATGCAGCAGCAGACTGAGCAATTCTGAGAAGCGTCTGTCAGGTTAAGCATCCACAAGAAGAACCACGGAGAGGCAACTCTCGGAAAGGTTCACATACCTCCCATTCAGAGAGATGAGTAGCTTGTAGCAGTGGGAGAGTAAGAGCAATCAAATGGCGAGCTCTTACCCTAGCTCTACTGCAAGGCAGCACAGGGCTTAAAAAGAGCAGCACTCATGAATAGGTTTCCAAATGGAAAGTGCCAGGATTCTTTTTAAGACCTGGGCTTGCACTGGCCCAGAAGAAGACAGAACAGTAACAAACCGGAAAAGCAGAATACAAAGGAGAAACATAATGATAGCTCTCAACTGAAAAAGAAAAATCAATTAAATTCAGATTTAATGAAAACACTGAGAGAACTCACATTCATACAGCAAATCTTTCAAATTTATTTTGCAGAACACAATAAGGAGCAGAAGAAACACCATTCCCCAAAATGTTCTTTGGAATGAAAACAAAAACTCAGTGGTAGTAAACTGACAGTTAAAAGCAAAAGCCAAACTGAAATGACCTGCCCTTCTAAGTATTCTGCAGCCATCAAAGGCTTTCAATACATTTATCAGTCTTTTCTTCTTCAGCTGAAATTTTGCTTTTCAGCTTTCTTTAACCCTAGCTTTCTACACGCCCTTTCTTGGATCTTAATTGCTCTCATCCCACTTTCAACTCACACGTTGTACTGCCCTGGAAGAAACATTGGTTGCTTAACAAGAAGAGCCACAAAATGATTTTTAGCCTATTCTAAACCAAAACTGCACTGTCGCTACCTTTTTTTCATAAACTGCCTTTACAAAGGTCATTAAAAAACATATGATGTCCTACGTCAAAGGAAAGCTAGTCCATCAAAGAAAATGCTAATAGGCATATAGCCAGAATATTAAGATTGCAGAAATTAGCACATTCTCTGCGGTTTACATTTATTTGCATGCATTCACTCATTCAGCGTGATTCTCTGCTGCAGCTTCATGACTTCAAGGTAAATTCAGTGCTACGACGAGTACTGAGGGTTGGGAGATTTCATCGCACTGGAGGTGAGGTGGTGGAAAGCATGGGGGTGGGTCACGTCACGCATGGGGCAGGGAACAGATTTTTTCTGGGACTCTCTGCATGGGCTCCTCAGCTAGAAGGTGGGAGCCAGGTTTGAAAGCCTGTCAGAGACCATCAGCTCCAGGGAGTACTGATGAGATGTTCTTGGCATCTGGGGGAGGTCTGTAGCTCATTCTGCCTTGCAGGAAGGTTCAGCAGCTGTGGTGTGGGTAGGGTCATTAGTAATGCTGCATTCATGACTCATCTGTGAGTTATTCCCTTAAATACACACTCAGAGACAGGAATTTTTGTTTCCCTGGGCTCCAAGTTGGTCAGGACCTTCAACACAAGCGTGTGTTTCAGTCTGCAAGAAAATTTATCATCTGACCTTGACATTTTCTTCCACTTTGAGAAAGAGCACTGGTTCCATTGTTCCCTACTTGCAGGAACAGGGAATGCATCTCAGAAGAAGACAAAGCTTCAAAACAAGGGTATTTCCCAGTTATAACCCACGCAAAAGAAAAATAAGAGAATCTCGTAAGAGAGTTGGTCAGCAGAACAAAACCGAGCAGTGGGAGTTTTAGCATGGAAGTGCTTTAACTTGAGCTGAAAACTGAAATCTTTCATCAGCAAAATCCAGATGAAGTACTTCATTAAAAGCCAAGTTTAATTCATGCAGGAAAAATATCACTTTCAAGCAGACTGAGAGTTTTTGTTTGGGGATAAGCTGTGTCTCTCTGGACTGCTGGAGTACCTCTCTGGGCTTCTAATTTTGGTGCCTTGTAGACTGGACTATGGGGCTGCTTTTGGACAAAGCATCATCTCAGCAGTAAACACCACCTCCCCACTGGGCACAGAAGCTGCACAGCAGTGACACACCACGAAAGATGCACCTGCAGGCTGGGCAGCCTGACTTACTGGGAGACATGGGGGAAGGGATGAAGTGCTGCAGTAGCTCAGGAAGAAAAAATTGAAGTTCAGGCTGAGGTGAAAGAAAACAAAGAATGTGGAGATGTTGAAACGTTTCACTTCAGTCATGAATTTTTTCAATCAAATGTTACAAAGTTTCTGAATAGGAACTTTCAGTTTCGGCTGCAGTTTTTTATTGATCAGTTGTTTCCACAGAGAGCAAATACTTCCTGCAGAACATTATACAGCACTGAAAATTAATTTTTTTTCATTTTTTCAGTCACACCAACTTTCTGCTTTTTGAATCAAATTCTATATAAGCTATCCTAGAACAAAGAGAAGCACAACAAAGTCAACCTCCGTATTCAGTGACACAACAGAGTAAAATTTGGGCCAGTTGGTTCTGATGCTTCTTACTCTATAAAAGCAGTGTGTTTATTTCAAACATGACATGCCTAAAATTCACTAGTACTGAATATAAAAGTATGTCTTTTTACAACAGAAAAAACTTCTCTGTTTTATACTCTATGAAACCCCACAAAAATAAGAAATGCAAGCCAGGACTGAATTCAAGTCCGTATGTTCTTAGACTCACAAGTGTCACTGTTAATTGTCTGAAATATGAATAGTACCTCAAAAATATAAGTGATCTATTTCTGCTCTTTTTCAAAGATAAGACACGGCAAATTGTTGTTTTTTTCCTACCCTAACAATGTGGTTTTGGTTCTTTAAAGCTCTGTGTTTTGTATGTGTGAGTTTTTCTTCCTCTCTTTCCATAACAGCTGCTTTTTTCTTTGCCTTGCTTTTGAGAACAGGCTACGCAATTTTTAGAAAATAAGCACTGCAAATGAATCATCAAATGATAGTAGTTAAGCTCCAGCCATTGTGGATGCTCCTGCTGAGGGGGAGCACAGGGGTTTTACTCAGGCGCTCACACTGTATGGGTGGGTGGCCTTTGGTATGGGCCGTGCACACTCCGGAGCTGCCTCTCCTACAGCCACTGCAGGCTAAGAGCGATGTGCGGAGGAGCACAAAGCACAGGTGAGCATCACTCATCAAGTTCATCTAATTTCAGTTAACGCAAGCTTTGGCAGAGCAATCAAAACCAAGGAACCCCTGGGGAAAGGACACTGCCACCTGGAAGAGGTACAACGAAGTTACCACCTAGCTCCTCAGGAGCCCTGCAGGGGTTGGAACAGCAAGGTCACCATTACTTTAGCTAGGACTGCACGAAAGACCTACGCAATGGATTCCTTTCAACCCTGCTAATATTTTCTCATGGACGGGGGATTGCAGAGACTTTCTGCAGCCACAGACCTCTCCTTGTATATTTTACAACAAAATCCTGTATCTGGATTTAGCTCAGCGTAAGCTAACATAATCTTAAAGTCCTGGTGTACGCAGCAATGAAAAAAAAAAATCTTATTATAGCAGTAAAATCATGGCTGAGGTAAATATATTCAGCGCCTCTACTTGCAGACATTTGTAACCTACTGAAAAATACTGTCCTTTGGTCTCAGGATTTCATGTCTTGTCAATTCAAAAGACTACTTAAAAACAAACAAGCAAAAAATGTTTGCCAGTTATTTTTGATCTTCTGAAGTGCTCAGACAGGAAAATAAAAGAGGAAGTAAGTGTATGAAACATGGAAGGTCATAACTTATTATTATTCAGCCTTGAGAAGCCTTGCCTCTGCAGCCAGGGGCTAACTTGGCACTTGGATCACACTGAGCCACCCGGGACTGCACACAGAGATTGTCATGGGAAGTCAGCTTTAGAATCAGCTCCCAAAGTCTGCGTGACGTCATTTTTTCCTACTTATGTGGAAAAAGTTATAAAGGAGTATTGGCAGAAACAGAAGCATTTGTTATTTGACAACGTTTTTACATTGATCTAAATCTGACAAAACCAAATCATTACTTTTAGCAGTGGCCAGTGTTATCACGGATGCAGCAGTTAAATACCAAAAGAGACAAATTCACTTGGCTGGTAAATAACAGAATGGATGAACTCCCACCTGTTTGGGACTCAAAGCCCCGCAGAGAGAAATGGGATGACTTAATACTACTCCGATCACAAGTGGGAAACGTGTGCATCCTCAGTCAGGTCACTGAGCAAAACAGAACAATTCCTAGTGTTTGGAATATTCCCTCTTCCTGAAACAAGTCACCTTGGGATTAATGTAGGCATGGACTCCACGCCATTTGAAAGGGCCTCTAACCATTTCAATCCATGTTCTTAGGACTTGGACCTTCTCTTTGTTTTTGTGATGCACTGTACAAATAATTCAAAAAAGCCTCCTGGATCTTGATTCCTTACCTTTTTTTTTTTTGGCATTATCATTGTCTCCTTCTCCCCCTCAATATGCTAAGAAATCCAGTTACCCCACCTTTGCATACATGCATGTATGTGTATGTTCAGGCATTTATTTCCCTTCTCCGATGCATGTGCAGTTTGATCCTGCCCCAGTGCATGGGCTGGGTGCTTCACCATTAACAGCTTCACAAGGAAAACAATCAGAGTCAGGGCAGATTCCCTCAGAAGTCACTTCAGTGGAGCTATATGAACTTGTGGAGCTAAGAACTTACTGCCTTGCTCGTGTGTTACACACTCCTTTTGTACTAGAAGGCAGAGATTAGCCATACTGCTTCACATTTTGCTGTAAAGCCTTCTGCACTGGGGTAGTTTTTTGCTGCATTTCTTGATAGCTGTTCCATGTATGTTCTTTTTAAAGGGGAGATTTAAAAATAGAATATTAAAAAAACAATGGTAACAGTACAGTTACCAGTTCAAAAAGCTGCAGTTTTAGAAGCAACTGCTCTAGGTGCTTCTACTGAGAATATTTGCCAAGTAGAAAAACACAACAGTTAAGAAGCCAGTTGATACAGATGCACAGACAACGTGGAACAGAGCCTTATATATAAAAATCCAGCTGAACACCTTAATATCTAATGACACTGATGATTCACAAAGAGTATGCAAGTGGGTGTTACCATTTTCCAAAACAAAATCACATCAAACACTCAGCTCTTGCAAGGTAGGGAAGGATTGTCTTATTTAAAAATGAAAAAAGGAAACTCAGGAATGAACTGAAAAATAAGCTGTGAAAAAACCAGTAAAGGCCCTCTCAAGATTTGAGCTTTCAGCCTAACCGCTCACATAACATATGCTGACTAATGTTTTGATACTTGAGGACTCTGTATGAATGCATGGTGCAGCTTCCATTTAAACACGTTAACAACATTTAATAACATGTCATAAATTATGTTCCAATCTCTGGTATGTTCTACCCGAACACCAGCAGAAGTATGAGGTAAAGCATAAAGAGCAAAAATATTCTTTATGACTTTTTAACCCCTTTTTAACAAAAGATTCACTGGTCTTAGCCAAGCAGATAGCAAGAGCCCCAAGAAGTTTCACGGCTGTGAGACTGCCAAAGACAAGGAAATGATAAAAGAAACACCTCTCCTTTTGGTTTGGGGCTTTGTAAATAAAGCAATAAATTGTTCTTAATTACTGACTACTGGAAAAACGTAGATTGGCCCAGTACCTTGTAGTCCTTAAATGAAAACTGATGCATGAATACCACCACGAAAAAGCAAACACCCTTTTCCCCCCTTCTGAAGTCCCATAAGAGTCATCCAACCGCATACTGGTAATTTTGGATAAATGGATCAGATGAAACAAGTTTTGTCTGTAGTTTAGCAAACATAAGTGTGTTGCTATCAAGAAACTGGGATGTAAATCGTAACACCAATGGGTCGACCATCGCTTTTGTTCTCTCTGCTAGGCAGAGCCATAGACAGTACCCTGGAAAAAACAGTATCAAATTTAATTGCCCTGGGCTTGGCTGGTTTCAGAATAGCTCACTCAGGAGTACTAAAATCAGGTCCTATATACCCGCTCTCCACCGTTGCATTCCAAGTGAGACAGCGTGCCACAGGACCCACTGCGCCAGTCAATACCTTCCCCTTTCAAGTATCACTGCTTCAGAAAAAGTGAAGTGTTTTGGGCAAACAAAACGGGAGGAAAGCGACAGCCCGCCCGCTGATGCCAAAGCAGGAATACACCTGCATCCTGCCCTCTGTGGTAAATCTGCCCTTCCCGGTCTGGCCAACGGGGCAGCCGCCCGCACACCACTGCTCCATGGTTTCAACCCACACTACCACAGCGCATGAAGTTAAAGCTTCTGGTTAGCTCCAGACAACCGTGATCATCCAGTAGATTCGGCAGCAGTTTTCAGCTCTCCTTCCACTGTGTAATTTCAAGGTCTTGCAAAACACATGTCAGTGTATGTAAAGGAAATTAGGGTTTCAAGGACAAATCTTCTCAACAGCTGAGTAGTAATATGAGATTGACTCATAGGCATAAAGCCTGCCGTGAACGACAACTTTGTTTTTAAATATTTTTCCTTAGTTTTGAGCAGCAAATGGCATAGGGATGTGGGACTACTCACATTTTGGCTGGTGTTATTTTATTTCTGATTTGATTTTTTTTCCCAAACTCCCATATTTTCCTAAGCATGTCCTTAATTGGATGTTCAGACTAATGTGAGAGATGTATTAAAAATACATAAACAGTAGGATCATCAGAGTATATGCAAAATGGTAGATTTTAGAAACATTCCCTGCTAAAATTTCAGCTGTTAAATGCGTTTCGGTAGGCAACGAAGACTCTGCAGCTTTTTTAAACATGAGGAAATCCAAAGGATTACCTCAAATCATGTTACAGACACTGACAGATACAGGCTTTCAAGCAAAACAGCTGTCATTAAAGCTCCTGGGACTGCTTAGAATACATTGCTGCCGCCTCCTAAAAAAGAAAATCGTGGGGAAAAAAAGGGCACCTTTAATCTATACTTTAGCTTCAGAACAGAGATGCAGCTCCTTTTTTCTTCCTTTTCCTACAAATAAACAAAAGTAACATGAACCATTTCCATGCCTGTGATCACCAGCAAGGGCCACAAAGCCACAACATGGCCTCCAACAAGCTGACTCCTCTTGGCAGTGACTGCAATCTCACGCACACCTTCCTAGGACTGCACTTACTGTTATGTGTCCATATTCTTTTTCTTTAACATTCAGGTGTTCCGGATACCACATAACTTCCTACCTTCCAAACATTTGCACTACTTGAAACAAAGACTGCGAGCACTGGGTAAGAAGCCTGAAACGGTATCCGGTATCAATACAGCTGCTAAAGTGCTGTTGTGTCATTCCCTTCCTCAGGCGCTGATAAAAGCTGTCCCTGCACATCTCCGGCAACAGCAACCTGCCACAGCCACCAAGGTTTGTGTTGCTCTGTGTGACAACTACTGCAAATTATTTACTGAGATAATTTGCATGCTCGTACGCCATCCGTGGCCAACGTGCAGCAGTGGCCAGAATTGTTTAAATCCAAGCACTGCTGCAGAAGGGAGAAAAGACGCCCGGGCTTGCAGAGAAGAGCGCACACAAGAGCAGCTCTGCGCAGGGGGTGGAGGCCAGCATGAGGCATGGCTGGGCTGACTGTTCTATGGGATGTTTCTGTGGGGAGTTGGCAAGACAAGAAAACAGTTGAGTCCAGAACACATATAGAGATGACTGAAGGACACAGAGAACTACCTAGAAGGAAGCGTCACCTCTAAACCAGCCTTTTTGCTGAACTTTTGATTACCCTCATGGCCTGAAGGTGGTCAACTTTGATCTTATGTTCATGTCAGGAAGGAGGACATAGCTAATGATTCTTCTAAGTCTCAGCTCTCAAAAGCATTCTTCAGGCCTGGTGTAATGCACCCCTACGTCAGAACAACAGGGTTGCCAACTTGCACGGTTTCCCATTTTATTTACGGCATAATACCTGCACAGAAATACAGACAATTACATATAAATGCCTTTAAAAGTAGTTTTCACAAGGAATGCAAGACAGACCTAGCTGTACATGTCTTAAACCTTCCCTGTTCGTATCCTGCCCAGAGAATCAGAGTCATTTATTGGGAAGCACATGCCTTTTCTCTCTGCCTCCCTCAAGGTCAGTATCCTCAAAGCCTTTCTTCTAGTCCTCCCATCTGGCTACTAGGTGAACTCCAGAAGCATTTGCATTGATGGCGCAGGACTTAGCACTAGATCTGTCATATACAGTTAAGCAGCTGCTGGGCTAAGCTCCCTTTTTTATCCTGAGTGGTATTTTCTCTTTGAACTTTAGGAATTTATACAGTGTTTTATCCTTTCAAGTATCTCTACAAATTCTTCATAGGATCTACAGCACAGGCAGGGCCTTTTTATGACAGAAAGACACAGTAGGTTTCCATGCTTTGCAGTCACTGTAATATAGCCCACTGCTTCACTAAGCCCACTAACATTACATTAATTATTTGGAACAGAGCTTCTGGTAAAGAAGCTGTGGTCGTTTGTTCTGATAGTCCAGCACGCGTCAAAAGTCTGATTGCCTACAACAAATCAAGAGGGTTTTCTATTGCCCTACTACACATTTTCATGTGTTGAAAGAAAAAAAAAAAAGGACACACATTGCACAGGAATAATTATCTTTCTGTTAGCTTGTTTTTAAAAGTAAGATAGCAACACCTAAGAGTAAATGCAAATAGCAATGATAATATGGGGTTCCTAGCATATCAGAAATGTAGTATTCCCTATGGAAATACAGAAGAGCATTACAATGAAATATACCCTTCACCAAAGTGTGAAGGTATTCTTCCTACTCCTCTACCTAAGAAGGGTGACTGGCTAATCCGTGGTGCAGAGAAATGTACTAAGTAGCTGCATTTTAAATTACTGATGCTGTACAACAGTTATTGTTTATCTCTTCTGTGCAAAGAAATTTCACGCAGTTGTCCATACTAATGTTGGTCTTAATGTGACCATATTAAGCAGGAGTCTGGAAGTAAAAAATAGCAAAGTGCCTTTTAGGGTAGATTGATAAAAGTGATCACGAACACTGACTGCTTTTAAATCTTCTGTATCTGTCTAGAGAAACAGGGACTACAAAAGTAACACCTCTAATATTACAGCATTTGACAGTATGTATCACCTTTCTTTGCAGAAGGTTATACAAAGCACCTCCTGATGCAGTCTGACTTCCAATGTGCCTATTTGCAGGTTTAAAACATACAGCGACTTACTTTCCTCTTTTCAGTGCCAGCACTTAGTTGAGAACAAATATATTCCTACCTCAGCAGACTTGGTAATAAAAAGGAAATCGGTGTCCTCTCTGTTGGTGTAAACAGGTACAGCTTGACCCTGCTACTGCTAACATTGGTGTTCACCCCGTAAAGGTCTTCTCGAGAGAGTTCCTCATGTAAGCAGTCCCATAAGGTCAGATGAGACCCTTTTCTCAAATAAACCTTTGCAAGATGAGCCCTGCTGTGCCATGTTAAAAGAAAAGGAACTTAGCTGGAGCACGTACTGATTTTCATTAACACAGTACAGTACTCATCCGATAATCTGTGGTTTTTTTTTCTCTTTTCCTCCCCCTCTTTCTTTCCTACCAGTTTCGGTTTTTTTTCTTTCTACCCTTCCCTTTTGCCTTGCTTTCCTTCTCCTTTTGCACCCCATTTTTCTCCACCAAACCTTCCTCTTTTAACAACCCTCCTCCCTCCATCCTGTTTTTCTTTCACTTCGCCCTCTCTCAGTCCTTTGGAGGACTGCACCTGTGTTTTTCTAATAGTCCCAGCAGAAGAAGCTGAATGCAAGTGATAAGAAAAACTGATAAAAACCACGTAAGACTTAAGGGCTGTGTTTCCCCTAGCCTGCACAAAGCGGAATGGTAGACATGGGCTAAGGAGACGGGGATTAAATGAATCCAAACCTGCAGAATTCCCACACACAGGATTTAAATTTCTGTAGTTCCCATTAACAACTGCACACCACCATTAAATGGCTTGCTCTGGTTATTATTTCAGAAGAGACAAAATGAGCAGTCACATGGTAAACACGTCTGAAAGACTAAAAGAAGAATAAAAAGTTAACAAAAGTGCGTGCACGCCAGACACTACACTCAGACCAGAACGCATCCTTCCTTTCCGTATTCAGAACGCACCAGGCATATTCTTGTCATTTCCATCACCAGAGCAAATACTTGCCTCTGAAACCTACAGGAGTTTTTAATCATCTTTTGCAATCTGGGCCCTAAAAAACTACCTCATTAGTCCCCCTCTTTAGAAGTCCCTTCGTCGTACTCATTTTGGACACCAGCTCAGCCCCCACCAAAAGCCTGGTCCCATCCTTTAAGCCAAAACATATTCCCTAGGCCTGCTGGCCCATTTAGTGCTGGCTCGCAAAGTTTCTCTGTGCAACTGTGTGCACTTAGGAAGCCAGAGACCGTGGTACTTGATTTGGGAGTCGCACACACAGCTGCCATGTCTTCGGGTTAAGCGTAAAGAGACTACATTAGATCTGGTAAATATAATTTATTTCCAGGATTTGAGAAACGATTTTTCTTATCCCAATAATTCCTGTTAATCTAACTTCAGGGTCCTAGAAACATAAAGCTGAATCTCTGCTTTTATGCTGAGGGTATCTAGAGCTCATTACAGATTTTGCCAAAAATCACAGGTCGTTCGTTTGCCCTATCAGTTCAAGGAAAACTGTACCCACAGACCTTCCAGAATTCTAAGCGGAGCCTGAGGCAATTTCCAGCTGAGCATGAGATGCTATTCATCCTGCTTTGCACCAGTGCTCTCTCGTAGTAATGAAAGGTGGACCTTCAAGCGAGACACCTGTGTGCCCTGGGACAGCAAGGCCAGGCAAATCTGCAGCACCACATTGATAAAACCAGGGAAATGGACTCCAGGGAAGTGGGCTTCTGTAATCAAACCCCTCTGCAGACAAGTTCAAATCACCTAGCTTTTCTGTGTCCCTTCTGTAGAGAGGGAACTAATGTTTAGGTCTTCAAAAGACCTACGAGGGTTTAATTATCAATTATTATATGGCCTGCACGCATGTGGTAGCTGACTGCCACCCATGGAAAGAGCTTAGCATTTACTCACTAACTAACTGCACACAAATATTTTGGAAGCTACGACCTATAGATAAAATTTTGTTACATTCTGTACTGGTAACTGATTTCCATGCAACTCTTGCCCTTGCTCAGTGAAGTATTTCATACTTCAAAATGTAATTCAAAACAAAAAGTGCGGCATGCACAGATTTCCACTGACCTCAAGCTGTACTAGTCAACTTGTTAGTAGAATCCGAGCTGGTAGCAAGCTTCAAGCGGTTTGTAAGGGGATTCACTGCAGTAAAGTGTCATTTTCCACATTCCCAGTTGTAGTAACAAGAGTGCTTCCATACAAAAGACTAAATAGCCTCCTTTGTTTATTACATAATCTGCAAAACTGCAAGCAGAGGGCAACAAGGAAAGCACAGGTCCTTCCTCTGAGCACTCTGCCATGTCCTTTCCCCAAAAGAAGTCTCCCTTCAGGCTTATCGCTTTAGTACTCCGCCTTTCGCTTTGGCAGCTTTTTTTCAAACTGCAAAGATCCCTATTTATTATGCCTGTACATACACTTGTCTACATCTACACGTATGTATGTGCTTTGCTGGCTGCCCACATTCAGGCCCATCTGTTAGGCTGGCACTCTGCCCACCGAGAAGTTGGCCGGTCCATTTCACTAAAGCGTAACTGTCAAGCCGTGATGGGCTTTGGTGGGCAGCCAAGAGCCCTTCTTTCTCCAGGGAGGCAAGCCTCCCAGCACAACTCAAGTTTGTGTTGCACACCACATGACCACGCTCATTGACACGCATGCCAAAGCAAAGAAGATTTCAAAGAGGAAAGAAAAGAGGAGAGCTGGCTGGTACTTCAGACTGCGATCAAGACCCACTTTGCGGCAGCGATTACCGTGGACAATGCTTCTGTCGCTAAGCCCATGCCAACCATCATTTAACTTTAACTCTGGCACCAACCAAGTACAACAGTGCAATTGTGAGAAAGCTCAGTAGATGTAAATAGCCACTCTACGGGGCGATTCTGCGAGGCATAAGGGCACATACAAATGGCCTACAAAAGGCAGCTCCTTTCACACGCGTGCAGACTTGGTGAGTAACTGTAGTTGGCCCAGGAACCAGCGGTCAAGATCAGAACAACGTGCATCAGATCTTCAATTCAGCTCAAATCTTTCCAGGAAGATCATACTACTGTCCTGTGCACACTGCTCCCTCTTACATTTCTGATTAAAGCTGACCTTTAATTTTCTACTTGCACTACATTTCATCTTTATCACTTGAAGACAGAAGTGGGTCTTGGTTTACTTCTGGGTTTTAATCTTTCAATAATAACTACGTTCCAGAAAATGTTACCCTCTACGTTCCTTTTCCTCCAGTCACCTGTGGACTCCGTCACTAGGAGGCTGCTTTGGGACCGCTCGACGTGGCTGTTCCTCCTGGACGGAACCAGCTCACCCACGCTGCCTGGTGCCAAGTGTGGTGCAAACACAGTTCTGCCTTCCTGCACAAGCCAAGACGAACAGTTCAATGCGGTCTCACCGTTCAATGGATCTATTCACCTGCAAGTACGACAAGCAAATCCTGGCACAAAACCAGCAGCTCCTCTGTTCCCCAGGAAGGCCCAAGGGCAAAAGTGTATCAGGCTTTTATTTAAATCAACATGGTCAAACTTCACTATAGATGGGCTTTGCCAGTTAGATGGGCCTCCACTCACACCCGCTGTGTGAGGAGTCAGCAATCCGGAGGAGGTTCCGGCCGAACTTTTGAAAAGCCACGGATAACACTGAAAGATTTCCTTTCTCCTGTTAATTTTCATCACGTCAGAAAAATCTGATGATTCTTACACCACAAAACAGTTTATAGAAGTCGCTGTCACATCACATTTTAATTGCTGCTACCTCTTTAGACAACAAAGCCAAGGCAGAGCTTGTCAGCGCCAAGAGAAAAGAAAATCAAGTGTGCTTCTGAAGTCTGAATTTCATTTTAAGCAAAATAAGCAGAGGCATCCAGACCACTACACGGGGAAATTCCACACGAATCTTCTACTTCATTTTTGTAGATCTCCACCCCTGGCTCTTCTGGTATCTCTTCCAGCTAAGAAGATTAAAAAAGCCCAAATCATTTGAGATATTGCATTGCTTCTTGGCATCAGTCTGGTAGAGGATTTAACTGAAAAGAGCCTTTTGTACTTTGTACATTATAGGAGGGAATTCTTTTAAGTTGTAATCTCTTTTAACAATTATAAAAATCTCTGTATTTCCCTTTACAGGCTGTTCTGGCTATACAGAGCATCCTTATACAAATGCAACCTGTGTACAATAAAAGATACAGCTCAGGATTTCCCTCTGGGTCCTTGTGTCAGACACACAGGTATGTAAACTGTCAGTGGTACTTCACATATAACCAGTATAAACACAGTGGATACGGGAGGAGAAGATGACGTCACATAGCTAGTGGTAAAGGTTTTGAATAGCACACAGGAACAGCACAAAATAATTATATTCCACAGCAGCAGTTGCGGATATGCCACAGATAGGCAGCAGAGTTGCGATTTCTTTCTCTCTTCACTGTGAGGAAGAAAATACAGTAGGACTCAATTTACATCAGCGCAAACGAGAGAAGGATTTAGCCTCATATATTTCACTCCTGGCTACCTGAAGTAGTGGGGCAAAACCATGGCTCTGCTGAAGAAAACAGCAAAATGCTACTGATTTCCAGGGGGCATATCATCTTGTGACTCCATGCCGTTCCAATTCTCCAGTAACTTAATCCAAACAAGAGGTATTTGAAGGCTTTTCTTAGCTCTCCATCTCTCTAGAGTCAAGATGGGTTTCTCTGGAGATTTCCAGTTCCGGTATCACTTTCTTCATCACTGCAACTGGTCTCAGGTTTGTTGATCTCCATGACAGGACACAAAGAACATTGAGATTTCCAAGTTTTTGCAAGTGGCTTTGCATTTCATCTCAGTTGCTGAGACTGCTAAGCCTTCCCTGTGACATTCTAGACATCTGTACATCTAGAGAACACAATAGGTGTATCTGATAACTTACAAATAAAGCATTTACACTTTAATTGGAATTGGTATTATTTAGACCTAAATGGGCACATCTTTCCTGCATGTTTTTCAACGTGTCTTTGTTGCAACAGTTCCCCAATTTAAGGCAATGTGAGAAGACAGAAGCTTTTTTTTGCAAGACCATTTACACACACCCCCCAACCCAAAACCAGCGCTAACATCTGTGGTGATCACAAAATGGCAACTGGTTACATTCACAAGATTTAAAAATATACAGATCAATAATGTTCTGCTGTGACTTTCAAATAAAAACCTCATGTATTTTTTGTCCAAACACAGTCTCTCTAGTAGCTTTTGTAATGAAGTAGGAGAGGGAGCCATTGCATTACATACTTCCAGGCCATTCCGACTGCCCCCCGCACAACTGCCCCCCTGCCCTACCCCCCCCCATTTTCAGCAAAAGTGTCATTCTTGTGCTATTTGTGTAAGTGGACAGAATTTCGAGCATCTGCTCTCAAATGATTATAAATCAAGGAACTTTCATGCTCCGTTAGCTTGAGAAGATAGTGTTATTAATGATTGCTATTCAAGGAAGTTCAGAATAAGTGTCTAAGTGAAGACATCTCTGATGTAAGGCTTTGTTTTGTTCGTGAAAACAGCTGAGGGAGCAGTCTTCACTCTCACTGTTTAACGTATTTCTAAGGCTACTACCTCCAAGAAATTTCAATTATTTTCATTAGCTTAGCAATAACATCAGCTTCCTCTGGAATCAGAAACAATGCTGTCATTCCACAGCAACGCTCATAAAAGTCATTTAGCTTAGACAAATACTGGAGTCTATGAAGATGCAACACTGCTGTTAACTCCTCTACTCTTTACCTGGTTTCCAAAGTCTGAAAAAGATGGTGCAAATCTACAACACAGAAAGTGAAAATGTAAGTATTAGGTCATACTACTACTGGATTTGGAACAATGTAAGAAATGAATGCATATGGTCCAGCAGACCTGATTTGCTCGGCAAGTTAATACACTGTGATTTCCCACATGAACCTAACCAACAGCCTTTCATTTCCATAGAAGTAGGACCAACTCTGCAACCAAAAGGCATCCCAGAGCCAGAGGACTGATTAAGTGAGTTTTTCCGCCTGCTAGTTGCTTGCCTAGGTGCACAGTGAATGCAATGCACCCATGTGTGAATACCACACAATACCAAACCTAAAGTTAAGAAGTCTGAATCATCACTCCATTGCACCAGTTTTGTGCCTAGGGGGCTCCATGTTCTTCCATGGTGACTCAGTCCCAAGACTCCCCTCTCTCCAAGAAAAACATGACAAGTCATGCAATGCATGTCAGACTTACCCATCAACTATAATCCCCATTTGCCCGGTAAAACTAATTGGAATGTAACATTCCATACCACTTACATTTTGCTGTTATGCCTAGAGATAGGAACGTACATAATTAATATAAAGAGCAGCAGTTTAAAATGCAGGCATACGAATTAAACCCTGTGACACCTGGCAACACAGTTAAGGAGCCCTGTTTAAGAAAATGTTAATAATGTGAAGATGTCCAAGCTAAGATTAACAGCACAGAATTAAGGAGAAGGAGATTAGTCACTGGAACAAAAAGTTTCTTCAGAATGGTTCTCATTCCAAGACTGCTGCCTTCACTTCGCTAACCCAAAGCTGCTGAAACAGAAGAAAGAAACTTTTTGGACAACTGTAAGATAGGCATTGACTATTTCTTCTGAAAGGACACACTGTGTTTATGACAGCTATTTTTGGCTTTCAGCTATACAAATATAAAACACCATGAGGCCGATTTTCTTCTCACAGTTTCATGTCACTATACATTCATTGATTTCAGTGCAATTATATCCGATTATTTGCCTGGCATGGAAGTTAGACAGATCAGTGCTGATTCTTATAGGCAATTCTGAATAGA
>Ga0181612_138802_pt1 | contig 29347 bp, 16 predicted proteins | sample HoacroProtozoa21_FD_119630 | JGI IMG/M metagenome (GOLD analysis project Ga0181612, IMG submission 119630) | Hoatzin crop microbial communities from Cojedes, Venezuel. Combined Assembly of Gp0051906, Gp0051904, Gp0051908 | reverse complement strand
GTCCACCAGGACACCCAGGTCCCTCTCCTCAGAGCTGCTCTCCAGCAGGTCCACCCCAAGCCTGTACTGGTGCATGAGGTTGTTCCTCCCCAGGTGCAGGACCCTGTATTTGCCTTTGTTGAACCTCATCAGGTTCCTCTCTGCCCAGCTTTCCAGCCTATCCAGGTCACGCTGAATGGCAGCACAGCCTTCTGGTGTGTCTACCACCCATCAATGGGATGACCAACGAAGCTGTTGTTCTGAGCTCCTATTTTTGAACTCAGATTTCCACCCCCAAGTCTTCATACGTGAAATCTCAGTAACACAAAGTCCCAGACCAGAAAAGATCAGCAATATATATGAGATCAGCAAGAACCGCAACGTGTTCACACTAAAGTTCTCACTCACTTTCATTTTTCTGAGGCAAAAAGAAACACACTCGAAGTTGTGCTGGCACACAAACGTTTAGCTACAGTCACTACTGATTTCATGAAGCAAAAGTTCGGTCTAGGCTTGAAAAATATATCTAATTTGTTTCCTAACACTCCCCTGTTTGAAGTCATAACAGATATGCCTACAATGTCTGTGCTGCTTGAACTCACTAATTTTCAAATCTATTTAAGACAACATGGTTGTTCATATTAATTGACCATATGTATGAGGGGACAAATTCAGTTCCTGTAGTGTAGTTTCATGAATTTAGGGACTTGGCATCCTGCACTAACGACAGTTGATAAGTACAGCTGGAGGATTTGATCTTGACTTGCAAGAGATGCTGTTCCTCGTTTTGGTAATAAAGAAGTTAAGACCCCTATTTTTTCCACAGACAGACACGATTGGGACTAAACCCGCACAGACTGAAACATACCAACTCTCAAGGAAAAAAGCCAGCCATGATCAGATGAAAGCAGGCAAAACCAATAACCAAAAAGAGTAGAGAAACATTTAGCTGAAGTCTCCAATGATGTCATGAGACTAAAGTTCAGTCTAGGCTTGAATATACCCATTTTTTTTCCTAACGCACCTCCATCTTATGTCATAACTCGAATATTCCCACAGTGACTGTATAGTTTCAACTCACTAAATTTCAGATAACAATAAACAACAATCTTTAAATTGTTAGTAAAGCAATGTGCTTTTCCCCTCAGTAAGAGATGAAAATAGTCTCAAATATAAGCATTTAATATTCACACTGACTTTGCCATGCATGCCACTTTTTTTTAAATAGCTAACAATTTACACAGAAAAAAGTAGAACTAAACATAATCCTCAGGCCGGTTCTCAAAAAACTGTGCTAGCATTTTAGAAATACAGTGTCATTTCAACTCATTTATTGTTAAAAAATGCAAACAAAAGATGAATATTTAGGAGACAAAACACTCATGCTTACATAGCTGAAGGCAAAAAGTAAGTAATTGCAGACAGACTGGAATCATTACTGTGGCGTTCTCAGTGTCTGAGCCGCACGTAACTGCAGATGACTAAAGGCATCTCCGAGCAAACTTGAAAACTGGTTCTGTGGGTAAAAGTGTCACACTAAGGGCTTCAATGCCTCAGGAGTTTCATCATGTTTTGCAGGAAGCTTTGGTAAAACAGGAGGCTCATTTAAATAAGCGCAAGAGCTTTGTCCAAAGTATTAAAGCTGTCACTTCTCTTATAGAAAACACCAGAGAAAAACACTGCGTTAAGTCTTTACTTAGTGGAAGAGAACTGAGGCTGGTGCCTTAACAGAAGTGATTACAACACAAGGTAAAGCCAAGGCACTGAGCAAAGATTCTTGCAGATTAAATTCAGTTCTGGAAGACAGGATGTTTGTCTAAAGCATTGGCAGTGGAAGATGGTTGTTCTTGGCACAAACCACAATCCCTGTTTAAGTCCCTCTGCTATATATTTACCAAAAAAAAATGCATTTGATTTCTCTGGAACTGACAGAGTGCAGAAACATTAATGCAAAAAATAACACAGACCAATTGGTAACTAGATGGGACTATAAATATTAACCCTTTTCTGGATATGGCTCCTGCTGGTCTATCTAGTTCTTGGATCAGAGGAACTAGACTGGCTATTACATTCACTGCAACCTGCTCTGTGGATTTGAACAAACTCTCTCCCTTCCTGAAACACAATTTTGCCATCTGTAAAATAGGAGTGACTCATTTGTAGTGCTTTATGAACCACAAATAAGAAATGGTCTGTAAAAGCAGAGTATTCTTACTAATACTTGAAGCCTGCTATGGTGATCTTGGGTTGGATATGACAGAGAAGGTGGTTCTAACTAGCAGCATGCAGTAAAGCATATGGGCCGTGCACTGCCTCTCCGAGTGTCTGAAACACTGTCATTTGGGGTTAATCCCATTTAGGTCAAGTTAACTATATTATAAACAGAGTATGAAGGACTACTATTTTTTTTTTTTTTAAATACTGTAAGTATGTGCTACAGCATTTGGTGAACTGGGGCGTAAATACCTTTTCTGTTTCAGAAGCAAGGCTGATAAAACTATCATCTGGCAGTACATCCTTAATGAAATGCAACGTATTTATTGTCAAACTGGAAAATGTACAGGACAGTACAGACGTGTATTTATAGTATACCCTCTACCCCAAAATCTGACCACTCTTTCCAAGAGTTAATTAGGTCAACAGTTCAGTAAGTAAATACCTTGATCAATAACTTAGAATACACAGTACAATTTGTATGGAAAGATCATCAACTATAATGCTGGAAGAAACCTCTATATTAACCTTTTTACTTGGTCAACTGCACCTTACAAAATACAAGCAGCCACAAGGTGACTGATTTTGAACCATATTCGGAGAAGGTGGAGCACAGTACAGGCAATTATTCTAAAACAAAAGGATTATGCTAACAGCCTAGAAAGTACTGAATATTAATCTGCGTGGGATTGAAGATTCTAACCAATATTATTAAACTGAGCACTTTAAGAGCAAGAACTGTGTTAAGAAAATAGCCAGCAACATTTTCTCCATGTCCTAATGCAGTATCTTTTCCACAGATTTCAAAATGCTTCTGAAATTACTAAATCAACATTTGATTCTGTACCACGAGTGAATTTTCATCTTCAGAAGTTCTGAACTTCTGAACTTAATGTTCCATGTGTATTTTCAATTAGGAAATTTTGACTTTATAGCAAGCCAGTTATGGGTAAACATACCAAAAGAAACCCTCTTCACCTAGGATAAACCCTCACGGTGACATCTTAGGATGCTAAGAACTCACCAGCCCCTAGTATCCATTTTAAAAAGAAATAAATATACTTAAATAACCAGCAGGGAAATAAAATCATGCTTATTACATAAGCTTTATATTATCCAAATTAGGCATGGATAAACCCCACTTCTTAGTATTTCTCCTGCCACACTAGACATAACTGACTTGCATAGGTGGAAAACTTAGTGTATATATATTGTTAAGAGGTGCTCGAGGAAGAAAGAGTCCAGCTCTCATAAATGCTCAAAACAACAGAAAGGGAAAAGCAAAGGAACTTGTAAAGAAAGATAAGGTTAAAAGGGACACAAGCACTTCAAACGCTGTGGTTTAGTTTCCAAGTCTTTAGGCATTACTGTGCAAACACAAAGAATGAAATTCCCTCCCTGTTAACAAACATGTTAACAGAAAATAAGAACAGACAGCAAACTTGCCAAATGCTTTAGTAATTTAAAATACCTATTTTAAAAGTTTTTAATAGCTACTTTAAAAGATTTTAGCGTAAAACACACCTAGGGCCTTTATAGCCTCCATTTAAATATTCAGCTAACCAACCCTAAAAGAGAAGCTTCTTCAATCTCGTTTCTGTCATGAAGAATACATGGAAGAAATCCACCATATAATCGGAGACATGATACACACGTCTGGTGATGGATCCTTTTGATGAGCACACAAAATGCCAAAAAGATCCCCCTTTGACACGAATGCAGTCATGCCAGAAACAGCCCCTGCTGGCAGCAACACCAAGCTAGCTGGAATGCAGCTGGTCAGCAGCAAGAGTTCTGGCACAGGTTTCACACAGAGAATTGAAGTAGCCTAACTGCACAGAGTTATATTTGACATGCAAAATGTTGAATGAAATGGAAATCATAACCTGTATAACTGCAAAACTAGCCTTCCCCCCTAAAACCCCAACACCATCAAGCATCCAATGCCTTCGAATAACGGGTGTTTGACTTTCGTATATATTTATGTGTGGTTAACTTTCGGGGATATTGAATGGTCAACTGACATGTATCACAAAGTAAGCATTCATAGTTTTGTCTATGTAGCAGAGCTTTAAACAGAACATTCTCCTCTGTCACCTGGGAATTCTGCCTTTTCCCAGCCTTGCAGATAGATGCAGCCTCTGCCACCTTCTGCTTAAGGAGCAAAATGATCCTTTGCATGATGGCCAGTGCAACGCAAGTCACAAATACCTACATGCAGGAAAAAAAAAGGAATTCCTTCAAGGGTTTATTGTTGGTGAAGACAAAAATAAAATACATTACTTATTAATTCTCGTGGCCAGATAAATACTATACATAATGGTGTGGCAGTATGACTACAAACTCCTTTGTGCTTTTCTTGGGGTTAAAACTTTAACAGGAAAGGAAGATATGAAAACGAGGCTTCAACCCCCTAGAAACTCCAGCATATAATCACAGAACTGTCCTGAGCAAAGGGTTCTTCCACTGCAGCAAAGTACTAATATGAGAGAAAACAGAAGTCTCTACTGCTTTTTTATTGTAAAAAGTTAAAAAAAGTGACAAAATGGCACTTCTTTGTAGCTCAGTAAGTGTCAGATAATAGCCTTCAGGGAGAAAGAATCACGTTGTTGGATATGAACCGTGATGGGTATAGCATTTCCACACTGTAGCAATCTTTGTGCCACAGAAATGTGTTGTTCCACTAACATCAACAGCGAGGGTATGTTTAACGCATACTACTGTGAATACAGAAAAATAGGTTTCAGGAATCATGACAGTTACGCCCAGATAACTCTCTTTTTGTTAATCATGATACAGTTATGTAAGGACAAAGCTTTTACAGCATAAGGCAACCCAAAAAAATTCCAAACCCAGAGATTAAAAAAAGCGTAGGGAAGATAAATGTAGCGATGGCACATGCCATACTCCTGGGGTGAATGTCATATCAGTTTGGACTGATTAAAAACAAAAGCTTGCTCATGAGCTAAACTTACTTATGTTGAGGAGGTTTCTAGATTATGCTTTCATCCCTTCATTAGGAATTATGTAACGAAGATGCAGAAAATCCAGGGGAATGGGACAGACAGAACAAGAGTCTAGTCTTCACTTTTTTTTTTTAAAACATTTCTTTCTTGGAGGCTTCTGATGTAGAAAAGTTTAGACAAATGATGAAACATACAAACCATTTTCTGAACAGTTGGGGAAACAACACTAGACTATTTGTACACAAACAAGTTTGAGGCATTTTGCTTTTAATTTGCATACAATTCCTTAAAGTGAATTCCACATGAAGAAGGGTGATACAACAGAGCTTGCTTACCATTTCACAAGTTAACAGAACAAAGTAAACATCTGTCCCTCTTATTAACCAGCTCCCACCCCTTACCCCAACTTGTCACTTCCTGCTGCAAGTCCCCGTGCCAAATAAATGCATGGGCTAGTTCCAAACCTCACAGACGTTCACATGTGGACTTCAGTGATACTGCAAATTGTAACAGCAAGAAAAAATTGAAATAGAAAGACTCTAGATGAGCTTATACTCTTCTTAATGTTTCCCAAATGAAGACCCAAAATTCAGAGTAAAAAAAATACTTCAGTTGTTCAGCTCAGCTACTGATCTGACTGTAGTTCCTCTACGGAGCACACAGCTAAGGAGAAAAAAGAACGAAACTTTCTGTCACAGAAGAGGGGGCATTAAATCAGAAACACAGAGATATCAAAAGAGCTGTGCCAAAAATGGACTTCAAAAACAAATGTATCTGGAACACAATTTGAGCATGCTCTTTCCTTCTACATACTGATAAAGTTTTCTAACTATACAATTTCCATACATAGTTGCATTTGACCAGGCTTTGGGCTTCTTTCAAACTGGCAAATGCCAGCCTGATCAAAATATATTACAACAGTATTATACCTACAATAAAACACTGGCATGGTGCTAAGGACAGCATCATCTTTCTGCATGCTTTAACGAGACCAAATAATAGGTTAAACACAGGTTGAAAGGGAAGCAGTAACAAATCTGTCTGGCAGATCTTTCCAAGAGAGAGACGGGAATGAGAGGCTATCCAGGTAAAAAAAGAGGAAGAGCTGAAAGAAGCTGGACCTACCAACAGCAGCAGAAAATCCCTATCACCAGAGCTGTCTTTATTTAGGTCTTACAACAACAAACGCCAATTTAGCCTTCTGCCTAGAAACTTACAGGAAGCGTTGTTCATGGTGTGGGAATTCTTAACATTGAGATTCTGTGACGCTGCTCGCTAAATTCCCTGTGTAAAGGTTGAGTGAAAAAAATCAAACCAATTATGCTGAAGTGGAAAATTACAGAACTCAGACTTGCTTGTCTCTGATAGCAGGGGTTTGCATATGCACTCAAGTCTACACATCACAGCACATCTGCCAATGCCAGTGATTCCATTTGGGATTTGCCAATTTTTTCCTCTCACGATTGTGGATTCTCCAGCAACTCTACTGAGTGTGAAATACTTCAGTACCAGAGAAGAGACTAACAATAAAAATCTTTGTACACTTTAATATTTATTAATTGTATAGTAATTTTTTGCTATATATTTAACACTAGTGTGACAAAATTCCTGATAATTATATCTCATGCAGGTAACTGAAATGAGGAGTTAGCACTATCTAAACTGGTAAACCTACTACGGGGGGGGGGGGGCGGTGTTTACTTTTGCGTCTACAAGACAAGTATTTCTGCAACAATGACAACTAGGTGGGTATGCACATAACATAACGGGCTCAGCTCACTGTACTTGACAGGAATCTACATGACAGCACAGCCTTCAGAAAGACTGGAGTGGCAACATCCTTTGACCTGAACAGACCTGACATTGTTGTTTAAGAGGGCCTGGGCGGGTTTGGAGGCATGTTGGAAATTGTTGTTAGGAGATATGGTGTTTCTGTAGTTAGTCAAATAGTTTAGCTCTTACTAGTTAAAGCTGCTGTGATTTGTGTTCTTTCTTTGCCGGGGTAAAATGTGTTACTTACTCTGCCCATGTTGCTGCTGTTCAGGTCACAGCAGAGATATCGAGAGCAGATCGTACCTTTCTGCAGCTGAAGACAAAGATTGCTGAGAGATCACTGTTATTCCTTCTCTGCAATTCCTCGGTGAGTACATTTTCATCAATACCAACTACGAAAACAAACTCCTTAAAGTCCAATTTTTAAAAAATATATTACAGGAAAAGTCTACTTGTAAATCACTTATTCTTTTTTCCTACAATACCCACAGATTTCAAAACAAAATAGTGATAAATGAAATTATTAAAAGAATAACAAGAGTTCTGATAGTCTTTTGTTGTACTGGGCATTTCGCTTTTTTAACTAACATACATTCTAACAGAAATCCCACAGTACGAACCAGATAACTTCAATTAAAAAACAAAATGCAAACTATTCAGTCCAATGTTAGAGCATGCATATGTGTGTATAATACTGTAAAAGTAGTCACACATTAGAGGTATATAATTGAAACAGCATTTTCCTTCATGAACCTGCTATTATTGAGGCAGTGACAAGGTTTCCATTTCTTTGTTTTCTGCGCTCTTTAAAGAATGGCTATTGCCACATTTTGTAAACCTAAATACTGTACAAGCAGAAGCTTGTTGGTACCAGGTAAGGAGCAACACTACTAGTGCAAACAGGCACAGAGACAATTCCTCCAGTTTTGGGGTGAACCAGCTATATAACACTGAAAGCAGACAGGCATCTTCTTCAAACCCACACTCATGCGTGTTTCTCCACTCAGACACACATCCTTCTCTGTCTTGGTCTTCTTTTTGCAAGGGCAGTTGGGGGAGAACCACCAGCTCATGTGATATGTATCATATGAAAGACTCCTTGACTGTCTTCCCATTAATATTACGAGTGATTTGTAACAAGTCAAGGAACGATGAATACCTCAAGCATCAGGAAAGTGACAATAATACTGACTTAGTACCTCTAGTAAAAAGTGAAACATTCTCTCCTGAGATATGTCAAGGAAGGAGCAGGAATGATGAACCTAACACTGTACCATTATTTGATCGTCATGCACCTCAGCTGACCAGATGAGAAAGAACAAATGTTTATTGCCCTCTGCTCATCCAAAGCTGTGACAGGCACTTTATTTTGGTAAGTGCTTGGCATACCAGAACGTCATCAGAGTAGTTCTCACTGTACTGTCCCCTTTAGCTTATTTCTTTAAAAGAAAAAAAAAAAAAGAAAAGAAAAAAAAGAAAAAAAGACAGACAATCTGAGCCGGTTAACCCTCATCTTCTCTCAGCTCTGTGGGTAGAAATTTGTATTGCTGTTGGCGGATCTGAGCCAGTTTTTTCCTTGCCTCTTCCAGCTCTCTCTCCTTCTTCAGCATTTCTTCTTGGGCTGCAATGATCTGGAAGACAGAAGCATGCATTATGACAGCAAGAATACTGTCTGAAAACCAGGATTTTCGCTGTGACACCAGTCACAGCTAGGCCTCGAGCATTGTCCAGAGAAACACCAAGTTTCAAGGACTTCAGCAGGAATTGCTCAAATTTTTCCAGGTTCCAGGACTATGTCATCAAGAACAGTATGGTATTCCCAATTGTTTCTTAAAGAGGACTTAAAAAAAAAAACCAAAACAAAACACAAAACTACCAGCATAGTTTTACCACATATTCATGATGGATTTTATAGTGCTGTGCTCCCCCAGCGTTCATTGGGATGAGGGGTTAACACATGTAGGATAAGCACCATGTCAAAACATAATGTTTGAGTGACAGTAAAATTGAACATTCATTACTGCAGGTATCCACAGTATTTTCCTGCATCTCAAAATGTCAAAGGAAAACTGACAGTAGTACAGACACACAGAAATGATAAATTTCAGTATCTTTTAAGCAGTGACCACAGTATATGGTGTTCCTCATTCATAACAGTGAATCCAGAAGTTAGTACAACCTCAAAGCCTTGGAATCTATTTTAAAATATTTTTATTATTCTCCCATATTTATTATGGTCAACTGTAATGAAATGTCACCAGTTCTTCTCTCTCACTCTCTATATCTTTGATTATATGGTAACTACTCTTGTGGAAAATGGTCAGTGAGGAAGCGTAGACATCGTGCAGCGCATCACTTCGCTGCTATGTCAGTTATTACCTAACAGTGAGGCATCAAGTAATTTATCACGGATGTCTACATCATTTTGTCCAGCCTGCAATGTAGCAGATAGACATTGTAGCACTACGCTACATTGCTGTGATAGTTTTTCTCTGCTGTAGTTCTTGGGTGATTGTACCAACCTGAGCAATGCCACCAACAAACTTTGTTTTGACCACCACATCATCATCCTCTGCTTTCCCAAATGCCGCTTTTTGGGCCGCCCTGACAAGATTGTCTGATGCTCGCTTGACAGCATTTCCTGCAGCCTTCAAAAAAGACAGAAGAAATTTAGTGATAACAAAAATGCACAGCTGTAACATGGATTCATCTGAGCATCAAAAGCAAAAGAGCTTTGCTTGAACTACACAGGAAGGGTGTGTGTTTTTCTCAGTGAAAAGCAAATTAATCTTTCAAAACCAATGGTATAGAGAACACCACAATTCCTTTACTTAAGAAGCTGGAAGTTGGGAAAATCACAAACCAGATTTTTTTGCCTACAGTTTGAAATAGAGCAGTGGATGAAGTCACCAGTTACATTCTGTACAACACTGATCAGGGTTTTTTTTTTTTGAAGAACAACAGAAAATGAAAGCTAGTGTATAAAGAAACATTTTTAAGGCAGTGAAGTTTTGAAAGTGGTGGACTTTCATAAAGGCAAATTAGCCACTTACACAGCCACGATTATCTCACATTTAAACTTTTATTTCCTTAAACATTCTCAGATTCCTAAAGATAAACAGTCAAACATTTGTAATACATCTTTTGTTGCCTAGACTGAGTAGCATCAGCAATTGTGCATCAAAAAAAAAGAATGCAGGTAACTTAGTGACCTAGCACTGACAAAGCTGTCTTTGCTATGCTGAAGTACACATTGGCAGTCGATATTCCACACTGTGCGCTCAGCAATGACCATGTCCACAGGCACTGGTTTAACGGATACAGAGGACGACATCAGAACAGGGGCCTTGGAATCTCCTACTGTCATCCCCATGGAGATGAGTGGAAGAGTCCTTGTCACAAACAAAATGAAAACCTCTCTTCTACTAAAGCTAAAAGATGGAGCTGGCACCTTTTTTGTAGCACTGAGTTCTTGAAGACCACTGGCTAGGAAATAATCTGTGCAGACAGGTGGTGGTAGCGCAGGGCTCAGCACTGTAGAATCTGCCACTGAATTTGCTCTAGCGTACTAACTGCTGGTGAAAGTGGTGGAAAGGTGGCTTTGGGAGAAGAATGGCCCATGGTTTAATGGGTGCTGCACATGGAGGTGTAAATGATATCTTTCATATACCCCTGGCAGTCCTTCAAAATTGTGACTCCCAGATGAATTTATGTCTGGTATTTTATATTTTAAATTGGTTGATACACCACAATTTGACCTGTGCCGCCTCCTTGGCTCTTACTGGAATACTCCTCCTTTCCACCTCTTTATCTATTCATCAGTGTCAGGACAGAAGCAGGAAAAGAAGCTTCTGGACTGATGTGTACTTAGCACTGAGAGGGGTCACTGGTCTCATTCTGAGGGACTGACTACAGGACCCAGCTATATGTTTTCTACTCATTTATATGTGCAAATACTGAACAGTGGGCCCCAATATGTATTTCAAGTGCTTTAGCAAAGAAACAACTTTAGAGAATGGGATGGAGCACCATTCAAAGATATTTCCACCTCCTGAGCAAGAGAAACACCTAGATCACCTGTTACCATGGGTAAGTCTTCAGTGCACAGTGGGATGCTATGGAGAGATATCGTACTTAATCGTGAAGAATTTAGTTGAAATACCAGAAGCAACACGTTATCAACACTCCTGCAGTAACAATCTGGTCAAAGTGACATGAATTTATCACTACTCAAACTGACTTCTGTAATGCTGCACAGCACTAATTTGCACCAGGTACTCTCAAGAGCAACTGAATACTTCATGAAGAGATGGATGTGAAAGGTTAAACCTTGCTAGCACCCCTGCACTGGGAAGGTGCCTGTCCTGTAAATAAAATCTGAGACCTGTGCGCTGCAGGAGTGGATTTGCATGTCATTCAGCTATTCGTACTGTGGGGATTTAAACCAGCAGAAGCAGGCTGGGACAGACATAGCTGTCCTAGCTTAATCTACTGCCCAAAAAGTGTTAGACTCTGAAAGCTTACATGCGGTCAAGGAGGATTGGATAAATTAAAAGGAAAAACCCACTGAGGGTTACTAAACATACAGAATCTGCATCTGGCTTGGGAAGTTCCCGAGCTGAAAATGCTTGCAATCTAAGAAGATAGTAGAGAAGAGTATCATGCATGCTTACCCGGTCCTTACTTGCTTCTCTAAGCACTTCCTAGCATCCACTGCTGGAATCAGGATATAAATTTGGCTTAATGAACTTTTGGTCTGATCCAGTAAGGCTGTTCTGGCATTAAGAGAGGTTCCCGATGTCCCCGGGTGTCATGTGTGCTGAGAATACTCGTTCCCACACTGGCCACTGGCCAGGACAGCCTGCTCTCCCATGCTGGAGACACAGCAGGCACACGGACCAGCTCTGAACCTGCTCTCCACCTCCCCCCAGTCCTGTGCCGTACTTCCAGCTTCATCTCCCTTTCAACCTTACTCTCTTCCTAGCTGAAATGACCCAAGGACAAATTATTTGAAATTTGCTCTGCTCAGTCTGGAGTTCATCCAAAGAGAACAGAAACATTTCCATTTGTTTCATTAAGTTTTGGAACTGACCCTGTAACAGTGCATTCCAAGTTAGCATTCATGGGAAATGCAGTTCAAATGTCTTCTCCCAAAGCCCACAGTTGTTTGTGGGGTAGGCAAGCGAAAGCTAATACACTCAAAGTCCTGAACCCAACTTATTGCTTAAAGCTATGTGAAAACATTTGTGCTAGGGGCAAAGTTGGCTGAAAAGCTGCCTTTTTTTTTTTTTTTTTTTTTTGCCTTTGGCAAATCCACCAGTAAAAATATTTGGTAGACATCAACTCACCAGTTTTGCTATGATAAAGGACATTATTTCCAAGTGAGAACTGCTTTTCCTTTCATTATTCATTTTGGGACTAATATGAAGCTTGGTAAAGTGGCAAAGTTCAATTTCAATCTGTGCTTGGGCTCTTTTCCTTTTCACATTCCCTTCCAACTTTTCACATTCGATGTCTATTAAGTAATATTTGCCTACAGTGACTGAGTACCCTGAACTTTGTGGCAGAGCTGAGAAAACACAGTCTAGACTACTTGATTTTGTTCCTGTTTCTATTGTTCTGCATATAAAATTCCTTCAGACCCATCCTGGCATTTGGATCTTAAAGTGGAGGTTGCATCACCATCAGAACTACCTTCCTGTTACCGATACCTCCCTCACAGACGCTCGACAAAGTCCGTCTCTGTGAACCCACTATAAAGCACTAAAACCATCTCATCCCTAGAGATAACATTAACATGCCGCTTTTCTACAGAAACAGCTTTTTTACACACTCATGCATTTATTTTTTCCTTCTAAATATTTAACCCATTTTTCTACTTTGAAAAAAATGATGACATCAATTCGTCTTGCTCAGACAGATGATTAGTTGTATATATTTCTGTTGGATCTGACTCTACGTATCCATACATGAACTCTTACACTGAGTGTCTGTTAGTAGCATCTGTGCAAATAAGAAAAAAAAGGGGAAATTTCACTGCCACCAAAGATACTCCATGTTGATGGTGTGAAAACAGGAGCTGAAATAGTTCTTACATTCCAGGCTGAGCCTGCAGGACAGGATGTCCAAGAAGGCTGTAGCCATTTTTAAAATGAACACCCTTAAACAAAACTGTGGGAGACATTAGATTTTACCATCATAATACAGTGTTAATTCAGTAATACTTCAGAGAAGCTCAACATGAAACGGATGAGTAATGTAAAAGGGAACCAATTTCACATAAAAAAGTTAGATCAGACTTTAGCTGAGATGTTGCATCGCTTCCGTTCTTGTTTTTGTCTGACAATGATTCTCTATTTTAGAAATGATCTATCTACAATTGCCGTCTTTTGACTCCTAGAAACAAAGGAAAATTGCCCACAACCTGGCTGGCTCCTAGGCAAGCACTTTCTTGAACATACACGTAATCTTGCAAAGGTCAGGATGATACTCATGTGCAACCAAGTCAAGTGTGCTTACCTGTATACAACCTCCCTGGGAGTCTAACTGAATGCAGAATAATTGCAGAGAAACCAACTATACCCAGTTGCTATAAAAATGCCCGTAGTAAACATTCTCTGCTCATGTACCCCTATGGCTTATCGTGAATATGAATCCATCAATATCGCACCTAAACCAGGGCTTGGCACAGGCCAGCCAACATTTACACCTCTGAACATCTTTTAAAAATGAAGAATTAAACAAGCAGTGATGTGAGCTGTAGGTGCTGCTGAACAATGGCAAATGCACAATCACTTCACCTTTGATGAATGAAAGTGCTCCAGAATCCCACAAAGAAGAAAAACATAATTCCGAAGACTCAAGAAAATATTCCTAAAATTTGGGGTTTGTTCATGCAGTGCTAAACCAGCGTTTACATGGTGCTACTATGGGTTTTCAGTAATTAAGAACATGAGTACCTGTAGCCTCCTCATGGCTTCAGAGTCATGATCAGCCTTCACTTTGCAAGCCACAAGCAACTGTGCTGTAGAAGCTGCCACTTGTTTGGCAGATGAGATGAGCTTCTCCTCACTAGCGTGGCCCTGTACTGAGGCATTAGCTGCTTCACAGAGATTGCTGGTTGCAGCTGCCACCATTCGGGCCTAGGAGACAGTAAAACAAAGTCACCGGGTATTCTCACAGGATATTATTTCTTCAGAGGAGGTGCTCGCTTTCCTTCAGAGTAGTAGTTACTCACAGCGGAAATAAGTCCCTGAGACCACTGTCCATCATCAGCTGCATTTGCAGGGATTGCTCCAACCTGAAAAAACAATTCAGAGAGAGCTTACAATGACACAGAAAATACAATTGCTTTGTCCATGTAAACACGGTCCGGAAACATGTTGTATTTTAAAAGAAATGGAAACAGGGATGTGTGCATAATGAGGATCCCAGGGACTGGAATCGAATCATTACGTGTAGCATCAACATAAACAGATGATGTGTTCTCTCAAAGCTACGGTGACACTTTTGTATAACTGAACAATCAGCCACACAGAAGAATACACTAGGTCCCTGATGTCTTTAGGTTTCGAGGTTTTCTTGCTTAATGATCCCCAGAAAACGTATTTTAAGTAGACCACAGACGCAGGACTCTAGTTAGCAATGTCTGAATTTTATGTGTGCGCATGTGTGAACGAGTGAATAGGGGTTGGTGTGGAAGAAGATAGATCAGATCCAGCTTCCCAGACCTCATCTCCACTGCAGAAATGGAAACAGTTGCCTAACATATAATTAATTCTTTTATGAGAATTCCTTAGGGGAAAGTAGCTTCACTTAAAATTTCTTTAGCAAACTCCTTAACTACAATATTGCACCGATTCGCCCCGTAAGATACTTTCACAGCCTTTACCAACCAATGCTGGAAATTTATTCGGGACAAGAACGTGCCTGGTTCACACACACCCAAGCAGTTGGGTAAGAATTTCCCACTGCCTCCATAGCAAATATAAAGACTAGTGAGCAGTCCAAGCCAGTAGTCAGTACCATTTACTGCTCAGGGCTGAAGCGATGAATGTGAAGCGGATCAAACTTGTCTCTACCGCCCACATGCCAGCCGTGCGTTTCTGGGAGGAGTCCATACCACGTGTCTCAGAAGGTTTCTTACAAAATCAAACCAATTCCCCAATACCAATAACAAAATGTCCCCGGCAGGCAGGTTGGAGCCGTTCACTATGGGCAAGAATTTATTCAGTCATTTTAGAAGCCAGCTTGCTGTACTTCTGGCTGACCTGGAGATACAGGATGCTACAGCAGTCAGAGGATGCCCCACAGTGCCAATCACCTACGCACTAGCAATTAGTAAAGAAAGAAGATAAGGAAAATAGGTCAGGGCTTCCTTGTTTCAGAAGTATTTTAATGGCTTTATTTGCGAGAAGTATCATCATGAGAGGAAGTGCCAGAAAAAGTTCTGAAGTTCGATATTTCATTAAATTTTGATTTTGCTCACGATTAGTTTCTTCCCTTAAAGACCACACTATTACTTGCAGATCCTCCAAGAAGGCAAGAAACTATCAGTTAAAGTCATTTGCTGCAAAAAAATCCTGACCTTTCAGTAAGTTACTATAGAAGAGTGACAGCTAAAGCAAAACGGTCAAATTCAGTAAAGCAGGCTGAACAGACCTGCTGATATGGCACTATATTTGACAAGTGTGCTTCTGTTAGAACAGCAAGCTACAGCTGTCCTCAGACAGACAGACTGAAGTCGTGTATCGCAATTATCTGAACTTGAACGGAATAGGATGCAAGTGCTGTTAGCCTTAATCTGAAAGAAACAAACAGAAATGTATCTGTGGGAGCAAAGGAGCCAAAACCACCTGAGGGAGATCCAGGGCTGGCACCAGGACAGAAATACATGCTATATTATTCTGTATAATTTTACAGTGGTGGTGGGGAAAGCAAAGCAAGCTGTATGTCATAATGCAACTCAATAACAACAGGTCTTATCACATAAAAGCAGACCGCACAATAATCTAAGTGAAGCATGCAAGGCAAAATTCTCATTTTTTTGGGCTGTCTCCAGAGCCAGATTTCAATGGGTATTAATAGTATCTTGTTTTATGCATTATTGATAAGTCCCATAGCTACAGCTTACGGTGGGTCTTTTCAAACAGTTACATCACTGTTGTTCTGAAAAAAAGTGCTCTGTGCTGCTGCTGGAACTAAAAGCACAAGCTCCCCAGGAATCCTAGCTGAAGTAGACATCATAGCGCTTTTGTGACAGCATCCATGACACAGTCTGCTCAGAATAAAGAATTAGATGACATTGGAAACCATAACTACGCAACAACAAAGATCCTATAACAAATTGTTCTCACAGGCAACACATCTGTTCGATGTTCAGATTTTAAGTTTTGAAGTATATTAACTGGGGAAAAAAAAAAACCAAACAGTGATGGATATGAAATGAATTACACAGACCTCAATCCTGACCAGACCAAAAGGATGAGAAGTGTTAGAAGCACTCTTTCTCTTGGTCCCAACAATAATTACAAGCATGTCTACTTAAATGTACTGAATTTGCATGCAGGCCTGTGTCCCCACTGAATCAGACAACAAAACACGAGGACACAATTAGCAAGGCCCTTCGCTGTTGTGGCCCAGAGTGGTATTGTACACTGACATTTGTTTTTGGATTCCCAAGCTGTCTCGTGGAACTATACATTACTAGCTTGAATCACAGATCTTCACAAAGTGAAAAAACCCACAAACACAAAAACTCCTTACAGCTGAAACATCTGAAGAGCCAAACACTTCATTACACCTGTGAGGTTTAAATAAACATAATTGTGGTGTGGTATTTTTTTTTTAACAGAACCAGGCCTGGGCCATGTATTGTGATGAGCAATGAAAAGACAACATTTTCACCAGTCTTTCCCAAGCTCCTTTCCTGCTGTTCTAACAGAACAGTTAAGAGACTAGATTCAATTTTGATGCTTCTGCCTCCATTGCTACTTGTTCTGCTTACCCACCTTTCCCTGTGCCACCAGTTCTCTTTGGGCTGCTGAAGCTGACTTCACAAGGGCACTGGTAGCAGCTGCAATGGATTTAGCTGCTTCCAGGATCTGTTCTTCGAAATCCAGAGTCTCATCTGCTTGCTATAACCAAGAAAGAACAATATCACACAATATTCACCTGAACGCACTTGTGTTTTCAAAATTGAGGACATATGCAAAGTGAGACAAGAAGATTTTAGAACACATCAGTGAATTCAATAAGAGCTACAACATCATTTTATGCAATGGAGTTTCATGGGGACTAAAGCTGGGAGTCAAAGTAAGTGTACTTAAACATTAAGTTGCCCTTGTGGCTGCTCACAAGATACTTAAAGAATGGCCTTCAGCTATCTAACACATTACCTCCACTAGGACTACTCAAAGCTACATTCTGAAAAGAAATTCTTGGGTTTTCATATCAAGATTATCTTTGTAGTCCTATAATACTGTTTTCCAGGACTGCTAAACTAGATAGAGCATTTTCTAAATATTTTAAGACTTAAAGCATTAAAAAAGAAAAGTGATAAATTTATATTGTCTGATTCACCTGTACTAAGAAATGTAACGTAGATACCAAGCAAACGCATATAACAGCTTTTGGTAAGAAATGTCATTTCAGAGAGAGCAGCATGGTGAAGCAGTCCAGTTTAGTCACCTTGGAGACAGGAAGTTCCAAAGGTCTGTCTAGAGCACATCAGTCATCCAAACGTGTCTCTCAACACACATGTGCAGAGACATCCTCTGTTCCTAATGAGGTTGCTTGCTATTTAAAATGCAAATCTGTCGTTCCATAGAACAACTTCCCTGACTTCCTAGTCATTTAAACAAATACTGAAACATTTATCCATTTAAGCACACTTACTAGCTTCTGAACAGTTAACAAAAGAGATAGACATAACCAGCTATTGCTATTTTAGATGGAACTGGGCCTGGGCCATGTAATCTGATTGGTTTTTACACAAAATAAACCAACAGAATGTATTTTGGTTGCGATCAGATCACAAGCCCACCAGAATCCAATGCAGTATGACCAGCAGGGCCAGTGGGTACAATACCAGAACAGACCACCTTATGAGAGGTGAAGCTTTTGAAACACGGGTTTCTTATAGCTTATGCAACCACAGCATTCTTGTGTCAAATTACTAACTTTCGGCACACCAGCTAAGTGGGCTTTGAGTTAGAAACCTGGGCACTTCAGTTGCAAGGCGAAGAGCATCCGCCTAAATGTAAGTCAGGTTTAGTTCTCCTGCTACTGCAAACTGATGAAACAGTCAATTATGAAACAATAAAAAACAATTACGAGTAATTACAAATTATTACAAAATGGCACATCAAGCAGTGCTCAGTCCTACAGCACTTCACATAACTGCCACATAACTAAAACAAAGTCCAGGAGATGAAACCATAGCATTCATAGACACCAGAAAAAACTAATGATCTGAAAATCAGAACTGATGTGCAGATGAAGTTGTTTGGCACTTTAAAGTTTTTCTTATCCTTTATGCGAAGCCACCTAATTCAAGGAAAAGTATTTGCCTTGCCTTGCTATTGGGCTAACCCCACCAACTGAAGCATGTGCTTTTGTAATAAGAATATAAGAAATTGCTTTGTAAAGCGACCAAGTCATGATCCACACAAATTTTTGGCAACGCTTGCAATGTAACATCATGACCATTATTATATCTAAGTGGTAATCACATTGGTCCTCAATTTATGCAACAGGCCTCAAAAGTTTTATTTATAAAACTCTTACTTCAATCACGACATCACAAAACCACAATGACTAAATGGAATACAGTACAGACACTATCAGATTTCTTTTCATTGTTAAAATAGATGCATTGTTGACTAAGTTGACTAAAGACTTAAACCAACATATCAACAAAAGTACCTCTGGATGACGGTCACTTTAACAGGCTGTTACTGCACTTTTACACCTTTGTCCAAGGCTCCCTGTTATTGAGAGGTTTTAAATTTTCATTTCCAACGTAACAAAATATGTCACATGTACTATTCTTTATATGTCACTGATGTCAGGAATTCAAACTTAAGCAAGACATCATTTCAGTGTCTGTTTATTTACTCTAAAGGAGGTGTCATTCTCTCGTAAAGTTTAATAAAATGCCCATGGCCATTAGGCAGCCGTGTATCTGCCCAGATGACATGCAGTTGGTGAAAAAAACACCCACCACAAAGAGACAGAGGAAAAGTAGCTGTCTGAACTCAGTTCAGCTCAGTGAGCAGACTAAATATTGCACATAAGTGCAAAGCAAAAACGCCTACTTTCAAAGGGAATGCAGAGAAATCAAACTGTGCATTACTGAGAATGGCTGGATTAACTTCCACCCTGGAGCAGCAGGGAAAGCTCAGCAGGAGAACAGATAGCTAAACCTTAGTACCTCATCCGATAAAAGATCCCCCCCCACCATGTACCAAATGTTTTTTTTTATAATTATATTGAAATTTGGGGGGTGAGAAGAAACCACACCCCAAGTTTCTCAAACTTCCAACTCCTGCGTTTCCTGTCATCTCACAACTTCTTTTATATTTCTGGAAAAAAAGAAAAAAAGTTTTCTATTGACAGTTGATCCCTTCTGTGGGGATCAGCCTTACACAGCACTCAAACTGTGGAACTTCTGTTGAGTTTTCTACGAAATCCTCGTTTTCTAGTCCTTGCCTGCAGATTTCCCTTCCGCACGCCCAGGTATGACACCTACGGGCTGGCAGCTCCTGTTTGAAATGGAGAAGCAGGCACAAGGCTCAGTCAGTGCTGTGGGTGTGTTTAGCTGCCTGCCCTCTCCAAAGAGCATGCCTTAGCAGCAAGGACACGCAGCAGTTCAAGATGGCACACAGCAAACACCCTGCAAGCGAAGCAACTCTTCTGCCCATTCCCGTTGTTAAACAGCATGTCCCAAACTATCTTAAGTTCACACTCACCAACAGTATCCTCACAACATCTGTCAGTTCACAGCCTTCATGGGCAATGTGAGGAGCAATGATGTGATACGTAGCAGAAAACTTCACCTTGTAAGACTTTAGTTACTTGAGAGGGCTACTTGGATTTCTTTAGAAAAACAGATCTATGAGACAAGTGATCAGCTTCTCCTTCCTCAAGCAACCCCTGTGAAGATCAGCATCTCTTTTTCCACAAACTTAAACTATTAACCTGTTATTGACTATGTACAGGTATAAATGGATTGGAAAATGAAGTCACCAGAACAGACAAACCAAAATTATTAGGCTAGCTACAAAGTCTGGAGCATGAAATAGCCTGAAAATGTTGATTGCACCATTAAAAAAATATAATTTGAGATGGTTTTATACTGTATTTTAACCAGTTTGCTAAAGAATCTCTGTTATTAGGGGCAGCATAGAGTCAGGGTTAACAGGAGACCAAATGAGCCTCTGATCTCATTGCTAAACAGTAGGAAAAAAATAAAAAAGACAAACCATTTTATTTTGAAGCAGCCCTCCTCTTCTACTTCATAAAGAGAAAACCAATACGGGTAAGTTACTGCACTGAGCCATGGAAAGCACAATAACCGTTTCCGTGAAAGTCTGTTCTTGGCACAGCTGCTGCTCACTGCCATAAAAGGCCCTTACATAACTTAAAAGTCCCTCCAAAAGCAACCCTATTGGTAAAGGAGCCCTTCATGTACATATTTTAAATCAGATTAAATTAGGAGTCTGCAGGAAGTCTTCTAAACCTGCTTGTGAGTGAATGTACTCCACCTTATTGCCTTCTACTACGTTAAAACCCCCGGAGACAGGGCAGGACACTGTAGGAATATGTTTGATATATAGTTGGATTAAATAACAACCTAATATATCAAACATATCACACAGAGTCCTGCAGAAAAAGACATCCAGGTTTGATTCATCTTGGGAAAAAAAAAGGACCAGCTGCTGGAAGCTAACAGCAGGGAACTCTTATTGACTGCCAAAGACACTTGTGTTTGAAGGTGTAAGCCTGCATAGAAGCATGAAGAGCATAACACCAGAACAGGGTACGTACAGCAATGCTCTCCGCTGCGGTACCTCATCTACTGTACCTTCTTCCTCAGAAGTGTTCTTTTTCCAGTATTAGCGAAGCATGTAGTTTGTATTAGACAGAATGTTGTTGTTTGTCAAAAAAAAATCACTAATTTTGGGGGGTTGTTATTTTACAGCCAGTGGCATATTTGCATAACAGGAGGAATATGTGGCTGCACTGCAAGACACTCGACCCTCCAAAAATGGAAAACAGAAGAAGAAGAAGAGAAAAAAAAAAAAAAAAAAAAAGACCACACTCAGGAAAAACTTAGTTGTATTTAAAGGAAATATGACAGCTAAAACTTGCTTAATAAACAATAAAGATTGCATCGCTTCACAGATCCTTCCCCTCCTTGAACACCTCAATGAAAATACTGAACACGTTTTGTGTAAGGGCAAGGGGTAACACCACCTACTTAGCACAGCCCTCCAAGTGCTTGCAGGATACCAGCTCAGAAGACAGACAGATATTAACAGGGTTTCAATGGGGTAGCAGACCAGCGGACTAAGCATTTTAGGAGCACAATCAGGATTTAAAGCAAAGTGGATATGCATCATACAATAAAACACAGGTAGCAGTTAGCAGGTCTGTGTGTCTTATTACAGATTGTTCTCTGGGATAAGATGATCCCCCACAATGGAAAATGAAGATATCTCATGCTATTGGTCTCAGTCTAAGACATCTAGGGGTAGGACAGGTGCAAAAATATGAAGAGAAAACAAGGAAAAGAATAATTAAAAAAATCCAAAAGTAGCAAAAATATTAAGATAGTGGAACGAATAAGAAAAAAACCCTACCTGCAACTATGGAATTTTTTCTTTAGAGATAACAGACAAACTGGAACACACACAGATGAAAATTTCAAGCCTATATCAAATGACTCCCACTCCCTACCCCAGTAACAGAAGCTTACTCAGAAAGAGAGAACCAGCCACCAATTAATAATGGTGAAGATGATAGATCTCCTGCAGGCAGATTATTCTAAAATCACCAACTAAGGACTTATGTGCAAGTTCACTTTGTGATGATTACTGTTAATGAAAGCAGGATACTGGTCGAGCTGGACCAGCGGTCTGTTCCGTTGTACAAGATCGCTACAGTTCCTGCATTTTGTAGACTAAGCATAAGAAAACCCAATCATATCGACCCCCTTACCTAGTCTAGGCATTCACACTATGTGTGTTGTCAAAGGTGACAGAGAAAGAAAGACAGAGCCTGTTCAAAGCAGGCAAACCTACTCTAGGAGAATGCAAGCTACAAGTCTTCAGCAGAAAAAGTGGCATATGAGCCACTCTGATCTTCCTAGTACCTTTGATGTGTATTACAGTCCATATTGTGAGAGGGATTAGATATCTAAATAAGAATGTAAAGCCTGTTTAAATACCAAATTAAATAAACAGTTGGATGCAAATTGTAGATTCAGAAAATGACAAATAGACAGACCAATAAATCACAGGCAGACTGGATACTCAAATTAACATGTTAAATGAGGAGCAGGTGTGAGATCTGTATTCACAGGGAAATTACAATGACCCTGGAGTGGCTTAGATGTTGGAAGGAAACTGCTCCATGGTTACTAGGCAACACACATATGCTATTATGCAGTAATTGTATAGAAAAGGTGATGGAGGACTCTTCCTCTGCTTGGACTCAGGCTGTGTCCTCTGCTCTGCAGAATCTCATTATAAAGGACCATTTTTCTTTATAAACAAAATGGATGTACTTGTTAAAAAATGCAGGACAAAGAGCATTTCTTTTTCATGAGCTAATTTATTCCCATCGCTAAGCAGGGGGGGTAGGCGGGTGGGAAGTCCTCAAAGAGTGAAGCTACCAAGAACTATTTCATCTGATCTTCCCGAGTGACAAAATACCACCCTGCACCAAAAACAATCATCCAACACTGAATGAATGTTCTTGAGGCCCTGCTTTTTAGACAGACTTCTCATTAGCTTTACTTAGAAAACAGTTTTGCGCCCAAAAAGCAGCATAAACAGGGAAATAGATAAATAGTCCTTTCCTGAAGTCAGTCACACAGCCAAAGCTTGATTTTCATTTTAAAGAGGGGAAATTCTAGGCAACATGGTAATTTCTTCTAAATCCTGCCTGTTATTCCACATTAGGCAAAAGGCAGCAATTCTCTGTGATCAAGTCTCGTGAACTATGCACACAACCATATGTAACAGCAGCTTCATATATTTCCCCCTTACCACGCATGAAAATATTTGGCTTAATTTTATACAATATATTCAGAGACATGTTTGAAATGACCTGGCAACATGCAACACTACTTGCTTTCATAAGGAATTGTAATTTATTTTCCTTCAGGAAAATTAAACAGAAATGGTCATACCGCATAACTGATCTGATACTGAAGCAGCCACTCTTAGCATGGCATAAAATGTTATGGTTTTAATCTTAGAAAACCCTGAAGGTCTTCTGCGCTCTGCTGAATCCCTTCTGTCTTGCTGCTGCTTTTCCCTGCCATACTACACACATTCAGATGAGAACAAAGGGCCTTCCAAGGAAAGCAAGCGAAAATGACTTCTCATATCAGTAAAACGTGTCTGGAAACAGAAAAGTAAATTATCAACAGTAACGATACTGTAACTCCTACAGCATTTCTAAAGTTGACTTTTCTTCCTCTGCTTGCTCATGGCTGGTGCTTGACTCACTCCCTGAAAATCATCTTTTTACCCTCTGCCTTCAGGGGTAAGTACCACCCAGTGCAGCATCTAGTGGCACTGAGGCTGATGCAAGGTCTGATTGTTATACTGTTCGCGTGGACAGGAACACAGTATGCACCAATACATGGGCTATATGCATCTTCCGCTTTAACAACTTCAAAGAAACAACGGGGATGGACACTCACCTTTGGCTTGGCTCTTGGTTTCAGCTGCTCTAACTTCTTTGCTGCAGCCTCAATTGACGCTGCAGCCCCTAGGAGCTCTGTCTCCGCAATGACTGTTGGGTCTTCTGGATCCACCCACTCTGTCCCTGAAATTAATGGAGACGAAGACAATAACTTCAGTGCCACTGTGAGCTGCCATTCAAACAGGGTGATTTACAATCCCACTTCAAGTGTCACATACCGAACGCACACTGTCCACAGCTGATTTTAGTACCATAACAGCATAAAAACACTGTAGTTTATGCCACAGAGCAAAACATCAGAGAGAAAAAAATATTTAGCAGGATTATTCTGTTATGAAAATAACTTAAGAACTGTATAAGCAAAGCAGCTTCAAAAGGGGCACTGTCCATACTGGGGACAAAACCAGCTGCCACTCAGCTTCCATTTATCAGAGCTCTTGCTGAGATGGTATCTAACTTCACCAAGTTGTAAGGTACACCGAGAAGTCTGACAGCATGGTAAAGAGGACATGTTGCAGACAACAGAAAATCATCCACAGCACACTTGTCAGGGTCTGGATTTCGGCAGCGGTTAGAAAAGAGGCTAGTAGTGCTGACTGAAGAAAGCGTTCTTTTGGCAACGTGTTTCTACAGAAATGTAGAGAAGGCCAAAGCAGTTTCTGTAATGTATCCAAACACCAACTTTTTTTTTTGTTGGTTGAGTTTTCAGCAGTTCTCCTGGCTGGAGGTGATCTCAGATTTTTGGAAGTTCTCAGTGCATTATTATTTTCAATTTCATAACATTCTATGGGTGACAAGATTCAGAAAATATCCATGTTCTGGATTGAGGGAAGCAATGAAACAGCCTAAAGGAAAATTAGATGGAGAGAGAAAAGGACACCAGAAATAAAACTTCTAGGTTCATAACTACTAAGGGCAAGGGGAGAAAGTGGTATCAGAGATGGAGACAGAAAAGGGTGTGAAGCAGCGTACGCTAGGCAAAGGAAGACTAAATTACAATGAAAAAAAAAAAAAGGAAAAATATAATCTCTTAAAGCCTTGTTAAACTTACTGAAACTTGATCAGAAAGGTTGAGTGAACCTAATATTAAAATATCAACTGAAACATTAATTGTTATTACAGAAGAGTGACAGCAGAGAAGAACACTGGCACTTTGCATCAGGAATTGGATAACCCGTGTCTGATTCAGACACCAAAGGAAATAACCTTGAATGGTTACTGATTGGCATGGCACCAGCCACAGAATGAGGCAGTTTCTGCTATGGATGGCCAAACCACAGGAGAACACAAAATGCCTGGCTCCTATTTATGACGTGCTGGGAGAAAGATAAAGTACGTGGCACTGTAATCCTAGTGAGCTACATCTCATGCTGCTAATCCCTATACAGTATGTATGTATGTATTTTGTATCAAATACCAAAACATTACTGAAGACAATTTCTCAGCTCAAATGATGTACAAGAGGAAGGAATTCTATATGAAAACCTAATATTGGCAGATTAGCAGGGAAAAAAAAAATTGGTACAGGCAGCATGTATAAACACAGTCAAAGCCAAACTTGTAAAATGTAGCAGTTCCTCTTAAAAAAAGAAAAGCATTTCACAAAGGCAAAAATATTTACATGCTAAATTGGTTAGGAGAGAGAATTTTATCATGTAGCTGTAAATGAAAGTTAAAAATGAAAATTGGGAATGGTTAAAAAACATCTTACTTTCCACAGAAAAGCTTTGAAGTGAATTAAAAAAATCCCCTACAGGCAGTAAGTGAAAAAAGAAATCAGTGAATTTTTATTTTAATGAATATGAATTAAAAAGCAAAAACTGCTGGAAGTTAATAAATGTCTTCAAAGATGAGGACAATAAAAAGATTTTAAAAAAATATTTAAGGAATAGAAAAATTCTGATATTGGCTTGGCTTGTTAGCAAATGCAAATGGAAATTTTGAATCATAAGAAAGAGTACAGAAAAGGCTGAAGAATTCAGTAATTTTGCCTGAACAGGGAAAAAGTGCAACGTAGATCACTGTTACAGGAAACAGAGTAACAATATTAAGACATAGAGAAAAAAATCCCCATAAGAAGATAATAAGGAATTCCCGTGTATGAAAAGCGTTTAGTCAGGATTCTTTTCCAAGGAATGTGTACTGGTAAAAGCAGGAAATAACCGAGGAAAACCTGCGGCATATATTACACAGAATATCAGAAAAATGAGTATAGTGTTCTCTGGCCTAGCTTAGGAAGGAATGATTGAACAAATATGAATTTACTAGAAGCCGCGGGGGGTGGGGGAGGGAAGAAATAAAAAACCTGATTACATTGCTTTATTTAAAATACCTTACTGTAACATTCTATTACCTATGAGATTAGAATGCTTATGGGCCTTTACGATGGCCATGAAGATTTCTTTAGACTAAAGCTCACAGTAAATCTGGTAGATGTGGTTCAGCAGTAGTGGTCTAATATTTAATAACACCACCCTCAATATGTATTAATTGCATTTAAAATGTAGAACGTTAGAACTGTCATCCTAAGAGTTTGCATGCATCACTGGATAAAAGTTTTCCTCAGGAAGTCAGTCTCTGAGAAAAATATCACTCATCTATTATAAGAACAGTGAACTTTTGCAAAGCAATGGAATTCATTGCTTATTTGAGTGCTGAATTCATATTTGTTCACAAGTTGTTCAACTCTAAGAGTTTGGGAAATCATCCAGACCACAATTTTCCGAGGTCTCATTGTTGCACTAACATACTGTGTCAGTGCAGGATCCAGACAGAGTGCCGTAAGCACTGCTGACCTAAAATTGACATCATTGCCAGAGGCTGAGTATTAATTCAGTGAGATGATGGTATCCCCTTTTATTTGAAGTTGGAAAGCAACTATGACTGCAAAGCAAAGTACTTATTTTGTCTGAACAAAAATGAGTGTAAGGAAAGGAGCCGGTCATCCCACTACAATTCAGCCACCCGTTCAAGAGGAGTGATATTGTGTTTTATTTTCTGCTGCTGGGGCTCTTGAGTGTTCTGCTTGACAGTTCCACCCTCAAAGGCCACATGGTTTACAGATGAAGCATGACCAATTATAGGAAGCGGAAGAGGGTCAGACACGTTTACCAACACTGAACAAGCGAATACCAGTAGAGAAATTAAAAGAATGGAAGTAGGTGGTACCAAGACATCTAGAACATACTAGGACGGGATTTGTAGATTTTGGGATTGTTTTAAGCTACAAAAGAGACAGATCTTCATCTCTGGAGTAAAAAGCACACTGTGCTGGTTAGCCAGGCTGCCCCACCCACCTTTCATTGCTTCTGCTGACTGGATGAGCTCTGTAACAGCACCTGCAACCCGCTTGGAGAAACAGGCCAACTGATGCTTTAGTTCTGGAGTTGGTTTTTGAAGGATCTAGAGAAAAAGACAAAATGTAGTAATGTATATCAGTCAGGATTCCAGAAAACGTGGAATATTCCCAAGGCACAGTAGCGAAAGATGTGTTTTATTCAGCAGTCAGCTCAGAGAAATAAGTCCAGTGAGGGAAGCACAACTATCAGTGAATCACTAGGAGCCAAGGCTTACACTGCAGCGTCTGATACATGCTAGGAAAGTGGCACTGCCTTGCCTTTCTACGGAACCAACAATATTGCCTGGAAGTTCTCGTACTAAAACCAGGACAGAATTCTCCAAAACAGAGGTGTGTGTGCGAGTATGTGGGAGGACTATGCAGCTTTAGCACTCCATTCTTGGACAATATAGCCATTATACTTACGCATTAGGCTTAGTCTTTCTAAACTGCTGGAGAGGAGCCAATTTTCTAGTATTAACAAACTCGTTGGTCACTATTTCTAAGAAACAGAATTACAGAGTTCTGCAAGATAGCACTAGTTGCCTGTTCTGGAAAAAATCAGCAATGGTGAACACAATGGAAATGCCAGCCCTGGGCAAGACCATTAAATGGAAGGCAAAGAAAGACACCTCCGAACTTAATTTGCATTGGGTATTAGACTGTGCTTGTTCAAATGGAAAACAGTCAGACATTGAGACAGCAAAGGTGAATTCTTCTGCTGAACAGGAACAATATTTGCATTTTTAATTACCATATTGTAAGGAGAAAAAAGGTTAAGTTCTGGAAATTCATTTATACTCAAAAGCTACTTGTGAGAGTGACAGATAGAGAGATTTAAGAGCAAAACAAGAAGCTGAATATTCAAAATCACATTCAGGTGTGTGTTTCCTTAATATTTTCAAAAACTCCCCTGCAAAGCAGCTCTGAAAACTAGGTGCACATTGAAAATACATTTTATCTTTTTGTGTTTCCCATTTTGCAGTCAAACGCCTAACCCCTTACTTTGACAGAATAAACTACACCGAATTGTTTCCCTAACTTTGCCAGGTGAGAGGTCTGCCACGTCAGGAGTTCCATCTCTCTGGAACTGCCATGTCAGTGCATGGGTGGACTGGTCTCCTGCTGCCTAAGGACGTGTATGTGTACATGACTAGTTCTAAGCGGACTTCTGCAGAGAGTCAAGGTTACCATTTCATACATCTTTTTTCCCATGCAGGCATTCTAAGGCAGAAAACTTTTTTGTGTGTGGAGGGGTGGGGGGTGGGTGTGGAGCATTTTCTCATGGCCTTAGGGCCCTGAGAGTAAAGTAGCTCAAGGTAAGAAAGGCCTGTTTTGCTTTATTGGAGGAACAGACCTTTCTTACCTTAAGCCTCTTTACTTAAGCAGAGAGAACACAATAAAATGAACAAAAATTGACTCCAGCCTTTGATCTGTTTGGGCATATAGTTTGAAATAAGTACTACGACTGAATTCAGGACACCGAATCTGAAAAACTCCCCAAAGTACTTATAAACTAAAAATGGATCAAGCATCTAATGCTAAATCACTTACTGCTATGCAGCTCTAGGAATTACATTAATAAGTTCAATCTTTCTTGATCTGTGGCAAGCATAACTGGGACTTTACTTCTATGTTATGTGTATTTCAAAAAGTTGATGTACATGACTAAACATGCTGTATTGTCAGCAGTAAGGCTGACTTGGATTTGCTAATCTGCAGTGAATGCCTGCAAATTTCAGTTTCAGAGACTTCAATATATCATCTTACAGCCAAGAAATCTCTGGGCGTCCATGAAGCTGATTGCTGATTTAAGCCACCTCCAGAAACTTCAGTATCTCACAAATGTTAGTTCAACACACATTATTGCTTCCTACAAATGTAATAGCAACAGAAGAACAACATATTATGTGATAATTATGTACGGTCAAGAAAAGACAGTTGACAGCAGGATTCATGAGTTAGGATTTGAGTGGAGAAGTTTCATGCAGAGCTTTGGCGTGTCACTCCAGTCTTCAAAAAGGGCAAGAAAGAGGACCCAGGGAACTACAGGCCGGTCAGCCTCACCTCCATCCCGGGAAAGGTGATGGAGCAGCTTATCCTGGAGGCCATCATCAAACAAGTAGAGGAAAAGAAGGTT
>Ga0181612_112546_pt1 | contig 29351 bp, 19 predicted proteins | sample HoacroProtozoa21_FD_119630 | JGI IMG/M metagenome (GOLD analysis project Ga0181612, IMG submission 119630) | Hoatzin crop microbial communities from Cojedes, Venezuel. Combined Assembly of Gp0051906, Gp0051904, Gp0051908 | reverse complement strand
GTGGGTCCTTCCTCCACATGCATACCCTATGTTAACCCTCCCCCCCCTCCAAACTGAGGAAGGCCAGGGGCATTTGTTACTTCTCTGGAACCTTGCGAGAGAAATCAGAAGATGAGTAGGGATCCTCACAGCTCTGGCGTGGGGCAACCCTCAGCTTCACAAACGTGGCAGCGACTTGTGGACCTCAGGGCTTTGGGTATTGCCGCAGCTGGTGGAGCGAGCGCGTGTGCAGTGTTTCGACTCTGAATTGTTCAGGAACCATTTCTGACTCGGGGTTTTTCATTGTAATTCTTCTTCGGGCACTTTGGCTGGGAAGCTGCCATCAATGGGTGGTTCCTGACGTCCTCTTCGAGTGCTTCATGTTTGTAATTCAGTCTTTCATGGTCTGCGTCTGGTCACCAAAGTCATACAGTGTCACTCTTACTTCCACATTGCTTTAAATTAAGGAGCAATGAGTAACAGACTGAAATTTGGGGTGAATATTAATTCATGCTGACTTGTGTGAAGCTTTTGGGAATTGTAAACACTTCCCAAATGCCCTGTGGTTTTCCAAATGCTTGTGAGTCACAGCCAACCACTTTCATTCATTAAAAATATTTACAAGATTAGACTTTTAACTATTTAATCAGCTCTGTGAGGGCTGGAATTCTGCTTTCTGACTGAAGTTGCTAGAAATATTCACACTAATTTCACTGGGATGTGGATCTGGCCAGAGTTTCTATAACAGCATGTAATTATATATAAATATATAAAATGCAAAATGTATTAACTCAGAATCTTCCAAAATTAAAAGCAAATGCCCAATTAAGATGAAAAAAGACCTGGCCTGAAATTTGCCCGTGAGACCCTCAAGCCAATGTAGTTCTGGCTACAGATGTATCTTTTCCTGAGACAGAGGAACATTTTATGTCGGGTTCTTTCCCACCATCCCCAACAGGATCTGCTGGAAATTGTTCAAAGGATTGGAATTTGGGAATAACTCTTAGAGGAGATGGATTAGCAGGCAGGCAGTTGGTGAGAAGGTCGAAAAGACAACATATTGCATTGCTTTATGTGTACTGCCTTTCTCAGCTGAGCATCTACATGTGTATCTGTTATATAGCAGTGTATTATATGTATGCATTCCTGCTGTAGGAGAACTCTCTCTTCTGTTGTGTGGCTACACACATCTCTTACCAGCTTCTGTCAATGAACTACTATAACCACAGGCAATTAGTAAGACTGACTGACGCTGGGATTTTTTTTTTTTCTAATGATGGTATGCTCAAAACTGGAGTACTTGGGCTTGAATGAGGCTGGTGAGACAGATGCGGGCAGAGGAGGGGTAACTGATGAACCACTGGAGGCTGTGCCCCCCCTTGTGCTGGCTCCCAGTGCCAGGGAGCAGTGCTGCTGCTGGTCCCTGCGCAGGGTGATGCCCTGTGCTGGGGTTTGGGCAGGGAAGCGATGGAGCTGCTTGCTCGCAGGAAGGGTTAGTGCTGCCTTTGGTGCCTTAAGTCCTTGGAGTAATCAAGGCCTGACACAACTGCGGACAGCGTAGGGAAGGTGCCTTGCTTGTCACTGCACAGCAGTTCATTGTCACCCTGTCAGGCTGCGCAGGGGCTGCTGTCCTCTCTCCAAATCCTCACCTGGTGCTGCAGCAGCAAAGCTCATCCCATTTGGGCAAACAGCAAGCTCACGAGTTCTGTTTTATTGAAACCATCAGGCTTGGCTAAAATCGCCGGTCTCAGAGCATAGCCAATGACTTCATCCTTGGAGCTGCCTCCACATAACCTTTGCTTTCACAGATCTATTAGGAAGCTCCCTGGGAAGGAAAGCCCAGCTGCCAAATAAATCACACCTTCCCGGCAGAGAAGTGTGAGATGCTCAACAGGAACCTGAGCTGCCTGCAAGGAGAGAGACAGGGGATCTTCTGCAGAGATTTTTCAAGCTTGTCCAGGTGCCAGCAGGGCCAGATCCTCTGCCACAGTGTGTTGATGTAAAGGCACCGGTTCCTGTGGAGTTTTGTTGCTCTGCTCCCAGTGAGGATTTGGCTAGAGCCTGTGTGTGGTAGGTAGGAAGGAGCCTGTAGTCAACTGTGCGACTTTTTATTTTTCTTTCTAATTAAAAGCAGATATATATTTTTAAAATATTTGCAGTGGGAAACTATAACTTAGTTTTAGAATTTCCCATTTAATACTCCCCTAATGCCTGTGAAAAGCTTTGAGTTGCAGTCCACGATTTGAATCTTTACAGGCAATTAGCTGGAGAAGGACCTGGAGAAATGGAGGTACCGGTTTGCAGGGTTTGTGGTAGGATGATATGGGGAAGAGAAAACCTACAGACTGAAACTTTGCTGTAAGGCAGAGGGGAGAAAATCCTCCGTTATCTCATTTCTCTAAAGGTGCTTGAACATCAGTGTTGCATGATCCAGGGGTCATGTCAGTAACCCATAATTCAGACCTGATCGGACCAGAAGTCAGATTTCCACATCTGTATCTCTAGTGCACCTCTGGTGTCCTCTGCATTTCATCTGCTGGCTCTAACAGAGCCAACACTGAGAAAAGGGACTTGGGGACCTGAGGCTTCCCCCCAAGCCCTGCCTTTGTGGCCCAGCCCCAGCAAGGATGGAAATGGTCATGAAGGTGATGCCATCTGCCCAGAAGGTGCTGTTCAAAGGTGTCCTTTCTGGAGGACAGAGCAGGGTTTAAATCCCTATTGCTGTGCCCACAGAGCAAGGGCTTGGCTGGGAATACATGGGTGGTTTGACATCTGTCTCCCCCTGAGAGGAGACTAGGGGGAGGAAAACGATATGTGAAATTTTTCTTATATGTGCATCATTCAAGGCTTGTTTCAAAGGGGTTTGGGCAGTGGGATGAGACATTCAGACCTGGGGCCTCTATTTAAACAGACTGTTTTTTTTTGCCTAAGAACAAGGATGTTGCCTAATCAGGTTTCTAGTCCAGGTTTTTTCCTTGAAGACTTGCAATCTCTAGCTACTTCAGAAGAAGACACAAAAACTGAATAAGCTGATTCTGTGAATTACTGGGTTTTATATTGCTCACCCCAGCTCTAGTAGAAAACTTTATTGCTTTTGTATCAAAAATGGGAACAGATTCTGGCTCCCACAGTTACCATTGGCTCGGATGTTTCATCTCTGTGAACTGTCTCCTAAAACCTTTCCCCTTCTTTGGGCTTTCTCCATGCCTGGTTTTGCCCCCTTTTGTGTGAGGCCTTTCTACTGCCACAGCAGAAAATGAATAGGAGGCTTGTGTTTAATTCTTCAAGGGAAAGTATTTCAGTCTACCTAGCTGTGATCCAAAAGTGCTTATAGTGTCCAAAGATTGCAAATGAGAGGTGAACAAGGGGAAAGAAAGGGTTATCTCTGCTGTTGAACATAGCTAAGACCAGTAGGTATTTGGGCAGTTCAACATCATGTTTGTCTTGGCATTAGGGATTTGATGCTGAAGCCACAATCATTTTCCATGACTTTGTGTGCAACTCCTGTCAGGGGTGGGAGGTTGGGATGCCCCCAGCACTACAGCAGATGCTTGCTGATTAATGGCACCCAGGTGAAATCAAGGCTACCTGAGATGGTCCATAGGCTCTTCATCAACCTGCAGCTGTTTTGCAATGAATGTGTCACAGCAACAATAGAAGCAACATGGACATACTCTCACAGCTGAAATGGTGACTTGTCCCGCTGCTCATAGGTCTTCCTTGCAAGTCTGCTGTACAAAGCTTCCAATTTATGTGCTGCAGCCATGCTGTCAAGGTATAAGTAATCACTTTCATACTTACTGAGCTGCATGGTCACCAAGGTGTAATATCTGATGTGACAGATGTCTGCTTTCTTCCAGAGCTTACGGCATTGTATTATTGCTGTTATTTGCTCTGGCTCCATGCTGCCAGGGAGTGGAGGAGGGGAAAGTATTCATGCTGCCTGCTGAATGAATAGCACCTACCGTCTTCCTTTGGCTTTGGGGGGTCTATTTGAAGTGCTTGAATAATACCCAGTACTTGCAGATCCAGCATATCTCCTCAAACAAAATTGCGTCTCCTGCAGTGGAAATTTCTGGTTTATTCAGCTAGCCTATATCCAACCACAGCGGCATTCAGATGAGGGAGACGTGTTTCTCAAATGTCCCTGTGCCTGTACAATGCTGCAGAAGATGAAACAACCTGTGAGTAAGATGAGGACCATACCTTCTGAGGAAGTCTTTCACGAATACGACATGCTTTACCTTTGCTTTAGCTGCCAGTGCTTGGGGACCAAGCAGGGAGCTGTGCCTCCCATGGTGTTCAGCAGTAGTTCATGTGCAGAGTTTGCTGCTTTAGCTTGCTTGATGGAGAGAGTGAGATGGTGCTTCTGACTTTGTTCCAGTGTTGCTGCCTCCTTTTTGCTTTTGAAAAAGTGCTATGTAGCCTTAAACTTCCACTTCGATACCCTCCAGGAAGCCTGGCTTAACGCCTCATCTGAAGGACATGATATGAGTCACTAAAAAACATTTTTTAAAAGTCTGGAGGTGACCTATGGGGCTCCAGCAGACTGGTTCCTGCATAGCAGCAAGCAGCCAAGTTGTACCTGCCACGTCCGAGCTGGCAAGCCTCTTGAAATGGAGGTTCTGCCCTCAGAGGAGAGGACTTGGCTGAAGCTGAACTTTTTCACCAAGCTCCCAGGGGAGCTGCTGGGAAGTGAGCTATGGGGACAGTCGTGGTTCAGACTGCCTAAATTCAATCCAGACCCTGAGCCCAATGCTTTCTGCTGACAGCTCTTAAGCAGCCCCTGGTTGGTACTTCAAGCTTCAGAAGTGCTGAACTCTCTAATCTTTGATGGCCCTATGTGCACAGAAAGCATTTGAGCTGTCTACAGCAAGACCCAAGATCTGCAGACAGCGTAACTGGGGAAAGACTGGAGACCCATGGCCTGGCCTCCCACACCCCAGGTGGGTCACAGACCTGATCTGCTGGTGCAGATGGCCACCCAAGTGCTCGCTGCATTGGTGTGATTAGTAGCAACAATTCAAGGCCCCAGAAGAGCTGCTCTGGAGGTGGCTTGGTCCCTTTGTATATAGTCACTGCTGGGATCACAGCTGTCAGACCAGTTTTAAAAACTCCTCTGCCCTTTACTGTGGGTGATGTCACCTGGGAGCTGGACACCCATCAGTGTCTCAGTTGGTGGCTCCCCATCTCCCCCTTGCAGTGCTCAGACCCACACCTGGAAGTCCCTGTCCCCTCCCCAGCGCTACCACCCACAGCATTATCAGCATAGCCCTGATGCAAGGGATAAGTCAACATTTCCTGTCACTTTGCTATATGGTGAGCCACAGACCAAGTTTTGGCAGGAATTTGGGCTTTAAAACCTCCAGGAGAGTGGGGCTATCATAAAAGATGTATCCCCCTTGATGAGTCCATGATTCAGTCATTAAAGCTAGAGGATGGAAAAAGAAATGCCAGCTCAGGGGTGTAATTTGGCTCTGTGGAGATACCTAAGCCTTGTCTGTGCTAATACTTGTAGTAATGGGTATTAAATTGGCTCATGTAGACATGGCCCTGAAGGGCAAGAAAACAACTTCACATCTCCTTTTTAACATTTCTCTCCTCTCAAGTCAACCTTTTTTCAGACTTCAGGTGCAGTGCGTCTTTACTGCTGTTTATGTTCTGCTGTTGCCTGGAGGTCCTCACTCGCATGGCAGCCTGCTGTGCCAGGAGCTGTGCACATGTTTAGGGAGGAAGACTTACAGGGAAGGGTTTAAAATCTGTGGACAGAACAGGAAAAGGAAGCATTTTTTCACTTCACAAAGTGAGGGGCTGGCTCAGGGTTGCAGGGGGTTAAATTCGGGTGGGACATGGCTGTGGTCCCCGGTGCTTCTCTGTGGAGAGCTCTGCTTGGTGGTAGGACTTGCTGCATGAGAAGTAATTACTAAACCATTTAGTAATATGTGACCAATGCATGCATCTACCTCCCTGCTAGTGCTAGGTTAGTTCACATACCTGGCTATAAAACGCCTGACTTCATCCACCTGTGTTTCTGGAGTAGCCTCCCAGGGCAGAAAGAAAAGGCTTGCCTGTGCTATCTGTGGCCAGAGACAGAACATGAACCTGCCTCCCTGAAGCAAAATCTGGTGTTTTGCCACAAAAATCTCAGGAAACAGCTTTCCAATTGAGTGCATTCATTGCTGCTGCAATCTGGTCAGGGAGAGGCATCCACAGTGTCTGACTGGCAGGTGGGTCTTACAGTGCTATGGAGCAGCAATGGCCTGGCTTTGCTGTTTTTCAAGATGAAAAGGCTTTTATGCAGTCTTTTTGAATAACAAGTTACTATGTCACAAACTCTTGTCACCATCCAAGATAGCCTTTAAGAAACTAAACGCTTTGCCCATTGTCTTTGGAGGTAAAACAAAGTGGTGTTTTTCTACAACCTCTGAAAGAAAAAACTCTGAGTTGCTGAGGCGCTGCTTGAGTGGCATCTCGGATGAGAGCCTGCTTGCAAGCCTGGCTCCCCAGCAGTTCAGGAGCTGTGCATCTGATCAAGCTCTCTGTAGCATCAGATTAATACTGTCAAACGTAATGAAGGGAGGAAAAGATATCACTGAGTCAATAGGGCTAAGCTGGATCAAGCTGAGTCCAATTCAGAAGATGAGTGTGTCTGTCTCATGGTGGTCTTTTTGCATTTTGTGTTGTTTAAAAATGCATTATTCAAATCCTGATTCTTCCAGAGTCCTCTCTTAGCAGGAGAAACAGGCCCCAGCTCCTTTGGTAGCATCCAGGGCTGAATATGCATCCATGTTAAAGGCATTTGCATCTGGAGTCCTGTTGTGCCCAGATTAGAAGGTCTCCAAAGCAAGATAGTCTCTTGGTCTGTCTTCTAGCTTGGGCCCATTTCCAAGGTAAATGCAAGTGTTTGCAGACAAGCTATGGAAATGAATGCCTTACCCACTCTGGGGAAGAGGAGAGACGTCTGGAGAAATATTATTACAAATTCCTGGCTTGAATGACTATTCTTGTCTTTTCTAGGGGCTGTACCCCCAACAGGACAGCACTGAGTGATTTCAGTGGTGCATTAACAGTGAGACTAGTATGTCAGCTATTCTTCCCAGCAGGACTTCATTCTGAAGGACCTTTCTTTTAATTACTGCCTTTCCATTTTTGGTGACAGCTTCCTGAGTGAACAGTGGAGTCTGGGAAACCTTGGGCCATCCTGTCTCCATGTGCCAGCTGAAAACTGGCACATCTGACCTGCCCCTGCTTAACAACATGACTGGGGAAGAGCTGTTTGCTCCTTGTTAGGAGAGCAGATCTCTCCTGATGGCTCGGAGCAAGGATGAATCTCAGAAAAGGTGCAGTCATAACTGTGCTTCATCAGCATAACCACCAAGGTACCAGAGTTCCTTTTCTCACTGTCCTCATGGCTACTGGATATCACTTTCAATACCCACAAGCTCTCCCATTATGTCATTAAGTCTACATATGAGAAACGTGAAGCAATGTCTTCATATTTTTTTCTCTGAAGAATGTAGAAACAGTGTAGAAAGTCAATTAGAAATGCCAAGGGAGAGAGGAGGTGTTGATTTGGTACAGGTCAAGGCTTGGATCAACTCCTGCCCAGGTCAGATCAATGTGTGTGTGCTCTGCACTTTAGGAAACCTTCCGCGAGCTGAACTCTGGGTCCTCTGGAGGTTTGAAGGCATTGTGTCTGCAGACCTGGGGCTGATAATGCAGAGGACCAGCTCTTCTGCTGGTAGACATGGCTTTCCCTGTACTGAAGCTGTGTGATCTGTGGGGGTTTAGGCAAGGTGTGAAGTGTGCTGGTGAGCTCTGGCTGTATGTCCAGTTGTTACACCAATCTTTGCTAATAACCTGGACCTGTTCTCCTCTGCAGACGTGGACTGAAGTCCAAAGAGCAAAGCGGCTCTGATGACCAAGCAGGCCTTGCTGAGGACAAGGGCTCATGTGACTGCAGGGCACACAGGCTTCCAGTTTTCTCACCAGGGTTGCTGGTGTCTGGATTAAACACCAGCACTCATGGGTAACTGGGGTCACAGAACAGCCTGGTCGCTTTGCTCAGTCCTTTCTGTGGGATGGTAAACTGCTACCACAGCTTCACACACAACATTTGGCTGGCTTTCAGCTTCGGGAAGAGAGCGCTGCTGACTTGCTGCTGCTTGGTGTCATCTTCCAGCTCTGCGCATGAGCTTTCCAGCGTGCACTGCATGCTGTGTAGCTGTTGTCTGGTCTGCTGTGGGTGTGATTCAGCTACAGAGATCTAAACAGAAGTTGTTCCCAAAACCGGAATGTAGAGTCCTAAATCATTTAGGAAATAAAAAGCACAACAATGTTCAAATTATTATCCTTTAGCTCAAGATGCTTGGGTCTGGAGTTACTAAATCCAATCCCCTTTTCATCCCGCGTGTGAGGCCAGCTCACACAGGGATGTGGCCAAGCAGATCTTTGCTCCCTACATTTGTAAGACAAAGTGCTTTTGCCAAGAAAGGTTGGTCCAGATGATCACTGAGGTACCTTCCAACCTGGTGTTCTAGGATTCCTTTAAGAGCAATGGTCATCTGTATTTCCTTCCTTATCTCTTAGTCCTCCATGACTTGGAGATAACTACATAATCTTGGAGCAGCCTTTGTCTGAAAGGTTTTCCTATGCTTCGCCCCTCAAAAAAAAAATCTTAAAAATTGATCATTTGTATTTTTGGCAACTGTTAAATGTTTTTTAGTTTATCATGAGAGATCCTGGAAGTCGCTCCAACAGCAACAGGTTTGGTCCTTTCTCCTGCAATATAGTCTGAATAAACAATCTCTGACATTAGTGCATATGGCATATCAAAGCGATTTGGCCTGGTCTGTGAAATACAGTCTGTATTAACCTCCCCCTTACCTGTAAACTAGGTGAAAAAGCATTTGATGTTTTTCCTCCAAATCAAAAAAAAGTCTCCGTGGTCCTATTATCTCCTCTTATTAAGTATGTTTTCATGCTGTGCTTTTTTTTGTGCCCACAGTCAATAACAATTTAAATGATACTCTTTGATGCCCTTTGTTCACATCATTTATTTCCATCTCTTTATCTGATTTTTGCCAACAGGACCTAATTTGAAAAAGGCTGCAGTTCAGCGGCAGGAGGGATTTAAACACTGTTAAGACTGACATTTTCCCTCATCTCTCATCCCGTGGGGTACCTGATTGCAAATTTATAATACACCAGAGGTCTTGCCATCAGAAGATACAGACTTACAGTAACAGCAACTAATTTAAAAAAGATCTCCAGCGCATCAGTGTCTGGGGCTGGTTTACACAGACTAATTAATCCTTATTTGACCTGAATTAACTCTTAATCTGTGTGAAATGAAAAAGCTTTACTAGGATACAGAAAATTTTAGAAGATGGAAAATCCTTTCAGAACAAGTTTCTGCAGCTTGTTGACTTGTAGGTTAAAATACTTGTTGGCTGCTACAGTGGAAAATCAGCCATTTCATTTTTTTATTCCAATTCTGCTGTTACTAACCAGAAAATACAGGAGAGGGGCAGAAGATATTTTGCCAGTAGCGGTTGCTGTCACTTGGTAAGTGGTGCAGAAGCAGAGCAGAACAGTCGTCCCTGCTGTTTCCTGCTGATATCTTGGGTTTATCAAAGAAATCTGCAGGATGGCACAAGGGAGAAAGACCTGCTCCAAAATAATCTTCCCCTTGATGTCTCCAGGTGAGAGATGGCTTCTCTGCTTCTTGGGTGCAGTCGTCTTAGCAAGGGCTGCAGATGTGAGCAGTAGGGAAATAGGGAAGGATCACAGTGGGTGCTCCCTATGTGGACTGCTCAAAAGTGGGCAGATGTCCTCACTCTGCATCTTTGTGACAAGGGGACTTGTGCAGTTTGGAAAAAACAAACTTTCAGGCTCAAGGTTGCTCCATGAGGTTTGATAAAGGGCAAGCCTGATCAGATGTCCTCTCATGCCTTGCAGGACTCTTCCAGAACAAAGGCTGAGCAAATGGCTCATGCAAGATGATATCAAGAACATGAAGGAACAAACACACCCCTGGCCATAGCACACCCTGATGCAGGGGCTAAGGGGGATGTGCTGGGTTGGGAGTGAGAGTTGGAAACCAGAGCTGGAGCCCAGACAAATCAGGGCCACCATGAACATGAGAAAATTTTCACTGCTGAGCCCTGGGTGATTTTGTTTGGCATCTATGGACATGTTAAGGGCTAGATGGGACTTTGGGAAGCTGTGGGGAAAAAATGACTGAAGAAGTTTGGACCTGCAGATCCAATCTGACATTGTGGTTAGGTTTTGTGGCGTGCTGTGCCAAATGCCTTTCCTTGTGGAGACAGAGGATCCCTCAGAGCTCATCCCTGTTTTGCTCTTGTCTATTTCTCTGTGCAAAAATAGTCGAGATGCTTGGGGGAGACCAGAAGACTGTCTATAGTCTGGTGATGAGCCAGTTGGGTCAGGTGAGACATCCCTCCCAGCCCCAGGAAGGCAGCAACTTTCCTTTCTCCTTTGTTCTTGGCACACTCCTCCCACCCAGCTTTACCTACTATTTATTCTCTTTGAAACGTCAGGCAGTGTAGGACTATCACATCTTATCTAAATACCTCAAACAAAGGGCTAGATCCTTGTCTCCAGTTCCTGAGGTGTGGATCTGTCCAAAGTCACCCAAGATAGCCAAGGCAGAAGTGTGGTGTGGCCAGACCCTCCTGTACATTAGGACCTTCCCTGCCATCCCTGGTGATGTTGCTGTGAATGCTGCTGTTATTGCATTAAATTTCACTGTCCTAGCTGTGGCAGAGAGGCGTTTCAAAAGATGCTACCACATTACGCAGAGTAAATGTCACCCTCTCAAATCAGTAAGCTGTCGATGGCTTGAGGTAACCATTTAAAGGTTATCTGGTGCTGCTTGTATCTCTATTTTCAATTACCCCCACTTGTTGGCTTTGAAGTCTTTAGTATGGAAAATAAATCATAGCTCAATGTGGTGTTCCATCATTCAGTAATGTCTGATGTGACAGTCTTTGAAGATCACAAGATTATAGTGGTAAGGGTCTAGTTTTAAAATGTTTACCATTTCCCAGTTGGATCTTTGACCTTGGACTGCATTAATGTTGTGCCATTTTTAGGTCTAATGCCAATCTCTGTCTTGCAACATATCATTATTTTAATGCCTGATTTATGCTCTGAATTATGGTAATTTATTGTAATAGTGTGATTTGACCTTTTCAGTATTTCCTCTTTTTATTGGCTAGGTGTTTTGTCCCTTTCCCCAGAGGTTAGCAGGACTTTGCGGGGAGCGGAGGAGGCGAGCGAGCCTATCAAAGCACGCAGTGCTGAAAAGGGCAAAATGCAAGAGCATCCTGCTAATTCAGGGACTGGAGATCGCGGGGAAATTTAAAGGTGATGTTTGTGACAAACGCCACGCCAAGAAGAGAGATGACATGTTGTCAACCTTAGAGTTGAAAGGGCATCTTTGGGAATGGCTGGAGCGATGTCCATGAACCTCCACGTGTGAAGTGGGGCTCTGGAAAGGCTTGTTGTGCCTGCGCACTGCCAGCCTGCATCTTGCCAGCAAGGAGGTTGCCGTCACAGTTTGAAGCTGGTATTTATGGTTTCAGCACAGTGAAATGCCCTTGAGAGTGGCTGGGTTTATTTTTAGAGGAATCAACTCTGGGACTTGAAGTGTGCCCTGATGAGAGAGCAGAAATGTAAAAGGCCAAGATGGAAAGGGAAAATATAATCCTAATTGTTTCTGGTTTTATTGCCCTCTGCCCAGTGACACTATTTCTCTAAGGTAGGATTTGCAGGCATACAATGAGAAAAGAAAGTGATAGCTTACCACTAAAAAAAAAAAAAAAGAAAAAGGAAATCCAGAAACACCAAAATAATCCCTTACAACAAAAAGCTTTGATAAAAGCAAAGCTGAGCCTGAGGGCAATGCTGCTTCTTTACCCTGTTCTTCAGTATCGAGTTTGTTCCAGAGGACCCAGCCTTTTCTTTCTGTTTTGGAGTGTGTTTTTGGTAGTTTTGTTTTTTTTTTTAAGGACTACCCTTCAGCAATCCTTTTGAAATAAGTGTTTGTGTCTGGCTCTGGAAAGGAACAGCAAAAGCAAGCAGTCAGCTCTTCTAATGGCCATGTTGCCTTTCTGGGAGCAGCATCTTCAGTCTTGGCTCTGAAGGAATGCGAAAGCACTGTGGAGTCAGGCTGGGACTCGAGCCCTCCAAGAGGCATTTTGAAACTTTTGCTAATAAGGGCTCAGACAAATATGGATCTAATCCTACCCCAGAGGGATGCTGGATGCTGTTATGCAGCTTTGTTGGGAAACAAGTACAGAAAAATAAAGAGGTAAAGCAGGTGCTGAGGATCTCTTGCCCTAAAAGTGAGGGAAAGGTGTTACTGAAGATACTGCAAATAGGATAGGTTGGAAATGGGATGGGATGGGACTCGTCTCCTTGGGTTTGTACAGCTTCTGGCACCATTAAGACCTGGTACCTCCCTTGGGCACCTCTGCTGCAGCAGTCATGAATGACTTTTCTCCAAAACCAGAGACAAAGCCAATAAAGATGCCTGGAGAAGGCATGATGCCAGCTTGGCCCTGCTTAAATATGCAGGCTGAGGGAGTGCAACAGCCAGGACCGCAGCCGGTGCATGAAGCATGCTGGTACCGCTGCCTGCTGCGCTGCGGCATTACGGAACCCTAGGCAGCAGATGCAGGCCAATGTGATGGATTAACCGCGACATTAAAGGAGACTGTAAAATGTATATTGTGCATATATGAAATTGTATTTTCAGGTGATTTGTTTTCTCTTGAGCTGCCCAACTCATCTCCACTGAAGAGTTAATTTATGGTGTTTACTTGAAGTGATCGGTTCAGGGCAGGGGATGAGGTGTAGTTTCCTACTAAAAGGTCTCCCTTCAGCTTCAGCTGGTGGACATGCAATTCTTCTTGCTCTGTGTCTGCACCAGATGTTTTATAACAGGCAAACATCCATCCTTTCCCATTCATCCCAAAGGCCATTTCCATTACCCCTTGGTTGAGCTGACTAGAAATAACAAAGCTTCACTGTGTTGAGCTTCAGTAAAATACTCAGAGTATCTCGTGTGAGATGACTTACTCCTAACACCAGTGAGCACTTTGTACCTCACAGAAGATGTTTTGTTTTACTGTCTCTAATGGGATTGTACTCCCAGAGACTGAATTTGTCCTGTGGCTTTTTCCAGCAAACTTGCACATGACAGTTACAGTGCCTGGGCTTTAGCTGACACTTTTCAACGAGTCATTCCCCAAGTTACACCACTGGTAAGAGTTCAGTGCCCCTGAGACTTCTGCCCCTCTGTCAAATCTGGTTAAAACTGCCCACAGGTCATCCCTCCTGATGAGCGCTGGTACCTATGGACTGTTTCCTTAGGTGCACCCAGATGTGTTTGTCTTTTTACCTGAGAAAGCCAAGACAAAAATGGTCTTAATTCAGACCATACCCAATCCCTTGAAGCAGTTTGCTTTTATCTACCCCTGTAGAGAAAGACTGTTTCTGCCCTATAAAACATATTTTGGATTTGCACTGTACAACAGTATCTCAGGAAGTAACGGCAGCGGAGTGGGGCTGGTGGAGCTCAGGATTCGAGTAATTTTCACTGATTTTCTGGATGATTTCAGACAAGTTTCCTTCATTTTGATGTTTGTTTGCCTTAATTGTAACCAGACCAACAACAGCCATCTGGGATTTGATAAGGTCACTCATGTTTGCACAGGTCCTGTGGCGTCCCAATTTGGGACTTTGAGAAGTTTGTTGGTTAAAAAAAAGGCAACTGGGAGGTTTAGCTACAAACAGCTGTTCTGTAGGTCCTTCTCACTGTCCTCATAGCTGGCCCATCCGTATCTGAAGGATGACATTAAAATACAGTAGATGGATACTGTAATTGTGGGCTGACAAAATCATTGCCTGTTGGAAGGAAAACTAAGCCAGAAGTGGATATTCCTGAGCTGTCAGCTTTCTAAGCAGTCTTTAAAATAACCTGCATGAAGTGTGATTTATTGCACATTTTCAATCCATTCAGCCGATTCTACAGTGGTACAACCAGATGTATACACATTAGATCCCTGCTTTGTACGTATGATCACCTTCATGAATTTGATGTGCAAATGGTTACTTAGAAATACTACTATCTGCAGTGAGTGGTTTCAAACGAGTACACACGCAGGTGTAGAGCTCTGTGAACATATTGTGTACACCGGGGCCTTTGAAAATGGCTCCTTTGAAGTTTCCACTCGCATCCCGTTACTGAACTGGGATTTTGCACAAATATTTTAAAATAATTGTTGTAACATTTTCATGCTTGCTTTTAAAGTAGATCATCCTCTGTGATCACAGATAATGGAAATGACCGTTCAGTGGTCTCTTACTCTAATCGAGTCAATTAGCTTTGCTGGGAGTTCCCTCTCCCCTTCATTCGGAGCTCCGAGTGGTAGGACCAGAGTGAAGCGGATCTAATTAACTTCTCTCAAGGGTATTGACTGTCTGCAAAGGAAGAGGAAAGCAAAGAGGAATACATTATGAGAGCCTGTTCATTGCCAACTCACACACAGTAGCAAATCTTCCTCTTGCAAAACCAGGGTTTACATAAATTGCCTTATTTGATTGTGTTTCCTGTTGCATAAAGGCACCAGAGGCTATGTGAACTCCTATGGTTCCTGAAGACAAAGTCAAAAGGAAATAAAGCAAAAGTGCTTTGTATAAACAGTGGAAATTAGAAATTCATAATTAGCCTTCATTCATTAAGAGGATGAAAAGTGAAATGTAAAGTAGGTTGATGTATTATCTTTTCTCATTTAAGATGTACTCATGTGCAGATAGAGGAAATGCTATCTTCATCTCCCTTGAGCACTTCTGGGAATAGCAAGGGGTGCACATCCATGCAAGGCAAACCCAGTTTGGAAAATCATGTGAACACATGAAGCTGGTGCAATACTGGGTCTGGCAGCAAGCTTTAGTGGAGAACTCCTGCAGTGATGCTGCTGGGGGGAACGGGTGCAAGGAGGGTGGGCTGGCTGGGCTGGAAATGGTGACACGAGGACAGTAGACAGATGCCTGTGATTTCTGTCCACTAGCTTTGAGTGTTACTAAAGACTGAAAGTTCTTATTAGTGTAATCTGAAAAAAGATAGCCAAAATGTTGGTGTGCGTCGGTTTCCCCAGTGGAAACTCTGTAGTAATGACATGCAGACACTCAAGGGTTTAGTACATGGATGCTGACCTGCAGTTGAGACTCTTGTAATGGATGGCTCTCTAGAAACTGATGTCAGCTGGACACAGGATGGATAACAATGCCTGCTCCTGTGCCATGGTGATATGAACATGGTGGTTGTACCTGTTGTGAGGCATGCAGCATCTTTGTGAGATGGCAGTAGCCTTTGGCTCTAAGAGTGTGTTTGCCGGAGAATTTCTTGTGAAAAGGGGCCACGAAGGTGCCATGGGCATTGTCACCTTGGGCTAATGAGAATCCATGGCTGTCAGTGAAAAGCCATTGTCACCCATTGACACAAACTCAAAGGACTTTCCTGCTATCCTTGAAAATCTCGTGGGAATATTTGCCTGCGGGACATGCAGTTTCCTCTGGCTGGAGCACTGTCACACAGTCACATCTGCTTTGGTGACCCAGACCTCTCGACGCAGGGAGGAATGGAGGGAAGCTGAAATGCAGTTACTTTCTACTCTACAAAGTACAAAGGAACATTTGCACCTCTCCTCTGAAGCAATAAGCCGGTAGTAAGCCTTTCTGACCATTGTACTAAGATGACATAAATGAAGATGGTATGTCAGGCTACCTAAGGTAGCCAGCGAGTATCTGGGAGCTATTTTCAGATGTCAGAAGTTAACAAGGTGCTGGCTCTTCTGCTAAATTGAAATCCTTTCTGGATGTCCCTGCTTCTGACACAATTTGTTGATTGTCATCTTTATTACACCATGTGCAAACAAATACATAATAGCATCTTGCCAAAACGTATTGCCATTCAAATTGTACCCATAATCTGTATGTCTAACACAATCTCAGTGTTTCCTGATGAATACATTTCCCTACCAATTTCTGCAGGACGAGAGCCCTGATCTTGCAATTTATTCGGCAGTCGGGCTGCAGAAGCGTGGGTGCCTTCCGAAGGGGGAGAGGAAGGAAGAGGGATGGGACATGGTCAGCACTACATGAAATCAGACTACAAGAGACATGAAAGGTGTAACCTGACCAGAATAACTTTCTCCTGGGCACAGCTGTGAGCAGCATCAATGCTCTCAAAATATTTTGCTGGTGCAGTATCACCTGTTTCAGAACAGGGTGTTTTCCAAGCCTGTGAACTCTCCTGTTCTCCTGACACCTTCCTTTCGGAAGGCCAGGCTGGGTGCTAGTGAGCTTCAGCTGTTGCGTTGCTATGGTCCTCCTGTGTGATGTCAGGCTTGCATGGGCTCTCGGTGTCACTGGTCCTCTGCTCTTTGCTGGGTGATGTCCTGCTCTGCAGCCCCATCAGGCTATTGCAAAGATAAATAACAGCCATTTGTTCGGGCAGTAGAAAAGTAGGAGTGATGAATCAAGGCTGCTGCCCAAAGTTCGTGCAGTGGAGTATTTCACCGGTGGGTGCTTCGGCGGGGTGGCTGAAGGCAGCCTCCCTGCCCTGTGCTAGCTCTCCTCGCTTACCAAGCGGTCGGAGCTGGAAGCCCTTGGCAGTGACCGCTGAGCTGACAGTGTTGTGCATCTGTACCATGAAAACCGATGCCTAGGAAAACACACAGAACAAGAGTTTTCCCAAAGGACAAAGGTAAATAGCAACAGATCATCCCCAGTTACTTTCCCTAAACAAATGCAAAACATATTTGCCATCAGCAAAGTGTTTTATGGTTCCCACCTCCTTCTTAGCTGTTTGATAGCTTTTGCAGGCCAACCTGCAAAGCCAGCTGTGGCGGGACAGCTCTGGGTGGCCACAGAGGCTGAGCTGTGATCCTGGGACAGTTTAACAGCAGCAGTGACTATTGCTGGGAAGAAGCATTGTGAAAATATTGATCTAATGATGGAGGAGCATGGAGCAGCTGCTGTGTTCCCTTCCCCTCTGCTGGGGTAAAGGGATTCGTGTGCATTTGTAGAAGCAGCTGCTCACACCTGCATGTGTTTATACCATACCTTCCCCCTTTCATGTGAGTGGTGCTAAATTAATCTAAGATACCTATAAGCAGCAATAGTTTTTAAATGCAATAATTACCTGTATGCTAAAGAATGCCCTATCTACATTCAAATATATTCAGTTCAATATGTTGTGCCACTGCACTTACTAAATAGAGCAAGAGGTGGTTTATAGGCCAGGGCTGTGCTTTTATCAGGCTTCCGCTGTGGCCATCAATTAAATCATTAAATAATGAATGGATGGGCTCAGCTCTATTAAATGATAATCTTCAGTCCCATACATTCTGTAATTTCTGCTGTGCGTGCTGGGCTGTGCGTACTCCTCTCTTTACAGGCTTCAGAGATGGGTGAGGTGCTGGGTAAAGCTGGAGTCGTGTGCGTGGCAGAGCAGGGGCTTGGCGTTTCTGTACGGCGAGCTCCTTGGTGCCTGGGTAGCATGCAGAGCTGCAGTCCCCCTCTACAGACTCTGTTTTAATAAGAGTTTTGCCCTCAGTGAATCTTTGGTTGCCTTTTTCCCCTATAGGAACTTAAATCTTAACGGCAAAAAAAGGACACTGGAGAATCATTTCTTCCTTTGCTACCCCTAAATGCAGTGAGGCTTTGGGAGACCAGCACAACATAGGGATTTGTTGTGAATGTCTTCTGAGGTGCTTGGCCTTTCCTTGCCTTAGGTGCTCTTTTGGGTGAAGCAGGGTGATCAGGACTTCACAGGAGTGTTATAAGGAGAAATCAATGTTTCCAAGATACTACTGCAGGGTACCACTGCCCCTGGCTGGAGGGAGGTATGTTGCACCAAGGCTAATAGAATAAATGTGTGTCCAGCACTGTTCCAGGGCACAAAAGCTGATTCACAAGGGCCTGAGTGTGTGCAGCCTGGGAAATGGGGTTGGTGGGTGCAGTGTGCCTGGTGGGAGAGAGCCCTGCGACCTGCCAGCTCCGGGGTGTGCCAAGGCACTGGGAGCAAGCCAGGCGGTACAGCTGCACCAGGCACCACTCGAGCAGCTTAACTGCAGACACAGCTAACCTGAGCGCTCAGGGACATTCCCATCCCTGCTCACCTCAGACTGTGAAAGGGCCCCAAGGGCACAGACTGATGGAAATTTGGGTACCAGACTCCCCTTGGTCCTTAAAGCTCACCCAGCTTCGCAGCTGCAATCAGACAGGCATCCTCTTGGCTTAGTCCATAATCAGTGCAAGACTGATGCAGCAAAACCTGTCTGGGAGGACACTAGTGCACCAAAGGTACATTTTAAAGTGCAAAACATTAATTTTTAGGACAATAATTCTCCTCCTCAGGAATCCCATCATCTCCTGCTAGGTTAGTGAAAGCAATACCTGGCGCTTGCTGGGCTGGCTTACTCGGACGTTGTGCTGCTGTTATCGTCCTTCAGTGCTTTGTAAAGCACTTGGGGGTGACTTGGCAGGGGGAAAGGTGTTTCTTAAAATAGGAGTGTCCTGAACCTAGGCCTTAGAAAAGCTTCATTAATTAAACTGGAGTTTCCAGCTGAGAGGGCATTTTTCCTGGCAGTTAAATGGCTGGAGGATCAGAGGGCCCCAGGCAAAGCCAAAGGTATTCGATCCATCAAGATGTGAAGTGCCAGCAAACATCCCAACAAGACAGTGTTATTGCTGTGAAACGCTTCATGAGACATTCCGGTTTTCCTCTGGCACCACAGGAACTGGGAAAGTGTAGAGACGACATCCAACCTTATCCACATCTAATCGAGCTCGGCAGAGCGGGAGAGCAGGAGGTGCAGGGCACTGCTGCCCCACAGACACCCTGTGAACACCAGCGCCTTGCCATTCAGAGCAACGGGGAGGCCGGCCAGAGGAAACCAGTGTTTACTCGGCCTCTTAACACCTGTAAATCTGTGAAAGTGTTGTTTCTGATGCCAAAACCAGGGTGCACTTGAGCAGAAAAATGTCTGCTTTTGCAACTGGTGTTGTTTCTTGCATTTTTCTCTCCATATGCTGATTCTGCTGTGATAGCACCGCGGTGTTTTGTTGTTGCTAATTATAGAGAACAAACAAAAAAGTACTTTGCAGTCTATTGTGGATTAATGCTGTGAGATGGACTAGGACTATAATCTCTGGTTTTGTAATAGGAACTGGACTATGACCACCCAGCAAACCAGGGGTAATACTGAATTAGCTCAGACTTGCAAAGAAACTCTCTGCTGCTTTGTGGGGAAAGAGGACTGTGGGGTTCTGCTGGATTCAAGCTTTTCCCAGACATCCTCTATAGCCCTGAGCCCTCCCTCTTCCCTGTCTGCAGAACAGGTTTAAAAACACCCAGTTTATGTCTCCAAGTTTTCCTCCCCTCCCCTGTTCAGAGTGCAAACCCCATGGGAGCAGGAGTCTGGGTCTTGCGTTCCACACCGCGCAGCCCCGCTCTCCCCCTGCACCCCCATCTTGCAGACTGGAGCCAAACCAGCGTTTCCCTGGGGCTGCCTCGGACAACAGCGCTGGTGTGAGAGCGGGCCTTTATCAACCCACATCATGCCAGAGTTAATGGCTCCCTTACTAAAAGCAAGTGAGATCATCACTCTTGGCTTAATTTTTCCTTTTTATTGCCTTTTATGCGTACAAGAAATAATCAGCTGCTTAAATATCTCTAAAGCCAACACTTAAGGACATGTTCAAATCTTTCACTCTCTAATGAATGGCAGTGTCATTTCAGAGGGAGTTTTAGCACATTCCTGGACCAAAAGGAGAGGCTCCTTGTAGGACTGGCTCCACTGTTTTCTCCCATCCTTCAAGACTCCTGCAATGGGTCATGTCCCATTAAAATAGCAAGATGCACCCGTCCTGGGGCTGAGTGCTCAGGGCAGGCTTAGCTTAGGTACCACATGTGGGTTTGAATAAAAAGCCAAATGTCTCCGTGCCTGTCTACGCAGCCCATGTTAAAACAGGACCTTCACAAAGCTCCAGGTACGGCTTAAGAGAGTCTTTGGATTTTTAAATAAGATTCCAAGAGAAGTCACCAGATTATACACCAAAGGTTTTGTTTCCCTTTGTTCCCCAGAAGGATTTCTAGACACCATGGGCTCTCAGTTTGCCCGCTCTATCCCATAATGAGCACCAGAAGCATCTTCAGTTGTTATTGAGATGTTACTCAGATACACAAGAGCCTAAATGCAAATGAGGCTCAATGTAATTTTAATTCCTAATTGCCTGTATCACTTAAAAACACGAGTTTTGGGCTTTAAATAGCTTCTGAAAACCACCTCTCCCTCAGGTTTTGCTCATGTGTAGAAAAAAGTGTTCCTGGTGCCCAGCTGGGTTTCTGCTGAACTCACCAGCAAGATTATGGTTTAAGGGGAGAGATAAGATTTACCCTCTCACTTGACCCCGTTACTTTTTATAAAATATATGCTGTGTACAGGATGTGTGGGCCCTGAGGTGACCTCCAGCTCACGGCTCCCTCGCAACGCCTGGAGCAGGAGGCGAGAGCTGCTGTAGGAAACCCCGGAGCGAGTGCTGCTCCGAGCTCGTCCTGGCACAGCGCTGGGAAGCGCTGAAAGGTTTGAGGCGTTATTGACAGTGCATTGACTTCTTCCTCCTGCTGTATGAAAAATTGATTTACTGAAGCTGTAAAGAATTTGCAGTGTACTTACATATGTGTAATTGGTTAGAGTATTCGCTGAGCAGCCCGGCTCACGGTGCCCTGCCACGTGCCCGTGTTTGCGGTAGCAGATGCAGGGGAGGAGATGGCTCTGGTAGGGCTGAGGTGGAGGAGTCTGCCCATTGCTGTGCGGCAGCACAGATACAAACATTAATAGTTTTCCTTTTTCCCCCTACCATTAATCTGCAACGTGTGTGAATTGTAATTAAGCTCATTTACAGCAGGGCATTGTATGCAAAACACTAATATCAGCAATATAGTCATCCAGAGTAGCTCCATTTGTCACAATAAAGGTATGGGGGAAAAGCATGTCTCGCATAGCTCAAAGTGTGAATGAGCAGCGCGGAGTTCCAGTGCTCCTTGGAGGTGGAAGGCCAGGACAGAGCGTTTCTCCAGACCTCCAGAGAAGGTCTGGAAACCTTGTGGTGGTTTCAATGAGGTGAATCATCCTGGCAGCCCCTACAAAAATCTCAGGTTAATGAGACTGTTGCTGGCATAGTATTAGTGTTGGGATAGGATGCTTGGAAATGCTCAGGGGTACAAGCAGGACCAAGTTACCCAGTGTCTAGGACATGAAGCTGCAGAGCCAAAGCTCATCCTGCAGGTAATGCCAACGGAGAACTGGTGTTAAACCTCCATGCTGTGTTAAACCACCTTGCAGAGCTTGTTTGCAGGAGAGGCAGCTGGTTGATGTCAGCTACACCTGCTCATGGTAGAACCTCCTGTGTTCAGGTGATGGGGCCTTCAACAGAAATCCAGGAAAGGCTTCACACCAAGGGGAGCTAATTAGTTGCTGATTGTCTGGGCTCTGCAGGCAAGGATGGAGGGAAAGCCAGACCAGAAGCTCCAGGTTCATGCTGGTATGAAAAGTGAGAAAGGGGATGGTTTTCAGTGAACATCTACAAGCTACTTACAACTGTGAGTACCTTGAGTTGTTTGGTTTTTCTTCAGGAGGGTAAATGAGGGCCTGAAATCTCTCCTTCCTTCCCACGAAATCCTTGCATGCCAGACAGCTTCTGCTGTTCATACCACACCACTCACGGTCTCTGAGTCGTGCCAAACCTCTCTAACATGCTCAAGTTCAGCGAGCTGCCCCGGTGCAGGCAGGGATTTCAACCCTCAGCTTCCACAACTCTGCACAAAAAGCAGTGGGGGGCTGCCTGCATCTGCGCTGCAAGGCTGATGCATCCCAGCTGTGTCCCTGCGGATGCCAAGTTGCTCTGTGCACTCCGGGGCTGTGGGGTTGGGGTGCCGGGACATCTGGCAGCCCAGGCTGTGTGACATCTGGAAAGCCAAGAACTTGCCACCCAAAGTGGGACTCAGCAGGTCTGGTACTTGACTCCTTGTCTGCGACCTTTCAGGGTGAGGTCTGGGAGGGACTAATCTTTCCCCCCTCTGCTTTTGTAATCGCGTTGGTGCGTTTGCTGGGGCTGTGCCGGCTGAAGTGCTGACACTTTGGGAAGGCTACATTCTTCTGGGGGGAAAAACTGGGAAAGTAGTTACATCTGTGAAGTCTCCAGCCTATCTCGGCTGCCAAAAGTCCAAGCTGAAATGCGCTCTGGTTTCAGATGCTGTGGACTTCACCGTCTTGAAAAGGGGCCTCTTCGCACTGTGGTTTGTATGACAACCTCTGTGCGAATGAGAAAAGCTAGGGTGCGAGGCAGGCTCTCACACTTGTGTTTAGTTTGGTGTGAAAGACCACGTGAGGTGGCTGAGAGAGAGGAACCGGGTGACTAGGGAGTTTTTGCTGATGTGGAGATGCTCTGCTCCGCAGAACCCCCCAGGGCAGCCCTGCCAGTGCCTGGCAGTCGGATGCACCTCAGCTCTGGTTTCCAGCAGCGATGTGGGTATTCCCCATGTTTAGCCTGTGATCTGTTGAGGTTCCCTTTGCACTGCCTCACCCCCTGCCCCCTCCTTTCTTTGTCAGTCGGTGGATGCCCTGACCCTTGTTAGTGAACAGGAGCACTCTAGGGCTATATATATTTAATGCTGCATTTTTGGCTTACTTTTCCTCTGTTTATCTCTCTGCCATTTAGTGCTCCTTATTGAAGAAGTCTTTGATGTGCTGTCAAATCCCTCCATAAGATGTTTGATTGAAATGTGTATCACCTGCCTGCATAAACCTGGTTGACAGGGAAAGGCTTTCTTGCTCTGCAAAGAAACACAACAGCTGCCTGCTTCCACTCTTTCTCTTTCCAGCAGAACTCAAATGAAGTGCTTAATTTCAAGCAAATTTGATAATAAGGTTGAGGTGTCAAAAGTGATTACATTCCAGTGTGTCATGGCACTTTATTTATTTCAGTAGAGAGAACATGTTTGGATTGTATTCATTTTTCCCCCCACTTTTTCCAAAGGAAGGACAAAGGTATCTGGTCCTTGCTGCCTGCCAGGGCTGGCTGGGAACAGGGCTGCAGCTGATCTCTTCCTTGCAGACCTCTTTGGGGAACTGTCTGTCTCCCCTGTGCCCTGGCAAGGCAGGGCCAGCATCAGCCGGTCCAGGACCCAGAGAAACCTCCACAAAAAGCAGGAATTTGTATTGTCAGGGCCTCATTTTTTGATCTGAGCATAAGCATTGAGGTGCCATTCTGCAAATAACCTTTGCAACCCGCCTGTGCGCCTTTAAGTTGCTTTAGCCACGTGTGAAGCGGCAGTATTAATAATAACACTATTCACACCAGAGTCTCCTGGGCAGCTGAATGACAGTATGAATGTGGATTAATATTCCTCAGCCACAAGGGACTGGGAAGGAGCTGATGGAAGCATAGCTTGTGAAATTAATAATCACCACCCACTTGGAGGAAAAGGAATTGGATTATAGGGACTACAAAATTAATAGTATCCTGGGCAGGCAGAAGCTATTGAAATATTCATTGGGTTCTGCTAACCTAAGACAGCAAGAAGCAGGCAAGGTGTGAATGCATTACGTAGCCACCGGCCATGCTGAACAGCCTTTCGCGGCCGCGGTGACCGGTGCGCAGGAGCCGTCTCCTTTCTGTGTGCCAGCAGTGTGGCAGTAATTGGGCGGAGGTACATGGTTATTGAGGGATATGTGGATATCCACTGACGAGCATTGCCAGGTATTTTTATGCACAGCATAAATAAAGTAGCGTGGAATGTTCTTGGGCTGAAGCATGGGAAAATGGGGGCAGAGTGAGCGGGGGCTCCGGCATGCAAAGGGTTTTCGGCAGGATGTCTGCCCGAATGCTAGGGGTGCAGAAATGTCTCGATTTGAGCATGTCTGTACCACTGCGTGAGGCTCTGGCCGCAGTGGGGTGTTGCTACTGGGAGCTGCTGCAGGAGAGGGCAGGTGCTTGGGTGTGTGGATGGGCTCCTCCACTCCCAAGGGCCATGACCTGCCCATGCAAGCAGGAGAAAACAACTGACCTCACTCCCAAATGTGTGAAATTGGTGAGAAAAACAGTGAGCCCACTGGTGTCTCCCAGAGGGTGTCCGCAAAAGTGGCCATGGCCTCCCAGGACCTGCTAAGTCCTGCAGCACTGGAGACCTTGGGGAGGACAACTTCAAAAAAACCCTTGACGAGGAGCACAGTGGCTGCTGCTGACTGGGATGGAGCTGGATTTAGTTTAACTGGATAAATAACCTCCAAAAAACTCCTTTCAGGAGCTCTGCTGACAGCCGGGCCTGGCACATGCCTCCTAAACCCACTGGCACCAGACACTTGTGTCCCTGATGTGTGTTGTGGGCGAGGGAAGGGGCACTGTGCATCCTGGATGAGACCCTGGGCATAAATACATAAATGCACTTTACGAATCAAGCTTGGCATCTTTATCGATCATGGTCTGGAAAAACTGCTTTCACCAGTAAATAGAAGTCATGGTCCTTCAGCCCTGCTGATGCCTCTGCAAGAAGACTTGTGATGGGCACAGGAAAGCTGAGAGCATCACTGAGTGTGTCCCTGCCCTCCGCCTCCCCCGGGGTCTTGGAGAAGCTGTAGGCCAGGAGCCAAAGCATGGCAGTATTTCTTCTTCCCTTTAATGCCCAGTCTGCCTCCTTTTGCCTCAGTGGCCTGTGTGTAGTGCGTGGGGACAAAGGAGGCATAGCACTGGCAGAGCTGCCCTGCAGTGCAAACCCAGTGCATTGGGTCCGTTGGAGCTGCGTCTCCTTTGCCTCCGGGAAATGCTGCCTCTCTCACCAATGGAAATGCTCTCTCCCAACAGAGCCAGGGATGGAAAGGGTGTTTCCATTCAGATAAATGCTCCTCTTCCTTGCCCCCATGGACCATGTTCTCCAATGCGTGACCAGCAAGAGCCAGGGAGAGGGACTGAATTTCCCTTTAAAAATCAGGTCTCCAGCAAACAAGCATCTGGTGTGAAGACGCCATGCTTAGCCCTGAAGAGGCTCATCAGATTGTGTTGATCTGGGGGGCAGCCATTTGTAAAACAACACATGCGTGTACATGCGGGCAGACAGAACGGTGATGGACTGCTTGGGGGGTGCAGTGTGGCCTCTATCTGTCCCCCCTCCATCCCTTCCCTCTGATGCTCATGATAGTGGCTCCAATGGACTCTGCCAGGAAACTGAGGTATATCTCTGCTCGTCAGAGGCTGGTGGGACCACCTGAGAAGCAGCTGTGAGCCACATGCCACCTAATATCATGGAGGCAGCACGCCTGAAAAAGATAAGTGTATAGAGGAGAGCAAAGCCACCACTAAATTAAATTCGTTGTGCTATTGAGGAGGGAGGCATTGCCACTACGAGAGTATGTCAAAGTCCTGCGAACTTGTGTGAGATGTGCAGTGAGCCTGTTGTGCTGCCAAGTGTGCTGAACCACTCCTTGAGTGGATATTTAAAAGGGTAGATCACTACAGGAGATCATTATTTAATCAGCTTGAATTAAAGATTCCACAGAAAATCAACATTGTACTTCAAAAAAAAAAATAAAAATAAAAAAATCCTCATTTTAAGTGTGTTTTCCACAGTTCTGCTCTACTTCAGAGAAACAAGTTGGTTTTGATTTCATTCTGCCTAGAGGTAACCAAAGCATCTCAGTTAAAAACCTGACCCCACGATGTCCAGGGGCCAGCCCGTCCTCCTTTCCCAGTGGAGGGACTGTCTGGTGGTGGCACATTCAGAAAAGCTGCTGTTGCATGTGTAAGAGCTGGTCTTCCAGTTGTTTTGCAAAACACATCTCCCATTCGTCCACCCAGGCCACACAAACCAGAGTTAAGCCCAAATGAGATTGCCAGTGTAGAGCTCTCACTGGCCACAAGCTGGCAAGTGGGTTTGTTTTGTTGTGTTTGTAGTGGGGAAGGAAACTCTGGATGTAACCTAATGCATGTTTAAAATCAACAGGAGCCTTTCTAGTGAAGCAAGGTGTGCGTGCTGGTCCTGTTGTAGGTATCTCAGGAGGCATCATGAAACGTCTCAATGGGAAGTGCCCAACAAGCTCCTGTTGAGAGCTGTGGTGAGAGGAGTCTTAAGGGAGCTGGACTGGTATCCAGTGGGTGCCTCTTCCCGTTTTTTTTTGCATTGATGGCTTTACAAAAGGCATCCTAATGAGATTTGAAGCTGGTTTAAAAAAAAGAAGTTGCCCTGCCAACAAGACACATCTACTACATTAAAAATATGACGACGAAGGGATAAGATGACAGCTTTGTATCCATAATGCTTTCATCCCAAGGTGCCTTTATGCAACTGCTAAATATTTAATTTCTTTTAACTTCCAGCCTTGGATATTTTTAGCAGGGGAAGATGCAAAAAAGCCCTCTGCTCCATATGGGTGGGGGGGAATGCATCGGCACGGGACAGACACAAACCACAGCCAGCGCGGCCGTCTGTTCCCCAGATTCTCTAACACTTTCCACTCTTGTGACGCCGTCCAGCTGAAAAGTGGTTTGTGGATTTAAGGTCTGGCTTAAACTGAGTTTACCTTTGTAGCTGTCTTTGGTTAGGAGTTGAACTTGATCTGGAGAAAATATTTCATGGCTCCTTTTCACCAGAAGAGCTGTAATTTCCTTGGGGTAGGATTTGGGCTGTTTTCCAGACCAGTGTGATGGAGGCAGTGCAGGTCCCAAATGTGGGCAGATCATCGGCGTCAGGACACAGCCTGTTCTGTTGTCCTTTCCTAAACGGGTGGAGGGCCCAAGCAACAGCATTGGGAGACTTTTCTGTTGTCCCTATCCAATTTTTCCCACCATAAGCCCAGTCCCAGAGAGGACATACTTGACCTATTTACTGCAGCTGGTGGGAAAGGCAAGGTTCATCCATTTGAATTCTGCTCTAAGCAGAGAAGGAGAGATTTTCTTTTTCTCTGGCCTCTTTTCTTTCAAGCTTTTGCAAGAAAGAGTTGAAATGTCAATCCAGAAAATCCTATTGATGTGGCAGGGATATTTTCTTCTTCAAAAATGGAAACTGTCCTCTAACCTCTTCAGCTTGAATACTGCCAGTAAATATATTTTACTTTTGTTTTTTTTTTCTCTGGTGGACCAAAGGCTAGGGCCGAGGTTGGCAGAGAGACCCTGTGGAGTGCAGTCCTCTGCCGGGACTGTCCTCCAGCCTCCGCAGTGCCGGGAGGAATGGGTAATGTGGGATGTAAGTCTTCCTGTCCAAGATGACGTGTCCATGTTAGGTGAGGGCAATGATGTCCAGGAATACCCACTCTTCCCCAGGCACTTAGGGGTGATCAGTGCTGAACTCTGATATAGCTAAATATGCTATGGATACCCAAAGTGAAATAAATCCTGCTGCTGGAGTGATGTCTCGGATCTCTCTGAAGGAGTCCAGACATCCGTGTCCCTCCTTGGGTGCACCACTGAAAAGTCAACGCTTCTCAGGTCCCTTCAGCTGCACATCCAGAAACCACAAAGCCCTGAACTAAAGCACTTCACCACTTCTGGCCTTTGAGGTTTAATTGCAGTTCTAGATAGCCAAAATTGTTGCCAGCTGCCTGTTGTGCCTGACGGTGTCCTGCCCTGAGTGTCAGCCAACAGCAGCTTGAGGTTTGTCACCTCCAACACAGGTTTCCTCCACTGGTGCTACAGTGACTGGTGTCCAGTCCACATGGTTTGGGGTTGGATGGACCTTAGAAGGTCCCTAAAACATATATACATGGTATCCTATAAACACAGCCACGGTGTTGCATTCAGCAAGGAATGGGGATGCCCGAGAGACAAACAGGCTTCTGCTGTCTCAGACTTTATGCTTTTTCAGAGCCATCTTGAACTGAAATGAGAATGATAATGTAGCTGAAGTGGGTATTATAGTTTATGAAGCTTTAAGTGAAGCTGGAGGCGTGAACTGTAACAGTCATTCCCTGCTGCTGCAGAAGGGAAATGTGAAGGCAGGATGGTGCATTTTGGTTTCTGAGGGCACTAGCGTGCAAGGTAATAATGAAAAAAGAAATCTCAAAAAAAACCCAAACCATATGTGACCTAGAGAAGCCGGCTGCACTTCCCCATAGCACAGCTGTGGATCTTGGTGCGTAAGCTAGCCGGGAGCCAAATCTCACAGGGAAACGATTTCTCATTCTACTTTCTCCCCCTTTTCCCTTCAGCCCCCAACAAATCCCTCTTCGATTGTTAAGCTGCAGGTAACTGCAATTAAGGGGTGCATTTCTGATCTTTCTCACCCACACCCAAAGCTTGGTGTGGGTTGTTTTTTTACTTCTGTTTGCTTTAGCAGAGAACTGCTCCTGGTAGCCCAAGGCTGTGGGAGATGATGAAAAGGCTCCTGCTGACCCCTCTGGGGCTGTATCAGGAGCCTTTCACCACTGGTTTGTGGGGCTGGAGTCACCTGAGGACTCCCCTAACCCCAGATGTGAAAAAGCCTTTATCCAAACCAAAACCTCGGGGAGAGGTGGTGTGCGGGAAGGAGGCACCCAAAATGTCTGGGACTCCTTAAGAAAAAGCCTGTGTAACATCATTGGTTGTTTACTCTGAATCGGAATGAAGTAATCTTTACCTGTACTATGCGCCTCCTGTTTCCTGGCTAGGACATCGTGCCACACTAGCACTGACTTTGTCCATCTGCCTGGGTGTCCCACTGTCCCCAGCCCTGTTCCCAGTGCTCACAGCTCAGCGCAGACACCGTGCTGGGGAGGGGGCTGTAGCCTGTCTGGCAGGAGTGGGTGCAACAGTGGCGTTGCTGCTTTGGCAGACCTGGGCCTGAGCAGCACAGGGTGAGAGCTGGAAAATTGAGGGAGCCGGTGGCAGTGAGAGCAGGGCTGTGAGCAGTCCCTGGGCACACAGGAGCAAAGCGGGCTGTGAAAGCTGGCTTGAGCCTTGCTCCCAGAATGGAGGTCCCTGGGTTAATGGAGCTGGAGCGGGACGGCTGTGCTGCAGTCCCACACCCTGAGCCCCTCCAGCCCTCTCCAGGGGGGAATGCTGCCTTGTGAATGGTGTCTGATGCCCAGGTGAGAGGCTGGAGAGGAGCTGATGGCTTCTCTCTCTTGGGAGGCCAGAGAGCATGGTCCCCTGGGTGGGACCCCACTTGTGACACTTGGCCAAACTTTGGTGAAGTTGGAACAAAGTCCAGCCACATTCTTCAGCATCTGGAAGGATTTGGAAGGGGAGACTTTTTTTGCAGCAGCAGCAGTTAATTCTGACTTGTACAGTCTCTCATGTTGTGATTT
>Ga0181612_107432_pt1 | contig 29380 bp, 15 predicted proteins | sample HoacroProtozoa21_FD_119630 | JGI IMG/M metagenome (GOLD analysis project Ga0181612, IMG submission 119630) | Hoatzin crop microbial communities from Cojedes, Venezuel. Combined Assembly of Gp0051906, Gp0051904, Gp0051908 | reverse complement strand
GGAGGTTGTTCCACCCTCAGGGTGTCCTTGGGCTCACAGACATCACGGATGCTCAAAGTTTGCACGGACTCAGGGGGCAAAGGACAAGCTCACAGCAAAGAGCTTTGCTGAGGATTGCAGGATGCTGCAAATGTACTTGGTAGCAGGACCACACGTGCTTGCCATGTTCTTGTACTCTCCCCTCAGAGTACACCAGCTTACAGTCACTGCTGGAGACAAGGCACCACCTTGAAGAGCCTTACTGCTCTTATGTTTTCAAAAGCAGTTTTAAACTTTTTTTGGCTCCTGATCTGCAATTTGGAAACAGAAACCTACAGTGAAAAGATGGACATGCTAGTTGACCCTTTGCGTACAAGCCTGGCGTTGCAGCCTTCCAACCCACCTTCCTTCCTTGTCTCTCCCAGCTGAGAGTGCTCACAGGGAACCCCTTGTTTGAGTAAAAGCCATGTCTGACCACCATGGTCTCTGAACATGTTTCCACCACTCGACTGTATTACAATGCAATATTTAGGTTTTTCAGTAAACGTGGGACTCCTTTGGCCAAACCCACATTAAATGTGAGACAGAATAGGTTTGCGGGCTGTCAAAACATCCCAATAATTTTTATCACTCCCACCCAGCGCAGCTCACGGCACTAGCTATCCTTTAGAAATTATCAAAGAAAATACAATTGTTTAAAAAATACTGAACATAATTTCAAACTGCTCAGGAAAACAGATAACACTACGGTTTGGAGTAAAGCCATGCTTTTACTTAGCACTAAAAGCAACCTAAGGCTAACCACGAGTTGGTTACACTGAGTGCTAGGCTGTGTTTAACACCGTGTTTTAGCTGCCATTTGTTAGCCCGCTACATTTCCTTTGCGAAGAAGGGAGGCTTTGCTATGATCAATTCCTTTGCTGCTAACGATAGGCATGGGATTTTAGAAAGCATCCCCGGGGTACAGACAGCACTGCTGGGCTCTTTGCCTTCCTCCCAGAGTTTTCTCGTGGAAGGGTACAATATAATTCTTTGCCTTTAGCAGTTAATTTGCATCTGTTGCTGTCTCTCATCTGTTGTTCTTATTCCCCACGCCTGAGACTGTCATACTTTGTCCTTGGCATAATGGGTTTCAGTGAGGGTGTGTGATGTCATGAGGAGGATTATTAGCTTCTAAATTATGACAAGTGAGAGCAGATGAATTCTTAAAGCAAAAGATCTTATTTCCCTGAAACAATACTAAAATGAAATTCAATCAGAGAAGGAATTAAAAAAATATGGAGTGGGAAGTATAGGCAGAATTGTTTATAATTAGCTTGTTGTTTTTTTCAATATAGACCAGATGCTCTTTGCACTGTTTGTTAAACAGACCAATCATTCCTCTGTGAGGTAACCTCTTAGAAAATAGACGAAAAGCCTGCTTTTAGATCACTGTCCCTATGCCAGCAGAAGGGTTACTATATAGGGCAGCAATCCCGAACAGCAAACCACGGAGGCTTGTGACTTTTCAGCACTTTCTGGGACTGGAATGGACTCTGTGGGTCCCCACTGTCTGTACGGACACCAGGGAGTGCCACCAGCGAAGCCCGGCACGCTGCCTGAGGAGCTGCCGGAGCTGTTTGAGAAACTCTAATAGAAGTGCCACGTTCTTCCCTGAGACCTATGTGGATTTAGGGCTCCAACGTGGCGACCGACTGTGGCTGGGTTACCTTGCCGTGAGGCTGTGATAATCACCAGAGCTGGCCCCTTCTCACAACAGGGGTATTTGCCTCACAGCCAAGTGAGGAGGTGGCATCGGTCCTCTTCTTGCGCACTGGCCCTTGTTCGCCTGCCCTGGTGAGATGCGGCTGGACTTGAATTTAGTCGTTCCTTCACTCACAGGCTTTGGAGTAGACTGTAGGAAGAAGAGGTATGGCCCAGCCTCTCTCCAGCTGAACATAAGACTGCTATTTATTGGAGTGGTGAGCAAATGACCCCAACTTTTTAGTCTAATTGCTTTCTCTGATATCGGTCAGTGGGGCAGGGACACCACCCCAACCCTTCTCAGGCAGTACCTGGAAGGAGGGCGTTTTTGCCTTCACCCCTGTTACACCTGGGATGGGGTGGGTGCATGCTCTGGTAGCATGTCGCAGATGGGTTTCACATGCAAGGTATTGAGTGTCTGGCTCATAGGACCCAATGAAGTTTAAATATGGGCTGGATACCTTATTGTTAAACTCAGAACACGCTTTTGCTTGTCCAAAAGATGGCATTTAAGAAATTTAGGCACTGAATAGTCTAGATGCTTGTAGGATAGAATTGGAAATCGTCCAAGTAAAAATTTCCACAGTCTATGTCTAAGCATTGAGCTTCGGCCTCTGCAGACACAAGGCAGTGGTAGCTCAGTGCCCAAATCCATTTGCAGCTCTCCCTGGGGAACAGCCAAGTAGATGCAGAGCAAGTGCAGGAGACCTTTGAGCAGGCTTAGGATGAGATCTCCACTTCTTCTGAACCATTGGGAAATATTTCCTGTGGTGAACAGACGAATGCAGAAATCATGTGAGTTCAAAAAACCAATCCAGTATCACTGCAAGTCAATGTACAAGAACTTCACTTATCAGGTCTGCAGAGCATTCATAAATGGTTTCCACTGAAAAACAGGCATATGAAATAAACTCCAACAGCAAAGAGTCAGCATCTGAATGGATGAATTAAGCTGCCAATCTTTGAAGTAATTCCAGAACCACCCTGAAGTCCATACTCACATTGGTAACCAAAAGCTTTGCACTACACAGCTTCAGCTGCTGAGACCTCACCCTTGAAAAGAGTTACCTTGGCATCTAAGTTTAATTTGTTGTCATCTCAGGACAAAACCCACTTGAAAATAACAAAATGCTATCTGATAAAGACTACATTTATGTTTGTAGCTGCTGGACAGTTTCAATTTTTGAAGCTAAAAGAGTGAGTATAAATTCTGTAATTGTGGCATCAGGACAGTATCAAAACATATTTAAACACTTGGATTGTAAAGTTATGAGTAATGTCCTCAGAACAGGGATATTGGGTGGCAGAGGTGTGACTGGACATCTGCTTTCAAATCCTGTTCTGGCAAAGGAGGTAAAAATAACAAAGCTTTTCTTGGAGCAGCTAATACCCGGGTGACTCAAAGCTTCTCTTGCAGAAGTCTTTCAGCCTTACTGTGCGTGTTGTGGGCATACATGTGGTGCGCTTGTATGAGCTGAGGTCAAGCTCTTATGGTCAGTGGAGAGCTAGGGCTGCATCCAAATGCCCCGATGTGAGCTGCTTTGGTTGTTTGAGATGTCCAAGGGTATCTTGGCCAGCTCCAGCTGCCTCTCCAGCGGGCTGTGGGTCTCCTGCAGAGCCTGGGTCCTATCCGCCAGACCCGTGTGGACCCTCAGGCTCCTCCGAGTGCCTCAGACGGCTTACATGTAGGTGTCTTAATCTAGAGCTGCCTTCCTGCCAGGGGCAGGTTTCAGGTGCCCAGCTGCAAGAAGTTGTTCAACATGAGACGCCCAAGGGTGTCTGAGACGCCTGTGCAGGGCTAGCACATACCACCCAAGGCCTGGGATACCTGCATCCTTTGGGAGAGCATCTGGAGGCTGAGGGGATGCCCGAGAGTGTCTCAGATGCCACTAGACCCCCATGTGTGGGCAACTGAACTGCTCCCCTGATGACACACCGTTGAACTGGTGTTTCTTAGCAATCACCAAAGAGCTTATCTGACACCGGGCTGTGTGGGACATAATAGGTTACTTTTCTAAAGATCTTTTAAAAATGTATCTTTATTTTTCCTGTACAACATAGAACTATAAACCAGACGCACTTCCTAGCTGAATTACATTTGAACGGGGGTCGCTAGTGGACTTCATGCAGTCTCCAGTCTCTGTTTTATTTATCCATAATTCTACCTTTTCTTATTCCCAATTTCACCCTTCTATTTATGAAAGAAACAGTGCTGAAAACACTCTGGAGAAGTGTAAATCATCGTAGCTTGCCTGAATTTGATGAAGTCAGGAAAATTTATGCTAGGGAAGGATTTTGTCTTTTTATCTTCAGCTGTCATGGATTCCTCCATCTCTCTTTGCTGTAATACCCCAAAGGTGCAAAACTGTATGCTGAAGCGGTATTGTGTAGTCTATTCAGATGGTTAAGAATTATCTGTTTATTATAAACCACAGGTTTCTGTTGAGAATTTATTAGGTTTAAAGATTTTGAGAAAAAAATGTATTTTCTTTGTGGTATTTTGATTAATTCTGATATGACATGAAAGCTGTTGTGTGTCTTCCACAGAACACACTCCCGTATTATACAAAATAAAGACTTGGAAAACAGTAATGGATGTGATGTCTAAGAGTAACTGCACTGATGTGGAAAAATATTCTTCATGTGACAGAGGCATCACAGCCTTTAAGACATCATTTTTGAGTACGTAAAATACAAGATCACTTTTCCCTTTCAATATAATGGAATCTTGCCAGGAATTATGAAGGACAATTTTTCTTTTTTGGGTTTTAGCACATTGCTAAAGAAATGGAACTTTTTGTTTATGACAGAGACAATAGCTAATACTTCACTAGGTGTGAAAATAACGCTAACTAAGATTGCACAAATCTGCAAAAGACATTGTTAACAGAGCTGACAACAGCAGTTAATCTTAACTTTTTTTTTTTTTTGCTGCTGGCAAACTAAAAGATATTTTCCATTCCCCTCTGAAGATGTGTCCATGAGATTCATTGTAGCACTATGGTAAGTGGGCAAGAATGAACTAAAAATGGGATGGTATAAACTGAATTGTCCGAAAGGCTTAAGATAAATCTTTCAGTAGGATCCTGATAACTTTGTCCTGAGTCTCTTTAAATTGAACTCGGTGCGCATCTGGCTTCCAGTAACGTTACTGGGAAATGCAGTGTGGCAGTAACGGCAGTCCGTGCCCGCATCCCATTGTCCCTTTTACTGCTGGAATTAGTCCTGCCTTCGCCCCGTGTGTCCACAGTGTCACCGTGCTTTCTGAGAGCGAAGGCGACCCTTGATGAGGTCGGGTGGCCGCTGGTGGAAGGCGTCACTGGTGGGACGGGACGTACCCAGGCCATGGACACAACGCCTAAGCACGGCAGGGCTCGGCCGCCGCAGTGGGACTGCAGAGCCCTGGGAGGCTGGTGGCTCCTGCGCTGCCACTGCTGCGTGGCTGTGGGTCAGGTCTTGTTTTCCAAAAAATGAAAATGATGAAGGAGGCTGAAGCCCACAATTTCTCACTACTGTTTCAGACTCCTCCTTGAAGATCGAAATTTTACCTGCTGCCTCTGTCTGAGACCACAAGGGAAAGGGAAACCAAAGCATGGAGAAGGGTGAAAAGAAGAAAGCGTGCCTCTCCTGTGATGCAGACCCACTGCACAAAGCGGCTGGAGAGGGGTCAAAGCCACTTTTCATCTACTGGGCAGAAGCATTTGAAGATGAGACTTACAACAGGGAAGAAACTTGCAGCCAAATATGAATTTAGGAAGACTAAAATGTAACTGCTGCAAATCCAGCAGAGGACACATGGAGAAGTCTCTTGATCCAGCAAAACTGTCACTGCAGTAAAAATAATAAGCAAGAGATCACTGATTGTGAGTGGAGGCTGAGAATATTCCCCCAGGTGCTACTCTGAGATACTGGCAAGAATTTGATGGGTGGCACTGATTAATGATCTTGTGCACCAGCTCCTGTTGAGAGCTTGTATGTTTTTAGCAGCAATCTGGTAGGAAAAAACAGAGGACCAGAAGCAGACCGGTGCTTTCAGGAAGCTTTATAAAAGTAAACGTGGAAACACAAAAAAAATCTCCCACAAGGTTACAAATGCTTTAGAAAAAGCTGGGAAATCTTACAGTAATGTAGGATTGTTTAGTGCTTGAAGGACTGTGAAGGGCAGCAATAGGAGCAAACAGGACCCTGTATTTTACAGCCACACAGTGATGTGTTCGTGACAGATTCAGTGAATTGCTGGAAAAGTATCTCACAAAATTTTGGCAAAGTCAAGTCATTTCATTTTTATATTGCTTCTCTTTTGGATAGATGTGCCTAATATTTTTTTTTTTTTCTCCTGGACAACTGACACATTTTCTTCAATTAAAAATGAATTTTTGGACATGCGTTTCAATGAGGAAAATGAAAAAAAAAGACATTGAACCCATTATTTTTGAGTTTTGCCAGAAGACTGAAAATCATGTTTTGCACAAGTATCAGGGATGGAAAATGGAGGTGAAAAGGCAGAGACCAAGACTGCACTGGCATCAATGTTAGCATCTATAGCGCAGTCAGTTAAGTTAGAAGAGAGGATGAAAAAGAACAAAAGGAAATCAGATTAATTAGATGTCACTTGTCAAATGAGCTCATAATTAAGTGCGAATAGAGCAAAAGATGTGTAGGTGTTTAAAGGCATTTCTAGTAATACGAGCTGGCATCAAAAGCTTAGTTCCGTCTTGTTCAGAAAGCAAAGAGCTCAGGAAACTCCTTGATAGACCCTTGCATGAATCCAGGTGGTAAGAGAGCAGTGATGCATGGGTATTTATATGGGCTTTTGTGTATAACCATCTCTGAGCATTTTACCTGTTTCTTTCTCTCAAAACACTGTGCTGCTTAACGTTCCCACAGGCCAGCAAATCTACCTCAGATCATCACAGGGGATGAAGAAACACAAAGACTGAGCATAGAAGTGCAAGTCCTTTGGCTGAAACATCTCATCAGTAGTGGGGCATCACGTGCAAAAAAAACTTGAGATTACTCCTTATCATCTTCTTCCTTTTAAAATGTTGAATGGCTTCAGTCATTTTCTGCTATGGCTCTTTTATTCAGCAGAGATCTTAAAGGCTGAAAAGAGTTTTAAGAACAAAGTAAAGCATTTCCTTTTTACAAACTCTTCCTCACTTTTTCGTCATGGAGACTTGAGAATGATCACACTTCTTTTTTTTTCCCCTATTTCAACAGTAAATTGTAGGTAAAACTGATTGATTCCAGTTCAGAGGGGGTTGTCCACACTCTTGTGGTAAGAGTTACCTCCATGGACCCATACACTGTCATCTACATTCTGTGCTTTCTCCTACAAATTCTGCAGATTTTTTCCCCTAAGTTTCAGTTACCACAGACGACTGCATGTTTTCATTAGCATGTAATATGCCTTCTTTTTTTTTTAAAAATTCTGCTAAGCACTCAACCCCAATAACATCTTGCGGCAGGCAGTGCTGCAGATTAATCATGCGTTGTGTGAAACTGTTCCCCTCCACTGTTTGTAAAATCTCTGCCTCTTTATTTTCTTTTAACATCTTTTTGTTTCTAGAGAAAGTGCAGATTTCAGTATCCAATTTACCATCTCTACAGTGTTTATTGTCAATATAGCTTTCATGCCCTCCTGTTCCACTTTTCTCCGATGATTGAAAAATTACTAAGTTTTCAGTCTCTCCTAACAGGCATCTGACTGACTTGATATGCACTTTCCTACTTTTGCTCCAGCTTTTCAATGTGGAACTAATGCAGTTCAACACCAAATTTCAGAGGAGGCTTAATATCTTCAGCATCTCTCTTCATCCTTATCAGTGCTGGGGTTTGGGGATTTTGGGGTTGTTTTTTGTTTGTTTAATTCTAAATGTATTTGCGGATATGTTTTTACTGGATGGTGCACAGGTTAGGTTAAACCTAGGCACAAAATTAGCAGTGGCAGAACTGCCCTAGTAAGTTACATTGAAATATCTCAAAAGGTATCCGAGGGTCCTTTTGCACTATCTACGCTGCAACTTCACAATTACATTTGTATGAAAATTTCTCTGCTATTTTTGGGGTCTAATCTGAAAGTTCATTGCCAAAACGGGAAGATTTGTACCAATTGCTGTAGTTTGGATGAAGACTGCCTTCTGCTGCCAGTCATTTTTCAGCTTCTGGTACTGAAAACCTTGGGGTGGGGGGACAGTAGTTCACCTTGAGGAATCCCCAAACTCCTCCGTTCTCTTGGATTTTGTTTGATTTAGACCTTGCTGGCTGTGTTTACCTGAAGTAAAAATAGGGAAATGTAGTGCCAGACATATTACTTGTGTCTCCGCAAAAGACGCAGTGATGAAAATGGCACAGAGTTAGCAGGAGGAGGAGACCACGTCGTCCTGGGGAGCCTGTGCCTCTGAGATAATTACTGCAACAAGCGGCTGCTGTAGAGGTGAAACCACCATTAGGGCTGAAAGCTCTGCAAGCTGCATGCCTTCCAGCGTGGAAAGCAAAACTTGTACGAAGTGCTTTTGTTGGCAGCTTCAAGGAACAAGATGAAGGAGATGCACAAGAGGTGGCAGCAGTCTGTAGGGACAGCTTGCCCTGGTGAAATAACGAAGGAACTGAAAAAACAACAGAAGCTAAACCACAGCTAGTTCCAGCTAGAGGAGCTAATTAAACAGACCAGGGGGAAGTTCAGAGCAGCAGTATGTCTTAGTGTTGGGTGGTGCTGACTGTTTGTTAACCAGGGGCATCCAATTCTCACGGAAGCACCTGGAGAGAAAGTTTGTCAGAGCCACGACAAACGTTCAGAAAGTGTTTCTTCAAAAGCCGTCAGCTGGAGTTAGCAGCAGATGGTGAAAGTGCAGTGAAAACAGGGATTAAAACCAGAGGGCAGAATGGGAATTGTAATGCTGGTACCAAACATTCCCGATGGGTGAGATTCAGTCATCCGTGGAAAATAAGCACGCTGTCTCAAGTCCCCATTGCATCCCAGAAATAAGATTTGAGTGAAGCATAGTCCTTTGGAGGGCCACGTATGTGGGAACCATATGTCACTCAAGGAGAACATCTAGTCTTCGGAAACTGGCTCGAGGGATTTCTGAATTTCTAATAAGTGATCTGGAACAAAGGAGAGAAAAAAATTAAGCAAAGCCCCAAGGAAAGGTCTCTGCACGTATGTGTGAGCCTGCAGCTTGTTTGGTTTTGCCACAAGCTTTGTAGTGATTCCTGCATGCTGAAGCTCTAGGTAATTCAAGGTTAAAACGGCAAGAAGCTCGAAGAATGAAAAATCAGCAGGCATAGTGTGATTAGGAAAGAAGAGAGCACCTTCTGGAGCTCAAAGCAGGTAAAGAAAATAAGATATTCCTGTAGTGTGTAATACAGCGTAGAGAGAATGGGATGGGAGAAAGAGAAGGATGAAGCTGCTGCTGTAAGATAAAGGCTCAGAGTCAACAGGAGGATCTTTGTCAGACGGGCTCAAGGTGTTTAAGTCTGAAACTGTTATTCAGAAAACCCTGTCAGATCATTGCTTCCCTCCAGAAATGACTCTCATGCGGGCCAGAAAGCTCCCTTGGTAGCTAGAGGTCTCTGTTGTGCCCAAGCTGGACGTCTTTACACAGGATGATGGGCCTTGGTTATCCAGCGGCAAGGTCAGGCTCCTGCGTGCCTTTTCTCTTGCTGGCCTCATGCTTTACAGCACAGCAGGACCGCTCAAACAAAAGAGCCAGTGACAGGATTTTGGTAAGTCCTGGAGAGGCTGGGGCTTCCCAGCTCCCTTGCCTTGGCTGCTGTTGCTGGTTTTAGGGGTCTCCTTGCTCGCTCCGTCTCCCTTCAGTTACCTAGTGGTCTGTGTGGGTCTTGGGTTGGCAAGCCAAGGAGACCAGATCCATGTTTTCATTTGAAAGAGGAATACTCTAGGGAAGCTGGTTTCTAGGCTAAACTGGCATTTTCAACAAAATTTGTGCTGGAGATAAGGATGACATGTTCTCCCAAAAGGCTTCCACAGCCTTCTAGGGCTTGAACATAAGAGCGATTAATTTCCCTAGACATCTGTTGTCATCCCAAATAGTGGAGAAAATCTACAAATGAGATGAGTATGCTAATAAACTTTGGGAAAAAAAAAAACCAACTTTGAGTGCAGGAGATGTTTGTACTTAAAGGCAGAGAAATGCTGCCGCAGTAATTTGACAGCATTCAGGCCCTCTGCTGAGGCAGGGCAGGTGGTCCCAGAGACCTCATGCTCCAAATATATTTCCCGAGTTCCCATGCAAGCCCGTTTTCCTCTGCAGCCGTGTCAAGCGCCGGCATTGCTCTGGCACGCACACAGACAGCACAGCCTTTCCGCAAGCCGGTGCCTTAGCCTGGACGACGACAGAGGTGTTAAATACACGGGCGGCAGCAGCTGTCCGTGCAGCCCTGGCAGTCGGGGCGGTGGCGCCGGCAGCCCTTCTCCAAGGAGCCCTCCCCGGGCTCTGCGCTGCAGAGGCAGGGCTGAACCTCCCAGTGCTTCCACCTCACACGGTGTTTTCACCCGTTCAAAGGTTTGCCAGCACGGTGTCACCGGGCTGCCTGCTGCAGGGGGGTACATGCATCGTCCTCGGGTGGGGCCACATGCCCGCAGCCTTGAGAGACCCTCTGAATTTTACCATGGCAGTCAGGCAAAAATGATTGACGCCAGACTTCTGCCTTGGAGCTGCTGTCAGCTGGAAGAATATCACATCTGGGGACAAAGGAGAAGAATATTTCTTTTTTTTTTTTCCCAGAACGATTTATCGCCAGCTGTTTGAGTCTGACCACGTCTGCTATGCTGGAAGCGTGAAGAAGAGCGATTTATTTATTTAAAGAGGTACAAACCTTTTCACAGTGGGCCACATTGGCCAAAGATAGGTCCAAGTCAGGAGCTGCAAGGCACAACCTTGAGCTGCCTGGCTGAGCACTCACCTACGTGTGTGTGCAGCCTGGGCAGATTCCCCCTCCCTCCCCATTGCTCAGAGAAACAGTTGCCTCTGGTCTGACACAAGTGAAGGATTTCAGGACCTAGAAGGATTAAAAAACAAGAGTGACCTCAACTCTGTAATTTAGTATTTATCAGGAAATGGGAGATCCCTGGAATTTGCCTTAGCCCATAGTGGTATTCTATATTTACATCATGGGATAAAACAGTGAGAGGTTTGGATGCTGGCGCCAGAACCCAGGACATCCCTGTGGAGGGTAAGGTGCTGTTGTGCACTGCCTGGGGCGTGACTCCTGCCTTTATCATTGCAGCTTGGCCAGGGAGGGCTGCAGAGTCACCCAACCCCAAACTCCTCTCCCAGGGGAGGGTCCCAGCCGTGAGGCTGCTGCTGTGCTTGAAAAGGGAAAGAAGGGAAAGCTGTGATTCACAGGGAGCTCTGTCCTGGCAGATTGTTTGTTAAACACGTGCTGAAAATGCCTGTTGTTGAACCACAGCCCCCAAAATGTTAAACCAGAGCAAAAGTTAGTACTTGGCCCCAAGTGAGGTACTGAGTTATCTGAATTGAGTAAACTGAGCCCAAAGGCTTCACTAAAAGCCCCAGATGATTATACAGTCGAGTGGAGATGCCTCAGGCTCACTCTGGTGTGGGATTTAAATGCCAGATATATTGGCTGTATCAATACCTAATTTTAGGAGCTAGGCTCTCCAAAAGAGATGTCAAAATTCAGCAGAGTATCTGCCAGACCTCTATGGGAGCAGGGGGAAGGTAAACCTAGATCTCGGAACGGGATTCGGAGTAGCTGTCAGGTTAGGCATTAAGTCACAGGAGGCATGAACCGGGCATGTGAGGCACCTGGGGGTCGGCACCACGTTCTCTTCCTGGGAGAGGGTCCGACGCCTGCTCCTGGAAAGGAGGGGCCTCTATTTATCCAGTGACTGGGAAATAAATCTGAGTTTTATTTCTAAAACTAACCGTGCAAGCATTCATCTTGAGTGCTGGGTAGCCCCGTTACCGTATCTATGCTGTGGGTAGACATGCTGTGTATGTCTCCTGCATGGACCCCTTGGATGGGCGCTGTAGCTTCTCTCCAGCCCTGTCTCTGGCCCCATCTCCTTTCGCTCCTGTCTGGAGCTCATGGCTGGACCCTGACTACTTGTCGTGTCAGGGCCTGCTGATGGGCCCCGTTACCAGCCCCCAGATCTGCCCACCACAGTCCGACCCTGTGGGGCTGCACCCATGGGTGAGGGCACGGTTGGTGCCCATGTACCCTCGGTCCCAGCTCCCTCAGCTGACAGCGGAGGCCACTGCCCGCTGCCACGCAGGGTGGCTAAGCTGTCCGCAGGGACTCGGCCTTGGGCACCACATCACTGGGCACAGGCTGTCACTGACAGGTAGGACAAGGGAGCTGCTAAACAGAGGACCTACAACCCTCAGGGGAGCCCCAGGTGGGGTGGCACTTGGGCACTGTCCCAATCTTGGAGGATTCTCCCATTGCTGGGGTTTAGATCCCTGTCAGCCATTTGGTGGTGGCCAAATGCAAGGCTTGGCTAGAGGCTGCCATGCCTTTCCAGCTGGCTGGAGAGGGCTGACTCTCCTGACCAAAACCTGCTCTCCATTTCAACTCTGCTGCCCTCAGCCACCAGTGGAGGCCACCCTCATGGCACCCTGGCCTGTAGGCAACCCGAAAATCCTGTCTGCACCAAGGTCTGCAGAGCAGGGTGAAGTGGTTGAGGGGTTAAACGATTCCATCTGTCACATCCCTCCTCAAGTCACTGGTGTGTCACCCTTGGCTCCCAAAGTAATGGCCAGAGAACCTTCACAGTGGGGTGACCACAGCTAAGTGCCAGCCCGACGGCCGGTGTGGGAGCTCGGAGTGAGCTACAGCCAATGTGTCTCAAAGCCAGCCTGCGACCGCTGCGGGGAACGGCTCCTCCTTCAGCTCCACCAGCAGAAGCTCCGCAGGTCCGTGCTACCACTCTCATGGATACTCCCTTGCACCTCATCAGACCAGCACAGCAGGTGTCCATGCGCGCTGGTGTTGAACCCCAACGAACAGAAAGCACGTCTTCCAGAATGCCTCTCCAGGTGATGCCCACCATCACGGCCACTCTTTCTCTGACCCAGCGTTGCTGTCCCCAGTCAGCAGAACAGGCCGCCTGATTCTCACCAAAGGGAACAAGCACTGAAAATCAGGAAAGCTGTCCAAACTCTCTAATGAAATGGTCTCAACAAGGCTTCTAATTCATTAGCTGGAAGCGGTTTTGTAACTCTGATACCCCTCCCCCTCAGTCGACTTCCTCTTGGCAAGCGCCAAGGCCCTGGAAGGCTCCGCTGGGCAGGAAGGATGGGCCGCAGGCCCACGGCAACAAACTGTTTAATGACTGCGTTGTTGTGCGAGCGACTGTCATCTGCGAGAGGAGGATGTTTCCCAGTTTGTCCTTGGCAGCCGAAGCTCTGCAAGCTCGTGCTAGAGGATAACCGCGTTGCCACTACAGGGTGTCTCCAGAACTTTTGCTGTTCGGCGTTCTGAGTGATGGGTGCTCTTGCAAAGATCAGAGTTGGATCTGCACTTCCTCGAAGCTCAAGGAGGTCTCAGCATCTCTGATCAGGAAAAGTAATACCTTTAATTGCAAAATACAGCTGGAGGTTTGTTTATATACAGTCAACAACAGAGGTTCCCCAAGCTCTGCAATTTCGGGGCAGCGATCATGAACGTTTATTTCACTTTTTTACTGTAATGCAAAGTTGTCCTATTACCTGTGGCTACCTAGTGAAATGCAAGATGAAAGGTAAGCCATACAAGAGCTGAAGCTTGGGTCCCTACAAACGGTCTTAGGTCTACAGCTTTATGCCATTCATGATGAAAACACATTTTTTGATACTAAGAGGCTTGAAACTAAACCAAAAAGCAATTTCAGCAGCAGAATGTTAATTATTAACACTAAACATACGAAGTAGGAAGTATTTAACAGCTTGGTCCAGCTACTGAAACAGATACCTGCACATACCTACATTTCAAAGCTTGTTCTACTACAGCAGAGCTTCTTCCGAAATAGAACACTACCAGAAAACATCATATTCTGTTGAGAGAGGACACTGTTTCATTTGAAATAACCAGAAGACCATAAGTATTGTTTATCTGCTCCTGTCACAGCTCCAGAGAATTCTGAATAGTGAGATGCCCGAGCCCTTTATTTAGTTCCTTTCCCAGGAAGGAAGCAACAGTCACATTACAGCACTTCATCACTTGCTGTCACAATGACATGCTGTTCTTGTAGACCAGCAATGGCCTAAAAGCATGAAGCAGCCCAGAAAGCAGTTTTTCACCGGCTAAGCATTCTCATCTGAACTTCTAAAAAAATTGCATTAACTGGCGTATAACAGTTAACTAATGAATAAATTCCTCTGTTACTTAGTATGCTCACAGTAGTTCAATGACTGCTAGGTGGCAAAGCAAACATTAATTTTTTCACTGTTGCTTTTGTCTTCTGACACTTTCAAAGTCCCACAGGAGAAGACAATATATTTGATGGCATCACTGAAACGCAATATATCTTCATGTTCATCTGTTCCTCTACTCAGGAGATGTCAGAGGTTAAGTACAGCTCTTCGCAGGGAAAGAAAAGCAGCAAGAAAATGATGGTGCTAAGAACTAAATGGAATTACCACCTGTATGATTTCAGGTGCCCCTGCTGAATTAAGGTATTTCACGCAGCTCAACCTACAGCTGGTCTGTAGCTTCGCTGTGGGCAGTCTTACATTTGTAATACAACCTTGTTACCTAAACCCCGGTAATTCCACCTCCCTCAGTGTCTGGGGGAATGCTTATTTTGGAACCCACACGGTGAATGTTCATCCAGTTTCCTGAAGCACCGGAAGGGTCAAATCAATATGAATACTACAAAACCAAGCCCTTTGTATCACTTTTCTTCTGATTGTTTCCCCAGTATTTTGACAGTGATGCTAAGATGAAAATTATAGATAATGTTTTGCGCCTAATATTGCCCTGTTTAAGTTACAGACAATTATATAATTTAATGGTTCAGTTAGCACTATCAGATACCTACCTAATACGAATGTTACTTAAAATAGCATGTGCCCCCCCCACTTTAAGGGGTTCAAGAATAACATCTCCTTCCTTTTCGCACAGAGAAGACCCGAGAGGCATTGGAAGTAGTGCACATGCACAAACTGCAGCCTTCTGAACTGCACGTGGCAGGCTAGAAACGCCGCATTTGCAGAGACACCATCCATCCATTGACTCCAGCTCTTGTGCTGCATCTACTGCGGAAGCTGGAAACGTTCAGTGCAAATCGCCACGAACTGACTCTTGCCATTCAGACTTCCAGCATTAAACTTACCCTGCTATGGGTAAGGGCACGAGCACTAAGTTTGTTCCTTGCCTCTGTTACTCCTGCTAGCAAGGCAGAGGGATGTCTACAGAACAGAGATTCTCACTGATATGTTATGGCTCAGCTTCGGTTTTAAGTGCTGAATTTTCTGTTAGTCTTCTTACGGAAAATTAGGAGAAATGGCCAAATCACAGTCCTCCTAATCCAGAATTTAAGTTCATTTCTGCAGATGCCAGTGGCTAGTCCAGCTTCCACTGAGGGACTCCATCACTGGGATTTCTCTGCCATGAATAAACTGAAGACCTGAGCTTATTCAGAAACGGGTATTCAGGAATAATGTTATCTTCAGGACACACCTTGGTTACCTTCAGAGACATAAGAATTGGAAGGCTACGCCACCTCCCCTTCCTGCAGGGGCAAGGAAAAGAAAAGCCAGAGGAACGCTTTTTCTTTTCCTGGCATGCAGTACCAGTAAGGCAGAAGTAATTAAAAGAACATACGGAGAAATGAACGAAGTTGCCAAACCTGGCTGCTCAAACAGCAAGGACTATCCAAGTCCTGAGAGGTCTGCACAGCGAGGCAATTGCACAAAAGCTGTCTACTAAAGATTTTCAAAGTAGAAAAGTTTGGCAGAAAATTGGGTAGTTGTTGATTAGCTTGGCTTCCAAGGCCCTCCCTCGGCCATACCCCCTTAGACCCTGCTCAGCTTGGAAAACCCCTTTCACAGGAGAAGCTGTCAGGAAGAGTCTATAAGCAGATCTTCAGGCAATCCTAAGGGGCTACCTCAGACTAAAAATAAATAAATGACCTGACAACATAGATGTTTGAAAGCTGTTGCTTGCCACATCGAATCCAAAGTACAGCTGCTCATGTTTCTGCCTCCCTACAGACAGATGGCAAAGTAGAGTCAGGTCAAGAAAATCCCAGTGAAACGCGAGAAGTCTGAGGTGCCAGGAACAGGTGTCCCCAAACTGTCTTGAGTGTCCTTAATTCTTACATATCCATAAGCCAGCTGCCTTTCTTTCACCCTTAGATCTTGGTGGTTATATTGCTGGGGAGGGTGCAGCACCTATCTGAAGTCAGTATCTTGTTTCTTTTTTTTTTTCAGCTACCAAAATGTGAATTAACTGTGATGCAAGAGAATCCAAATATCTCTTTCTGTGAAGAATATGAAGACTATCAGCTTTTAAAAATACTTCTGACCTTTTCCACATAAATCAACTATGATGTAAATGTATTCTCATGGGAGCAAAGACAACTAAGATATCTTTACATTAGTTGTGAAGAGTATTAGAAGGAGCAATACGTAAAAAGTTCATTTATTTCCACTTAAAAACAGATTTGGATTCATGTAGCATAAGCCTATTACAGGACTCTAAAAGTTTTTCTGCTTTTGATCTTGGCACAAACATTGGTACCTTTTTTCCCCAGGAAACATAATTTTGAACAAGCAGATAGTTGTGAGGAGGTAACCTTGTCCTGCTAGTGAATTTTGCTTCGTGCACTGGAAATTAAAGACACAAAATACAGAGCCTCTCCATGAAATAGCATTTCCACCTTAGAAAAGAACCAATCTTGAAACCAGACTAACAGAGATTTAGTTAGGTTTTATACAGCAGGAATGATTTGGCACCAGGTCTATTTAATCCAAACCCTGAAGGTTTAAATCCCACAATATTACAAGAGCATTACTCACTCGGAGTTAATTATGGATTCCAGCTGGAGGCATGACCCTTCCTGCACCGAAAGGAGCAACTCAGCTAATAGGACAGCTCTGCAACATCGCTGTTTTGGCACCTGAATCCTGTACTTGGCATACCTGATTAAGATCGATTAAAATGTTGATATTAAGACCTTATTATAGAAACACAATGCTTTCCTAACAGAGATACCAGCATTCCACAAGGGATATTCTCGAACACTTCTTGTGAGTGGTGTCTCCAGCAAGCCAGCTCCACCTTCAATACTATTGATTGTCACTCAAAGAGAAATCTTTGCTTCCAAACTCCCCACATTATTGGTCATCTGCCCTGATACTTCAGGGAACTCAGCTTCAGCAGAAAGCTTCAGGAGGAAAATAAACGATTTTTAACCTGTACCAGAAGTTTTGTGTTTGAGCAGCTGGAGAACAAGGAAAAGCACTTTTAGGAACAAAGACCTGAAGAGATGGTTGAGGTGGCAGTTCATTGCAACTCAGTGCACTGACACAGTCCAGCTCTACTTCACAAACACCTGAGGACCATGTTTTCCACACACCCTGTCCTCCAAAGCTCCCATCTCAGAGGCCAAGCTCTGCCCTCTTGATGATACTGTAACATTCAATAAAAGGCCAGATGCCTGAGGTGTTACTGGCAGAGATGGCACTGCTTACGTGCTGTATTTCTGCCATGCAGGGGAGCCGTAGAAAATTCCCAATGATCACAGAAAGCAGTTCACATACTTCTGGGAAAAGCGGGTGTTGAACGTGAACCCTGTTTTCACAGCCTGGAGGGAAAAAAAACCAATCCTCCCTCAACTCTCTATTCTGCTTGTTTAATTCAATGCTGTGATCAGAATGCATCAGCCCATATAGTATCTGTGATCCATGGGCATTACAGTTTTACCAAATAAACCCCAGATAACATACAGGTTTTAGATGTAGTATGTCATAGGAAAGTAGAAATCCTGTTTTTTTCCCCCTCCTAAAATCAAATTATTCATAAGGGCCTGGGAAGGATGATCCTTCCTGGATTGCAGAGGGAATCAGCAGAAGCCTCAGAGCATGAGAGAAACAGAGTGAATCTGGTCCAAATTTATTTCTGATTTTGCTGCTGTTTACAGCAGCCTACTCGTCTTCTAAATACCACTCCCTCTCTTCCTGGGCTGAGACAGTGTTTAGAGACCAAACTCCCGAGCCCAGACCTCAGGGTCTGAACATGAATATAACGACAAACATGATTCTGGAAGAATAAATCAGTTTATCCAAAACTAAGAAGTAGCAGCATTTTCTGGAGGGGCAACAAGACTAGGAATAATTGGTAGAATACTTTTTTGCTCTGCAAAATCAAAGAATAATTGCTGCAGCGCATCAGAGTTTAGACAGCACTTAGGCAAATACTCACATCTACTTTATGGCCCTACAGCCTAGAAGGGAAAGACAGGAAATGGCGGCTCAAATACTGTGCCTGTGTCAAATTATTAGGGAGTCTGACTACAAGCTCTTGTTCTGCAGCCAGAACTAGGTTATATACATATGTTCAGATTTTGCCTTGTTAGAGAACATTTTGTCAAAGGCATCAGGAAAAACTGATCTTCAACAAAACTGTCGTTTTGGGTTGGTTTTTGGTGTTTTGGTTTTTTTTTGTTTTTAGTTGTTTTTTTTTTTTAAACCAGTGTCTGGTCTACTCTTCAGAAACAGCTAAAGAGCTAACAGCAGAGGGGTTGTTGAAGAGTATCTGTATAGCTCGACTGAGATTACAGTGAGAATCTAAGAGTTCTTCAAGTTTGGCCTCCAGTTTTCTCTTCTGTGTGGAAATAAATGACAGAAGAGAAAACTGGTGACACTGTGAAGTCTCTTTGGAAAGAAAGAACAATTTAGCAACATCATTATTATAGACTGTAACACACTTATGAACAGCATGTAATATAAGCTTTTTAATAATATTTGACTTCATTACCCAAATTACTGTCTCTTCAGTATTTCATGGTTATTACTGAATACCTTCAATTTACATTCTTAAATAAGTTACTGTGTAAATAAAGTATGCTCAGAGTTCTTGTATGTGGACAGTACTTACATTTAATTACAGATGATCTGGATATGATTACAGGTGCAAAATACATTAAAATTGTTTACAGGAAATAAGCTCAACTAGCACTAGCCCTGGAATCTAAATGTTCACAACAGCACCGACAGTAGCTCAGCTATTTATTTGAACATGCTTTTCAAAATGTACTTTGGAACGCAGTAGAAAAGAAATTCAAAGAAATGCTAAAAAGAGGGAAGCACAGAAGATTAAAACTCCATAGCAGGTTGGATCAACAAAATATTAAACTGCAGTTCTTAAATGTAAGTACTACACCAAGTAGTAGTCTGGTTGGTCTTAACTGGTGTTAAAGCCCTTGTTTTCTAAAAGAGACAGTAATAAGCACTTTGCCTATTCAATCCAATCAAGATTTAGGCATCGTGCTATAAAAGCAAACATATCTGACACTTCTTCTATAACTTTAGCAGTTGGCTTTCCTGCTCCGTGCCCAGCCTTGGTGTCAACATGGATGAGAAGTGGATTGGTTTGTTTACGGCTTCGGCCCACGACATATTGCAGAGTAGCGATAAACTTCAGTGAATGTAGAGGGACCACACGATCATCATGGTCAGCTGTGAGAAGCAGCGTGGAGGGATACTGGATGCCATCGTCTTCCGGTAGTTTGATATTGTGAAGCGGAGAGTACCTGAGAAGAGCACACAGATGTTTACATATTTTTTCCTCAAGACCCAACAAGAAGGTCCTCTCACACTAAAATCGTCACAGTGGCATTTGGTAGCACTCAGAATACTACAGTTCTCAGTTGCATAAATCAGAATTGCAGTACTGGCAACTGATACGTGGTAGTGGCCACAGATCTCTGGCTCTCAAATGTGAAGCAAGCACACTTCTTTAATTTCAGAGGCATATGCACACATCTCAAAGAAATGTCAAAAATATGAGGAATGGGCAACAGAGAGACTACAGCAAAAGCTGTCAAGTCCATAGCTGTACACATCCTGCTGGGAAACAGGGAAATAGAGACGTTTTCCCAGCATACATACGTAGTCCAGGTCTGTACGCGGATGGCTTCTTCCCATGCAAATTTGGAAGCAGTCTCTGATGGTAAGCCACAAGTGCTGTACAGTTACTAAATTTACTCCCTGCAATATTTAGGACACCTCTGAACATGCATGTACTCTGAGGGAACACCATGCAGGAAACTGGAAGGAGAACTGTAAGTTTTCCTGCTTTCCATAGATGACCTTGATTCCTATTTTTTGAGCAATGAATAATCTAACTTTCAAAATTTGTCTTCTTTGCAGGAGAATTTACATCTTTTAACTGCTGTAACATAACATAAAAAGTGTATCTATACATTTCAACACAAAGTACTTTCTAGCATTAGAAATTAAACATAATAGTAAGTCAGAAAGAATTCCATCTAACTATTGCATGCTTCACTGAGACAAAGCTACATCTAGAAAGAACTTTACATTCCTTAAGTCAACAGTAGGATACTATTTCTTCCTCCTACTTCATGACAGGAAATATAGAAGTAAATTTTTCTTTATTTTTGAATTAATTTTCCACTTGGAGGAGTACCCATTAAGTAAGTGCATATTATTTGTAAGAACACGTGACAATATTTGAACGTCTAGCCTAACAGATTCCTGGCTTCCTCATTTTCTGCTTTTATATTGTAAGTGAATTTGCAGATGATGCTTCGTTTCGAAAATAAGTTAAATGACAGTCACTACATGCCGCTCTACTTGCCTTATGTATTTTTCGGGTATCTGTAAAGACAATATCTAAGCAACATTACATATATATCTTCCTACATTTGATAAGCAATTGACAGCTGTTCAAAAGGAGGCAAAGAAATATTTCAGGTGTTGCCATGTAAGATGTTTCTAAAATTATGCACTGAGATTTTGTGAGTAAGCATGTGTGTAAGTAGGTATGGAGTGACTCCTTCCTACAGATGCATTCCTCCCAATCACAGAATGAACTTCAAACTTTCCTTCCACTTTACCTCTTCCAAGTATCTGAATTCACAGATGTGCAGGCAAGGTTCAGTGTCCAAAATCATGAAGATCATTTGGACCATTTTTATAATAGTTAATATTTTATCTATTATATAAGATCTAAGTTATCTATTGATTAAGGATGAGTTACATAATTTGTTAATTGTTTTGTGCATTGTATTTACAAAAATGTGTTTGCCACCAAAAGCTTAAATTAGACAACTGGAGGTTTTGAAACAATGTAATTACAATGGGCCCAACCGATCATCTAGTATACGGACTTGACTTTTTTTTTTTTTTTAAATAAATGCTTTAGATTAAGTTAGATCTCAGTGTACTTATAGCACATGTACTTTTTCACACCTAAACACTCTAAAATCCACAATATTTAAACATTCCAATCAAATTGTTTAGTGTGTCTGATGAATTCTCCTGCAATGTCAATCTTCATTATTAAAGGAATACAAATGCAATAACAGAAGACGAGGTTCCAGAAAAATATTTTAAAATCATGGCACTTATTCTAGCATGCTCATTATCAGCCATATACAATGTGCAGGTAATTTCTGTTCTCACACAGCGGTCTTTCGCATCTCTCTTTTTTTTTTTTTAAATAATCTTTCCAGACCTCTCAGCAAGGAGTTAAGAAATTAATTAATATCCTGTTATGGTCTACTGCCATTCAATTCCTACAAATAAATCCAATCCACATTGTATAATATAATTCACAATGGTGATTGTATCACCCCCATCATAAAAAATACAATTTATATAGTGGTTCACTTGAGAATATTCTGTTGTGACAGCCTAAAGGAGCCACTATTGAGAAAGAAAACCTTACAAGTTGTTAAAGCTGCTAGCAGAACAAGGTCTTTGCAAATATGACCAGCTGACTCAACAGGGCTTTGAAGATAGTCTTTCATGCAAAACTGACTCGTAAGGATATGCTGAACTCCCCAAATCCAGTGTGGGAAAGGACGAAATAATTCTTAGAATAGATATTGACCACAACAACCTGAAACTGTTGAGCAGACTATGCATTTTTAACAACCTCAGAAGTATTTAAAGCCACTTACTTGCACAGCCATTCAAACTGCTCTTTACAGTCGGAGCAACCGTAGTCAGTGGTCCAAGCATGGCCAATGGTGTACTTGTGGAACTTGAGCATGTCCATCACTCCCACTTGGGCAATAGCACAACCAAAGAGGTCGGGGCGCTGATTAGCACAGGCAGCTTCGACAGGAAAACAACTCTATTAGTATTCATATCTTAAAGAATTAATCTCAGTAGTGAAAGGTCCACTGCCAAGTTCATGAAAGACCAAATTCCAAAAAAGCTGTCTTTTATAAACTCAGTTTCTTTTTTTTTTTTTTAAGAAAAAAAAGTAAAACCGTTAAGTTAAAACAATGTGAGAAGAAATATAGGTTATCATATAATACCTGGAGCGAAAACATTTCAGTATAAAATATCTGATAAAAACCAAATTGCACTGGGAGAAGACTGCCAAGGAATATGAAGTCAAACAGATTTTTAAGCAAAACTGAAAGCAAATACACAAGTGGATAAAAATTATAACTCCCAAAGATGGTATTTTCAAAAGAGCTTGAGAGCTATTTCCCTGTTCTTCAGGCATCAAATCAGCTGTTCTTTGAAAACTGCCTTCCAAACTAGCAAACTGGGTTTAAAGGAGACATGCACTTTTAAAATATGTAAGCTTGTGGACTCCTGAAGTTTCCTAAACCATTCATTGTCTAAACTTTTGATATTATTATCAACAAAGGAAAGAGCATTAAGGAGCAAAAGCCCTCCATTTATTGATGAAACTTTTCTTCCATAATTACTATGTAAACCCCTATGAAAAGAGTTTTAATAAAAGCAGACTACTACAAAATCAGAGGAATAAACTCATTTTAATAAAGCAAATTACTGTTGTATTTTCTTTTCTGTATGATTTCCATCTTCCTGCTACTGGAAAGGACAATTTCTTTAAGTGTAACACTTGCCTCATGTATTTTATAAATAACCACAGTGGGCCCATCTAGCTTAGTGTTCAATTTCTAAGAGTGGCAACTGCCAGATGCTCTGGGAAAAGGCGTTAAGCAAATACTGGGAGGTATTTCCTGTACATTATCAGATTTTGAACTAGTTGTTTAGGTCTTCCCTGAGTTGGAGTCATCTCCAGCCACCCTGTTAAACAGTCATCAAAACACATATCCTCCGTAAACACATCTATTTCCTTTCTTAATGTTTATTCATGTAGTGCTCACCATACCCTGTAGCAATAAGTTATTCAATTCCAATTTCTGTTGCTTCATTTAAATCTGTTGCCTGGTGATTTTACAAATTCCCCTGCTTTTTTTGAATTTCAAGAAATAAGAGCACTGAGATTTTCACATAACAACTACAAAGGATCCCAGAATCCCTTTCTTAATTCAGAGCTAACCACTGTATATCCACACATAGGTATACTCTTTTCCAGATTCCTGTATCTCCTCATCTTTGTTCATTGCGAAAATGGATTGTTTATTCCCATTCGTTGCCTCCTGCCAACCAGGACATTCCTATGACACAATCTTGCTTCCAGCTCAGCAAGAACTTTCTTGCCTAGCCTCATGCGAGGGGCCTTGTCAAAAGCTTTTGAAAATCCACAATTAACTCCTCACCTCCACCACTGTTACAAGCACCATACCCTGCCTGACTCCTTCAAATAGCTCTAACAGATTTGCAAGATGTAACTTCAGCCTGAAAAACTGTCCCTTATATGCCTGCTATTGTTTTTTAGTTTCAGTTGGTTTGCCCATTAGAGAAGTCACATTTACTCATTTGCAGCTTGTGGATCACCATGAACCATTTAAAAATTGGCGTTCCACTTGCCCCCTTCTGTTCCTCAGTTATTCAGGCTTAGTAGCCTGTAATTTCATACCAGAGTTCACTGAGGATCTTGCGTGTGCACCATCTGGTCCCGGCAACACACTACTTCCTGTTTGATTGATTTCTTCCAAAAACTCTTCTGCTGATGCTTCAGCTTGAGTCAGCTCCTCAGAGTATTCCCCATGAAGAGAGACTCTGGTGCAGCGAACTCCCCACGCTCCTCAGGAGGGAACATCAATATAGACAGACCATTTAGTTGTTCTGCTATGCCATTATCTTTCTTCAGCGCTCCTCTTACACCTCACCAACCTCTAAGTCCCACAGACCCTCCAGCCAGCTCCCTGCTTCTGATGTGCACAGAAAGCCTCCACTGCCAATCTTTATGCTGGAAGCAGTTTGCTCATCAGTCTCCCGTGGTCCGTCAGTCCCTTTACGCTCTACCCTGTTTTCTTCATTTGAACGTGATTTCTGTTTTCTGAAGGATGCGATTTTACCTCTGGTCATCTCTGATATGTAATTATGCTAACTCTTCCCGGGTCCTTTCTGAGCCATTTTCATAAGGTATATATAGTGCCTTAAATAGCTGCCACGTAAAAGCTCTTTATCCTTTTAACTGAATCTTTCGATCAGATCCCTCCCCTTCATGGTATTTCCATTTATGAAAATAAATTATAATCTAGTAGGAAAAAAAAGCCAGAACAACTCTCATAACATTTAATTTTAGTCCTCTCTATTGCAGAGTGTCTCTTGAAGCACTGTCTGTTCCTTGGAATTTTATAAAAAAATCACTGCTCCTAGTTCCCTAAATAGTTACTTCAGTAAGAAATCACTTATGGAGACACTCATCCATTCCCACTGCAACCCTTTAATTAGCCATAATACTTCATTACATGTGTTAATAAACTATAACCTGGAACAACAACTTATTTGTGAATTTTACTCCTCTACACATACTTTGAGCTTTAAAATTCAGCACAAAAGTAAGACTTCAAAACCTCAGAACTGTTTGTCTAAGCAAACATGAGAGGTCAAGCACTGTATTTGCATGAAGGAGGCTTTCAGCTCGCAGCTGTGCTGCTCCGCTCAGCTTTGGGATCACACTGCAGGACAAGGAATTCTTGTTTTGCAGTTGAATGGGGCAAGAGCTCAGGGCTCTGCGCTCCTCAGAGACACCTCCCGTTAGTCAGACTAAAAGGAATAATATTTCAGAAGAGTGACAAAACTCTTCCTTCTCAGTTTTTTCTTCACTAAATGAGAACTGAGAAAGTCTGGCAGTGGGTCCTTGCACCTAAAGCATGAGTTATGCTCTCTAGTGTTGCATGAACAACTATTGCAAAATTTAGTTCTGGTTTGATGAAAAAGCACATACCAGAATTTCCTAAATTCACCTAATTCTACCCAGTCAAGGAAAATCCTTATCTGGCTCATCAAGAGCATGGAAATCCAGCTGGATTGTAATCCATCTGCAAACGCAAGGGAAGGTTTCTAACAACAGATTTTTCACAGCGGGGAGGTCTCGACTCCTAACACCCGTCTCCTCCTGGAGTGATGTACACTCTGCAGATGGCCCTCGCCTCCCCTTATCGAAACAAGGAGCCCAGCTGACTTGTTCAGCCAGAAACACGAGGGTTTCGACAACTAAAGCTCAGTAGGATGAATCTCTTCCTGACTGAAACTGAAGTCCATGAAACCATCAAATAGTATTTTCAGAAGCTATGTAACATGTTGAAAGTTTAACTACATTTCCAACTGTGTATTTACACTCACATAAAATTCACTTGTGTAAGGCTTGCAGTACAATGGTGTGCAAACCCTTTAATCCTTTACCATATTCACCCATTTCTATTGGTGTTCTTATTTACAATGCACAAATACCTCCTGCCACCCGTAACCCAGCAGCATATAAGCAGAAAGCAAATATACAACTTTACATGTACTTGTTATTTATCTTTAAAACAACTGCTTTTCAAAAATAAGAATGCAGGACTAGCGAAGATGGCTTAGGCCAAAGATCCATATAACTCCAAATTCTGTTTCTTATGCTGGATGCTAGTTCACTGAAAAATAAAATAAATTCAACAGAGCCAGTATTCAGCAGCAGATAAACAGGGAGGAGTAAGCAAAGAGTGGGCCTAGTAAATCTGCTAATTTTCTATAAATCAGTGCTTTATGAACCTGAAATGCTTTTTTTTTCTTCTCACAGGAATAGCTCAATGGTGTCATACTGTCAGATGCCTTTCATGCTCTTTAAAAAAAAATACAAACCCTAATATTGTTCATTTGTGCTTCCTTCTCCTTTCAAAATTGAACAAAATAATCTTTTTCTTCTACTACTTTCATATACAGAGATTTAATTGGAAATCAATTTTGTAGAGCTTTAAATACTGCTTAGCCTATGAGACACTTTTGTGACAAGATTTTCTGTTTGAGAAGGCTATCAGTTTCTTTGAAATTAAGAACACAGCAGCGAATTATATGTGAACAAGATGCATTTGTAACAAAGTGCTACATTTACACAGTCCCTCAAAGGCTCATGACTTCTTCAAGTAGCTCTACTTGTATTTTATGTTTCTCACTATAGACATTCATTATTTTATTTGTGGTCATGTTTTAACTACACAACGAAAGTAGATTCAAATTGTTGTGCGTCCCTGTACAAAGGCTTTAAACACACAAGTGTCATGTTTTCATTTGCCCCCTAAGAACAAGAATGGATGACTACAGAAAAAGCAAATGAGAAACTCTGATGAAGGACTGCAGGACATGGGATTCTGGCTTACGCTACAGACCACACAAAGTTTCCTGATGCTACATAGCAGATTTCTGGTTATTCAGTAATTATTTTGTAATGGTTAGCCTTAAGAAAGAAAAATCAAACCTCAAATATTTTTTAAAGCATTCTTACTTACTGTGTGATTCTACCACAGAGTTAGCTCTACCACAGAAGGCAGTAATTGTAAGTATGGCTTTTAACAGTCAGCCTTCGCTAGAGGCTGCAGAATCCCAATGTCCTATGCAAACAGCAAATTGAAGCACAATTGTGTATATATTTAACACCTGGCATATATTAAGGTATTGACATTCTGGCAATTTTTGAAAAGATGATCTCGTATATTTCTTGTTTGGTTACTTTGATAAACCCAGCACCACACCCAGGAAATATATGAGCAGTTCTTACCAACTAAGAGGCCCCCATTTGAGCCTCCATTAATAGTCAGCTTCTTTGGGGATGTGTAGCCTTCCTTGATGAGGTATGTGGCAGCACACTGAAAGTCATCAAAGCAATTTTGTTTGTTGGCCAAGATACCACCTAGCACACAAATAAAACAAATCAGTTGATGCCATAAAATCCATTTGATACCATCTCTTTAGAAAAACATGTGTGCAAAAATATTTGGGAACAATTTCAGATTCATGAACATTTTAATAATTGATGCAGCTCAGAAAGACAGCAAAAATGAAAGATTCTTTCAACACAGAGAAGATATAAGATGGTTCTGTCGATAACTCTAATGCTTTCAGAAACTCTGAATAATACATACCTATATCATGGAGTGAGTGCCAGGTAATGTTCCTAACCAGCAAAATTAAAGCTAAAAGCTTTACATCGCAAAACATATACCTAATGACCACATACAATCCACTTGAGGTTTGATCTAATGGGACTTTAACAGCATTAAACTCAGTGACATTTTCTTAAGGCAATAAAGCTTCAACTTATAAAATATGCTATATAAAATAAGCACTTCTAATTTCTTGGACATAGAATATGTGGCTGGTAATTTACTTTTTTTTCTATTAGCTGTTTTCATACCAAATGATATATAGCTATGGTCAAAAAGGACTTCAGAATTGCATCTTGGTTTGAAATTATCAATATGGAAATGCTTAAGATGCTGCCATCCTGATGAAGAAACTTAATCAGACGTATGAGGAATAAATCATGACTGAAAATATAGGTCCAGGTGACATCATTGGAAAGACTTCCAGTTCTCAAAAACTCCACAACTTTGCAGGGTGGGATAGGGAAGGAAAAGGGTGTGTTTTTCCTACAATCTTTCAAGTATTTGAGCAGAAGAGTATCAACCTAGAGAACTCACAGTTGACCAAATCTCATAATCTTCCTGCTTTAGACGCTTGTTCGGCAAGACACTAAAACTGGATACTCCTCAAAGGATATCCTACCTTAAGACGTCATATGTTCTTTCTCAGGCAATTGAATGCTAGTAAGAAATGAGAACTAGGAAGAAAATCCTCATATTCCTCTAGCAAAGGCTGTGGTCCAGCCAGATAACAGGGGCTCACTGGATGCAGAAGTGGAACTCCAGTTCCTTCTATTTTGTTTCAAAGCTGGATGTTTATTCCAAGCTAATTGCCTAAGGTACTCACCATGGTCCAGGGGCCTCCAGGACAATTAATTCTACCCTAATATAAGTGAAATGAGCTACAATCTGGAGGTGTCTCTCTATCTCCATTGTCCATCCAGTGATCCCAGATACCCAGTTTACACTGGATGCTTCATTTCTATGTTGCAAAAGTTTGGTAAGATAACTCTAACATTTAGTCATCCAGATCTTGCAGAACTGGAACCAGTAAATTTTTCATTTTTTATTTTTTAACAAATACATGTCATTCTCACATTAACCAAGACCATTGAAGAGAGACATACTGAGATGATGAAAGAGTCTTCAAATGTGTGGCAATAAAAGAGAAATCTTACTCTTTGCTCAAAGTTCTGGTCTGTTCTAAGGTCAGAATCCTACCTATACAATTAAACCTAAGTAAACAGACTTCTGCAATTGTTTCTGGAATCAACAAAGAATAGATACATATCTTATCATGCAACTGCAATAAAGACTTCAGTCAAAATTAAGCAGGATACAAGTGGACCAAAGAAGTATTATCATATTAAGATAAATTTTATTAAAACGTATTACAAACCAATCGGCAAATTAAAATTAATGAAGGATACTTCATCTTAAGAAGACTATCCTGTTTCTGCAAGCATATATAGCTTCTATTTCTGAAACTACTACATATTTAACTCAATTGTGAGGAAATGACCCAGACAAAAAGTTACCACAGATGAAACAGTAAAACCAAGATGTAATGATCTGGGAATACCGCTTTGTTTGATAAAAATTTATTATGGATTACTCACATAGCAAATTGCTGCATCATAAATACCACTATTTTGGTGCATTTGGCTTGCTGACAACATCTCCAGCAACTTATTCACCAGATAACAGGATGGCCTACAGGGCAACAGCCTTGCTGGCGTCAGACAGGCTTCACCTTTCTCAAAGTGGGAAGAGGGTCTTTGCTCAGAAGCTTGTGGGGCTTACTGGCAGAGCTTTAAACTAGACTTGAAGGGGGAGGATGATAATATCAGACTTGCCCATGACAAGCTGTGGGATGACACGTCAAGGTTAGAGGGATGGGTGCTAGCGAGGGCCCTCTGCCTGTTGCTCTGAGACAAGCTGGCTACACAGCAGCAGAAGTCTTATGGAGATGAGCCAGAGGCTCCTGAGGTAATAGGCGCCAACAGGGAAACTAAGGAGTGCTCCTCTAAGAAGGTGACATGGCCGACAGCTGAGCTCTACACCAAGTACCTCTACATCAACGCACGCAGCATGGGCAACAAACAGGAGGAGCTGGAAGCCACCACGCTGCTAGAAAGCTATAACCTATTTGCCGTTACTGAAACTTGGTGGGACGAATCTCATGACTGGACTGCAGCT
>Ga0181612_158358_pt1 | contig 29384 bp, 21 predicted proteins | sample HoacroProtozoa21_FD_119630 | JGI IMG/M metagenome (GOLD analysis project Ga0181612, IMG submission 119630) | Hoatzin crop microbial communities from Cojedes, Venezuel. Combined Assembly of Gp0051906, Gp0051904, Gp0051908 | reverse complement strand
CTTGAAGTTTTATTTCTTAGTGAAGTATAGTGTCGTTACAGATGTATAGAAGTAAATTGTTTCCTATTTTAAAAAAGTGTTCATTAGTCAGTAAAGGTTTTGAAAGTCCACAGTATTCTTAATAATGAAGTCTCTTATTGCAAGATCTAACTGAAAAGTGTAAGAGAAATGAAGTGCATTGCTTGGATGAATGCAGAATTTCACAACTCTTTTTAGCATGTCAAAGTTAAGGTTGTTAATGATACAAAGGTGTTTCCATTTTGCTAATAAAACTTAGGGGTTTTTAGTTAAACATTTGAGTTTCAGTTAAGCTGCTCTGCAGAACAGAGACTTGGTATCCGAATCCATTTTTTATAAAAGTACACAGAATGTTTTTGATCTTACAGTACATTTTATTTAAGTTTTAAATGATGGTCAGAGTAACCACTACTTTGTCCTGCTCTAACTGTAAATACACTTTATTCTAGGAAATAAGAAAGAAAAGCAAGGGTCGGAAATACTGACTATGTTGCTCCAGGCCTTGAAAAACACCGTTAGATCAAATGCTCTTCCTCTGCAGAAAATACTGGTAAGTTGGACAGGTTCATCTGTTTTTTAAATCTCTTTTCTTTTTGATGGTCTAGATTCTGATTGGTAGCAGTGTTTTGCATCTAGCTTACCAGAATGGTCTCATTAAGTGAGACAGCTTTTCTGGTGTAAACTGTAAGTTACGAAATCGTGATCAGATGGCATAGTGTTGCTTAAGGGTTTCTTTCTCTAGAAATGTTCTTCAGGTTTACTTTCACAATGGATGTTTTTCTTCTTACTAAGGCAAGCAGTTGTTACAATTTTGCTTTATTTGTGGTGTTACTTAAAGTATTTGAGCCCTCAGGAAAAAAAATATTTACATACGTTTTCTTCTTTTCCCCTACTTAGTCCCTCATTGATATTACAGTTAAGGAATTGCCTCCAAAAGTATTGGGATCACCGGCTTATCAGGTTGCTGATATGGATCTTTTAAATGTAAGTAAAAAAGACTTCGTTCCAGAACTTTGTTTATGCGGAAGTGTATTAGAATGTCATATTTGCACAAACACACAGAGCACTTCATAAGTCATTAGGTCTAGATCGTTCAGGAAACCGTATTAATCCATGTTCCAGAATGCAGACTTTGTCTCCAGCCCTCACTTGTGATGAATAATTTAACTGTCTATAGCTTAAAAGACGTGTGTTGAATGTACTGTAGTAAGGAAAGAGGATTTGTCATGTTCGGGTCATGATTTAAACTGCAGGTTGCAGGTGCTTTGCAAGGAGGCAGCGTAGCCAAACTGCGTAGGACTACTGATACACAGAAGACTGGTGTTTTGGGGAAATGTTCTGGAGTCAACAGAGTGAAGTGCTTTAAGGAAACGTAGAAAGTGTTACTCCTTAGGAAAAGTTAATGCACAGAACAAAGCAGAGAATATCTTGCTGGCATTGTTTCAGAACAAGTTCAGAAGTCCTCATTAACTAAAACCTGAACTTACTGGCTGTAGTCCACTGCAGAAAAAGTGGTGGTGTTCGTTAGTAGTGAGAACTACTCGCTTCTGCTTTGGTCCTAATGAGCCGTAACGAGTGCTGTACTGTGTCCTGCATACTGCGTTGGAAGGGAGGAATAGGTGATGGCAACGTAGAAAATAACCACAAAACATAACGTGTAAGACTGAAAATGCACTTTTTTGTGTGTGTGGCTTTTGCTTGGGGTGGAAGCAGACTGAGTAGGAGCACACTACAGTTAGGTTTATTAAAAATGCAAAAGGTAGTTTTAAGACTTGAAGCTGGATGATCATCAGCTCTTCTCCTACATCCGCCAGTAGATGGGGAGAAACTTGCTTGTTCTGCAGCAGTGGAGACAGAGCTTTCTAGCCCATGGAAACAGCTGAACGTTTACATTGCTAGCCAGGGAGTGCATGGAACTCATTTGGGGGCTTTTAAAAGCAGACAGTATCTGTGAGGAGGACCCAGATGTAGCAGAGTAAGTGAATGCTTCAACTCAAGCGAGTAGTAGAAAATTTTGTCTACCAGAATTTGCTTAAGAGGTCAACTCTCAAAATTCCTTTCAGCTTTTTTTCCTGGGTGTTTTGTTTATGTCTGGAGGGTTTTTCTGACTCGGGTACAAGAGTCAGAAGGCAGTTGAAGCTTTAATTGGCAGGTATTAAATGCATTTTGTTAAATGCTGTGATATTAGCAAACCTGAAGCACTTGTGATATCTTTTGGGCAGCCTCTGTTAAAATCTATCTTGCTTAAACCTTGAAATACGCAAATCTTGGGTTGTTCCATCTTGTTCCAGGTACCATAGTAGCACTAATTGCATTATGTACACCTACCATACTGTGTTGTATGTGATGTCAAGGCAGCAATGACTAAGCACTGTAAAAATCACAGCCTTTTCAACAGAAAAGCTTTTTGCTTCAGCCGTAGTACAATTGGTCTTCTGCTGAAGCACCGGGATCTAGCAGAAGCTTAGGTTTACAGCCTTGCCTCTCATTTTTAAGTGTTAGAACTGACAAATTTTGGACAATTTCTAATAATTGCAAGTTTCTGGCTTTGAATTAAATACAGTATATAGATACACGTGGAAGCGAGGCAGCAGTTTCATTTGATCAATGTGTATGTTGTTTTGACCTCTTAAATTTCTCTTACAAGGGCACACCAGCTTTGTTCTTAATTCAGCTGCCTTTCCATAATAACCTCTTGGAATGCTGTGTAACAGAGGAGAGGTACGTGGTGGTGTTTGCTTGTAACAAGCTTCCCGTGGTGTAAGACTTTGTAGAAGTTTATGCTAACGCCAGCTGAAAGAATTACCTTACCTATTTAACTTTTTTTCCCTAGATTCTTCGTAATTCTAGAAACGCTCGTGGGTTATGTTTTGTCTGGGCCTACATCTCCACTGGCTTTCAGTGAATCTGTGATCTGCATAATTAATCAGAGTGCAAAGCAAGTGGAAAATAAGGAGCATCTATGGAGAATATGGAGTATTGTTGTTAATCCACTAACCGAATGGATTAATCGGGTACAGTGGCTTTTGTTCTCCTCCCCATCCCCGCCTCCCAAGAAAAACCACGGGAAAGCTTTGTGCTGAGCTTTTATCTTGAAGTATGGTTAGGAATTACGCGGCTTGAAGTGATGGTCGAATTACATAAGCCTTGGTAGTATTAGTGAAAATGCAACTTGTGCAGCGTTTTTTTAAAGTCTCCAACTGGAGTACGGACGTGCAGTGCGGTGGGATGAAGGGCAGTAGTGGAGTAGTGATCCAGAGCATGGTTTGAAGTGATTCCAGTCAACAAGAATGATCATTCTCAAGTGTCCAGTAGTATAGTGCTGGGAGTGTTTTTCTCCCCTTTTAAGACTGTGAACATGTTTATAGATGTGCTTCCACCCTTCTCAGCACAGTCTCACTGCTACAGAGGATGTACACCTGCCCTGCAGGACCTCTTAACGTTTAGATACTAAGGCTTGTTTGCTTTATGTGAAAACATAATAAACACTGAGTTATGATGTTTAGGATGTGATTAGAACAGTGTTTCTTACTAATGTTAGACTGCTTGATTGGAAGCCCCACTGAGAGCTGTATAAAGTGTAATATTTAACAGGTTTTGCCGATGACTTGCTGGAAGTACGTGGACTGTGGTGTGGGAGCTGTTGCACTAATCCTCGTGTAGTCATTATACCGAGAAGTCTTAGAATCTATGAAGAAAGCTTTAAGTAGGATGTTGTCATCACTTATTGCAAATGAAATAAGTAAAATATACATAAGATTTTCTGATTGTTTTTGTTCTTGGAATTAACTTATCTTGGAATTAAGAAACAGTGCTTTTTATCTCTCTAAATAGTAGGATCAGCTTGAACTCTTGACAGAACTGAGCGTAGCTAATTTCAAACTGCCACTGGCAATTTAGCTTGCACGGATTTTGTGTCCAAAATAAATGTATTCAGAACAACCTTATTTGTCATCCAAATTTTGCAGCTTCCTTGACCACAAAATTGTTTTCTCGTTGCAGACTAACGAAGTAAATCAGGGTGATGCACTGGAACACAACTTCAATGCTGTCTATAGTGCATTGTTGCTACCAGTATCACACATCTTCCCCGTTCAGGAATTTCCACAGGTAACAGTGAATGTATAGTGTTGCTTAGAAACAAAATGGGTTTTATAAAAACTATAAAGTATTATCTGATAATCTCAGAGTATTAGCTACCAATATTTACATACATTGGACCACTGCTCGAGGGTTGGAATTCTGGAGTTACATAGGTTTTGATAGAAGAAGAAAACTTAAAGCAAGTTTTTTATCTCTCTGCACAGACACTGATATTTATAAACCTTTTTTTTTTCTGTTAAAGCCAACTATGAAATCCTTGTTGCGCACTTGGTCAGACCTGTATAGAGCATTTGCTCGCTGTGCTGCTTTAGTTGCAACAGCAGAAGAAAACCTATGCTGTGAAGAACTTTGTGCCAAAATAATATCTGGGCTAGAAGGTGAAACTCCAGTAGTGAGTATAAACCAGCGATACTGAACTATATAAGTACTTTAGCAGATATATTTTAAACTAGATATAAGAACCTATTGTAAACTCTAATGTACTGCTTTCTGTAACTTAAAGTGTTTTGGGTGAGACGTAGATAAAACTGTAACAAAATTGTTTTTGCTAACAGGATTTGGAGTTAATCTAGAAACAGATTGAAAGAGGAGAGTAAAAATAATTATAAAGTTTAAATATCAAAATTGGCGGTTAAGCACTCTTTGGATTTGTCTTCTAACTGTTTAAGTAATACTGGTTTGGTGAATGTTGTCATCATGGTAGATGTGATTTGTCCGCTGGAAATGTGCGTGTATATATAAAGTAATGTCAGGTTGAATTAACAGATACCACAAAACCAGGCATTTTGATTAGGAAGGTGGGTAGAGGAGCACTGTAGCATTCAGAGGGCATCATTTTGCCGTGTTCCTGGTACTGTCAACCTTGGACACTAAAATTATAAAGACTTTACTTGTAAAGCTTTATAAAAGAGAAAGCTTTCGCAAGAGGAAGCCTTTACATTCCCTGTCTTGGCTGCTAGCAAGCCCATGTCATGTGGGGAGTTGACTGTCTTTTGAAAAGATACCATGAAAGGAACAAATGAAAAACAGATGAGAAAGACAAATGGAATCTGAAAACATGGAATTTGGAGGATTACATCAGTATACCTTCCTTCGGGTGCTGCTGTATCCTGATGCTAAACTTCAATTTTCAAAAAATAATAATTATTAAACAAGCCAAAGTTAAACAATTTAGAGCTTCACTATGTAAGTTATATTGAAACTAAACTGTGGGGTTTTTTTCTTTGGCCCACAATGTCAGTGTTCCTTTTAAAAACAAGTTTGTTTTTTTTTTTATTTAGAAGAATTTGTTATGGATTGGGGGAGAAAAACAGCTTGACCCATCTCTCTATGTACTAGAAATCAATTGTGCTTCCTGAATGTTAATGACAACCGTGGTGTTGTACCTACAGTGATTTTTCTGAAAATCGGGCTTTGTACAGTACACACACTGACATCTGGTACCAGGTTCTGCTAGACAGCTAGTACCTTGAACCGTAGTGCTTTTGATGCATCTTCTTAAATCTAACGCCTCCTTACAGCTGCCTCTGGTTCTGCTGCTTTAGGTAGTGCACGTGCTTATGTTCTATTTGCGTAGAACAGGGAGGCTCAATTTTCAGCTTTGTAAATGTGTGTATTTTAAAATGTAATGTGATCTAGATCGAGTCTTACCTGATAATGCAGACAAATCTCATCTGCTTTTAAATTCAAAAGCTGTTTGCATTGCTTTTCTGAATGGCCAAGGTGGTTTTTTTCTGTCACTGTTGCCCTTCCGGGCTTTGCTGATGACCTCTGTTTCCTCCTCAGATGTTGCCAATGATGGATGGTCTCACCCATATTATATCAGTTATGGTTGACTGCATCAACTTTGCACCATATGGTACTAAATATCAGCCAAAACATAGATGTAAGAAAATACTTGAATATTGGGGTTTTCAGTGTCTTTCTTCCAGAGCTGATTGAAAATTAGAGTTGCTGTAGATGCAGAAGTGATGACTGTAGGGTATTGGTGGTCTGTACGTGCTATGCGTACTGTCTAAGCACTGAAGGGATTGACAAAAAAGATCATAAAAAGGAACTAAAAATATCAGCCAGTATGCATAGCTGAGTATCGCATCTCTTCTATTTGTTGAGCAGTTGAGTAGTTTCTGCATAGCCTGACAAAATACATCTGAAATTCATGTAAACGTTGAGGCCGCTTTACTTTTCACTTCACTGTGAAACACTGCTGGTTTCTGTAGTTGTATTTGACATTTTGGCTATAATTTCTTTTTTTTTGGCATGTGAAATCTGCTGCTTTTGCTTTGTTCAGATGTAATCTGAAGTAATGATGCTTGGTCATAATCCACAGACTAGAATTATACAATACGTGCCTAAAACTGGTGATGAACTCTTAATGTAACATTTGAAAGGCTACTGCTCCTGAAACTGCTTTGCATAAAATAGTCAGGAATGGGTTTAACAGAATACAGAAGGTCATTGTATGCAATATGTTCTTTGTTCCATTTCCCGATTCCATTTATAACTTAAAGCTGAAAAAATGATTTACAAAATGAGGTTTTTTACAATTTCTTTTCCCATATGAATTTGTTAAAGTGGTAAGACATTGTGTTGGACTGCTGAAAGCATGAAATGCTTTAGTGGGAAATGTCTGTGAGAAAAAACATGATGGAAGCTTCACTTGCAAATAAACAAACAAATAACCCCTTCGCTCCTCCAGCTGTGCCAGAATTTATGCGTATCAGCTGGTATTGCTAGTGTGGTTGCGTGTTGGTTAGGGAAAAAAATCCTAATTTTTTTTTTTTCTTCTAATGTTAGCTCCACAGACACCTACAGATTGGTCTAAGAAGAAAAAGGAACCCCTGGGAAAGCTTGCCTCCCTATTTAAACTCCTGGTGATGTTACTAAACTCTTTCCATGTGTTCAGTTCCAAAGAAATCTTTTCAGAAACATTGGTCTCTGTTGGTCCTTCAATTATTGCTATTCTTCACAACATCATCAGCCACGTTTCATTGCCTTCAGTGATTGGGACTATGTTTGCAATTTTTTCAAAACCCCTGGCAGTGTTTTATGAAAAAACAAAGTGAGTATTTTAAGAATGGTTGGAAAACTGGATTCCTTGTATTGCTGCATATCGGTGAAATTTTGTGTGGTCGCTGGCAAGCAACGTATTTAAATATTGCTGAGGGGTTTCAAAGCTTTGGCACTAATGGTAAGAAATTTCAACTCCTGCCAAGTCTCTCGCCTTTGAGAGCATTGTGTATTTTGCTAAATTCAGCCTAGCTAGCAGGTCCTGGTTTTTGTAGTGCACCCCAGCACTGCAAAAAGAACGGGTCTCTCGGGCAGTCGCTGCGAACTTGCGGGTTTCCACAATTGCTGCATAAAAAGGGGGGTGCAGTGACAGAGGGGGTGTTGTCCCTGTGCAAAGGGGGCTGCCAGGAGGGGCCTGACCCACACGTCGCAGCATGCTGCCTCGGAGCCCACCGCCGAGTGTCGGTGGGATTCAAAATACCACACGTGTGAGCAGCGGTCTCTGTCGTCATCCTTTCCTTTAGAAATAAAACCACACCTACCCAGTCATACGTGGCAGGGAACCTGTAGGACTTCTGAAAGCTTGGTATTGAAAATTGTCTCCTTAGAGGGAACGTATTCGCATCTCTGCGAGACTAAAGTGTTTGGTTTCCACCTGCTGCTCATTTTTGCTGCAGTGAAGACATCTATTAACAGTAATTCGTTTTCTAGTGGGCAGGAACCGTGCAACGTTTTGTAGGAAATAGAGAAATCGTAGTAAGCTGAAGCACACTAAAATCCTTCAAGTTTTTAAGCAGAGGGAAGTACTGAGAAATACTTCGTGGTTGCTCTGCGCAGTGTTTCTTGTCTGTGGATTTGCTTTTTTATTTTTTCTGTTGCTGTAGGCTTGTCTTCCCCAGCCACGATGGGATTATGGGGGGCTTGGCGGGCGGGGGCTGGCAGGGACTTGTCGCTGCGTTGCCGGTGGTGCCAGAGCTGTACTCTGCTCAGGATGAGGGAAAGAAATGGAGTGCGGCTCTGAGCCTTTTGGGGGGAGGGCAGATGGGAGAGGGTGCTGCCAGTCAGCCCGAGAGCGCTTTCTTGAAGCTTTTGTTAAAACTTGGAGCAGGACTGCTATCGCCAATCTAAAATTGATCAGGAGTCCCTGTCTCAGAAGCAAGGATCCACTTGTTGCTATGTGGGGTCAAGTTGAACACCACCTTTCTGTCTCCCAGCTCATCTGCCTTTGTTTGAGCATTGTCTTTATTAGAATTGCCTGTTAAAAAGCAGAACGGAGTGTTGGATATGTATTTTAAAGGCATCTGCAAGCAAATAGAAGGTTGGAGGTCACAGGCTGATAAAATGAATTACTAAATGCAGGTTTCTTGCATTTTGTGGGATGGTGTACGTAGGGATTTATTTACATGAAATTGCTTGGTTTAGGTGGTACTTCAGCTTTTTGATGCAAATATTTGTGGGGCCTGGGAAATCTGTTTGGGGAGAGGGTTAAGAGCCATGCAAAGAAGGCAGCTGGAAGCTACTTCATAAGAAAACCTGTAAGTCTGTACTAATTGCTACTGACCTTTCCATTAGTTTCTCTTAAAGTTAGCGTGCAAGTCAGTGGGGGTTAAAGGGCAGTCGTACTGGAAACTACTGATGTCAGGCAATATTGGAATCGCCCGATGGGAGACTCGTTTCACAACATTATTTCATCAAGTTGTATGCTAGAACTAGTGTGCAGTGCTGGAGTGCATTATGTGTTGAATTCTTATGCTTGGGACAAATGGGACAGCAAAATGTAACTTTTTTTGTTTGTTTCAGCAGGCTTGCTGATGTATCTAAAGTATACAGTCATCTGAACAACAAGGTAAACTTGCTAGAGAAGTAGCTGGGGTTTGGGAAAGTGTGTGACACGAGTTTTGCCATTCATCCTGTATTCTAAAAAAATCGTAAAAATGTAATGAAGGTAGAGATTTAATTTTTAAGCGATTTATTTTTTACTAAAAAGGTAGCTGAGGGGAGGAGCACTAGTGTAGCTATTAGACTTTGATGTGGTGTGATGTTTTAAGCTTGTTTATTCAGGCCATACTATTTTATGGGATCATAATGCTTTAACATTTAAATAGTCAATATGTGCGGTATTTGAATTAAAAAAACCCCTACTGTTTCTTCTCTCCCTCAGCTTGAAAAACTACTGGCCGAGATTATCCTGTGTTTGCAGTCTCACTGCACCGGCTCTTACGACAGTGAACTGCTGGGGCAGCTTTCGCCGTTGCTCTGTGTGGTATTTCAGCACAAGAGCAAACAGATCCGCAACCAGTGCGCCCACTTCTGGAACGCGACCTTCGCTAAGACTGCATCGTTAACGTATCCAGAAGAGTTAAAGTAAGATACATTGTTATATTTACATATTTTTAAAGGAAGAGATCTCAGGTTATGTACAAATGAATTGGTATTGTTCTGTTTACTATTTATATTCCACTTTTTGTGCAAGCTGAGATACCTGCTGGTCTTATTGTGTACCTCTCCCTCCCCCCCAATCTCCATAAGCTTAAATTCTTTTTTGTTGAGCAGATCTGTGTTAAGCCAAGCCAAAAAGAAAATTCCACTCTTGCTGCCTGGTTTTGAAAGCATTGAGATAGCCGAAGAATGCAGCGGCCCCTTCTCTGATGCGGTAAATATTTTGTTGCCCCCAGTGGCTGCTTTGCTGTGTGTAACTCCAGGGGAATTGTGCAGAAGGTAGCGGGAGGGTCAGTTTTAATTTTCACTGCAACTGGCCTGTGCATGCTTTGTGTCTGGAATGATAAACTGTACTGGGTAAGCACTGTCAAAAGACTGACCCGGTTCTTAACAGTTTATGCATTTTAAATTTGGGTTCTACTAGCTTGTTTGAAATAATTGATTTATTTTTTTTTTAAGTTGTCCTCTACTTAATTTAGAGGAAAATGAGAATGCAGGACAGTTCAGTTGTATTAATTTCTACATCTCGGGATGGGTTTGTGAGCTTGGAGTTTCTTCATACAACATACTCAGTGTATTTTTATTTGAATAGATGGAAAGTTCACAGCTGGGTGCAAAGATAAGTGGAATGGAAGTAAAGTTGGGTCAGAAACGGAACTCTATATTGGCACAGACGAGCGAACCGAAAAACGAAGTAAAAGACAAGTCCAGCAATGTGCACGTAACACCTGCAAAGGTAAGAGTGTTCAGAGAGGTGAGTTCTGCAGCAGAACATCTCGTATGCTGCTGTAAACTATCAGAAAAATTAATTAATTCTGTGATGCTGAAGTGTTTTTCTTTCAAACTGACACTGTATAGCACACTTCAATTAAGTATTCCCTTTAAAATTCTCTGCTGAGTTTACAGATTGCCGAGTTTTAAGGAGGGGTCATGGAAGGCTGCGTGATGGATGGGGGGAGTGGTGACCAGATACCAAACTCACGGCCTGGCCTGGTGGCAGGCTGCGATGGATTCGGGTGTTCTGGTGGCTCTGTGCTGTGGCAGAGCGGTGCTGCCTGCTCCAGCCCGTCGCATGCACCAGGGAGAGAAGGGTGGTGTGTTCTTAGGGAATCGCCGATGTAGGAAACAACAGTAAATGGTAATCCTCAGGAGAGCCGAGGTACCTTCACCTGTGACAGGCTTTGAAGGCCGAGATGCTAAAGGAAGCGCAGAAGCTGACTTGGGTGTGCGGAGGAGGGCTTGCAGAATCTCTCCTAGGTGCTAACGCTGGGGGGGAAAAACATCACTCGTGAAGAAACTCAGCACCTGCTGAGGGATCTGTGCTGATCAGTGAGCCGAAAGAACTGCGGTGGTTTGGGAACTGTTGCATTTAGGGTGGCTGTACCTGAGCTATGAAAACACTTTCAATTCCTCTGTTTGTTTCTAATCCAGTGGTGGTTTGCTTTCTTTTTTCCTTTCTGTAGTTGAAACTAGAGTTTTCATCTTCAAAGACTACAAGCGGGATGCTCTTGGAAGAGGAGAGATCTGTTGATTTTGTGTTTATTCCTCCAGAAACAAAAGCAAGAATATTGACAGAACATCAAAAAGAAGTGCTCAGGTCAAAGAGGTCTGTAGTTTATTCTGGTTTAAACTTACTGTGAAAAGTCATTACACTTCAGTACGTCAGAGTGGCGTAACTTCAATTCCCGTGTCACAGACTACTATAGGTAACTAAGTCGTACTTTTCCATACAAATTGTAAAGGTTAAAGCTAACAAAGTTCATTGCTTTACTATTTTAAAGCAACCAAATAATTCTCTGATCTGCATTTCCTATTTTGTTTAAATATACTGTTACCTGTTTGGAATTTGGTAATTTGCAGTTTACATTTTTTACTTCACAACACTCACTTGCAGTGAAATGGAAAATGCCATTTTCCTGAAATCTTTGAAATGAAAGGGTGTTTTTAGTGGAAGGAAAGACTTCTAAATTAGAAGTCTTGCATCGACAACATATCAGAAATTAGGATATTCCTAAGACTCACTGTTTTTCCAAGGGAATTTTTAGAATTCTCCTCTTTTTAATGTAAGAAGATAATACTGGGGTATTTTCTGTACTCAGGCAGCAAAATCTGCAGTATAAGCGAAATTTGTGTGCATTGGTGCTTGACAGGAACTCAGCTGGATTATACAGTTAGCATGTGCTGATGAATTCTTTGCGGAGGGGGATTCCAATCACAGATTTTTTTCCCCAAAAGCACGTTTGAAATTAAAAAAAGATTAATACAACTGAAAATGGTCTCTTGAAATAAGGGGATGAATGATGCTCTGCGTGTGCTCCGCAGTTTGCTGGGCCAGCTGGAGTGTGAGGTGGTAGCTGCTGGTTGCAATATTGCGTCTTTTTGGCCCAGAATGGGACGTGGAGCTGGGGTCACCAGGTCTCCTGGTGCTTCGCCCAGGCTGCCCTGCCCTGTGTGCAGCAGCCCTTGCTTGGATGCATGCGGCGGCTGGAGCGGTCGTGAGAGTTTCAGTCCACTTCATTAGAAGTATCCGCTCGCCTGTGAGGAATGCGTTGCACTACCCTATCCTTTCTTTTATTTAAAAAAAAAAAAAGTCTGACTTGCCATTTCTGGGTTTGTTTCAGAGTTGATATTCCTGCTATGTACAACAATTTGGACGCATCAGAAGATACTACCTTGTTCTCTCAGTACACCCAAAGCCAGGAAGAGTCTTTGTAAGTAGAGGCGGCCAGTATATACGTTAAAGGCACTCCCTTTTTCTGCTGCACTTCTAATCTAAGTAATTTCTATTTTAGGGAAAAATCATCTTTAATAGAAAATGCCAAAGAAGATACTACAGAGAAGCCTGAGGTAATTTCTTGTTGTCTAACTGTAATTAAGATAATCGGAATTATAACCATTCCAGCGATGTTGTCTTCATAGTAGCACCTCCGGTAATTAATGGCAGAACTCTTTGATTACTGGCTATGATATGGTTTTAAGATTGATTTGGAAACTCTTAGGGGGTTGGACTAGATGACCCACAGAGGTCCCTTCCAACCCCGAACATTCTATGATTCTGTGTGATTCTTCAAGCAGAAAAATGCACCCCCAAATGTGTCAGCTCACAGGATTGATTTCCTTCCTCTGCATTGATTAATCTGTAAAACTCTTGAGCATATCTTTGTTTCCTTGGGCTTCCCCAGGTATTTGTCACACCTGAATAATGCTGACACAGGCTCCGCGACTGTGGAACACGCTGATAGCTTTCGGGGTTTGAATTTCGTTCTCATCACCAGCTTTGAATTTAATACCAATGCACAGTTCTTGGTGCTGTGTTCTGCTTTGTGTATTTACCCTGGAAAGGGCCCATCATTAAGCATTTTCACTTAATTTCCAAATGGGAGGATTTACATAATTAGTTCTAGTGTGGCTGTATTTAAGCTTTGTTGCACGGCTACAGACATCGCAGGGACCGATGGGTCTGTTGTGTAGTGGTGCTGCTCGGAGAAGAGTTTAATCGCCTGCCTTTGCTTTAGGGATCGCGCCACTGCTGGCTGCTTTTCCCCAACACCTTTTTGCCCTAGCAGTGCATTTGGTATGCGTCCTGATTTTCTGGACTATTCACTTTCTTAATGCCTTGATTTCTACCTTTCTCTAGTGGACCGTGCTTTTAAACAGCTTGGCTGTGTTTCCACGTTCTGAACTGCTTTTGGATGAAGCTGTAAGAGCTGGAGGAGGATTAAATAGTAGATTTTTGGGGGGAAAAAAATATTTATAAATCCTAAATATAGATCTGTTCGCTTTTGGAGAGGAGTTGGCTAAGCAGCTGGCTTAGCTGTAGTGCTGAACAGAGAGTAGGTAAAATACAGCTGATTTTTCATAAAAACTGTTTTACTAGCAGGTTTGTTAATCTCTCTTGAAAAACGTAAATAAAGCGTTCATGCAGGTCTTTGTGTTTTGAGATTATATGACTTCCTAAAAAAAAAATAAATCTTTAATAACTACCGAAGGACAGATCATAAAATAATTTGAAGGAAGGGTGGTTTGAAAATCTTGTGGGTGTGTTGGTTTCTGTTCTACCTGAGCTGGTTTTTTATAATCTATTCATGGCAAAACTACAATGCTTTGGTGTTGATATTTTTTGGACAGGAAGAAAACGCAGAGAGTGAAGGCTGCACCAACAGAGAGGACTGCAAATCAGATTATCCTCCTGAGAATGCTGCCTGCGTGGAAAAGTCCTCTGTTACTCACGTCGAGGAGAGCTCAGCAGCAGACGGTGGGGGAGAGCCAAAAAGGGATGGAGCTGAACTGGTCCGGGAGGAGCCATCAGCGGGAGAGAGACTGGAAAACAGTACTGTGGAAACGGCTTCCAGTGAGCACTCCGTCGGGAATGAAAACACTTCGAATGTCAGCAACAGTTCAACGTCAAGCGACGTGATTTCCGGGACACCGCAGCCTGCAAGCCGGCGGCAGTCCTTCATTACTTTGGAGAAATTCGGTAGCTCGGAGAACAGACCCTTCAGCCTTTCGACATTAGGCGGTTTCTCGGAGACGTCGGGGAGTGCTTCTGTGGCAGGGAACCAGGAAGATACAAATGTGGACAAGACTAGTGCCAAACCAGAAAAACCTGGAGAAGAAAATAAGAAGGCTCCAAAACCGGAGTCTGAGCAGATACTTACTGCAATACGAAAGCTAACTCGCAGGCAGAGTAAAATGGAGCACCAAGGCAATAAGCAGTCCAAGCTGTTAATTAAGTCAGAGCAAGAGAAAAGCGCGCTGGACTCTTCTGCTTCCAGCAGTATGGAAAGTAGTCCCGAACTGTCTTCTACAGTAGAAGGTGTGGAACATGTTCTTCTTGCTCAGTCCCAAGTTCTCTGTTCTACAGAAGTCGAAATGAAGAAAGTTGGAGATACGATAGCAGACATAGACAGGGTCCAGGCATTAGATACGGATTCTAAAGAAAACACGCCCCCAGAGACGGCCGTGTCATCCGAGCAGGTAGCAGGTGATGACAGTCAGGTTCCACACGTGTCTTCTAACCAGAAGATACTAAGACGTTCTTCGAGGCGACGGTCAGAAGCTGTAGAAGGTACAGCAGGTAGTCAAGATAAGGAAGATGGCCATGAAAAGAGAGACAGACGTAAAGAAGACGAGAAATGTGGGCCAAAGAAGGTGCCGCTGGCTAAAGACGATGTATCCCAAAAGCCAAGAGCAGTTTCTGAGAAAACCACAGAAAATGCACATAAAAAGGAAAGCAGCCTTCCGGAGAGAGCTGCTGCAGAGGACTTAAGCTCAAAGGAGTCTCCTGCCTTGGGGGCCCTTGACGAGGAAGCGAACAGAAGCGCTAGGAGGTCTGAAGATAACCTGAAGACTGCCACGGAAGGACAAGGCTGCAGCTCGAGTACAGCAGGTCAGAAGAAGATGGAACGACCCCGATACCACACGAGAAGAGCTTCGCAGGGATTGCTCTCCAGCATCGAAAATTCAGAGGCTGATGGCTCCGAGACCAAGGAGGAAAGCACACGGAAGAAAAGGTCTGCAAAAGTGAGAAGCAGAAGTGATTCTGCTGATGGCAAACTGAAAGATCCACAGCCGGGAAGCCGTAGCCATGAGGCGGCGTCCCAAGGAAACGAAACTAAGCACGTGTTGGAAACAAACAAAGGTGAACTAGACTGTGAAGCCAGCACGGATACTGCGTTGACATCTGAACCACATGACCTGAAAAACCAGGGAATTCCCACGGATGCTGGCGAAGCTGTGGGATCTGCCAGGCCCAGGAGGTCACCTGACGCACAGAACACCAGTGGGGAGCAAAACAAGAGCAGTACATGGATGGAATCCTTCACCAAGCCATGTACGTCTGATCAAGGTTTGAAAGCAGCAGAGGAAAATACGCCCGTTGAGAAGCAAGCAAATGTAGAAGACCATTCAGCGGTTCTGCCTGAACGGGTACCAGGAGCAAACGCTGCCAGTGGTGATTCTTCCTCTTTGCAAACACCAGAGTGTCAGCACAAAAGAAGCAAAAGGATGAGAAGACCGAAGAACTGCGATTGCTGTTGTAAAAAGTCAAAGCAGCAAGTAACAATGTCACTCGCTAAATTGAAAAATGAGATCACTCATGAACTGAACGAGCCCCAGACCACCCCGGTTCAGGCATCTCTGAATACAGCGGAGACGTCTGGTAATTCAAATTTTGACGAGAGCTTGTCCATGGCACCTTGTGCCATGAGCACGCCGTTGCATCCTCCCAAGGAACCCAGCGCGTTGAACTTGGAAAGAGAGAGAACGTCTGAGGATAACTATGCTCAGGGAAGCGGTGGTGCAGTGGAGGAGGATCTAGAGAGTCCCGAGTGTGTAGCAGGTGACGTTAATGACTCCATGGCGGAAATGAAAGAACCCGCTGATCAGAGCGACCGGACCGAGGCCTGTGTGTCCAAGTGTGTTTCGGGTGAGCCTGCTGACAGCTGTCTGGCTGCAGAGAACCACAGCGAAGAACCAGCAGCTATAAAAAAGGAAGAAGTAAGTCAGAATGGACAACAGGAAGAGATACCCGAGGCACTGACTGTTGTTAGCAAGCCTGAGCAAAACCAGGTGAATGAGCTAGAAAGCAGTCGGGATGACGAAGAAGCAGCTGAGAATACTGGAGGAGAAACTTCCATTAGTCAAGATAAAGAGGTGAAGGAGGAATTGGTGGAAGCTGAAATTACAGTGCCTGAAAACGTGGCCTTGGAGAAAGAAGAAGCAGTAGAAAATAACAACGTGCATTCACCTCAGAAGCTGGAAGGTCATGATTCTTTAGCATTAGTTAACGAGAGCCCTAATGGTATGCAGGCACGCTGCACGTGGTCTCCTTCAGCTTCTCCGTCCACTAGTATTTTAAAGAGAGGCGCAAAAAGAAACCAGGATGATGATTCCCTGTCACCCGCTAATAAGGTATCGTGATGGCATTCATTCTGTGACACTCCAATGCATGCAGTTCGTAACTGGGATGTGTAATGTGTCTGTAGCGTAACGAGTTCCAAATATGTTGAATTACTGTTTTTATTGTAAGTGCTCTTATGCTGAAGCCTGACAGGTTTCTTCCTGGAATGTGCAAGCGCTGACAGGCTTGTGTTATGGGGGTTTTTGGGGTGGGGAGTTTCATTTTTTGAAACAGAGCGCCAAAGCCTAATCTGCTGCCGGGGTTGCGGTGCAGCAGATGCGACTGCAAAACCACTCTAGACGCAGCCGGGGTCTTCCCACTGCGCTTTGAGCAGCTTTGTACGAAATGCATTGAATGTTTCCTTCAACAATATGAAGGCACAGTTTCTGTCCTTGGGTGAAACACGGTCTGTGTCATTCCAGAGCTTTAATGACTTGACTTCAAGACTTTATTTCAACCCGAGCTGTTTTGTCTCCTCAGACTTACTTCACCAGCCTGTGGTGGTTTGAGTTCATGCTGTAAAAACTCCTTCTCTCTAACAGATTCGTCTGGTCTCTTTTGCAAATCCCATTTATCAAGAAGGACTGGCGGATGACATAGATAGGAGAAGCCCTGTCGTTAGATCCCATTCTTCTTCACCCTCTTCCCGGAGTCTTAAGACTTTATCTAATATTCAGACTAAGGTAAATCCTGCTATGTATGTTACGTGTGCCGTAAGTAGTTGTGTTGCTTCTTTATCATAGCTGACATCGCTTTAGTGTATGTTCATAGCCACTTGCCAACAATTGTAAGAGCAGAGGTCAGTAAGTGTAACAGATAGTTGTAAGTGCGTTAGCCAGACTCGTTCTGTTACTCTGAGGGCTAGCTAGCGAGAATCTTACACATAACTGAATTCCTGCAATCCTGAGAGATATTTTTTCCTCTTTTTCTACCCAGCATATTACCACTCCAACCAAAGGATTTCTGTCCCCAGGATCTCGTAACGCTAAATTTAAGAGCTCAAAGAAGTGTTTAGTAAGAAGTGCTTTGGTTCATGTATCTCTTCTATTTTTTTTCCTGTATTCACTTGTGTGATAGTTAATTTAATAACTTTTCTGTATTATTCAAGATTACGGAAATGGCCAAGGAGTCGCTGCCGTGCCCCACGGAGTGCGTGTACCCTGCCCTCGCTGGCTGCAAAGCACCGGTTGATGTCATTCTGCCTCAGATTACGTCAAACATCTGGTAAGTGGAGTGCTGCTGTGGAAGATGACGTGATAGAAACGGGATTCTTACTGAGCCTACACAACCAAATTTTCTGATGCAAAATGTGAGGACTTCAAGACATCCTTTGCCAAATTTTTTTTTAAGGGAGGGAGGTTGGTTTAATGAGACTTAACTTGAATAATTTCAAGTTGCCTTTTTTGTAAGACTATGAAGAGCTGGCACCCAGGAACAGAGGGAGCCTTCTCCATCGCATGTGGCAGAGCAGACTGATCTTACTGATCTGTGACGAAGCAGTTGGAGCTCTCTGTGTACTAAAGGGGAAGTGGGATTTTGAAAAAAAAATTCCTATTTCAAAGGCTCAGCGATTTTGTTTCCGATCTGAATTTTGGTAACTTGTCACAACAAACTACAGACGCGCAGTGGGAGCTGCTCCGAGCGGCCTTCTCCAGCGCGCTCGGCTCCTCTGCGTCTGGTACGTACGCGTGGGCTCTGGAGTGCCGTTGTCTGGTGGATGAACTGCAGAAACGCGTGCTGCTGCAGATGGAACGTCACTTGCGTTTTGTTTTTTCCTTCATTTGAGTGCCCGTGAATCAGCGTTGATGTAAGATTTCTTTCCGCTGCACCGTGCTGGGCAGAGAGGAGGTGAATTCTAGCAAAATAAACCATTTTGCTTCCTCCCCTGCTGCAGCGCCAGAGGTTTGGGGCAGCTCATTCGAGCGAAGAACATTAAGACCGTGGGTGATCTGAGTACTCTGACAGCATCAGAAATCAAAACTCTTCCCATCCGCTCTCCGAAAGTTTCCAACGTTAAAAAAGCTCTTAAAGGATATCATGAGCAACAGGTGAAGTTTAATTTTTAATCCAAAAAGCCAATACTAGCTTAATGAACTGCTGACATCCCTCGTGAGGAATAATGTGGGTTTTTCCCTGTTAGAAATAGCACTTTAACACGTAATCTCCACCTGTTAGAGGAACAAGTCCCACCGTGTATTCTCCCCGCCCCCCCATCCCCCGAAAATGCATCTCTTGATCCTCTCCCAAAAAATTTTCAGGTGAAATCTCGCGGATTTGAGGAAATGACAGTGCTTGAAGATGCAGAAAAGCCCGTAAATAATGTAGAAGATAAATCTCTTTCTGTGGATGAAGAAAAACTTGCGACAGGTACCTATCACCTGCTTTTTGCTTCGGTTTGGATGTTTCTGCTGTATTGCTGCTTTCAGTCTCCTAATGGGAACACCTGATTTTTTTAATTTCTTTTATGAGAGAGTGTTAATAGCTACTGTTAGCATGTTAGATGGGTGTTCAGCTTGGCCACTTTATGAAGCCCTGTAGCAGTGGCTTTTTAAAACTTGCTACATATTTTGAGGGAAGGTGCTGGTTTTCCCTCAACTAGCTTGCGTAAGGATGTGAAGAACAAGTTAGGCGGGGGTGCGAGTACTCGATTTTCTGAACCTCAGCAGGGTATGTCTGCAGAGCTGTGCCGTGCCGCGGTGACCGCTGCGGTTCTGGGTGCGCCCAGAGAGAAGCAGGAGGAAGGGGAGATAGTGCCGTGGTGCCTTGTCCTGAGCGGGGTGGGAGGGGAAGGGGGTGATTCCCTGGATACCCAGGTTGGATATGGTGCCTAGATTTGTATATTTGCATGCTCCTGTGCATTTTTGGAGTTTGGCCTAGGGAATCTACGTTTATTCTTCCTACAAGATCCTTGAAGCCTGTGGTTAATGGAGAGCAAAGAACTCGGGAGTAACATCTCTTCAGCTGTCCAGTTGAAACGTTGGGCTTTGGGGTAGCACGTCTTGAAGGACGCTGGCAGCATCTGACTAGGACCAGATGCTTTCATTTCTGCCCTTGGTTTCATTGTACAATCGTGATCAAATGTAATCTAAGTCACCATAAAGCAGGGCAGCGTGGAGTTCTGAAGGTGCCTGTGGCACAAGCTCTCAGGTTGTCTGGAACAAGTACTTTGTGAACTGCTGGAAGACGTTATTTTGTACACCAGAAGCTGTCACGTTCTGCTGCAACAGAATTCTGCTTAAACGCAGTCGCAGAGCCCGCACTGCCCTGCTTCCCTTCCTTTTCAGATCTGATTGAACCGGTTGTGCTGAGCACGAGTGACCCGCCCACGGCAGATCTTCTGAGCCGGATCGACGCGCTTGCTGCTCAGCTGACCTCCGAGGAGCTCCACGGCTATTCAGGAAGCCAGCTTTTTGAGATGCAAGAAAAACTTGTTGGTATGACAAACTGTATCATGAAAAACCTGCAGTCCCGCTGGAAATCGCCACCCCGTGAAAGTTCTGATTAGTTGCTTCTCATTCCTAAGTAAGGAGGATTTTGTTACGACGATACTCCCCCTAACCTGCCTTTCTTACTGGTGAATTTTTCCTTAAACTGTGCATTTTGTACTATAGGAGATTTTTTTTTAACACCTGTCTGAGCAAAATGTGTCATGGTTGGTTTTGTTTTCCCTTGGGTTTTTTGTTTGTTTTAATTTGTGGGATCGCCTATTCCCTACTAGAGGTATTTGTATCGTATTGCTATGCATATTTCTTTCAGGTAGTGAAAGAAAACTCGATAAAGTTGTGCAATAGCAAAGACTGTGAAACCAAACCACCAGAGTAGTTAAATTATTTTTTTCCAGATCCGAAGTGTTCTTACTGACTGCTGCAGGCTCCCGTTACCTGGTAAGCGATCGAGCGCGCAGCTCTGCCCCGCTGCTGCCCTGTTTGTTTCCTGGGCGTTGCTGGCGCTGACAGACCGCGGCTCTCCCGTCAGCGCCGCGTGGCATTGCCGTGAGCTGCGCTTCAGTCCTTGCAGCAGCAGCAGTCCAGGGACCTGGCGTTTGACCACTGGACGATGTCTATTTTTGCATGTATTTTTGTAAGAATCACACTAAGACGCTGGTAAGGCAGTGCGCCCGCACAGGTGAGAGACTTTGCAACCTTCTCAGGCTCTTTCCCATGTTCTTGGTTTGCAGCAGTTCTCCTCCTGTGGAGAGGACTTTTTCCTTGGGGAAATGAATGGATTTGACAAAAGCTATTTGTATATTATGTACAGATTTATGATGGCAAATGTTGCTTAATAATTTATGATTTTGAGTTTTAATTGCATGGAATGCATTGCTGCTTCTCAGAGACCTTCAGAGAGAGTTCTTGGGTTTTACTCTGGCAATCTGATTTGTATATATTGTACTGTGGCTATCAAAATGGACATTTATCACAAGGAATTGCTGCAGTTGTTTTTAGAACTTACACATGGGCAAATAAAACAGCAAATAGTTCACCAACTTGTGAAGGTGGTGGTGGTTTGGGGTAGGTTTTTTCCACCCCTTCAGATCTATTCAGCCCTCCCTCGGCATTGCCTTGGATTCACAAGGTTGAGAGGGCACTTGACAGTGGTTGCTGCTGCCTTAAGGTGGGAGCAGGTCCTTGGGGACATGGTGGTATCTGGTCAGTGAGACTTTAAATATTTTTCTTGACATGCGTGAGCAGGGCGAAGGAAACAGATCTGAGAAGGAGATGGCTTGGAGCTGTCGCGTGAACAGCGCCAGGGATGAGCTGCCTGTAGGTTTGCTTGCTTCCTTGAAAATGTTATTTAGTGCCGAATCTGCCTCCTGAGGTTTATTCACCTCTTGTATTCAGTGTGCAGATAAGGATGTTCCTAACCCATCTTGAAAGGGCGTTAACAGCTTGGTTTAACCAACAACTACCCTGCAGTGCTGACAGTCCTGAGTCCTGCTTGGAGGAGGGACGGGGCCCTTTCCGGCTGGTCGTGTGCACCGTGACGGGCTGAACCGAGCCCTCGGCATCAGCATTGCAGCTCCTCCTCCTGGTAACATGGCTGTAACCTTTAGTCTGTTGTGGATGCAGGGTACAGTGATTTCTGATTTCCTCCTTGCTTGGAGCCTGGCTGGTACCAGGAGCTTCAGCAGACGAAGCAGATAACCACTGTGTTCAGCTGTGAAGTAATTTCCCCTGTTCATTCACAGCCCTGTTGTCTGCCCTCTGGTGCGGCTGCTGCAGCATGAGTAAATACATCAAACGTACTGCAGAAACATCAGCTTTATTTAGTAATAACAGCTTTTGACCCCAGAACAGTTGCATGAGAAAGATGCGTAAGAGCTCAGCAAGCAGAAGGAGAGGCTTTTGGTTTTGGGTTCCCCCCTCAGCTAAACATTGACTGGAGATACTAAGCTTAAACGTGGCTTAAATGGAAAAGTGAATATATTCAAACATGTTAGACTAGCCCAGAAAAATACTCTCTTAATGGGAGAATGAATAACGCAATAGTTGGTGGTCTTAGTCTTAAGTGCACGTATAGCATTTCAGAGACGCCGCACGGGACTGCAGCTCTAGCGTGGTGACACACTGCGCTGGCAGGCGCTGGTGAAATGCTTGGAGGTCCAGACAATGTTTAAAAAGCTTTTTTTTTTCTCATTGGAAGAAATAGAGTTCCCGTGAGCAATGCCTACTGGCGTGTTCACAGGTAGCTTTCAAACATGTTTTGAAAGGATGTTTCGAGAGTATTTTGCTCTGCAGTTACTTTCTCCCCCCCCCACCCCCCTGTTGGTTCATAAAGCACTATCAGCACGGAAGACAGTACGGCACTTTGGAAACGCTGTTCCAGCCCCTGTTCTGAGGCTGACGTGAGGGGTGCCGGCGTGTCGGTGCCGTGCGGATACGCTTTATGGAAGGACGTGCTCTGGGTTAGACAGCCTCCACGTAGTTGGCCGGCAGCATGCCCGTCTTGCCGGTTCTCTGGACAGTCCCATACATCCAGCCTTCATCGATCGCTTGTACATTTACGATCGTGTCGCCGTCTTTGAAGGAAACCTCGTCAGCGTCGGCTGCCATGTAGTCATACATGGCCCGGTACGTCTTCTGGTAGTTTGAAGAAAGGGGGTGGGGGGAGGTGGGCAAAAAAACAAGCGACAGGTTTATATCCCTGCTGTCAGCACTGGCGAGAATCGAAATGTAAGAGCAGGCTCGGGGCAGGTTCTGTTTTGGCTGGTCTTCAGACTCAGCTGGTTTTGGGTCATAGGATGTTTCCCCCAAGTAACTAAGGGCCTCAGCTACCCAAGCACCCCAGTCCCTCGGCGTAGAGCCAGGTGTTTCAGTGGCACTGACACTGAACACGGTGTTTTCCGAGTGTGTGTGAGCAGCATCGGCACCCGGTAGCTCCAGCCGTAACTGAGGTGTTTGTTCCCTCCCTGCAGCTGCTGGGGGCAGGGGGTGCCATACCCGCTGTCATCTATCTGCTCTGTCCCAGGAGCAGGCAGAAGAGTTAATGGAAAGTGTACGAGGACAAGTGAGGGTCTGTCCCCCTAGAGTCAAATCAGTTACGGCTTCACCTGGCTTTGTACGGAGCATCAGCCCAGGGCTCAGTCCTGGACCAACACCAGCGGGAGCATGATGAGCATGCACCGTCAGCCCCAGGGACCTCCAGGGCCTTTGGCAGGCAGACTGACGCCCGCAGCACGCCTGGGGCTGCGCGTCTTCGTGCAGCTGAGCAGTGTTACTTACGCCAGCAGTGGATGGGTGGGAAGGAACCGACGACACCGTTGTCTGCTGGGTGGCGACTGACGATGACCGTTGCTGTGGCAACTCCACGGTTTTAGCATGTTTGTAGCCCACTGCAAAAGGAAAATATATTTTGTATTGTTTATTACAGAATTGGCAATAGGGTTAGAGTTACTCTGAATGAAGATCACGGCATAGGTCACTAGGTGGGGTGCATGAAATACAGTTTACAGCTGTTGGGTATGCCCGTAGCTCAGCATTTCGCAGGTGGACTCTGTGCTTTTTCCTGGCACAAGGAATTACTGCAGGTGAGCCCATGGCCAGTACTGCCCTGCCGGGGGGGCTGGATGCCATTGGTCATCACACGTGGATAAATGGTGTGTTTGTGCTCCTGTTACCTGTTGCAGTTGTGGTAAAGAAGCCCCCGTTGCTGTAGTAGGACAAATGCTGATCCACACCCTCTGAGGGTTCGGATTTTTCCTCACCACCACTGAGGCTCAAGGCACTGGCAGAGCGGGAGTGCTCCCGGCTGCGGCGCTGGGCTTGGACTGCAGGGAGGAAGCAGCACGAACCAATTTATGCCTTTGTTTTGTAAGGAGATGCACGTGTAAAAATACATGTATATACACATATATGTATATACGTACACACATATATAGGTTACTTTGTTTATATATACACATACATGTGTAAAAAACACCCGACGCTCTACCATTGTTACCAAAGCCATGGAATTTGTGCGTATGTTGAGCAGAAAATTTACAGCTATTGCAGTGGTTACTGTACTTTACAAAATCAATGGGAAAAAGCGTGAGTTAATCAGAGTCTGGTTTTATGGTTACTTAATGTATTTGCCACGGGTTTTTAAAGCAGTCTCTGGCCACCATGCTGATGTTCTGCTCGGGAAGGCACAGTTCATGGAATCATAGAACAGTTTGGGTGGGAAGGGACCTTTAGAGGTCATCGCGCCCAGCCCCCCTGCCGTGAGCAGGGACATACTGCTCTGTTACATCCCTGTTCTTTTGAACACGGTGGCGGAAGGCAGCGCACAAGGCTATGCTTGCATTCTTGCAGAGGTAGAGTGCTAAGCGTAGGTACTTCAGTACCCCCAAGCCGCCAGTTTTACTGCTTGGATCTGCACAAGTCTGAGATCTACTTTGCACACACAGTACAGCCGGTGGGACAAACCTGAGATCATGTGTAAGCTTCTGGACTGAATATTGTCTTCTGCTGGGTCGTAGTCAAAGACGGACCCGGGATTAGTGCGCCACACACGAAGACCTGCAAGAGAGCGCGTTTTCTGAGGAGAAGCTGGAGCTTGAGCGGCTTCTAGAGAGCGTGAGCAGCACACGTCTGTCCTCACTCGGAGTGAAAACGCATCAGAAAAGGGCAAGCAGTATTTCATAAAGTATTTCTCAAATCTACAGCACAGATTAAGCTTTTTTTAAAAATAAATTTCTCCACACCAAGTGAGCTACAGTATTTCTCTAATATGCACAGAGGTGAAGTTAAAAATACGAGTAAGAGATGAAAATTCAGCATTAGATTTCAAAGTTGGGCAGGCTGGGAGAGGCAGACCACAGCCGGTTTACGGCTGCTAAGGGAACGTTTTCAAAATGGACTTTGACTATAAACATCATCTCCAAGTCACGATAAATTTGAATTGCTACGGCTGAGCTGGAATAAAACGATTCATCAGGGTCAGCTTGTGCTTTGTGTAAGTGACATGCTCGGGCCGTTACAAAACCTGGGTGCTGCTTACCGGTGAGAGTCTCCTGATCCTGGTCCACGCGCTTTCGCTCCATTTCTACTACTCGCCGCTGAATGCCCCTGTAGCTGATGTCACTGAAGTCCTGCATGTTCTTTTTCACGCGTTCTGTAATGGGGTCGGTAACCACGGGGGTGAAACTGCCTTTGTTCTTCTCAAAATCTTCATGGTATTTCACCTGCAACATAAAAGGAATGTCTGTTCCCCGTAGCTAAGTTGAATAATTTTTATTCCTGCTTACCTCAGGTGAGTTTCTAGCAGAGAGGTGCACTGCTGTCTGAACTTTTGCTTTCTCTGAGCCAGGGAACGAGAGAGAGCCTAAGCCCAGACGTGCCTTTCTGGCAGGCACTCTTACCTTTAGCGTTTCAGAATTTGGGTAACTAAGCTTGGTACGTGTACATTGTCCTTGCGCTGCCAGTCCTGGAACGTCTCAGCAAAATGGTTTCCAGCTAAATCACTTGCCAAGTTAAAAATACATCTAGAAAAGCTCTTACTGTAGAGATGTGTTTCTGGGTCTCTCGAACGCGCCGCAGCTCCGGTGTATCCAGTACGTACGCAGCTTTGCCCTGTACTTGTTTTCGGAAACTGTCTGAATAAAGAACCTGCCGGATGAGAAACGGGACGTGAGCACAGGGCACACCACTGCTGCTGCGCCGCGAGGAAGGGGCTGTGCTGAAGCAACCTGGCAAAAAGGGGGGGAGCAGCAGCTGTGGCGGTGATTAACACTGGAATGCAAAGCAAAATTCTTCTTCATAATTAGAGACAGTGCTCTGGACTTGACCCCAAACTTTGCTTTTCTTAACTAAAAGACCCCCCCTTACCTTTTTTAACCTGGTAACAACAGGTAGAGGTAATGCAGTTGTTATATTCTAGGTGATATTTGCATGTATTTGACCTGTGCCTCACCAGCATCAGTGATGTTACCAGTGTCAAACAGACCTAATGCATTAGGCCTGTGTCTTTCATTGAAATACTACACTTTTTGCTGGGTTTGTAGGGTTTCTTTTTTGAGTAACTGTTGTGTCATGTTTCTGTAAACATTTTTTTGCAGATATTTTATGACTGGATTTATTCAACAGGCCAGGCCAGGCTGGACAGGGCTCTGAGCAACCTGATCCAGCTGAAGATGTCCCTGCGCACTGCGGGGGGTCTGGGCTGGGTGGCCTTGAAGGGTCCCTTCCAGCCCAAAGCCGCCTGTGATCTGGTTTGTATGTAAACACTTACAGGGTGGGATACGTCGGGGTTTACCCTGGGGAGTAGCAGGTTAGCAAAGAAGGGCCTGAAGAAGGCCATTTCCTGATTTGTCGTGTTTCCGTACAGAATGTCCAAAAATCTAACATAAAATACACTCTTACTGAAGGATGATCATTTCCTATCTCCTACGGTATATGACCAGTAAAAACAGAAGATATTTGCAAGACAATTGAAGGCCACATATGGTATTGAAAATTCAACTGTTGTATAAAAAAAAAAACAACCCTGAACTAAAGCAGTTAATGACACAGAAAGAAAGACTCCATTGCAGCAGAAAGCAAAGAGCAAGCATTGGAGGATTTGATTTCAACATGGCTGCATCACACTTCCAGACGAGGCAGTTATGTCAACACCTGCACCGTTCATCTGAGTAAGGATTTCAGGGATTGCAATGTTACTTTTTAACATATTTTCATTTCTTGGCGGAACAGAACCTACCGAGCTGATGTTTTCCTGATTGCGTTTGGCTCTCTCCATCTCCGGAGTCATTGGTGTTGGAGTTCCTTTTGCCAGATGTTCCTTGTACAAAACCTACAGTGTACAACAAGGCGGCCACAAATCAGACCGGAATAATTCCTAGCTCCTCCTGTAAACGGTGTTACTGTTCAAGCACAGTCATCACTGCAGGGGTAGAAAAGATCTCGGGAAACAAAGCATCTAAGAAGTTATTTGCTAGAGCAAAAGGTAAAAACCAAAGGGAAAAATAAGCAAAAATAAGGGAAAACTGAGAAAATAAGGCTAAATTAGAAGTGGAGGGTTTGTTCAGAATGGTTATTTTTAATACAAGGTGGTGGTTGTTCTTTCAGTACCGAGCTAATGTGTTCTTGGTTGCGTCTGACCCTCTCCATCTCCGGGGTGACTGGTGTGGGGGTTGCCTTCCCTAAGCCTTCTCTGTAGGCGGCCTACAGAGCACAAAGTAACGCAGTGTCACAGATGGACAGACTGGGAACCGTAATGTTACTGGGTTTAGAGTACACACCACCCATTATGAAAGAAAAAAAAAGGTCAGAGGAAAAATAGTATTAAAAAGTTAATTGATAAAAAGTCTCTTACGTGCTATAAAATTAAGAGATTACATTCTAAGTTTGAGGGGAAAAAAAATTAGAGGGTTAAATAAAACCAGGCAGACTTGGGTTATTAAAAAAAAAGTGCTCTATCATATCCCCTTTAGTTCTTCCAGACAATACCGAGCTAATGTGTTCTTGATTGCGTTTGACTCTCTCCATCTCTGGAGTGACAGGTGTGGGGGTTGCTCGCCCCAAGTTCTCTTTGTACAACACCTGTGGGATGCAGAAGATGTATCCGGTATCTTAAACCCCCCCCAAAATCAAAAGGATTTGACCACAAATGATTACTTGGTTATCAAATTTCAGAAAAGTCACGACTGATTAAGATACGCAGCACTGCACAAAAGCCAAACAGCTACTGCTGTAAAGAAGGGTGAGGAAAATAAACCGTGAAAGAGCAGCTTGTTATTTTTCTGGTTAAGAAAGAAGGGCTCTATCCAGCTACGCCTGCAGCAATGGCTCTGCCGCGGGAGGAAGCTGCCCCAGGCCCTCGGGAACTGTTTTACCTGCGGTTTTGTCTCTGTTTGAAGGAATTCGTGACCTTTTGGGCAGGGAGGAGGGAGTTTTGTTACCACGCAGCCACTGGGCAGCCAAATAAAGCAGGGTGTCGAGGGCGGGTGTCTGGCATCGCTGCACCATTACACCTCCACACCGGCCCTGTCCCCGTCCAAGCTGTGGCTGGTACGCCACCCAGAACGGTCTCGTTCCTGCGGTGTCATTCGGGTCAGGGCCTCCTGCCCCACCTGCCACAGCAACACGATCGCACGTGGGGCAGAGAGGGCGGGTTGGGGGAGGGGAGCGGTGGCATTTCTGGTTTGTTTTCTGCTGAAGTCAGCTAGCCCTCAGAAGCCAGGGAAAGCTTGGCTGAGCATAGAGAGAGAGAGAAGCCTGAATATCTTCACCAACGGGTGCTAAGGACTTCATATTGTCTGGATAGAGCCCACAGGTACACAAACCGCGTGGTGGAACAGGCCTACGTTTCTGGATCAGACTGTTAACATTAGAGTCATTTTATTTTAGAAGAGGAGTGATTAATTTGCAGAAACAAGTATATCTATTTTTTAAATTAGAATCAACTTCCAGTAGGTAGTTAGAATGTTACTTTTTAAAGATCTAAGCACAAAAGAAAAAAAGAAATGTATCTATTTCAAAGTACCGAGCTAATGATTTCTTGATTGCGTTTGACTCTCTCCATCTCTGGAGTGATTGGTGTTGGGGTCACTTTCCCCACATTTTCTTTGTACAAAACCTACAGGACACAAGGGAGTATCTAAATGTCATTACAAAGGCACCACCACCACCACCCCCACGCCCAGACCCAAACTACATACACTACAGCTTTTGAATCATTATGTTTAGAAAGAGTTAGACTTGGGGCACAGCGCTCTTCTAAAAGCCGCATCGGAGCTTTGCCGTTACCCTGCCAGGATGCAGAGCCGGGCCCTGCACGGCCCCACCTCTGCGTGCAAGCACACTTGCGGTAAGAAGGGGTTAACGCAGCGGCAGAGAAACGCTCCCCTCCCAGAAAAGGTCAGACCGAGTTCTGGTGAAACCCTGCTTCAGCCCGTGTCAAACAGGAGATACCGCGGCTCGTTCCTAAGCACAGTAGGAGGTTTTTAAACGTGGCAGATCCGTTTCAAGTTAGAAAGCACAGACCACTGAACTGCGACGGTTACGTTAAACACTTCATTCCGATCGTTAGGAACCGCATTCCTGTTAAAAATACCGAGCTAATGATTTCTTGATTGCGTTTGACTCTTTCCATCTCGGGAGTGACAGGTGTCGGGGTTGCTTTCCCTATGTTTTCTTTATACAACACCTATGAGACATAAAAAAGGAGCCAAAGAAAGCGACAATAAACAAACAGCTACCCGCAGACAAACCCCGCGCCCGAGGCATTTTTTTTCTTGTATTTATTTTCTCAGGGCCTAGGTATGAGACATATTTCTAAAGAAGGTACTTAGCAATATTCTACTAGAGACGCAGGGTTTGGCACACTGGCTTTTCAGCTACAGGATCACTTGTAATAAATGGTGTGAGTACTACGTCAATGAGACCACAAAAATACCATATGGAGAGGCTGAGGATGTTATGAAGATGTAAAT
>Ga0181612_129073_pt1 | contig 29384 bp, 41 predicted proteins | sample HoacroProtozoa21_FD_119630 | JGI IMG/M metagenome (GOLD analysis project Ga0181612, IMG submission 119630) | Hoatzin crop microbial communities from Cojedes, Venezuel. Combined Assembly of Gp0051906, Gp0051904, Gp0051908 | reverse complement strand
CCCACTTGTTCGTAAAATTGTTCTAAACAGCGTCGCAAGAGCACATATCCATATTAACGGAAAATATACAGCCTGATTAAGAACGAATATAACCAAATCAACATGCCTATAATATCCCATTAAAATCCATACAATATATATATACGGAAACAATGCAATAGGCAGATAAAACAAAAAACGTAATTTTGGATAAGTATATAATAACATACTCAAAGGCCATGAAATCAGTATAATACTCGATATTACCAAAATTATTAAACTCAAAAAATTTAATTTATTTATTCCAAAATACAAAATCCCGCTGATTATTATAATTATAATATTTACTATCAGTGATATAATTTGAGATTTTTTCATTTCTATTATCCCCAATATTTTCGACTATATTTTCAACCATATTTTCGACCGTATTTTTTTATGGCCGTTTATATGTCCGATTTTCATAAAAAATCGGATATAACTCTTAAAAATTATTATATCTTATTATTCAAAGGTATTACAACTCAACTATATCATAATATTTTCGAAAATGTAAAGTTTACTTGACAAGAAGTGCACAGCGCTATATTATAAATGTAAAGTTAACTTTACTGATTTTCCAAGGAGGTTTAAATGTGCGAAACAGAATAACCGAATTACGCAAAGAACACAGGATGACACAACAGGATCTGGCAGATAAAACCGAAGTATCAAGACAAACTATCATTTCACTTGAGAAAGGCAAATATGACCCGTCCATCGGACTGGCACATAAAATTGCTCAGATCTTTCATCTTAAAATTGAAGACGTATTTTTATTTGAGGAGGATAATTGAATTTATGAAAGATAAAAAACTTATATTATATATCATTACGACACTCATCGGATTTATTGCCCTTTATATAGCTGCGGGCGATGATAATATTCTTGTAATAGGTCTTGCCGGAGGCTTACTGGGCCCGGGAATACAACAGCTTGTATATCGTTTAAAATATTATGGCGACAAAAAATATGGTCTGAAAAACGGATATGACTACGACGAAATGGAATTTCACCTGACTCAAAAGGCATGTGCCATAACCGTTCATCTTTTCTTTATCATACTTACATGTATCTGTGCAATTTTATTAATTATTAAATATGAGTTATACGCCACTCTGCTTGCTACCTGTGGAATCGGACTTATTATGCTGTTATTTATCGTGCGTATAATTCTTGGATTCATGAACAATTAATCTCTTTATTATATGATTGGAGGAAAATTACATATGAAAAACAAAGCATTATTATTTTCTACAGCGGTTAATTTAAACGAAACTGCAAAGGCTTTAGAATCCGGAGAAAAGCATCTGTCTAAAACTGAATATCAGAAAGTAAGAAAAGCCTACAAGCAATTAATATGCCATACATTATTTTGGGTATTAACAGCTTTTCTTTGCGCAGCGGGAATTGTGATAACGGGCAATAAGTTATCCGATATCGCTGAAGACGAATTATTAAAATCTTATAATGCAACCGAATACACTTCCGGGGTTAAAGCAGGTCCCACAACAGTTCTGTATACAAAAGGAGAAAGTTACTATTTTGATACTTCCGTAATAGGGATTAACTTAGATTCAGAATATCCAAATGAAATAAGAATTAAGAATACAATCAGCGAAGCATATAAAAAACTCAGAAGTAATATTCAGTTTTCAGGAAGAGATATGCGTGTACTTGCCGTATCAAGTACTGTGCCTGATGAGGGTAAATCCACAGTATCCGTAAATCTTGCGATTTCCCTTGCAGAATTGGGTAAAAAGGTAATATTTATCGATGCGGATCTCAGAAAGAATTCTATTGCAAGAAGATATAAATTATCCAGAAGAGTAAAGGGACTTACCCATTATTTATCGGGAGTTAATGCCTTTGACGAGGTTGTCTGTGAGACAAATGTTAAAAATATGCATATGGTGTTTGCAGGTATTATACCTCCGAACCCAGCAGAGCTTCTTGAAAGTGTATACTTTAGAGAGCTTATCAAACAGTTAAGAAAAACATATGATTATGTTGTTATTGATACACCTCCTGTAGGTGCGGTTATTGACGGAGCTATTATCGGTAAGGAATGCGATGGTGTGGTTATGGTTATCGGTTCCGGAGATATAAGCTATAAACTGGTGGAGAGAGCAAAGGAACAGTTCGAAACCTCAGGAAGTCGTGTAATCGGAGCGGTTCTTAATAAAGTACCTACCGGTAAGAACGGACGTAAGTTTGGAAATTATTATGGCAAATATTACGGAAAGTATTACGGTCAGGGATATGGCTATGGTTACGGAAGCTACTACGGGGAAGAAGACGAAGAAAATAAGTAAATGGCAATAAAATTGTGAAACAGTAAGGTAATATAATAATAAAATAATATAATAATATAATAATAAAATAATAAAATAATAAAATAACAAAATAATAAAATAGCAAAATAATAAAATAATATAATTAATAGAGAAAATGAAAAAGAGACTTAAAAAAATGACAAAAAGAAAAACAAAATATAATCATTTTTAGTAATGGGAGTGTGGCGCGAATGTATAGAGATAGACGAGTGACATGGTATGTGCATCTTGATTTTATTTTGTTTGATATCTTAAGTTTTGAGGTTGCGTATCTTTTGGCTTTCTTTCTGAGACACGGAACCTTAGAAACTATGGGTGATAGAGATGGCATATATCTTTACGGATTTATAATTATTGCAATTCTGGACTTTTTTATAAGTATTATTATGGGAACCTTTGAAAATGTTCTTCGAAGGGGACTGTACCGGGAATTTAGGAAGACTGTGTTTCATGGAGCCAGTGTAACCATGATATTCATAGTTGTTCTTTTTATGTGTAAATTAACAACTGAATATTCCCGTGCCGTGTTTATTTTAACATATTTTTTGTATATTGCGGTATCGTACATTATAAGAATTGTATGGAAGAAAATGATTAGAAAATTTGATTTTCTAAAAGTAAAAACTCAGCCTACAAAGATAATCATTATAACTGAGAAGAAATATGCATCCTCTGTTATTAAACATGCTCTCAGAAATGCCAATAAACCGTATAAGGTGGAAGGTGTTATAATTGTGGACGATGATTCCATGGTAGGAAGAGAGATAAAGGGTGTCAAAGTTGTGGCAACCGGAGACGATGCTCTTGAGTACATCTGCAGAAACTGGGTTGATGAAGTTTTCATAGATCTTGACAGAAAGAACAGAGACTTGGAACAAAAGTATCTGGACGGATGTCTTGTTATGGGACTTGTGGTTGATCAGAACCTTGGAATAATGGCAAATGAACCGGGTAAGAAGCAGATTATAAGTCAGGTGGGAGAATATACGGTATTATCAAATGCCATAAATATCACAGAAACAAAGAAGGTTGTGGTTAAGCGACTTATGGATGTTGCCGGAGGTATTGTGGGAACCATAATAACCGGAATCCTTTGTATTATAATAGGGCCGCTTATCTATATAAAATCACCGGGACCTATTTTCTTTAAACAGACCAGAATTGGACAAAACGGTAAAAAGTTCAAGATATATAAGTTCAGAAGCATGTATATGGATGCGGAGGAACGCAAGGCTGAACTTATGAAACAGAATAAGATAAAAGACGGAATGATGTTTAAGATGGAGAACGATCCGAGAATCATCGGTGGAGAAAACGGTAAGGGTATAGGAAATTTCATCAGAAACCATTCTATAGATGAATTCCCTCAGTTTATAAATGTTCTTAAGGGTGATATGAGTCTTGTAGGAACCAGACCGCCGACGTTGGATGAATGGGAAAAGTATGACCTGCATCACAGAAAGAGAATGGCTTTTAAACCGGGAATAACCGGACTTTGGCAGGTTAGCGGAAGAAGTAAGATAACTGATTTTGAAGAAGTTGTTAAGCTTGATGCCAAGTATATAACTAACTGGTCTGTGGGAATGGATCTTATGATTATATTGAAAACCGTTGGTATTATGTTTACAAAAGACGGGGCAAGCTAAACAGCAAGTTAAACAGCAAGTTAAACAGCAAGTTAAATAGCAAGATAAACAGCAAGTTAAATAGCAAGATAAACAGCAAGTTAAATAGTAAGTTAAATAGTAATTAAAATGATAATTAAAATTAAAAAAGGAGTTTTAAAATGACAGAAAAGAATCCTATAGTTACAATTAAACTTGAAAATGGCAATGAAATTAAGGTTGAATTATATCCTGATGTGGCACCTAACACCGTAAATAACTTTATAAGTCTTGTAAAGAAGGGTTTTTATGATGGTGTTATTTTCCACAGAGTTATTAACGGATTTATGATTCAGGGCGGAGATCCGGACGGTATCGGAACCGGAGGTCCGGGATATTCTATAAAGGGTGAATTCAGAAGTAACGGTTTTGACAATAATTTAAAACATGAAGCAGGCGTAATATCAATGGCAAGAACTATGATTCCGGATTCTGCGGGATCCCAGTTCTTTATTATGCATAAAGATGCACCTTATCTTGACGGAGAATATGCGGCATTCGGTAAGGTTATCGAAGGGTTTGAACATGTGGATTCTATAGCAAATGTGGCAACCGATTTTAATGATAAACCTCTTGAAAGAGTCGGTATGGAGACAGTTACTGTTGAGACCTTCGGCGTTGAATACGGAGAACCTGAAACATGCTAAAAGCTGTTATCTTTGATATGGACGGTGTGCTGGTTGACAGTGAAACCGTCCATCTTGAATGTCATAAGAGACTTATGACTAAGCTTGGACTTGATTATAGTTTTGATTATTATAAAGGTTTTATCGGAAGAACTGCAGAATATATGTGGAGAACCATGGTAGAGGATTTTGCCCCGGATAAAACATGGATGGATTTAAAAAATATATCCGATAAAATTCTGGCAGATCTTCTTGGTGATGAGGGTTATCCGGAGATTAAGGGAGCTGCGGAGCTTGTCAGAAATCTTTGCAATAAAAGTATCGGACATGAAAATATCAGACATGAAAATATAAAACTTGCGCTGGCATCTTCCGGAGAAAAAGATAGAATTAATGCAGTTCTTGAAAGAATGGGAATTAAGGATTGCTTTGAAGTTATTGTTTCCGGTGATGATGTGAAGAATCCCAAGCCTGATCCGGAGATTTTTATAAAGGCTGTGGATAAACTGGGACTTAAACCTGAAGAATGTATTGTGATTGAGGATTCCTTAAATGGAATGAAGGCTGCAAAAGCCGCCGGGACAATATGCTTTGGTTATGAAAATAAATTTAATTCGGATTATTCATATGCTGATTGTGTGCTTACCGGATTTGAAGGACTGGATGTGCGTTTTTTTAAACAAGAGTATGCTGCACTTACCGAAGAACCCTGGGAAATATTTGATACCGAAAGACTTTATGTGAGAGAATTTTCGAGAGACGATATTCCTGAATTGATTAATTTATATAAGGAAAACAGTGAGCATATTGCAAAGGAACTGTTGGAAACAGTCAAGAAATGTGAGAGGAAATCCGAGAGGGAATCCGAGAAGAAATCCGAGAAGAAATCCGAGAAAAAATTCGAGAAGAAATCTGAGAAGAAATCCGAAGCAACAGCTCAAAATGATGGATATGAAGAATTTTATCGCTATATAAAATCTATGTATATCTATTACGGTTTTGGCTTTTGGGGTCTGTATGCCGATAGGAATCAAGGCGGAGATAAAGAACCTGTATTAATAGGAAGTGTATCTGTTTATTGTAAAGATACGGATATGTATGTAGGATATATTATAGATAAACGATTTCGTGGTAAAGGTTACGGCTACGAAGGAGTATTGGGAACATGTAGGTTTCTTCAAGATTATTTTGGCTTTGAAGTTTTGAATTTTGAGGTTGAAAAGAATAATATACCCTCAATCAGAATTTTTGAAAAACTAAAAAATGAACTTGGAGACACGATTGTACTTGAAATAATTTAGGAGAGTAAAAGCAGATTTTAAAAGTGTAAAATAAAAGTTGAAAATAAAAGTTGAAAATAAAAGTATAAGGTAAAGGTTTAAAATAAGCTATAATACAATAGTTTTAAATAAAAGTGTAGTATAAAAATATTAAAATAAGGTATAATACAAAAGTTTAAAAAGGAAGTTTGACCGTGCGGAGTCAAACTTCCTTTTTAAGTATAATGTGAGGGAAAGTAATCATAAGAAGAAGTATGACACTTCCTATGATACAAAAAAAGACAAGGACAGTTATTAAAAACGTCCTTGTCTTTATGGTTATATTATAGAAGGTTTGAGAAAAAAGTCAATAGTTTAGATTAAATAAATATCTTTGAATCTATATACGTAACTCTATATTTGTAAACTTTATATTCGTAATCTCTATATTTGTAAACTTTATATTCGTAATCTATATATCTGTAAACTTTATATTCGTAATCTCTGTATTTGAAGATTTATATAAGTAAATTTGTATATATAAGCTTATAGTTATAAGATTGTATCTATAATGTATATCTTGCACTGGCTCCTTGCGGAAGTACAAGTCCTGTATCCTCCACAAGCAGTCCGATTTCGTCAGAGATGACTTCTCCGCCGAATTTATTGACTATTTCAAGATTAATCATGTAATTCATAACTGAAGGTGCAAGACCGGTGGTGTATGAATTCAGCAGATAAAACAAAGGTTTATCTTTAAGAATCTCTGATGTGAGTTTAATAAAATGATGTATGGAATCTTCAATTTTCCAGATTTCTCCCTTAGGTCCTCTTCCGTAGGAAGGGGGATCCAGAATGATACCGTCATATTTATTGCCTCTTCGGATTTCTCTTTCTACGAATTTTACGCAGTCGTCTACCAACCATCTGATTGGTGCATCTTTGAGGCCGGATGTATGAGCATTTTCTTTTGCCCAGGTGACCATTCCCTTAGATGCATCTACATGTGTAACGTGAGCGCCTGCTGAGGCAGCGGCGAGAGTTGCGCCGCCGGTATAGGCAAAAAGATTAAGAACCTTAACAGGAGTATCGTCACTGTTCTTTTTTCGATTCAAAACTTCTTTTGATATAATCTCGGAAAACCAATCCCAGTTTGTTGCTTGTTCCGGGAAAAGTCCGGTGTGTTTAAAACTGAAAGGTTTAAGATTAAAGGTTAGGCGTCTTCCTATAGAAGTGTTGTAATTAATGCTCCATTGTTCAGGAAGATCTATGAAGTTCCACTGGCCTCCGCCTTTTTCACTGCGGTGGTAATGAGCATTTTTATGTTTCCACATAGGGTTTGAGTGACCTGTGTTCCACAGAACCTGAGGGTCAGGACGTACCAGAACATAGTTACCCCATCTTTCGAGTTTTTCTTTGTCAGAGCAGGATAAAATACTGTAATCCTGCCATTTATCAGCAATCCACATAGCTAATCCTTTCTATACATATATGGTATATTATACATTATATGAAGCTTTTTTTCGAGATTAAGTTAAAAAACTCTTATTCGCCATTTAACCGAACGAATTTCAGCCATTTAACCGAACGGATTTCTGCCATTTAACCGAACGAATTTCCGCCATTTGACCGAACAAAAACTTGCCATTTAACCGAAAAGATTGTAAAATGGCTTTATAGAAGGGTGGAATAGAGTATGGAAAATTATAAAAACAGAGTTGCTGATATAATATTAGATAGAAAATTAAAAAGTGCGGGAGCGGTTTTAATAGAAGGTCCTAAGTGGTGTGGGAAGACAACAACAGCTGAACAGATTGCGGCAAGTGTTCTTTATGTGGATGAGCCTGAGAAGAAAGAACAAAATATGCGAATGGCGGAGATCAAACCTGGGGTTTTGCTTCAAGGAGAAAAACCGAGATTAATAGATGAGTGGCAAATAGTACCTGAATTATGGGATAGTATAAGGTTTTCTGTAGATCACGGAAAAGGAGAAGGGAGTTATATTTTAACAGGTTCTTCGGTACCTGCGGATCTTTCAAAAGCAGAACATTCCGGCACGGGTAGATTTGCTGTAATGAAAATGCGAACAATGACTCTATTTGAATCCGGTGATTCAAACGGAGAGGTCAGCATTAAAAAATTATTTGAAAAAGATTACAAGGAAGATATGGCAGCAATTAATAATATAGGTATTGAAGATATAGCTTATCTTATTTGCAGGGGCGGCTGGCCTAGAGCAGTCCTGCAAGATGAAAAAGATGTGGCGTTGGATCAGGCGATGAATTATTATGAATCTGTTGTAAAATATGATATTTCAAGAGCCGATGGAATTAATCGTGATGAACAACGTGCGATTTTATTAATGCGATCTTATGCAAGAAATCAAGGAAGTCAGGTCAGCGCGAAAGTATTTAAATCAGATATGGATGCCAACGATTCTTCAAGTCTTGATGAGGATACTATATTATCTTATATTAATGCGCTGAAAAAAATATTTGTTGTGGAAGATTTGCCGGCATGGAATCCAAATCTGAGATCTAAGACTGTGGTGCGTACCTCCGATACAAGATATTTTACGGATCCGTCTATTGCTACAGCAGCGCTGGGGATATATCCGGAGGATTTGATTAATGATCTAAATACATTTGGATTGATGTTTGAAACTCTGTGTATCAGGGATTTGCGAGTATATGCGGAGGCTATAGGGGGACGTGTGTATCATTACAGAGACAAAAACGGGCTCGAATGTGATGCGGTTATACACTTGAATAATGGTAGTTATGGTTTAATTGAAATAAAGTTGGGAGGAGACGGCTTGATAGAACACGGGGCAACAACTCTAAAGGAATTAGCGGATAAGATAGATACGGAAAAGATGAAAAAGCCGGCTTTTTTGATGGTTTTAACCGGTACGGGAGATTATGCGTACTGCAGGAAAGACGGAGTATATGTGGTTCCTGTAGGGTGCCTCAGAGATTAAATCAAGATATCCGGAAAAAATTATTAAAAAAAATCCTTGATTTAATTTTTTATTTGTTTTATACTTAGAAAGCTGTGGCATGATAGCTGTGAAGTGCGAGGTTGCTGCACATGAGTTGCAGGTTTTTCCACGGAGCGAATGTCAAGTTAGGAAACTGACGACAAGTCACTGTACAAAATAGTCCATAATAAGATGGAAACGACGGGTTTGATGTTACTCACGGTGTTTAAAAAAGAAACACCCGGATGTGTGTAACAGGACGCGGAAGCATGTACAGTCACCGCTTGTCGTACTGATTTCAAAAGTACGAAAAGGAGGCGACTTTTTTTATGGCAAGTCAAAGTCAAACAATGAGAATCACATTGAAGGCATACGATCACAAGTTAATCGATCAGTCTGCCGGAAAAATCATCGAAACTGTTAAAAAGGCAGGGGATCAGGTCAGCGGTCCGGTACCTCTTCCAACTAAGAAGGAAGTAGTTACAATCCTTAGAGCTGTACATAAGTATAAGGATTCCAGAGAACAGTTCGAGCAGAGAACTCATAAGAGACTTATCGATGTTATTTCGCCATCGCAGAAGACAGTCGAAGCTTTAACAAAGCTTGAGATGCCTGCAGGTGTTCACATCGATGTAAAAATGAGATAATAGTGCAATTATCCTGAAGGGTTTAGATATATTGATATCTGGCTGTTCTAGGATGTTTTCGCGAATTGCGAAAACCGCTGTAGACTAAACCAGGAGGTAAATAATAATGAAGAAAGCTATTTTAGCGACAAAAGTCGGAATGACTCAAGTCTTCAATGAAGACGGTATTTTAACACCGGTTACTGTACTTCAGGCGGGACCATGTTACGTTACTCAGGTTAAGACAGTTGAGAACGATGGTTACAGTGCAGTACAGGTTGGTTTTGTTGATAAGAGAGAAAAGCTTGTTAACAAGCCGCTTAAGGGAATGTTCGATAAGGCAGGAGTATCTTATAAGAGATACGTAAGAGAATTCAAGTTTGAAGATGCTGAAGAATATTCATTAAACGATGCTATCACTGTTGAGAAGTTCGAAGCAGGAGATAAGATCGATGCAACTGCTATCACAAAGGGTAAAGGTTTTCAGGGTGCCATTAAGAGACACGGACAGTCAAGAGGACCTATGGCTCACGGTAGTAAGTATCACAGACACGCAGGATCTAACGGTGCTTGTTCCGATCCGAGTAAGGTATTCAAAGGAAAGAGAATGCCGGGACATATGGGATCTAAGCAGGTAACAATTCAGAATCTTGAAGTTGTTAAGGTTGATGTTGAGAACAATTTACTTCTTATCAAAGGTGCAGTTCCTGGACCAAAGAAGGCATTGGTTACAATAAAAGAGACAGTAAAGACTGCTAAGTAGGTAAGAAAGGAGGAAAACATAAATGGCAAAAGTATCTGTTTACAATATGGAAGGTAAAGAAGTTGGAGATATAGAACTTAACGATGCCATATTTAACGTAGAAGTTAATGAGCATCTTGTTCATTTGGCTGTAGTAAGTCAGCTTGCCAATAACCGTCAGGGAACACAGAGTGCAAAGACACGTTCCGAGGTTAGAGGTGGCGGAAGAAAACCATGGAGACAGAAGGGAACCGGTCATGCAAGACAGGGTTCTACAAGATCACCTCAGTGGACAGGTGGTGGAGTTGTATTTGCTCCGAAGCCAAGAGATTATTCCTTCAGTCTTAATAAGAAGGAAAAGAGAGTTGCTCTTAAGTCTGCATTGACATCAAGAGTATTAGATAAGAAATTTATCGTAGTTGACTCTATAAAGATGGATGAGATTAAGACAAAGACATTTGCGAACGCTCTTAAGAGTTTAAATGTTGAAAAGGCCCTTGTTGTTTTAAATGAGAATGATAAGAATGTAGTTAAGTCTGCAAAGAACATTCCGGGAGTTAAGACAGCATTAACAAATACAATTAATGTTTACGATATCATGAAATACGACACAGTTGTTATTGATAAAGCAGCTATTGCAACAATCGAGGAGGTGTATGCATAATGGCAAATGTACAGTACTATGACGTTATATTAAAGCCGGTCATCTCTGAGAAGAGTATGAATGAAATGACAAGTAAGAAATATACCTTCTACGTTCACGTAGATGCAAACAAGACAATGATTAAAGAAGCTGTTGAAAAGATGTTTGCAGGAACAAAGGTAAAATCCGTTAACACAATGAACTTAAACGGAAAGAATAAGAGAAGAGGTTTAACAACAGGAAAGACAGCCGCTAAGAAAAAGGCTATCGTTCAGTTAACCGAAGACAGTGCAGATATCGAAATCTTCGAAGGATTATAAGATATTAAGAATCATAAGATATCAAGAATCCTAAGATATCAAGAATCGTAAGATATTAAGAATCGTAAGATATCAAAGTTTATAAGATACAAAAGATTGTATAAGATATCATCGATTTAATATGCACATTAAGATATACGCAAGAGCAGCGTGAGAATAAACTCATTTGAAAGGAGATTCATACAATGGGAATTAAGACTTTTAAACCGTATACACCTTCAAGAAGAAATATGACAAGTCTTGACTTTGCTGAGGTTACAAAATCACAGCCTGAAAAGTCGCTTACAGTTTCTTTAAAGAAAAATGCGGGTCGTAATAACCAGGGAAAGATCACTGTAAGACATCACGGTGGTGGTTCCAGAAGAAAGTACAGAATTATAGATTTTAAGAGAAAGAAGGATAATATTCCGGCAAAGGTTGTTGCTATCGAGTACGATCCTAACAGAACAGCTAATATTGCTTTATTAACATATGCAGACGGTGCTAAGACATACATCCTTGCTCCTAACGGAATTAAGGTAGGAGATGAGGTTATGAGCGGTCCTGAAGCAGAGATCAAAATCGGTAACTGTTTACCGCTTGAAAACATTCCTGTAGGTACTGAAGTTCATAACATTGAGCTTTATCCGGGAAAGGGCGGACAGCTTGTTCGTGCAGCAGGAAATTCAGCACAGCTTATGGCTAAAGAAGGAAAATATGCAACATTAAGATTACCGTCCGGAGAAATGAGAATGGTTCCTATTATCTGCAGAGCTACAATCGGTACTGTAGGTAACATTGAACATGACCTTGTTAACATCGGTAAAGCAGGACGTAAGAGAAATATGGGTATCAGACCTACTGTTCGTGGTTCCGTTATGAACCCTAATGACCATCCACACGGAGGTGGTGAAGGTAAGACAGGAATCGGTCGTCCGGGTCCTTGTACACCTTGGGGTAAGCCTGCACTTGGTCTTAAGACAAGAAAGCGTAAGGCTTCAGACAAGCTTATTGTAAGAAGAAGAGACGGAAAGAACGTTAAATAATAAAGGAGGTTAACCTATGGCTCGTTCATTAAAGAAAGGTCCATTCGCGGATGAGAGTTTACTTAAGAAGATAGAAGCTATGAATGCTGCTGATGACAAGTCTGTAGTGAAGACATGGTCTCGTAGATCAACAATCTTCCCACAGATGGTAGGTCACACAATCGCAGTTCATGACGGAAGAAAACATGTGCCTGTATATATCACAGAAGATATGGTTGGACATAAGCTCGGAGAGTTTGTTGCAACAAGAACATACAGAGGACATGGAAAAGACGAAAAGAAGTCAAGATAATTAATAAGATATATGAAAGGAGGCAGGATTCATGGCTAGAGGACATAGATCCCAGATCAAAAGAGAAAGAAATGAGAACAAAAAGGATACAAGACCATCTGCTAAGTTATCTTACGCAAGGGTATCAGTTCAGAAGGCATGTTTCGTGTTAGATGCAATCAGAGGAAAAGATGTTGAAACAGCACTTGGAATTTTAGCATACAACCCAAGATACGCATCATCATTAATAGAAAAATTATTAAAATCAGCTATTGCCAATGCAGAAAACAACAATGGTATGAGCGCTGAGAATCTCTATATAGAAGAGTGCTACGCTAATAAGGGTCCTACAATGAAGAGAGTAAGACCAAGAGCACAGGGTAGAGCATATAGAATTGAAAAGAGAATGAGTCACATTACAATCATTCTTAATGAGAGAGCTTAATTAATAATTTGAAAGGAGATATAGCATGGGACAGAAAGTTAATCCTCATGGCTTAAGAGTCGGAGTAATTAAAGACTGGGACTCAAAATGGTATTCAGAAGCTGATTTTGCTGATAATCTTGTAGAAGATTACAATATCAGAACATACCTTAAGGATAAATTATATAGCTCAGGTGTATCAAAGATTGAGATCGAAAGAACACCTGACAGATTAAAGGTTATAGTATTTACAGCAAAGCCTGGTATCGTTATCGGTAAGGGCGGAGCAGAGATAGAAAAGATTAAGAAACAGGTTCAGAAGCTTACATCTAAGAAGCTTTTCATTGATGTTAAGGAAGTTAAGAGACCTGATAAGGATGCACAGCTTGCAGCAGAGAACATCGCAGCACAGCTTGAAAACCGTGTATCTTTCAGAAGAGCAATGAAGTCTGTTATGTCAAGAGCAATGAAGTCCGGAGTAAAGGGTATCAAAGCCAGCTGTTCAGGACGTCTCGGTGGTGCAGATATGGCTCGTACAGAAACATATAACGAAGGAACAATTCCTCTTCAGACATTACGTGCTGATATAGATTACGGATTTGCTGAGGCAGCAACTACATACGGAAAAGTTGGTGTTAAGGTTTGGATCTATAAAGGTGAGGTACTTCCTACTAACAATGCAAAGGAAGGGAGCGATAAATAATGTTAATGCCAAAAAGAGTTAAGCGTCGTAAGCAGTTCCGTGGAACAATGAGAGGTAAGGCGCTTAGAGGAAATAAGATTTCATACGGTGAATTTGGTCTTGTGGCAGCAGAGCCTGCATGGATCAAATCCAATCAGATAGAAGCAGCCAGAGTTGCTATGACACGTTACATTAAGCGTGGTGGTAAGGTTTGGATTAAGATTTTCCCTGATAAACCTGTAACGGCTAAACCGGCTGAAACTCGAATGGGTTCAGGAAAGGGAGCATTAGAGTACTGGGTAGCAGTTGTTAAACCGGGACGTGTAATGTTCGAAATAGCCGGAGTACCTGAGGAAACAGCGAGAGAAGCTTTACGTTTGGCTATGCACAAGTTGCCTGTTAAGTGTAAGATTGTATCTCGTGCGGATTTAGAAGGCGGTGATGATAGTGAAAACTAATAAGTATGTACAAGATTTAAATACAAAATCAGTTGCAGAGTTGAATGACGAATTAGTTGCAGCTAAGAAAGAACTTTTCAACCTTAGATTCCAGAATGCAACCAATCAGTTGGAAAACACAAGCAGAATCAAAGAAGTTAGAAGAAATATCGCTAGAATCAAAATGGTTATGGCAGGAAAAGCTAACTAAGTTAAGTAATATATTTCATTAATAAATGAAAGGAGGATACAACCTTGACAGAAAGAAACTTAAGAAAAACAAGAACAGGTAAGGTTATCAGCGATAAAATGGATAAGACAATCGTTGTTGCTGTAGAGGATCACGTAAAGCATCCTTTATACAAGAAGATTGTTAAGAGAACATATAAATTAAAAGCACATGATGAAAATAATGAATGCGGTATCGGAGATACTGTAAAAGTTATGGAGACAAGACCACTTTCTAAGGATAAGAGATGGAGACTTGTTGAGATCGTCGAGAAAGCAAGATAGTAGTAGGAAGGAGAGTTATTATGATTCAGCAGGAAAGCAGACTTAAAGTTGCTGACAATACAGGCGCTAAAGAGTTACTCTGTATCAGAGTAATGGGTGGTTCTACTAGAAGATATGCCAGTATCGGTGATGTAATTGTAGCTACTGTCAAAGATGCAACACCAGGCGGAGTTGTTAAAAAAGGTGACGTAGTTAAAGCAGTAGTAGTTCGTACCGTTAAGGGCGCACGTCGTAAGGACGGATCTTATATAAGATTTGATGAAAATGCCGCAGTTATCATCAAAGATGATAAAACACCAAGAGGAACTCGTATATTTGGACCGGTAGCCAGAGAATTAAGAGAGAAACAGTTTATGAAGATCGTTTCTTTGGCTCCTGAAGTTTTATAGGAGGTGTAGAATGGCAACCAGTAAGTTAAAGAAGGGCGATTTAGTTAGAGTAATCGCAGGAAAAGATAAAGACAAAGAAGGAAAAATCATAGCCGTTAACCAGAAAGACGGAACAGCCATCGTTGAAGGTGTCAACATGGTTACAAAGCACACTAAACCTAGTGTTACAAATCAGCAGGGTGGAATAGTTAATCAGGAAGCTCCTATTGCTCTTTCCAATCTTATGTACGTAGTTAATGGTAAGGTTACAAGAATCGGTTTCAAGATTGACGGTGACAAAAAAGTTCGTATCGCAAAAGCTACGGGCGAAGCTATTGACTAATTGTTGAAAGGAGGTTAGGAAAGTGAGTAGACTTAAAGATACTTATAACAACGAAATCGTTGATGCAATGATGAAGAAATTCGGTTACAAGAATATTATGGAAGTACCGAAGCTTGATAAAATCGTTATCAACATGGGTGTTGGTGAAGCAAAGGAAAATGCTAAGATATTAGATTCAGCTATAAAGGATCTTGAGACAATTACCGGACAGAAGGCAGTTGTAACAAGAGCAAAGAATTCGGTAGCTAACTTCAAGATCAGAGAGGGTCAGGCAATCGGATGTAAGGTAACATTAAGAGGTGATAAGATGTACGAATTTGCCGACAGACTTATCAATCTTGCATTACCTCGTGTGCGTGACTTTAGAGGAGTTAATCCGAATGCATTTGACGGCAGAGGAAATTATGCTCTCGGAATTAAAGAGCAGTTAATCTTCCCTGAAATCGAATATGATAAAGTTGACAAGGTAAGAGGTATGGATGTTATTTTCGTAACAACTGCCAAGACAGATGAAGAAGCTCGTGAATTATTGACATTGTTCAATATGCCATTTAAGAAATAGTTAGGAGGTAATCTCATGGCTAAAACCGCTATGAAAGTTAAACAGCAGCGTAAGCATAAATTCTCTACACAGGAATATTCACGTTGCAGAATATGTGGACGTCCACATGCATATTTAAGAAAATATGGTATTTGCAGAGTATGTTTCCGTGAATTAGCATACAAGGGACAGATCCCGGGTGTTAAGAAATCAAGTTGGTAGAGAGAATTTAGAAAGGAGGCAATTAACAGATGACAACTAATGATCCAATCGCAGATATGCTTACAAGAATCCGTAATGCAAACACTGCTAAACATGATACAGTAGATATTCCTACATCAAAGATGAAGGAGTCAATCGCAGAAATCCTTTACAAAGAGGGATATATTAAAAAATACGAATTAGTTGATAATGGTAAATTCAAAGATATCCGTATTACTCTTAAATACGGTTCTGATAAAAACGAAAAGATAATCACAGGAATCAAGAGAATCTCTAAGCCGGGTCTTCGTGTATACGTAGGTAAGGATGAGCTTCCAAAGGTTCTCGGTGGATTAGGTGTTGCAATTATCTCCACAAACCAGGGTGTTATCACTGATAAAGAAGCAAGAAAGCTTCAGGTCGGCGGAGAAGTACTTGCATTTGTTTGGTAAAATATTAAAAACTCAAAATTAGGAGGTGCACGGCATGTCACGTATAGGAAGAATGCCTATCGCTATACCGGCCGGTGTTACGGTTGATGTAGCAGAAAATAATAAGGTGACTGTAAAGGGACCAAAGGGAACACTTGAAAGAGTATTACCTTCAGAGATGGACATCAAAGTTGAGGGTGCTGAAGTAACAGTAACCCGTCCTAATGACTTAAAGAAGATGAAATCTCTCCATGGTCTTACAAGAACACTTATCTACAACATGGTAGTAGGTGTTACAGATGGATATGAAAAAGTCCTTGAAATCAACGGTGTTGGTTACAGAGCTCAGAAGCAGGGTAAGAAATTAGTTCTTAACCTTGGATATTCTCATCCGGTTGAGATGGAAGATCCTGAAGGCCTTGAAACAGCTGTTGAGGGTAACTTGATAAAAGTTAAAGGTATCGATAAAGAAAAGGTTGGCCAGTTCGCTGCGGAAATCAGAAGTAAGAGAGCTCCTGAACCATATAAGGGTAAGGGAATCAAGTACTCTGATGAAACAATCAGACGTAAAGTTGGTAAGACTGGTAAGAAATAATTAAAGGAGTGTCAGAAATGGTTAGTAAGAAAGTAAGAAGCGAAGTTCGCGCTAAAAAGCATAGAAGAATACGTAACCGTATTTCGGGAACCGCTGAATGTCCACGTTTGGCTGTTTTCAGAAGTAATAATCATATGTATGCTCAGATTATTGACGATACAGTCGGAAACACTTTAGCAGCAGCGTCTACAATGGATAAGGATGTTAAGGCTGAGGTTGCTAAGACAAATAACGTGGAAGCAGCAGCATACTTAGGTAAGGTTATAGCAAAGAAGGCAATGGATAAGGGTATTAAGACTGTAGTATTCGACAGAGGCGGTTTTATATACCAGGGTAAGATAAAGGCTTTGGCAGATGCAGCTAGAGAAGCCGGATTAGAATTTTAATTCCATAAGGAGGAAATTACATGAAACGTACAATAGTTGATGCAAGTCAATTGGAATTGGAAGAAAAAGTAGTTTCAATCAAGCGTGTTACTAAGGTTGTTAAAGGTGGACGTAACATGAGATTTGCGGCTTTGGTAGTTGTAGGTGACGGTAACGGACATGTAGGTGCAGGTCTTGGAAAAGCCACTGAAATCCCAGAAGCTATCCGTAAGGGTAAAGAAGCTGCAGCTAAGAAGCTTATTACTGTAGCGATTGATGAAAACTTAAGTATTCCTCATGATACAATAGGAAAGTTTGGAAGTGCTCAGGTATTGCTTAAGAAGGCACCGGAAGGAACCGGAGTTATCGCCGGAGGTCCTGCACGTAACGTGTTGGAACTTGCAGGTATTAAGAATATCCGTACAAAATCTTTGGGATCTAACAATAAGCAGAACGTAGTATTAGCTACTATCGAAGGCTTAGCAGAGTTAAAGACACCTGAAGAGGTTGCCAGACTTCGTGGAAAATCTGTAGAAGAAATCTTAGGCTAATAGATTGGAGGAGTAAAAAATGGCAGGTAAATTAAAGATTACACTTGTTAAATCTACTATCGGTGCTATTCCAAAGCATAAGAAGACAGTTGAAGCTTTAGGATTAAGAAAGCTTAACAAGACAGTTGAGATGCCTGATAACGCAGCTGTAAGAGGTATGATTCAGCAGGTAAGACATTTGGTTAAAGTTGAAGAGGTATAATTAAAAGTTTAAAATATTAAATAATAAGGAGGTGCGACATGGAATTATCTAATTTAAGACCGGCTGACGGATCGGTTAAAAGTGATAATTTTAGGAGAGGTCGTGGTCACGGTTCCGGAAACGGAAAGACAGCCGGAAAGGGACATAAAGGACAGAAAGCACGTTCAGGAAGCCCTAGAATCGGTTTTGAAGGTGGACAGATGCCTTTATACAGACGTATTCCTAAAAGAGGTTTCACTAACAGAAACACAAAGGATATCGTCGGTATAAACGTAAAGGCTCTTGAAGTATTCGACAACGGTGCAGAAGTTACTGTTGAAGCATTAATGGAAAAGGGTATTGTTAAGAATCCGGGAGACGGAGTTAAGATCCTTGGTAACGGAGAATTAACTAAAAAGTTAAACGTTAAGGCAAACGCATTTAGCGAAGGTGCAAAGGCAAAGATCGAAGCACTTGGCGGAACCTGTGAGGTGATTTAATGCTTAAAACAGTTAGAGATGCATTTAAGGTTAAGGATATAAGAGATAGAGTATTATTTACATTTTTAATGCTTATCATTGTAAGACTCGGATGTCAGTTGCCACTTCCAAATACAACGGCTGAGACAATCCAGTCTGTTACAGATAAGTACAGTAACGGTGCATTCGGATTCTTTAATGCCATGACCGGTGGTTCTTTTGAATCAATGTCAATCTTTGCATTAAATATCACACCGTATATCACTTCATCCATCATTATGCAGCTTTTAACTATTGCTATTCCAAAGTTAGAGGAAATGCAGAGAGACGGCGAAGACGGACGTAAGAAGATAACAAGTATTACCAGATATGTAACAATCATCCTTGCTTTATTGCAGGCAACTGTTACATCTATAAGTTTCGGTAATCAGAACCTTTTCGGAGTTCGTGCCACTATGAGTACCAAAGAATTTACAGGTTATGTAGTGGTTGCAACCGCTTCAATGGTTGCAGGTTCGGCTTTCCTTATGTGGGTTGGTGAAAGTATTACTGAAAAGGGTGTCGGTAACGGAATATCGATTATCCTCTTAATAAACATCGTAGCTACAATGCCTAACGATTTTGCAAACCTTTTTGCAAAATATGTTGCTCCGGAAGAGAAATCAATCGGTGCAAGAGGACTTGCGGCAATTCTTATTGTAGCTATTGTAATCGCTGTAATTGCACTCGTTGTATTATTACAGGACGCAGAGAGAAAGATCCCTGTACAGTATTCCAAGAAAGTTCAGGGTAGAAAACTTGTAGGAGGTGCTTCGTCACATATTCCTTTGAAGGTTAATACAGCCGGAGTTATTCCTATTATCTTTGCACAGTCACTTCTTATGTTCCCTGTAGTTATCTGTCAGATTGCAAAGGGCACATCACCGGAGTGGACAAAATATTTAACATCAAGTAATTGGTGGGATTTCTCAAGTACAGGAATTAAGTATTCCATCGGTTATATAGTATATGTAATCATGGTTATCGGATTCGCTTACTTCTATACATCAATAACTTTCAATCCTATGGAAGTTGCTGACAATATGAAGAGACAGGGTGGATTTATTCCGGGAATCAGACCGGGAAAACCAACCGAAGAGTACTTGACTAACATATTGAATTACATTATATTTATTGGAGCTATCGGCTTACTTATCGTTGCTACATTACCTATAGCATTCTCAGGTATTGCCGGTGCAAGCGTTTCCTTTGGAGGAACTTCCCTTATCATCGTTGTAGGTGTTGTTTTGGAAACACTTACGGGAATCGAAGCTAAGATGGTTGTTCGTAACTATAAAGGATTCTTATCTAAGTAATATATATAATACGGGCTGTTGCCGAAAGGCGACAGTCCGTGTATACATATTTAAAGAAGAGTGAAAATCTTTAAGGAACTAAAGAATTATATTTAAACAGAATATTTTTAGAATATTAAAATTATTTAAATAGGTTTAAAGAAAGAGTAGGTATTGAATATGCAGATTATTATGTTAGGAGCTCCGGGAGCAGGAAAAGGAACACAGGCAAAAATGATATCTGATAAGTATCAGATTCCTCATATCTCAACAGGAGATATTTTCAGAGCAAATATTAAGAACGGTACAGAACTTGGAAAGAAAGCAAAGACTTATATGGATGCAGGAGAACTTGTACCTGATGAATTGGTAGTTGATCTTGTGGTTGACAGATTAACAGAAGATGATTGTAAAGAGGGTTACATCCTTGACGGATTCCCTAGAACAATTCCACAGGCAGAGAGTCTTGATAAGGCACTTGAAGAAAAGGGAAGTAAAATTGACTATGCCATCGATGTGGAAGTACCTGATGAGAACATTGTAAACAGAATGTCGGGAAGAAGAGCATGTGTCGGATGTGGCGCTACATACCATATCAAATATGCACCTACAAAGGTAGAGGGTATATGCGACAGATGCGGAAAAGAATTGATTTTAAGAGATGATGATAAGCCTGAGACAGTTAAGAAGAGACTTAATGTTTATCATGATCAGACACAGCCTCTTATAGATTATTATAACGGTAAGGGTGTTTTAAAAGAAGTTGACGGAACAGTAGACATGAATGATGTATTTAACACAATTACTTCTATATTAGGTTAATTGGATTAGGCGGTAAAAGTAATGACAATAAACGCAGGACAATATGCGTTCTCCCTTATGGGTCACGATAAGGGAGAGCTTTTTGTTGTGATTGATATAGATGAAGAAAAAGGTTTGGTTTACCTGGCCGACGGCAAAAGCAGGAAGGTGGAAAAACCGAAGAAAAAAAACATAAAGCATATTCAAATAATTAATAAAACGGACGAGCAAATCGCCGGAATATTTGCTTCCGGAATACCTACGGATGAAGAAATAAAAAGAGCAATAAAGAGATACGTTGATTCAAAAGAAAACGGAGGATTATAAATGTCTAAAGCAGATGTTATCGAAATCGAAGGAACAGTATTGGAAAAGTTACCTAATGCAATGTTTAATGTAGAATTGGAAAACGGACATAAGGTATTGGCTCATATAAGCGGAAAGTTAAGAACCAACTTTATTCGTATCTGTCCGGGAGATAAGGTTAAGCTTGAGCTTTCACCTTATGATCTTACAAAGGCAAGAATCGTATGGAGAGATAAATAATTTAACAGGTAAATATATTTAATTTTAATAATAAAAATATATTGAATTAAAAAATAGTTTGTGGTATATTTATACACGGACTTTTTTGAAAGGAGGCTTTGACGTTGAAGGTTAGATCATCAGTTAAACCAATTTGCGAAAAATGCAAAGTTATCAAAAGAAAAGGAAGCATCAGAGTAATCTGTGAGAATCCTAAGCACAAACAGAAGCAGGGTTAATTGCTTTTGTGCATAATCCATAGCATTTATCCATACATACCGGGATGAGATTTATGGATTGTTAATTTGCGGCTGCAGTGAATAAAGAGTTTTATTCACTATTATATAAAGATATTTTAATTAATCAGAAGACGGGATAAAGATTTGTGCGTACAACATTTCAGACGTTTGTATAAACGGGCTACGTAATGGGTCTGAGTCTCACAAAAATAAGTGATGGAGGTGTAACACACACATGGCTCGTATATCAGGTGTTGATTTACCAAGAGAAAAACGTGTAGAAATCGGATTAACATATATCTATGGTATAGGTAGAGTTAGTTCTAATCGTATACTTGCTGAAGCAAAGGTAGACCCTAACACTCGTGTCAGAGATTTGACAGATGAAGAGGTTAAGAGAATCAGTGAGGTTATAGACGCTAGTCAGACAGTAGAAGGTGATCTCAGAAGAGAAATCGCTATGAACATCAAGAGACTTCAGGAAATCGGATGTTACAGAGGAAAGAGACACAGACAGGGACTTCCTGTAAGAGGACAGAAGACTAAGACTAATGCAAGAACCAGAAAAGGTCCTAAGCGTACAGTTGCTAATAAGAAGAAATAATTAATAAATTAAGAATTTAAGAAACTATTGATATAATTAATAACCCAAGGGAGGTTAATTCAAAGATGGCAAAAGTTACAAAGAAAGCTTCTAAGAGGCATGTAAAGAAGAATGTTGAACGTGGACAGGCTCACATTCAAGCATCTTTTAATAATACAATCGTTACTTTGACAGATAACGAAGGAAATGCCCTTTCATGGGCAAGTGCAGGTGGACTTGGATTCAGAGGATCTAAGAAGTCTACTCCATATGCAGCTCAAATGGCAGCAGAGACTGCTACAAAAGCAGCTTTAATTCATGGCTTAAAATCAGTTGACGTTATGGTTAAGGGTCCGGGTTCCGGACGTGAGGCCGCTATACGTGCTTTACAGGCTTGTGGTCTTGAAGTTACAAGCATTAAGGACGTAACACCGGTTCCACACAACGGATGTCGCCCACCAAAGCGTAGAAGAGTCTAATAGGAGGTGCAAAGATGGCAGTAAATAGAGTTCCTGTTCTTAAAAGATGTAGATCACTTGGTTTGGATCCAAGTTATTTGGGAATAGATAAAAAGTCTAACAGACAGTCAAACAGAGCAAATAAGAAGATGAGTGAATATGGTCTTCAGTTAAGAGAAAAGCAGAAGGCAAAATTCATCTATGGTGTATTAGAGAAGCCTTTCAGAAATTATTATGCAAAGGCTCAGAGAATGAACGGAATGACAGGTGAGAACCTCATGATTCTCCTTGAGAGAAGACTTGATAATGTTGTATTCCGTCTCGGTCTTGCAAGAACAAGAAAGGAAGCAAGACAGATCGTTGATCACAAGCATGTATTGGTAAACGGTAAGCAGGTAAACATCCCTTCATACCTTATCAAAGCAGGTGATACTATCGAAATCAAAGAGAAGGAGAGATCTTCTCAGAGATATAAGGATATACTTGAAGTTACAGACGGAAGATTAGTTCCGGAATGGTTAGAAGCAAATCATGAGACTCTTAGTGGAGTTGTTAAAGAACTTCCTACAAGAGAAATCATTGATGTACCCGTTGACGAAATGCTTATCGTCGAGTTGTATTCGAAGTAAGCTTGAGATATTCCTAAGAAAGGAAAAGGAGGGGCTTTTTAGTGTTCGATTTTCAAGTACCTAATATAAAAGTTGTTGAGACATCAGAAGATGGAAAATATGCAAAGTTCGCAGTTGAACCGTTAGAGAGAGGATATGGTCTTACTTTGGGTAATTCCTTAAGAAGAATCATGCTTTCATCTTTACCGGGTGCAGCAGTAAGCCTTGTAAAATTTGACGGTGTTTTACACGAGTTCAGTTCCATACCCGGAGTTAAAGAGGATGTAACTGAGATTATTATGAATATTAAAGGTATTCGTATTAAGAATGAAAGTGAAAGTGATGCACCTATAGTCGGATATATCGAGAAGATCGGTGATGGTGTTGTTACTGCCGGAGATATCCAGGTAGCTCCGGAAGTTGAGATTATCAACAAGGATTTAGTAATTGCCACATTAAGCGGCAATAAAGATAATAGATTCTACGCTGAGTTAACTATAACAAAGGGTAGAGGATATGTAAGCTCTGATAAGAATAAGAGTGATGATTTGCCTATCGGTGTAATCGCAATCGATTCTATCTACACTCCTATTGAAAGAGTTAATATCCAGGTTGAAAATACCCGTGTGGGTCAGATGACGGATTACGATAAACTTACATTGGAAGTTTATACTGACGGAACAATTGCTCCTGAGGACGCAGTAAGCTTATCTGCAAAAGTTCTCAGTGAACATTTAAGTTATTTTATTAATCTCTCTGATATCGCACAAAATACTGTAGTTATGGCTCCTGTAGAAGAGCATAAGACAGACGAGGTATTGAAGCTGGGAATTGATGAGCTTGGATTATCGGTTCGTTCATTTAACTGTTTGAAGAGAGCAGGTATTGATACGGTAGAACAGCTTGTTAATTTAACGTCAGATGATATGATGCAGGTTAGAAATCTGGGACGTAAATCCCTTGATGAGATTCTTGATAAATTAAAAGAACTCGGACAGCATCTTAAAGATAGTAACGATTAAGGAGGAATAAAGCAATGGCAGGATATAGAAAACTTGGCAGAACCAGTTCTCAGAGAAAAGCTATGCTTCGTGGCCTTACTACTTCCCTTATCGAGAACGGAAGTATCGTAACAACAGAGGCAAGAGCCAAGGAAGTTCGTAAAATGGCTGAAAGCTTAATTGCACTTGCAGTTAAGGAAAGAGACAATTACGAAGAAGTAACTGTTAAGTCTAAAGTATATATTAAAGATAAAGACGGAAGAAGAGTTAAGGAAGTTGTTGACGGAAAGAAAGTTGACAAGGTTGATTTTGTAGATAAGGTAGTTAAAAAAGACGCTCCTTCAAGACTTCACGCAAGAAGAAAAATGAAGAAGATTCTTTATACTGTTACCGAAGTTCCTACAGAAGCTGCAGGAAAGAAGAAAGCAACCAAGACTGTTGATTTAACTCAGAAGTTATTTGATGAAGTTGCACCTAAGTATGCAGACAGAAAGGGCGGATATACAAGAATCGTCAAGATTGGTCAGCGTAAGGGTGACGCAGCTATGGAAGTTTTATTGGAATTAGTATAAGAGATAAAACAGGGGGTCGAAATCCAGGTTTCGGCCCTTTTTTTTGTATATAAATAATCGGATTTTATATAAAAGTAAAAGAGTAAAATATAAAGAGAAAGAGTATAATTTCAAGAGAAGGATTATAATTTCAAGAGAAAGATTATAATTTCAAGAGAAGGATTATAATATCAAGAGAAAGATTATAATTTCGAGAGAAAGATTGAATTATCACAGACTAAATTGCAGCGATGGCATTGAAGGGGATGAACTATGGGATTTATTAGGTTAGATAACATCAAAAAAAAGTTCATAAAAAAGAATGAGAACGGGGAGATTGTGTCCGAAACTTCGGTTTTAAACGGAGTATCTCTTGATATTAACAAGGGAGAATTCATATCCATCGTAGGAACTAACGGGTCGGGAAAATCAACGCTAGCAAAGCATATTAATGCTTTATATTTTTCAAATGAAGGAAATGTATATATAGACGGCAAAAATGTCAAAGATGTAGAGAAAATATGGGAAATCAGAAGAGATATAGGAATGGTTTTCCAAAATCCGGATAACCAGATTGTGGGAGTCACCGTGGAGGATGATGTGGCATTCGGTCCGGAAAATCTTGGCATAGAGCGAGATATAATGCGGAAAAATGTGGATAAAGCACTGAATAATGTGGATATGTTCAAGAAAATTAAAGCTTCGGTGGCTACCTTGTCGGGGGGCCAGAAGCAAAGGGTTGCCATTGCATCAACACTTGCCATGAATCCGGAATGTATAATATTTGATGAGCCCACTGCAATGCTTGATTCACCGGGACGCAGAAAGGTAATAGAGATAATAGAAGAGCTTAATAAGTCCGGAAAATATACAATTATTCTCATTACTCATCATATGGAGGAAGCAGTTAAGGCTGACAGAACAATACTTATGAGTGACGGACAGATAGTATATGATGGAGTTCCCGAGGAGCTTTTTTATAATAAGGATTATGTGAATAAGTATAATCTTGAGGTACCGGATTATGTTGGATATTTTAGAATCCTGGAAGAGGAATTTAATGAATTCAAGGTTAAGAATAGGCAGCCGGTAATAAGGAGTGAAGAAGAATTCATTGAGTATGTAAGGCTTTTTTGCAAGGAAAAAAGTATAAGCATTGAGAATATCAGAAATATTTTGACAGAAAAGATTAGAGAGGATTCGAATTCAGCATCAGCTTCAGGTTTAGAATCAGATTCAGTATCAGAATCAGATTCAGTATCAGAATCAGAATCAGCATCAGATTCAGCTTCAGGTTCAGTATCAGAATCAGTATCAGATTTAGTATCAGATTCTTCCTTGGCATCAGTCGAGAAATCAGAAATCGAAGATTCTGCCTTAATAAATATAAAAGGACTTGAATATACTTATGATGAGGGCATGACTATTGCCAACAAGGCACTTACGGATATTAATCTTAAGATTGATTCCGGAGAATTCATAGCTTTAACCGGCAAGACCGGATCCGGAAAATCAACCCTCATAAATATCATGGCACGGGTTCTCAGGTGTCGAGAAAATATGGTGTTTTATAAAGGAATGGATGTGGGGAGTAAAGATTACGACAGCATAGGACATCATTTTAATGTTGGAATTGTTTTTCAGTATCCTGAGAGTCAGCTTTTTGAGGAATCGGTTTTAAAGGATGTAATGTTTGGTCCGAAAAATAAGCTCAAATATAAACAGGAAAATATAAAGCAGGGAAATATAAAGCAGGGAAATATAAAGCAGGGAAATATTAAGCAGGAGAATACTACGTCGAACAACGACGTTGAAGAAGAGGTTGAAAAACTCGCAAAGAATGCTCTTAACCTTATGGATATAGGTGAGGACATGTATGATAAATCGCCTTTTAAATTATCCGGAGGAGAGAAGAGAAGGGTTGCCATCGCAGGAATACTTGCTATGGATACCGGCATTATAATACTGGATGAACCTACTGCAGGACTTGATTATAAGACGAAGGACATATTATATAAGGCTTTGAGAAAATGTGTGGCGGAAGAAAACAAGACGGTTATTATCGTTACACATAATATGGAAGAAGCCTTTAAATATTCGGACAGGGTGATAGCTTTAGAGGATGGAAGAATTGTTATCGATGATAATACGGTTAAGGCTATGGAGAATATAGATAAGGCGGGTCTTGAGAAGCCGTTGATGTACAAAATATAGGTATGTAGTGACAGATAAGTTGATGATATACAGATTATAAAAACAGAAAGGAGTGGAGATATGACCGGGTCAAAGTTAAGAGACATAACCATCGGAAAATATTATAATAATGATTCTGTAATACACAGGTTGGACCCAAGAGTTAAACTGGCCGGATTATTTATATATCTTATACTTCTTTTTGCTTGTAAAAATTATTTTGCATATATATTGTTGATCGCTTTTTTGTTTGCAGTAATCAGAGTTTCGGGAGTTCCGATAATGTATGTTCTTAGAGGTCTTAAAACGATTATTTATATTCTCTTGTTTACTACCTTTTTTAATATACTGTTTACGCCGGGAGATGCTTTATTTAAATGGAGAATAATAAATATAACAGAAGAGGGTATAGTAAGAGCTGTATTTTATGTAATAAGATTCATTCTTCTTATTATGGCATCTTCAATGCTTACACTTACAACAACACCAAATAGTTTGACGGATGGCCTTGAAAAGTCATTTTCTTTTTTGAATAAAATAGGATTTCCGGTTCATGAAATGGCTCTTATGATGTCGATTGCTCTAAGGTTTATTCCTGTTTTAACCGAAGAGGCAAATCGAATTATAACGGCTCAGACTGTCAGAGGAATGGACTTTGAAAAAGGCGGAGTGATTGAGAAGGCAAAGAAAATGCTTCCGATATTTATACCTTTGTTTGTATCATCTTTTAGGAGAGCAAATGAGTTGGCAACAGCCATGGAGGCAAGGTGTTATCATGGTGGTGAAGGAAGAACAAGGCTTAATCCTTTGGAGTATGATAAAATGGATTACAGTGCTTACTTTGTAATGCTTATTTTGGTTATTATCTGTGCAGGCATGACAGTTACGGGAATCGGAAGGATTGTGATATAAAGATAGATTTCAACCGTGTGTGTGAATAGATATACAGAGATTAGATTTCAGCCGGGTGTGTGAATAGATATGCAGAGATTAGATTTCAGTAAAGTAAATAATGGATGTATTGGAAATTGTAAGGAGGATTAGGTATGAATGAATGCGACAGCTGCAGCTTCTACGTATATGATGAAGATTATGACGATTATATGTGTCAGGTAAATATGGATGAGGATGATGTGGTAAGGCTTATGACTGATGCAAAATATGAATGTCCTTATTACAGTAACGATGATGAATATAGAATCGTAAGAAAGCAGATGTAGAACAAAAATGTTTTTAAGAAAGTAGATATGAATTTATGAAGAGAAGAATTATGCTTGTAGTGGCATATGACGGAACAAATTATTGTGGATGGCAGGTTCAGATAAACGGTATAACTGTGGAACAAGTAATTAATGAAAGTCTGTCTAAGCTTTTGAATGAAGACATTCAGGTTATAGGTGCCAGCAGAACCGATTCCGGAGTTCATGCTCTGGGAAATGTGTGTGTGTTTGATACAGAATCAAGGATTCCGGGAGATAAGATGTGTTTTGCATTGAACAATTATCTTCCTAATGACATCAGAATTCAATATTCAAAGGAAGTTGACGATGATTTTCATCCGAGGTACAGGGACAGTATAAAGACTTATGAGTATACGATTTTAAACAGAAGATTTGACGTTCCAACACAGAGATTGTACAGTTATTTTATGTACATGCCATTGGATGTGGAAAAAATGAAAGAAGCTTCAAAGTATCTTGTGGGAAAACATGATTTTAAAAGTTTTTGTTCTGCAAGAACTCAGGTCAAGGATACCGTAAGGGAAGTAACGGACATTGAATTATATAAAGAAGGGGATCTTATAAAAATGAGAATCTCCGGATACGGATTCCTTTACAATATGGTTAGGATTATAATGGGTACGTTAATTAAAGTGGGCCTTGGAATATATCCTCCGGAACATGTTAAAGAAATACTGGAAGGTAAGGATAGGAATCTTGCAGGGCCTAAGGCACCGGCGAGGGGATTGTGCCTTATTGATATAAAGTACTTGTAGATTTACAGATATATAAATTTACATATATATATTTATAGAGTTATGAGTAAAACCGATACAAACATTAAATGATTTGTATCGGTTTTTTTCTGATAATTTTTTATTTGGCTCTATGACTGCACTAAATAATATTAAGTGGGGGGAGACCTTGCATTATAAAATATAAGTAGTATAATATTTTAGTTTGCGTTTGAAATAACGTATGTCCCAAAATCAATTTTTTTAAAATTTGGGGAATAGGAAAATAATATTAAAATTAATATTAAAATTAATATTAAAATTAAAATTAAAATTAAGATTATTCAAACAAGTATGATGTCATTGACATTGATCCCACTTGTTCGTAAAATTGTTCTAAACAGCGTCGCAAGAGCACATATCCATATTAACGGAAAATATACAGCCTGATTAAGAACGAATATAACCAAATCAACATGCCTATAATATCCCATTAAAATCCATACAATATATAT
>Ga0181612_119849_pt1 | contig 29387 bp, 21 predicted proteins | sample HoacroProtozoa21_FD_119630 | JGI IMG/M metagenome (GOLD analysis project Ga0181612, IMG submission 119630) | Hoatzin crop microbial communities from Cojedes, Venezuel. Combined Assembly of Gp0051906, Gp0051904, Gp0051908 | reverse complement strand
GTCATAATGGGTGAAAAAAGAGAAACCAAGTTCAAGTATAACTAGGTTATTTATTTTCTGAGGAAAAGTGGTAGTGTGTCGCATGACTAGAATGTTTTCTTTATTTGCAGAAAAAGACTCCCATGTCTCAGCTCAGAGAACAGTGCTGGCTCTGCTGGTTGTTTGGAAGAAAAAGTATTTTTTAGAATGTGACTACGAAATATGCATGGCATTTTTGAGGCAATTAAGAGATCCTCAGCTTTAAGGGAAAGTAATTCATGTTCTGTCTAGTTCTAGTAATGTTCATGTTTGGGGCAAACTTTTCACAAAGATAGGTTTTTATTAGTAGCATTAGGAGTATTTGATTGTGATTGTGAAATTAACACTATAATGGGAGTAGCTACAACACTGCCTTGTGTAGGAACCGCCAAGCTGTTTGCTTGGTACGAGTCAGCTCCATTGTCCATCATTATTCTTTGAATTTGTGCTCCTGCATTTTTGTATTTTTTGTCTTTTTATTGTGAGCTGTCACTTTCAGTATGATCTGAATTTTAAAATGTTGGTAGAAGTGGTTGTAGTCAAGCAGCTTTTGCTCTGGCAACTAAAAGCAGGTATGTGTGGGAGGAGGTGGCCTAACACCTAGAGGCTTGTCTAGATGGGATCACCATAAAAAGGCACTTTCGGTGCCAGCTGAGGGCATGAACATGAGAGCAAACAGTGGGGAGGCCACCCCTGTGTCAAGGTGGGTGGAGGTTTGGCCTTTCTGGGTATCCTCTGTGTGGCTCCTGAGCAGGCTAATGCAATTGCACGGTAGAGGAGAGAAGCGGCCATCTATAACCATCTGTTTAGAAATGGCTTTTGAGTGCAGGGACAGGCATTAGATGTAGAGTAACAGGAGTAGCCTTGTTACTGTGCGCTGTGTAGTTCGTCTGTTTGCTGCTAGTGTTTGGAGGTGTATATTTAGGATTAAGAATCAGAAAGTCTCAGTTGCTAATTCAGCTCTGCAAGCCCCTGGTGTCTGGTCTCAGTCAGGTCACGCTAATCTCTATCTCAGTATGCAAATATTTAAAATGAGAAGAACATCTGTTAGCATCATAGTTTGTTGTGTAGATGATTTAATGGTTGTAGTGGTCTGAGTTAGGTAAAGTGCTGTGATAATGCCACTAAGATGGCTCTAAGCCATCAGTATGATGCAGCTGTGAAGAAGGCTAATGTGCTTCTACGATCCATTAGATGTGATATTTTTGTAGAGAGAGGGAGAAATGCTAATAACATTTCACAAAGCCTTCCTGAGACCTCATTTGGAATATTGTGTCTGATGCTCTTCCCTTGCAGTGAACAGAAAGATGGACTTAAATTGGAACAGGTGCAAAGACAGACTACTAGGCTGATCAGACTTACAACAGAGTATTTGTGTTTCAAAGAGCAAATCAGAAAGCTTTTGTCATTTAGCTTAGTCAAGTGAAGGTTGAGGAGGGGTAAAGCTATTCTTTGTACATAAATTTGTGGGTAAACATCAGCAACGAAGAACTGTTTCAGCTAAAGTATAACCATGTTTTCTGGTATTGATATTATAAATCGGTCCTGAATTCATTTAGATGAGAAATTATAAGAACTTCCTTCACCATTTCTTCTGAACGGGACAATGGGACAAAGAATCTGAACAGTTTTAAGCCCTAGTTTAGTAAACTGCACAGGAGATTTTGTTCTGGAACAGCTATAGAAAGTTAAATTATGAGACGAGGCTTTAGATTTGAAGTACTGAGGTCTCCAAGGAGTCTGAAGGAAGACTGAAACTGTTTGTTTTCATTATATGTATTTGGCACTACCAATGTGCTTCAGCATTTCCAGTGGTTGCTTGTGGATAAGAAGTATGTTTTTTCTGCTCTTCTCCCAAGCCCTTTAGTAACAACTTGTTTTATTTGTTCCCTGTTCTACCCGCTATCTTCTCACATCACCATGGAACCAATTACAAGGTCTAGAATCAGGAATGAATGCCTCTCCCTTGGAAAACAGAGGATAAAATAGGTAGTAGGTATTTTTATCCCTTTTTGTCGTGTGATGCATGGTCCACTTCTGTGATCATTTAGGAGAAGCTGATACATGGCAATTGTTAAAAAGATATGCGGCTATTAAAAAGACATAGGATATAAACAGTGCCCTCAAGCTCGGTCTCTGCCTCTATAGTGTTCCGTAGTTATAGCCTTGCTTGTAGCGGTTTTGCCTTTTGTAGGGTATCGAGAAGTGTTTTGTGGTGTTTAGGGTACATGGAGCAGATACAGTACGGAAACTTCAGAACTGAACATTCATCACGTGGTTGCCTGCAGTTGTACATCCATCCCGAAGGGACCATCCCGTGTCTGAACTAGGCTGAGGCACACATTGAAATGCCGTGTTGGTGAGCCAGACAAAGTGTTACATTCTTTCTGCTGCTCAAACTTTGCTGTTTGGTGCAGAGAAGGTCTGCTGTCATGTTGTCTGAAGGGTATATTTATTTGCCTCCTCCCCTACCCCAGAATGATTGTTCTTAGTAAGTGATATGCACAGTTCAGTTATCCCTCTGCCTTTGCATTTGCATCATTTCTGTGAGAAAGTGGAGTTACAGGGAAATCAGCATATCATCAAAGGCCTCAGGTTGAAAGAGGAAATACAGAAAGAGGATGGGATGTGAAATTCTTTCACAGGCTCTAACTTTGATATTGAATTAAGTAACCAGAATGACAGAGAGCAGCACTTCCATGAGGTTGTCTTGTTTTTCAGAAGGCTGTGCAGCCCAAGAGATGTGTAGTCTTTATAACACATTCATGGCATAGCTGCTTCCTGGTGAAGTGTGTAACAGGAAGAAGTGTTGTTCTTAAATTAGTAAGTGAAAAAGCAGCTGGTAAAGAATGGGCTACAGCTTTCTAGATTTTGTTCTGGACAGGATTTAAAGAGAAAGTTTCTTTTCAGCATTTCATTGGAGGGTCAGATGAAAAAGTAAAATCTGGCTTACTGTGTTTTTTAGGATTAGGCCATATTGTGCTACCAAACATTCAGCTGACTGTGAAAAGGACTCTATGCTTTAGGTGACTATTGTCATAAAAAAAAAAAAAATTGATTCTTATAGGGAACCGCCATAATGTAAACCTAAGTATTTATAAAATGCATTGTTAGGCAGTGGAGAACTCTTAAGAAAGTGAACTAGTCAAGTAAGATAGTCTTCCTGCTTCTACCAATAACTTGCTGTATAATTTGAAAAGGAGACAAATAATCTTGAATAGTTCATTAATTTTACAGTTGGGGCCAGCTGAATGTCACTTTTGTTTTTTCCTATAGAAAGACTGTAACTACCATTTAGGATGAATTCTGTTTAAAAAATGAGTTCAGAAGATGTACGTGTAAGTTTGCTGACTAAATTTAATAGCCAATCTTTTGACAATTTTAGCCATAATAATTATAGTATAGTAGACAGTTAAAACAATGGAAGTGATTTGTAATTTACTTTGAGATCAAACACAAATAATATGCTAGAGAATGCATTTTAATGGAAGGGGCTTATACTGTGGTAGTTTTCTTTCCTGTTCAACACTGTGGATTGTCAGTCTGGGGGAAAAAAAAAAATGCACTGAGACCTTGTCTCTCATGGACAACTGCGTGCCAGCAACTGTGCTGTTTATATTTAAACCATCGGATTATCTCTAGTACTTTCAGATGGTCTGAAGCGAACTTCTAGCAATGCCCTTCATGACGAGTTCCTATAATTAACGGTTCCTGAAACTATAAGGCCTCCAGCACTTCCCCTCTCCCGCAGCGCTCTGAAGTGTGAAGCTCAAGGATCAAAGAAATGTTAACTGTGTTGGTTTTAGGCTGTACAAAGTATAAACCCAGATCACTTGTTTGCTGAGAAGTTCTAGGACCAGACTGTATAAGCAATTTAACTAGCATCAGCCAGACTATAATTGCTGTAGCAATCATGCTATAATTTTCTTATGCTAGTGAGAAAGATGTTTCAAGGTGAGCTGGGCTTCTTTTGGATGAAGGCTGTTAGGCGAAAAACCTGTTTATTACAAAAAAACACCAAACCCAGACCGCTTCATGGAAGATTTAAATTCGTGCAGTGTGTGATTCTGTCACCATTATATTGGTAAATTTTCTATGCTGGGAAACCATTAGATGGTAAGAATCATTATTTTCCTTCAGTCTTGGGGACTTTGGGGAGACACAGGCACTTTTTAATGTGATGAAGTACGCATGGGGTGATTTCTGGCTTCGTATGGGTAATTTGTGGGGGAAAATGATTGTCTTGACCTTTCTGGCAAGGAGGTATGTATGGGTGAATGAAGTGTCTTTTTCATGTCACTGGTGATGGAAACTGGAATGTAAACACATTGGGTACTACGGATGCCAGGAGCTTGTGAGCAGGAAGAGAAAACAAACAGAGGAGAAGGGTTCCCAAAAATGAATGGAGGCAAATACTGAAATTAGTTTTATGGCTTTTTGGTCAGTTTACCAGTGTGAGGTTGTTTTTTTTTTTTGAGAAATTCACCATCAATCTACACTAATAGTTACAGATATTTGTTGTCGTTATCCTAACCAGCAAACAAATGTGAGTATGCTGATGAATAGGAGAGGCTCAGGGTGCGAACTTTTGAGAAATGTCTGGGATGACCAGTGAGAATTGGCTTCTGTATAAGTTGAGGTTGGATTATTTGGGTTTTGAAGCCTAGTTCCAAGGGCATGATTTGTCGACAGTCCTGTTTCCTGCTTGGGATGTGATAGTGGTGGATTTGCAGGGTCAGGCTGTACTGGGGGTGGGAGCCAGGATCACTGAATCTCGTTCTACCTTCAACAGTAGCAGGCAGTATATGAAACTGAAGAACAAGAGATAGTACAACATTAAATTTATTCGTGGGACTGTTTTGAGATCTCTTCAGAAGAAGCAAGGATAAATACCATCTTAGATTATCCTGACACGTACCTTCCAATGTTGAGTACTTATCAGCAAGATCCAAGTATTTTGAACACTTTTATTTCTGTGTTGGATTTGGGGTCAAATAAACATAATTAGATACCACATTCAGCATTAAAGTTTACTTAACGCAGTGTGGCTTAACAGAGGAATGAGTGATTGATTTATTTGTAAATAGTACATTCAGTGATGATCCTGCATTTAGACTTAATTTTTATATATTGGACACAGAAAACGTTTGTTGAAAGGCTGCCTTGTAGTGTACATAAATATTTTCCATCATTTGTTATTTAAATATAAAAAATAACTTCAGTCTGCTGTCTTTATTTTGGATAAATCAGAGAGTTACATTTTCTTTTTAGTTTCAGTGTTGGAAGAATCAAAGTATAATAGAAATTCCTCTTTAGCAGACGTTTTCTAGCACTGAATCTCTCATCTGTACTCATGAAGTAAAGTATGCTATCACTAAATGGCCAGTCAGTAAGTAACACAGTAGCAGCGTAGGAGGGATATCTGCTTTCTTCACTGAATCTACATCATTTCAGTGGAGGCTGAGATTTTTTAAATCGAGAAGGAGATTCAGTTGGACAGGTTTTATTACAGGCTGTGAGAATCCTAGAGCTTAACCTCCCGGGCTACATATGAAAATTTCACCCTGAAGAAAGGCTGCCTCCCTTCCTCTCCCGAATGAGTGCTTGCTCCTGCTCTCTCACATGTGCTTGCAGACCCAGGCACACACTGGGCAGCCTCCTCAGCATTTCAGCGTGTGTCACATTAGGGATTGAGGAACAGACTCCAGCAGTTGTTTGGGAGGAGTAGGATTTTGGACGGCAGGAGAGCACAAAGGTAGACGAGAGAACTGAGACCGCTGTTGTCACTTTGAAGGGATGGAGTTGCATTTGATGGAAGAGGAGCCTGAATCTGTGGCTCCGTTAGAGAAAAGCTGTGATGTGATTGACTACTGTTTTATCATCATGAGAAGGGGAAGTATAATGGCTCAGAATTAAAAAATGAAGAAAAGCTATGCGACTTTTTGCACTATTTAGAAATAATGCAAATGCTATCCTTGGGAAAGAATCACAAGGCTTAAGCACAGAGAAGTTCACCAGCACATGAAGCAAAATGGCTTGTTAAGTGTGCCATGAAAATGTGACACTGCGTTTGAATGAGGTGGGGCTGGAAGAAGAGGGAATAATACTGAGAATAAGCTGAGGATAACAATTGACAACTGATCCAGCTTTAAATCCACTGTGACCCTTCTAGATTTTTGTTTTTCCAGAACTCCTACCTTCTGGGCAATCAACATACAGGTTACACCAAACAAAATTAGAAATCTTAGAAAGCTAACTGCAAAAGTAGTGTGAGAGATTAATCTAAAGTTTTCACTTACGCCAATTTAGTATTTTCTTTTACATTCGCCTCTCTGATACACCAGTCATGAATTGTATTAAAGGTCAGGGAAAGCTCCTGCACCATTTGCAGCACGTGGGTTGTGCTCCTGAAGTAGTGATTATGTTGTGCAGAAAGGCAACTACGTTCTTCGTTATTTGAAACTTGAGTTGCATTTCAGTGAGAAAATTATGGGGAAGAGCAAGGAACAAACGCAGGGAGATGAATGGAGGAGGAGGAGTTGTGTGAGGTAGGAGAATGGATAAAATATGGGAAAATAAAAAATTAGGTAGAAGGGCAGATTAGTGGGAGAGCTGACAAGTTCAGGATACTGATATGTAAATCCATGTTAGGAACAATCCTACGGCCAGCTGTTAGTTTTCAATGATACCAAGAAGCTGAGATCAACTAATCTGTGCTAAGGTTTGTGTTGCCTCTTTTCAATAGATGCCTGTTACAAATAAGGGTGATGTCATGAGGTAATCCAAAGAACTATTTTTGTGTATTCAAAGGTGGGAAGAATGTTTTTAATTATATTCTCATTGTATTTGAATTTATTATGTAATTCTGACTTCTGTTTGTATTGCTTTAGTTCATACTCTGTTGATACAAACTCTGTTGTTACCAAGCCAAATATTGAAACTATTCTAAAAATAGGACTTATACAATAAATCTAATGTCTTTTAATTTGCTTTGGTTTTTTACACCCTGGGGGAATTAGCCCCTGCTAACTATATAAAGTCATCTTAAATTCAGCCTTAACCCCGTAAGCAACCCCCCCACCCCCCAAAAAAAAATAAAGCCGGGGCTGTTTGAAAGAGGACAGGAAGATTGCTTTGGTTGGTTCATACTTTCTGGCAAAAAATAGATGAAGGTATGCTATCACCTACTTTCTTCCAGTGGAATAAAGATAAGCACATTATCCTTGGTAACCAGTGCCAAGAAAACCCTGTTCTTAATTAAAAACCATTCCTCTCTCCTCCCCCCAGTACTTAATAAGGGCTGATTTGTCTTCAGAAAGAATGACTTAAAGAAGTACTAGTAACTCTCTCTGTTATCTGAAATGTAGAATGAATGTAGATTGGGATTTAGACTCTATCTAACTTTATTTGGGTTCTTTGTAGAATGATTTTTTTTTTAATTGAGAGTAGATGGTGTTAATCTAGCATCAAGACTGAAATACATACAGTCCACAAAGCCTTCGTACAGGTGCCTTGACATCAAAGTATATAGGTGTCTATGTTTTTCAGTAGCAAGGGATTTAAGTGCTTAAAATTCTACTTCTGCACAGACAACAGTGCTGGTTTGGCTTGTCTTCTGCCCAAGTCCTGGGATCCTGAAATTCAGTGTTGCTGCTCATTAGCCTCTGTACAGATCTCTTTAACGCCTGTTATTGGAAACGAGTTCAGCACACAGTGTAGCAGCCGTGGCTATGGCACGCTAATCACAGAGACACTGTAGGAACCAGGAAAGGAAATACGGGAAAGATAGGGAGTTGGTTGTTGAGAATAAATCTGAAAATCGCTAGAGCAAGAGGCAAACGGAGGAGGCTGAGTGGGAGAGTAAAGCAGTGGGAAAACCATTGGAAGGTGAAAAGCGGTGTGGAAGAGCTAGTAGACCTGTGAGGGGGACAGAAAACTGGGAGACAATGCTGAGATTAAGAGGAAAGCTGGTATGTGACAGCTGGAAGCTAAGGGGAAATGAGGTTCTGGTTGCAGGGGCAGAGCACTGTATAGTGCAATGAAGTTGATTGGTCCGAAGCAGTTACTCTAAGGAGGCAGGACTGAGATCAGAAATAGGAGACTGAACCTGAGGAGGAGGAATGTGATGGAGGTGGTGGCACATGTCCCCAGGATTGGCAATGGTACAGCTTGGATGAGAAGGAGAGGTGGCCAAGTTTTGAGGGAGGCTCTGTGTACCTGTATTGAACAAGATGGAGCTGCTCCTTTTTAATGTTACTGTCTTTAGAAGAGCTGGAAATTAAACCAAGCTTAGAAAGCTGTTATGAAGTGTGTTGTTAGAGTTACAAGCAAGTACTGCAGAGCTGGGAAGGTGAAAAATTAAAGTAGGTCTAGAACATGTTGACTGAGCTCCCTTGGACATGTGCATTATGATATAGTTCTAAAATCTGTGATCTCAGAATTGCATGGTCTTTTCTGCTGGACCAGAGTGTACAAGGCTATGCACCAAAGGAGACAGGTCTTTGAAAACTTGCTTTCATTTGTTGTAGAAACTTTTAAGACAGGTAGTGAATGGGGCAATGCGCTACAGGAAAGGAAAGATGTGTCACCTAGTTAAGGCAGATGAATACAGCTTCCCCAGAAAATTACAGTATTGTGTAAGGCTAGGTACTCTGATAAATACTTGAGGAATCTCTGGTTAAACACTGAAGTTTGTAGTGCTCCTAATTCAAAAATGTCATGCTTTAAGTTCACAGTCTATGGGGATCATACGACATACCTTTCAGGGGACTGCAGTGAATTGTGTTTTCTGTGCTGTGAACATACGTCATTCAGTTAATGTGTAGATTTTCAGTTTTCTAGCTACTGTATTCACTGAATGAGGTCAGGGTCCTGTGGAAAAACAACGCATGTCATCACCTAATAAAAATCCAGACAAACTAGATATGAACAAGGGAGCCCAATCAACAAAAAATAAAAACTGAGGCTTCTGAAGTGCTTACCTGAAAAATTTGTTAGTTTACTTCTCTTTGGACTCCTTTCTTATTTTAAGGTTTTAGGGTTGTGATGATGTTAGCCTGTATATATAGCTTCTTCAGTTTTGGTTGTTTATTTTCAATGCACACTTTCCATATATTTATCATGGATGTACAATGTGAAAAGAAAACTTAAAAACTAGGAAGCACAATTACGGTCAGTTTTTTAATTTCCATTGACTTCTGGTGAAATCTTTTCAAAACTGTTCCTTGCTTACTTTTGCAATTATGCATTTGCTTGTGTGATGGAGAAGATGAAAAAAAATTTTCTTTTAATCTGATGTATTTTAGGGGAAATAATTCCATGTTAGTTTTCTTTCTAATCTGGTTGTATTCTGACCATGGTCAGAAGTAAAGCTGCAATTACTATTTAAAGAGACTAGTTTCAGTTGTGCCATATCAAATGCATTGCTTTTCTACTCTGTTATTGTTAGATGGGCTGCACTAAATTAGGTGGTCTAGTTCTGGAAAATTTGAATATGTGCAGGTGGACTTTTGTGTCGGCAAAGCCACACTTACTTAATTTGAGCTCCGTATGTCTGCAAAAATTTATTCCATATGGCTGAACAGCATATTTTGAAAATGTTTCTTTAATTCATACTAGCGCCAGGGAGTAGCAGAATAAGTTTATTTTTTGAGCTCCTCCTTAACGTAAGTGACAATGCACCTGTACACAAACCACCTTTCACTTTTCAAAGTGGTAACTGAATATGTAGGATTTTCTTGTCACGTGTAAAGTTTTAAGGTAGCTTAAATCTGTGGCCAACAAAGCCTTAACTGTGGTGCTGTCTGTTTGTCCTCCTAAAAACAAGTGGTGAAATAGACTTGAATCATGCAGTCCCACCTTGTACTAGATTGAATTTACATGAGGTTTCTCACAGAAAACTCTTTCGATTAAGGTTGTGCTGAGTCTAAAAAAAAAAAATAAAATATATAGAACTGGTCAAATAAAACCCTGACTTTTTGCAGGGAATAAAAGCTTTTGAGTTTGCTTCCGGTTAAGCAAGTTCTTTGGAAATAATCCTGTTAGAAAAGGTGAACATCCGGATTTTTAAATTGCTGGCAATTTGGGGCAAGAAGAGTTGATACAACGAAAAGATGAACTTAAGAGGAGTTATGTGAATTGATTTGTTTTTTATTGTACACAGGTACCTAAGGATAAAACTGGCCTGAAGGGAAAATCTGTGGGCAACTGGGGAGCTTGACTGTTCTTGCACCTGAGTAAGTGAATGCTTCACTGGAAATGAGCTTTACGAAATGCTAAAACTGTTGAACATTTTTTAGCATCTCCTTGCGTAATTGCAGTCCGAAACTTGAGACAATACCTTGGCTTTTGCATTGAAAAAGACTAGAAAAACTACAGCTGCCTGAAGGGGAGTGTTGTATAAAGCCTTCAGTGCTTTCCAGTAGTTTTGCTTTTTATTGCTACCCTTAAAGCCTCCATAAAATTAAATGTAGGATGTATGCAGGATTTCTTGGTACTTTGGTGTTCTGCCTTTTCAGTTATTTATCTTGAGACTAAATTCTGAGGTTGCGCAACCTCTTTGTTTCTTAAACTTGATCTCGCGGATGTGTGATAATAATGAGGCACTGAGATTCAGCAGGACTGAAGTCCTGGGAAGAGGCCGGGCTAAGTAGGAGGTCATCAGAGCATGAAGGCAGAGAAGACAACCTCGTGATAGCCTAATATGGTTGTCTTGGAAAAGGTGAATGCTCATTTCAGGTTGTTTGAGACAAAAGCTATTATCTCGGTTGGGTTTGCTTCCATTAGTATGGTTGGATTAGCTGCTTGTAAAATAGGATAATTCTCTTCATCAGCTTTGACGGGGCATGTGGCAGACATTCCTAGGCCTCTGAAAATCCCCAGCAGTCCCAAACCCAGTCTACGCAGGTTTCTGGAAAGACAGGAAGAGTATTTTTCAGTTATCCACCTAGCTTCCTTTCCTTGCAATCCAAGCATTATTCTGGTTACAGTAAAGTATTTTACATATCAAGAAGGTACTTTGTTGTGTTATTTAATGCATTTACTTATTTGTGTATATTTGTATATGAAATACACATAATATTAATGAGCAGATAAGTATAGTATAGCACAAAACTTCTTTTTACTGGTAACATATTTGTAATAAAGGGCAAGTAAATTAAGTTTTCTGAAACAATTGCCAGAGCTGGAGACTTTCTTCCTGCTGGCATTTATGATGTTAAAAGAATTATGTTTAGCTTTGAAAGGCTTCAGTGAGTTGAATATCCTTACTGGTATCTACATTAAACTTCACAAACTCTACTTATCAGCTGAGAGTCTCTTGATTTAATCTGGTTGAAATTTTTTATTGGTGCATTTTATTCCAAATCTTTGATGTGGTTTAATCATGTTCTTGTACAGAATGCATGAATTTATAAATTGGTATCTGTCACGTCACTGCATGAGAAAGTGTATTTCATTTATTGTGTTTATCTTTTTGCAGCAGAGTAGTAGACAAAAATGTCACTCATTGCTTTTGATTTTAAAGAGAATTAAATATGTAACTTAAAAATATGCCAGGCTTTATGAGCTATACACACATAAGACTTTTAATTCGTGCAGAAATTCATCGTGACAGCATTTACTATTATCATTCTTTGATTTTTAAGTTAGGTAGTGAATCACAAATAATGCCGCAGACTGTATTATAAGTAGTAACCGGTTGCTTTCCTGTGCCATTTGTAGTTCTCATTGAAGTTCTGGCTCCTGCAAGTATAATGCATTTTCATACTTGTGGTCACTGTGCATAGTTTTAGGAATTAGGTCTGTGGACTAGCGAACAGGTGTAAGATTTATTAAAGGAGAGAAGTTCCGTATTCTTAAATGATAATGGCATGTTTTGAAGTCAAAATTGGCTCAACGGCTCTGTTTTAAATCCAGCAGGGACCTTAGAGAGAGGTTTTCGCCTAGTTTCTTTTAACTTCTATACTAACACACAGCAAATGTTTTCATTTATTTCCTGTGTTATTAGTCCTGCTCTGCATATTTTAGTCTATTGCTTTTGACAGTGATGAAAGACAGGTATTTCCTGACCTTTTGTGTTTTGGGTGCTACATAAGCTCAGCTATTCATTTTGAGAGTATTTTATTCTCCTGCCTTGTTCCCGTTTCCTTGTTTGGAAGGCACCACTAGAAATTCCAGTTGCAATTGCTGTCTTTTTGGCATTATAGTTTAAATTTTGTGCTTGTGTACCTGAGCCAGGAGCTTGCCCAGACAAAAGAAAGGTGGTCATTCTGCCAGGCTTGAGGATTTGCAGGTGTAGTGACTTCTGCCTTGACAGAGATGCCGTGTCAGCATTATGTTACTTTTTACTTGAAAATTGTCCTTAATTGTCGTTTGAGGAAGGCAGAAGTCAAGAACTCTTGAAATAAGACATGGGGATAATCCAATTAAATTGTGTAGTCTAATCCTTTATGAATATAGGATTGACTTCTACTCTAGTTTAGGTGTTTTTCCAGTTTATTATTTGCCAGTTATTGTAGTTACTGCATCACCTACAGATTTGCTCATTCAGACTTGAAATTGAGTGCCCTGGGGCAAGAGTTTCTCAGTTAAGCATGGAAATGAACTGGCCTTGTTTCTGAGAGCACCCTGCGTGTTGCAGTTCTGGTGCCTGGTGTTCTGGAAAGAGCGACAGGTTTGTGCAGATCTACATCTGGGTTTGAAGCAAGATAAAACGCATCTGTGACGCAACCCTCTGTGCATTGCACTGTGTTCTTTTTCAGGGGTCGGCAGGTAATAGTCTGTACCGTGTATGGAGGCTGAAGTAAAGCTAACTGGTACTGTTGGTACAGCCTGTTGATACTGTAAGATGAAGCTCTTCAACCTGTTTTACCAGTTAATTTCCAGGAGATTGTTACTGTTTTTGTAAATCATAGTGTATAGTTTCTGACAGTTTTTAAAGATATCATATGCTCTGATGTTTATAGTCTAGAAGTCTCTGGGGATTTAAAACTCTTTCTCTACAGTATCTCTCTCACAGAGATCAATTAAGTTTCTAATTAGAACTCTATCAACTTAGCATCTGCTGAAATCCTGAAAAAGCTGATGTTTGATGAGACATTTCTAGAAGGTTTTTTAATCTTATGAGAAATTTTTGGTTGAGGAGTTTTGAGTGTTTTATACTTTTGAGAGGTTTTTTTTGTTGTTCAGAAAGTGGTGTTTGAGTAATGGAAACCTCCAGTAGCTGAAATTTTAGTAAAAAGGATCCAAACAAATTTATTTAAACAATTTTATTTATTAAAACAACTTGTTCTCAGGCAGCTAACAGAACTGTAGTAGCAACCCTCCCCCACACTTCCTGTATTTGAAAGACAACTTATTTTGATTAGAACGAAAATGTTGATGAAATTATATTGCCTTGTTTTGCCTGAAGCCAAGTGTCACAGCCTTTCATTGGTGTTTGGAAAGTTGTATATTACTAAATTTGAAAGGTACCGAAGTCCTGTGGTTGGCCTCAGCATTAAAATATATAGACACTTCTGCTTTATGAGGCTGTAAACCAGATAATTCATCACTAGTGGGGATCTGGAGGTAGATGTGGGCTTTTAAAGAACAGTATGTTGTATTACAAATTCCTTTGGAGGGGGAGTGTTTGTTTGTAGGGATTCCTGGAGAGTGGAAGTCTATTATGATGGTATTGTGCATGTAATAAACCATGTGCCTTGCCTAGGTTGTGTTTCATTTGTTTTTTTTTTTCTCCTTAAAGGTCTAAAACCATTCAAACATTCTGTCATAATAAGAATAACAAGTAGTATCCTCTCTGCAAACACAGAAGAAGAGGGAAAATTTTTTTTTGAAGTGTTATATTCACTATCTTGATAAAAACATGATAGTGTGTCACACAATTCATGTGAACAGCAGTGTAGCTGTATTGCTGTTGTCTGCCCAAACAACGAGAAATGAGAAGGAAAGGGGATGACCAGGGGGATACATGCCAGAGATCAGCATTGTGGTATGAATGAATTGGTGCTGTGGTTTTATTTCGGATGGAGGGACTCATTACAGGTGGCTTCATCTGTTTGCTGCTCTTCGATATTTAGAAAGCATCTTTAATGATCCTTTTTTTGCAAACCAGCTCATGCAGTGACTGGCAAAACAGAAGCAATTAGTGGTGTAATCTCAAAGGGAATCTCAAGCTTCACTTTAAGTGCAGTGATTAAATCTACTAAAATGATAACCATTGCTGCCAAGAACTCCTGTAGTTGGTCACTAATGTATTTTGTTGTAGCAGTCGATAGCTACTAGATTTCATGCATGTAATTAGTAATGCATACACGTTTGGTCAGTAAAACTGAAAATCCTAATAACTGAGGCTGGAGGGGGTGGGAAGGAGCACAGAGCTGGAGAACTGAAATAGTGCTCTGTTGATAGTACCTAACTAGAACTGTATGCTTCAATAAAACAAGTGTCCTACTGTGCTGGAATACAAATGGGCTGTCTGTGGCAGGATATAGCAAAGACGTTTGGCAGAGAGGGATTTGAAAGCTTCTGGCATAATGTAATTGAATTGGCCATTTCTTTAAAGATACAGCAAATTGTTTGCTGCGGCATTCATCATCATAAGGAAGGTCAGACAGCTTGCCAAACATATGATATTCATAATAAAAAGTAAAACGGTGACGCTTATATTTAAACACAAATCACGTTATCATATTTGTAAAAGCTGTGGAAATGAATGGGAATATTTTTGGTGGCGCTGAGGCATTAGTAATCTAAGTAAGACTGTAATTCAAGAGGGGGAAAGCATATTGTCAGGGAAAAGGCCCCCAAGGGAATTCAGCTAGTGAGCAACATATGATCCCCCTGACTTGAGAGGATAGTAGGTGGTTTGGCAGGAGTATTGCTGACTCTCTCTTCTCATCACTTCAGGGAAGATAAACTGGGATGATCCTGTTTTGTCCCTTTTAAGAAAACAAAGGGAAAAGAAAGAAGGACTTAAGGAAGACTTTAAAAAGAAACAAAATCTAAACTGAAGCGTTGCTGGGTTGTGTTAGTTATGCTGTGGCAGAAGAAGATGATGCAACAAGCTGTAGCCTGTCTGAAATGTTATATGAAGTGCTCAGTATTAGTACACTGGGAAACCCCTCTTGAGTCACATCCAGAACGCTGAACATAAATTGCACGATGACAGGGGCTTTGGGCCACACAGTGATGCCTCTGCAAATGAGTAGCTGTTAGCTTTTAGGTTCTAACACATTCAGGAGACTGGCATTTTGATTTCTTGCACCACTGCACCACTGATAGGGTTGGAAATGGGAATCAAAATAATTAGATTGGATATATAGATCCCAGCAAACCAGCCAAGAAGGCGGCTGGGCTGGGAAGGGCCGCTCTGAATTCTAAAATGTGCTGGTGCTTTTTTTATGAGAGGGCGAGGACGGAAGGGGTAAACTAGAGTGCAGATGCTCACCATTTATATTCAAAGCATGTAATAAAATAATTGAATATATATGCTTCCTCCTATTAAAGCCTGTTAAAATCAGTAATGAAGTACATTAGTGTTGTATTAAAACGGAAGCACAAATTTTCAGATAATATGTCTTAGTTACAGTACGCACAGTGTACAGATAGGCAGACTGGGAAGTGGTCTTTTACATCATCCGAGGTGTTCCTCCTTGCTGATGCAGGATTGTTCCCATCGGTGCGTTTTCTGCGATTTTGTCCAGCAGTGACTTTGCAGTGTTCCTTCTGGCAGTTTTTTCACAGATCAAAAAAGCCTTCCCCTCCAAGAAAGCCTTTCCTGCTAGTAACTCAGTATTTTCCTTTAAAAAAAAAAATATCCTTCCATTTATTCCTTCCTGAGTTTCCATATCCGATAGAAAATGTCTTCCTTTTTCTGCTATGCATGTTCCTCCTTTAGCTATTTGTAAACTATTACCTCACTTTCTCTTTGCACCACTTTGCCGTTTTTCACCTGTACAAATTTACCTCTCAGTCTTTACTCAGAAGTCAGTTCTTCAAGTTTTTGTTTTGTTTAGAGATACCCCCATCCCCCTTTATTTAAACAAGAGATTGAGGAGTCCAGGTCCTCCTAAATTTGTAGAAGTTACATGTTTTGTCTGTTAGCATGATTTCTGATGCTTTTCTTTTTTTAAATTCTACTGTGTAGCTTGCCTGCCCATAATATCCTCTACTGCGTTTATGGCTCAGTGCACTTTCTCTCTTCCTTCCCTTCCTTCCTGATTACTTTTTGTTGTTGTTGTTGTTGTACCAAACTTATTATATCTTGCATCTTCACGAGTAATACCTCTTTGTTACTTTCCATTTATATTTTTATGTTTCTTTTTCATTGCATTTAATCCCAAGTCTCTGCAACTTCTAATCTGTCCAGTCCATGTCATGCATCAGTCCAAAATCTCCCAGTGCTTTGTGTGCACCTCTGTGATGAGGAAAGCAGTGGATGCTGATATCTGTATCTCCTGTGCTTTGAAGCCAGATGTGCAGGGCTGTGTCTCTGCTAATACTGTATGACGATAACACATGTTTAAATATTTGCCTGCTTTTGCAGAAGCCTGTCTGATGTCCTGTCCCTGAAACACTGGCTGAATTTGTAAGCAAATCCAGCAATCACTGGCTCCAGTTGTAATCACTGGAAAAAGCTACGCTGAGCAGTTTCTGAACATCCTTGTTCTGAATTCAATCCTAGCATTTTTCTCCTGTTTCCCTGCTCCAGATCTCCATGTGATTTTAGATGTTAAGTTTTCTTATTGTGCTCTTCAGTTCGTTATTTCATGTTGCACTTCTCAATTGTAAAGATGGTGATGAGGAATGGCAAAGTAATGTCTTTTTGTTTTGATCTGTGCAAGCCCATAATATCTAAAGCTCCTTCAGAAGCTGTCATTTGTGTATCTCGAGGTGCGCTGCGGCCATACTGTACAGCTTGCACATAAGTCTACCATTCAGTGATAGGAGATTTTGATGTAGGATTGAAAGACTAGCACAGAAAAAGTGTGTTTACTATCTGCATGGAATGGATGGTACTTAATTAACTAGCATGGAGGTGCAGCAGAGGTGCAGTGTGGAGGAGTGGTACTCATATCTGAAGCTCAAAAGTGTTTGGACGGATTGCGGAGAGTGTGGGAGTTCTGGAGGAGCTCAGCTTTCTGGTAGGAAACTGATAAAATCCAATCAGTTTTGTCAAATAGAGACTGAAATTGTGGGTTGGTCATGATCTGGTAATAAGTGTGCGAAGATTTGTTATATGAGAAGACTCTTTTGTTTGGAAGTTACAGAAATAAAAAGATGCACTGGAAATAAGCTATAGGTAGAAGAATTCAAACAGGAAACAGGTTTTGTTATTCTCCCGATATTCATAGCTATTTAAAAACTGGAAAATGATAGAAATGGAGATAAGGAATTTTCTGTTATGTGATTTTTTTACATCTGGTTCAGATGAATTTCTAAGATACAGATCTGTCAATGCTTCAAAGTTACGTGTAGTGCAAGAATTGCATGTTTGAGTTTCAAAACTTGTGTTATTGAGGAAACCCAGTTAGATAATGTACTGGTCTCTTTTTGTCTCCATGCTTATGAAGGCCTTCTGTTAAGGTTAGGGGTTTCATACATGCAGACTATTTAGCTGACATTATAGTCATATGGTTTTGGAGGACAGTTGCAGCACAGTAGTTACTGTGCAAGAAACTGAAGAAATAGTTCAGTAATTTTTCCTGCTCCAGAAGTTACCTCTGTGATGACTTCTGCCCAGTGCTTCTGTTAATGGTGGATAAAACATACAGCCCACTTAGGAGCCCGGTAAGGATTGACTGATGTTCAGCGTTTACTTGAATGCTTGGCACTGATGTTTTATATAGAGAATTTGGAACAAAATGTTATTTTGTTTTTAATAATTTTCCCCTTGACCTGTATTTCTAGTGAAATTGGCTGGCAGTATCACAGCCAGTCTAAATGCAACATTTTATTTATGGCGGTAATTCTGTAGAAGAGCAAATGGAGTTTCGGAGAAAAGAAGAAATGAAAGAATCTTAGGTTTTTCAGATTAATAACTTGCTGAATGTGAATGAATGCAAGTGCCACTGACTTGAACGAAGAGTTCAAATTAAATACCTTGCGCAGGTTCCGTCATGTCTGTCTTAAGAGGACTGAGACGCTTGGTCCCTCGTGTTTTGACTACTGCATTCACTCAACAGCATAGCAGTGTGTTTTACACAGGCTGTAAAAAAAAAAGGCAATGTGTTACACAGGTAATATTTTCTGTACCTGTTAGAGTGTTAAATGCTATTAAATATTTCCCATTACAATGTATAAATAACCTTCTGTGATATGAATTCTAGGTAATGGAAGCATCTTACATATTTCAGCACCACAGTATAGCATTTGTTTTGTTTAGGAGGCCGGCAGATGGCTTTAATCTTCTGTTTTAAGTTATTAAAATCATATGATATAAAGAGCAGGATGTGCCACATAGTTTTGCACTACAGCACAATCAAGTTAGCGAACTGGGCTGTTTCTTCCTTGTCAGGAAGACTTTTCTGTGCTTGTTGTTGTCTTGTCCTTGGTTATTGGAACCATGTTTTTGTCCTTCTTCTACAATAATCTTCAGAACTAATTACCTTCAGTGAATATTTTACCTCTTGCAACTTTTCACTACCAATGCACATTATGTGGGATGACTTCTTTTGTTGTACAACTAATGAACTCAGCTCTTCATTATTATGTGTTGACTTTGCTTTTGAAAGCCATCTGAAAATAGGTGTAAAATAATATTCGAATCCTTTTGCTCTTTCTGATGTCTTATGCCAACACTTAGAAACATGGTGAGTGATCCATTATGACATGGTATACAATCAAGGAAATTTTTAGATTCTTTCTAAACTGGTGGTGAAGTTTTCATCTACACACAAACATAGCTGTAAAGAGATGCATATAGTAAGTTATTTTAAAAAATAAATATCATGGCTATGTAGGACTCAGTTTTACCAAAGGATGTGGAAAATGTTTTTGTATTTTTGAAACAAACCCCATTATTTTTATGATGATAAAATAATTATAATTGTTGATCTTAGGGGAATGTGATTTTAGACTTTCAAAGCATTAGTTCTTAAATTAATAATACCCTTCTACCCATGTATTGTTTGGAAAAATTAGGCTTGTTTAGGATATGGTAAATGACAGCACTGATATCTTAGCTCCCTGCCTTGGGAAGTGCTTCCCTGATTTTCCTTTTCTGTGCCCCTCTCCAGGAACAAAAGCAATACAAAAATGCAGATGTTGAAAGACACAAAAATGTGTTTAAAGTATTTTCCCTCTCTCTTGGAACAATGGTTGCTGACAGCAGAAAGCTTGCTTGCTTGTTAAAATTAGATTTGAATCATCATTGTAATAGCAGTAGGAAATTGTAGGATGGAAGGGTGCCAGGAAGCCTGTCTATATCTGCCCTTTCACTATGCCTAAGGTGGGCCCTGAATGACTTTAGCTGGCTCCTCAGCTGAGCAAGCTTGACCTATATGACCAGTACTAGTTTAAGCATCATTAAAATACTTTGCACCTGGGCAAAAGCCATATGGGTGGGATACCAAGAACAGACACAAGCACAACAATGCAAGATGGCTTTTTAAACTTAGGCTTCCTAAGTGTGTGTTTCTTCTTGGTTCCTTACATCACATTTAACTGGGCCCAAGCTCATTACCTCTCGCCATTTTCCTGGACTAGAATTAAAAAAAAATTAAAAAATCTGTGTTTGGGGCTTGGTTTACTGGATTTTGTGGTTGCAAAAACACCGCAAAGTTTTCATGAGCTAGCTGTGAGTAAATTAGAGGACGATGCCTGCTCTGAAGCAGTGTGGGAGTCAGCATCCTTCTGGCTTATTCTGTTTCTACTCAGCTGTTTTAAGGCAGTCTAGTAGCCAGTTGCTTCCTTGCTATAGTTATTATCCATTGGCTTTGCAGTAACCCAATCTGTGGAAGACAGTGACCTCTCTGTGCACCTTAAAACCATTCACAGAAATGGTTGTAATTCTGCTGATGCAGAATGCAGCTGCCCATTTAAATCTCTTTTTCTTACAGAGGGACTGGTTTTGTCTCTGCTGTGTGCTGGCTTCTGTTTCATTTCTGGTGTGGTTTTTACACTATTTCCATAAGCAGCTTGGTTCCCGATTACTTCAGGGAGTGCTTTGCATGATATAATGGTAATTGATATCAGCTGAAGTGCTAAGGCTACCACTCCCCTAATTTAAATTAGTGCCAGTTGGAGATGAGGGAGCTGAAAGCAGGATTGTGCATGGGAGAGGGCTCTGCTTTTGTAAATTTAGTTTGTTCTTGTAACGCAGTAAGGATTTTCTGACCTTCAGGTCATGTGGTTATTCTTGTCCTGGGTGGCAAAGTGGAATCAAAGTGGTTGTGAAGGGGTGATCAAGGAGGAATTTTAGTTAAAGTGTTTAATGATGTTTAGTGCACTACTGTTCTCTTCATCAGTGCTATGAATGCAATCAGACATATTTTAAAATAAATCTACATAAATAACTGCCTTATAATAATGCAGCATTGGTTTATATCTTTTTATATCATTTGTTTACATCTGCTCCATTTAACACTCTCTCTGTTGTATGTATGTATCCATCTATCTGTATATATCTGGAGTTTATATATATAATGTTTATTTATTTTATGGAGACATAAGCAGTTCTACAGCTGGACTATATTGTTTATAGGTATTACTTAATTGCTGGCAAATACTTGGAAGGCATAGGACCACCATAGTTTCATGAGACTGATACAGAAAACTTTATTGTACCCAAGAGAAAACTGGAAGCGTTGCCTGAGCATGAGAGGCCACCTTGAGTTGACCTGCTTGTGTGTTCACCTTACAGATTGTAATCTGTTCTCCTGCATGTGTACCAACTGGAAGAACAGTGTGTTATGTGGAAGATCTTGCTGGAAGTTACTGATGTATTTGTGTTCCAAAAAATGGATGGGGATTGATGGATTCCGCCCCCCCCTCCCCCCGGAGTCCTTACAGGCCTGCTAGAATGATGTACTGCCAGTAGGCTTCAGGGCGCCCAGATGATGGTGGTGTGCGCAGCTCCACTGGTAGCTTGTTCTGCTCTTCAAGATGTTTCCAGAAACAAAACTCAAGTTTTCTGTACATTGAGTCCATTATTTATTGTTATATCTTATGATTAATTTAATTGCTTGGCCTCTTTGTGGTATGCTATGTCGTATTCATAGACAGTTGTTTGCTGCGTTTCTCAAGACAGGGTCAAGAGCCATTCCCATAAATAGAGCAGATACTTGTATTTATGTAGAGCCTTTTGGTAAGTGTTCCTCCTATTTGTCTTGCAGGTTTCTGTATAAGTATGTAAGTCTAACCTAGAATATTAATGTTCTTAGGGCTTTACTATTTACGTTCTAGCTCAACTCAGTGCATTGTGATATTGCATACACTCTTAATCATAATGTTAGCCAGTATCATCTTTAAATATATTCCGTGTCCCCTGGGTGTCTACCTACCATCTGTTACTTTATCCCATTAGATTTCCACCAGATTTCCCATTTTGTCTCCAGCATACTGTGCTAAAAAAACCCCTCCTTATAGTTTCCTTTATTGATCTCCCAGTTTAGTCTTAATTACACAGCTAATCAGATTATGCTGACTTTTCCTTTCTCACCACCCTGTGCTTTCCAGTTTGACCAAAAACGTATACTCGGGGCTGATTCTCTTCATTTCTGCACACAGGTATTTATGTGTGTGTAGAATGAGTATACAAGATTCTTGTCAACACTGTTCCATTCCTTTTGTGTGGTCGGTAGAAAGACTTATGTGGGGCCCAGTTCTTCACAACTTCAGCAGCCTCTAAGCCTCCGCGTCCTGCTGTGGGCCCAAGAGTCCAACTCTTTGCAGCTGACCTGAGCTGACACAAGTGCAGCCTGTCCTGCCCTCCCTCCCCTTCTCCTCCACCCGTGCTCCCGCTTCCACCATGCCACCGCACAATGCTGAAAAAAGGTTTTTTTGCGAGGTGAGCTTCCAGTCAGATCAACAGTCTCATCCAGCCCCTGTCCCTGACACATGGCAACAGTAGGGTCTTAAATAAGCTTAGGCTGGCTATTAATACACAGCGCTGAGTCACTGCTGAAATGCTTTTACTTTGCTGTGCACCTTTTTAAAGCAAACTGTTGCCAGATCGGATCTGCCTAGAACAGGCTATAAATTGCCGTCCTGGGCCGTCGAATGACGAGAGGTTCAGCTGTTTCTGCAGAGGGGCGAGGCAGGCAGGCGGGGAGGATTACCTCCGTGGGTGTCTGCAGGCACCCTTCCTCTGCTCGGGCATCACCGCCCAAATAAAAACCTGGGGACATGCTCTCCAGGCAGAGAAGGTGGCTTTCGGTTTGCTTCAAAACCTGTGAGAAATTTGGTATTCTGGGAAGATGCATGAGAATTGTTTACAAGCACTGGCGGTCTTATCATCAGATGACTGATGTCAATAAACCCTCTCATGTTGTTGTTATAGAAATACCTCAGCAGGCTGGAGCTCAGACCTGGTGACAGTTCCAAACAACTGACAGAGCATTTTTTACTGTTAACTGACATTGACTGACATTCCTGCGTTGGGGACCATTGTTTTATAGGGCGGGAAGGGGTGAATTCGTTCACTGCTCATTTTTTGTATTGCTGGACAAAAGCTTGCCTGATAAAACTGCGTGTTTTCACGGCTAATGAGCTGAGCCAGTCCTTGGTTTTCTGTCCATGCACTACAGGAATTAAACCGTACGGAACATTACTGTGGAATATTGAGGATCATTTATAAATACAAAGATTCATGTGTACAAATTGGCTTCAGTCTTAATTGATTTAGAATACTTGATTAGACGACACAGCTGAGCCAATGTAACTCTTACTGCCGCCGAGAGAGGTGGTTCAGCCCTCGCTTTTGTCTTCCCTCCCTTCTGGCCATATGGTGCTTGTCTGCCTCCTCGCTCCACCGCTGAACTCCTGCCTTCCTGGAAGAGATCAAGCCGTTTCATCTGGTTTGACGGTGTGAAACAGGTGTGAGGAACTGTGCGCTTCCCCTCTGCAAGCTGCGTGTCAGCACCAGGGCTGCAGGTCTAGTGAGAAAACAGCCAGTGCCAAGAGGTACGAGCTAGATCAGCATGGGTTCATTGCTGCTCTCTGTTTTGATCAAGAAAAGGAGTAGACTGGTTTTGCATATATCTTCTGTGATGTATTTTTAGACGTTACCACCTGCACGTGATGTAATAGTCCCGGGGCAAAAAAAAATAGTAAAAGAATGGCATTTCTAGCACAGGTGGCATGACTGATCGAGCTGTGGTTTTACATACTTTGAATTTTAGTGGAGTGAGGAGACTTCCTACTCTTAAACTTACACTATCCTGCATTCTAAAATAAAAGATATTTAAAAATGCTGTGGTGCATGTATACTTGGCAGGAAAACAAGACTCACTACCCAGTTAAAAATCAATGGTCACAGAACAAAAGTGTTCTTTGCCAGCTAATCATGTAGAATGTGGCTATATTTCATTAGTTTTGGTGACGGATGAGGGTATCACGTGGCTGAAGTACGGGTGCTCTACTTGTGTTTATTCAGACTTTCTGTCCTCCGGGGGTTCTGCAAAGCTAACGAGAGTCGCCTTTGGTGTAGTGCCACCCTTTACAGTAGCCCTGTTGCAAAGCGTGGTGTAAAGTAGTGCAGTAACCTTGCCAAGCAGTTATGGAGTTTGCAGCGTTAGGAATAAGGGGCTGGGTACCATCTTGGACTGAAAATGGTCTTAGCAAGCGTGCGTGAAAGTGCAAATGCAGAGGTTGCAGGGGCAAGCGTAGCGTAGTGCAGTGCATGCGCGCAAGCGCTGGAACGGGCACTGGGGCAGGAAGCGCCCTTGTTGGTGTTGCCTGGGTTGAGCCGCTGCCCTTGGCCGACGTGGGAGCTGCCCGGAGCCTGGGGAGCCAGCACGGAGGGAGAGGTCGGAGCAGGATTCTGCATCTGGCTGGAGGAAGCAAGGGAGAGGAGATGCCTTAGGTTTTGACAGCTCAGATGCGCTTTTCTCATATTTAGGGTCTACACAGTCTTAGCAACGTTTTTGTTTGTGTCATCTCCTTGGCTGTTCTACTGTTTTCTGTAGAACATGGAAACTTACTGAGTGTAAAGCTAGAAACACTTCGCAGTGTCAGCAGTCCTAGTTTTGGGAGTTTGCGTGACAAAACCTCTTAAAGCTGACCTGAATGAGTGCCTTAGGTAGTGGGATGGTACCTGCTGTCTCTTGCGGACCAGCCACTGGAGAGAGGTGTCCGAGTTGGAAGTAATGAATGAGATGTGCCTTGCACCAGCAGAGCCAAGCCAGGCGGGTCTGCCGGACCCTCTGTGGGTCAAACTGAGCCTGAGGCGTGGGGACTTCGGCGGCCTTGAGGAGCCACCTGCTCTTTGCGCAGCCTCTGGGTGGAGAGGGGGCCCGGTGCCGCACGCCCACACCAGGTGAGCGGAAGCCATCAGGGGTGGCCAAATGGGGCTGTGTGTCCCCCAAAGGTTGGGTTCCCCTCGGCTCCAGCTCGGCCAGCGACACTGGGGCTGCTGGGGCCAGGCCGGAGCCTGACTTTGTGTTGCGTGCCTTGAAACGAAGAGCCCGGGCTGGACAGGCAGCGTGTGCGGGATAGTGGGGGACTTGAGCAGCCGGTTTTTAGCTGTCTCTGCTGACAAAACCTAAGTGGGAATTTTTTTCCCCAGCAGCTCTGAGCGTAGCCGAGTCTGAACACATTTCACGTGGGACTGAAAAGGCATCTCCCTGCACCCAGGGCTTCTTGCTGCCAGATTTCAAACCACTGCTGCAAAATAGGGAGGTTTGCAAAAATGACAAAGAGGATTATAATAGAAAACAGAAGTAAATGTAAGTAAGTATAGGTGGTGATTATAATAGAAAATGGAAGCAACTGTAAGTAGAGGTGTCATGGCTTCTTGTTTTACATGTGGGGACAGCCCTTTATATTATCAAGCGATTAGGAATTTTGAACATCCAAATTTGCACACTGTAAAGAGCTGGGATGCTCAGTGGTTTTGACAGTCTGGTCCCATAACAAATTATTTGAGAGAGGTTACTTACAGCTTACAAAAATCACAGCATGTACGTGTGTGCATACAGGTGCATGTATATCTGTGTGTGTGTGTCTGTGTGTCTGCTGACTGCACATTAAAATAATTTTCTTCCCGTACTGATGCCAAGGTTTGGAGGCATTTTTCACAGCATGCACGAGGCAGTGTCTTAAACCCACAGGTTCTGCAAAATCGAAGCATTTTCTAAGAGTGGCAGTTAATTTTTGGAAAAGCAGAACCGTGAGGAAGGAGCATTATTTGGCAGGTCCATCAGGTTTTGGGAGGATGAAGCGTGGGATCAGCAGCTGGGGTAGGGTGGGCACGCGCCATGCACACCGATGTGTTTGCATCCAGGCCTCCCCATCCTTCCCCACCCCTGGCCTCAGCTGCGCCCTGACTCATACCAGCAAGTACAGAGATGGCTGTGGTTGTACCTGTTTGTGGGTGATGGGTTGTTTTCCCCCTCCGATCGCTGCAGGCGCAGAAGAGAGCAGCAGCTTATCAAGCACTTCAATCTGGTCTGCTGAGTGTAACAGCTTCTGAGAAAATGGCTGCCTTGTTTTCCAGAGCTGTCCCCGGGATGGCCACGCAAGAGAAAATGAGGATCTGAGCATGAGAAATCTCTCAGCGGTTTCGCGGGCCATTTAGCATTTATAAATACGCCATGAAGGAGCCTTTTTCTTTCCAGGTAGCTGCCTGGCTTGAGTCCTTGCAGATTTGCCATTTAGCACTGTGACTCTGGCTGGTCTGCTGCAAGTGTGGCTCCTTCTGAGCAGGGGTGGGAAGGAGCCATCCCAAACCCTCATCAGTGCTCCTTGGGAACCTTTCCAAGATTGGGGTGCGCGTGTGCGTGTCTCTCCCTCTGTATACCTATCTACGCATATGTGGACAGGGCGAGATTTTAGGTGCTATTACTGCAATTGCTCACTTTTTAGTGATTGCATTAATGAAGTGTTGTTTTCTAAAGAATTTAGCGCTTCTTAGAATGACTTTCTTAATTTTCTCACCATTTGAGTGACATAGCTTTGCATTATAAGCAGACGTTACGTGACGTGAAATAGAAATGTGTATAACCGTTACATTGAAGTATCTCTAGGCCAAGAAGGTTTTAATATTAATGCAGAAATGATCTGCACAAAACAATTCCCTCTGAATAACCCACTACAAAATTCTCTGCTGTTCAAGTGCATTATCCCATTATTAAGTGGGATAATAAAAACAATGTTTGGCAAATTGTGCTAGCTTTTTACAGCAGTTTGTTTTCTTCCATTCTTCAAATGATCTCGATGCTTTAATGAAGTAAATCTCTCGGTATCCTGTTGAAAAAGGCAGAAATTGTTCTAGGAGAGCAAGAAAGTAACTTATTTGGAATATCATGGGAGGTCTTTTAAAAAGAGTGATTAGCTCCTTTGGCATTTGGACCTTTAACGTAAATGACTGACTCATAAAGTCTGGTAGGTTTAGCTGTGGTGGTTTAAGATGTGACAGTTGTCTGTTGCACTCATCTGCTGGGCTTAGTCCTGCATCAACTGCTCAAGCAAATGTGAGCCAGCCTGTGAGCTCCTGCGGAAGCACTGTGTCCCTGGGCTCACGTAAACCCTTCTGCCTGGTAGGTCGTGCAGGGGGGGCTCTCCAGTCTGAAACTACCAGAGCTCGAAACAGCCAGGCTCATAATCATCTGCATCTGCTTACAGTTATAAGAGGGAGGAAAAAAAAAAAGAGTAGGGGAAAAAAAATCCAAACCCAAACAGAGCCAGGCATGTTGCCTTTAACTGTGGGCTTCCCTACCAGCTTCCAGGCAGTGTTTCAGTACCACTAGCAACATCAGTATTGTGACACTGATGTATGTTGGTTTCTGAGGGCTCATTTCTGCCCTTTTCCTCTTCTTCACTGAACGCAACAGTGCAATAAGCCTTTTCTGCAGGACCAATGTTGCTTTTGAGCATGATGACAACCTGTGCTGTCCAAATCAGTTGAAGGCAAAAGGTTGTGTACTCCATTTTGTAATGAAGAGCTGGAGGGGGTGGGATGGGTGGGGGGTGATTTGGCTCCCTTTTTCTTGGTTAAACATAACACTGCAAAACCTAGGCTAGAACACCTCTGATTCTGTGGATGCTACGCTGCACATTGGTTGGAAACACGGGAGTGCCCATGTAGCCGATTCCCTCTTCCAGAGGCCGGCTGTGCTGCTTCAAGTGTCGCTGCAAGCCCAGGGAAAATGCTTCATAGAGATCACTGCAGCTGTACTAGTATCAAACAGAAGATGTGTTCTTGTGAATCAAACCCTCACGCTGTTTCCTTAGTATTTTTTAGAGCTGTCCAGATAACCTTTTTTTTTTGTACTGGGGAAAGAAAAAGTTTTTTCAAGGAACTGTGCATTCAAATTGTTTGTGTATCACAGGAATGGGCGGGGTACTATTTGTAGGAGATCTTACAGTTTACTTCGCATTTATTCTTCTGCCACTATCATTTCTTTTTTAACAACTGAAGCAGAGGAGTCTGAAAATGGAACTGGAAAGAAAACTGCAGGCTTTGTTTTGAAAAGCCCTTTGGAAACAATACCTGTTTCATCCTGCTGTGCCAGCGTGGAAGCTGGCAGAGCTGTTCCTTCCCTCTGAGCAAGGCTTCACTGCAGTGCTTTTTGGAGCAGGCTTGTTACCCGACTGCCTGCTTTCATTATGTCCCTTGTTTTGGATGGGTCCTACAAGGTCTGTGACAACAAGAATCTGGGGAGAGTGCGGCAGTCTGATCAGGTGACTCTGAGAGGTACCCACTTTAAACACAGAAGAACAAATTACCGCATTCAAAATGCTGAGCAATGTTTGTTTATTGGCAGTAACAGCACTGCACAGTATGGGGTTTTGTACAGACGCCCAAGTTAGCACGGTTAGCAAGAGAGTGCAGCTTCTTTAGGGCAGTGCTTCACCTGGACCAGTAATACTTTACTACATAAATAAGGTGTAACGTAGCTTGTCTTGCAGTACTCAAGCAAGTATGAGTATCTCCTTCGCAGGTGGCCTGGAGACATATGCATTTCTTTGTTACACTTTTCGTCTACCAGAATACATCCATCGTGTATCTCTGATTTTAACCTTAAATTATAGCTTCTGAGGACAAGGATTATCTTGTCTCTTTTTTCATCTGGATTTTTCCAGATTTAATGTCATGTTACATATAAGGCTCAGGGTTAGGATTCCTAGGCAGCAGCTTAATACAAATAACGATACATTATTATTGATCAAGGCGTCCTGTCTCTTGTTGTATCTTGAAAACAGCTGGCTGGTTTGGATGCTTCTGAGCTTCTTTATACAGATATGCCCCAGCTTGTAATTCTGAAGAGACGAATAAATAATTCAGATGAGACTAGAAGTTTTTGATTACCTTTTAGAAAAATGTTACAACAAAGTGGTTTGAGCATTAGGCCCATCTAATGTAGTTCCAAATATTTTAAAAATAGAAAACTTATGAGATAATGTTATTGATGTTCTGTCTTGCCAAATAAAATATTTCAATGGACTAATAACGTGGAACTGCATTGGAGAGATCTCTGCTGCCATTTTTTGTTACACAATGTGAATGCTAGGCTGCTGATGTTAGGCCCCAAACCTGACCTACCATAAAATGTTTATAATTCTGCGTTCCCAGTGTTCTAAAAATGGAACAGCTTTCACAGTCTTTTATTCTCGTATAAATTCTCCCTTTCCACACAGTCAGACCCAGAAATCAGCTGCTTGCTTTGCTGGCCCTACATGCATGCTGCTTTATTTTTCAATTTCATCAGTAATAGGCTTTTTCCAGATTGTAGTGGTGCCTCATTGACATAATGATGTTACTCCTTATTCATACCAAAAAAATCTAGTGAAGTCTCTCTACAGATTCCACAGTCTTTACAGTGGGACTATGGAAATGAATAAAATCATTCAGATTAATAGCTTTAATTTCTCCCCAGTTTATTCTAGTTTTTCTTGAAATAGAATACACATTTACAGTACTACTTCAGGCTGTATGGAGTCTCCCCGTCTGATACATACCCCCTCTGGTTTCTGTGTTAGCTAGGCTTTGAAGTGATAGTATATTGTGTATGTTCTGGCTTCCATAGAGGAGGGAAAGAGAAAAATTATATTTTCTTCAGGACTTCTAAACCCTCTTCAAGAGTATAGTATTACTGTATCATCAGTAATACTGAAAGGCAGGATGTCTTTGCATGCCCACCTGAATGCGAAACAAATACATTTAAATTACAAGGATGTGTTGAAAAATGTGCTTGTGAGCACAGTGC